>QFCS01005114.1_pt1 | contig 346196 bp, 331 predicted proteins | sample 3576561 | NCBI WGS metagenome assembly QFCS01 | reverse complement strand
GGAGGATCGACTACAACACCAACCGACCGCATACGAGCCTCAACGGGCTCACACCAAGCGAGTTTGCCAACCGTTCAAACAGGGACGAAAACCAGAACAGAGTCTACTTATAAACGAGGGCAATCAGGGGTGCAGGTCAGTATCAACAAACTCGGTCTTTTCGACTGATAGCCTGATGGCTTCAGGCCACTCGGAAATCGGTGAATTGTAGGGCATCGCGTGCCCTTTAATCGCAATCCCTCTTTTCAACGCGAAGGTATGAAACTGGTCGCGCAAAACCTCAGAAAAGAAGCGAGTCGCAAATGGAGAGCGATCACAATCCAGAGTATGATAACCGAAATCAAAGGTATCGCCTCTTCGGTTGCGGAATGAATTGTTGGTTCCGCCGAGACGCTGCTCCTTTTCTACCAGTAGGACACGATATCCATTGCCGCTCAAAATCACTGTAGTGATCAACCCGGAAATGCCACCGCCAATAACAATCGCATCAAACTTGGTAGTCATCGTCGAACCTCGGTCATCAACTATCCGAACAGATCGCAAGACATATTTGTTATCGTCCCGAACTGCTTTTAAACAACGCCTTAATGACGCGGGGTGACGGGCGCAGCCTTCACCTCGCCTGACACGAGAAAACCCGGCTTTTCTGCTCGCTCGACCTTACCATTACTGAGATTGAAGACGATTTCAGCATCGCGGATGAGTGCAGGACGATGCGATATCGCCACAATGGTTATCCGGCCTTTCAATCTCACCAACGCTTCGGTGACAAGTTCTTCGGTTTCAATATCCAGCGCACTTGTCGCTTCGTCGAGAACCAGAAGACGTGGCGATCCCAGCAACGCGCGGGCAAGCGCGATGCGCTGACGCTCACCGCCAGACATCCGGGTGCCGTGATTGCCCACAACGGTGTTGAGGCCTTCAGGCAATCGCCCAACGAAGTCAGCGGCGGCAGCCTCCAGCGCTACGCTGATTTCCTCGTCTGTCGTTTGCGGATTTATCCAGCGGAGATTTTCACCGATGCTCGCATTGAAAAGGACCGGGTCCTGCCCCAGATAGCCGATCCCCCTCCTCCACACTGCGCTTGGCACCTGATCGAGCGGATAGCCATCGACCCGCACCACGCCTGAATTCGGGCGCCGCAATCCAAGAATGCAATCCAGCAAGGTGGTCTTTCCCGAACCGGTATGACCTGTAAACACGACAAATGCGCCAGCTGGAATGGCAATATTCACGTCACTAAGCAATTCCTGCGAGCCGTGCGCAATCGACACATTCTCCAAAGCGACGGAAGCCGGCGCGGAGCCTGGCCATCCGGGCGGCTTGTCTCTAGCTGAAGCCTCGCGATCCGATGAAGCCTCTCGCAACAGTCCTAAAAGAACTTCAAAGGCTGGAGCATGAAAATCGACGATCTGCAGATTCTGGCGCAACGCCGTAACCTTTGGAAAAAGGCGTACGAAAATAGCGACAATTACCAGTACCGCACTGACATCGACAGATAGCAGTTTCGGTCCGAGGATGATGAGCCCAATCACGAGAAGGCCGCCGGTATACTCGAAAATCGCCCTGACAACCTGAGCGTCGAAAGCGTTTCCAAAGGTCAGCGTTTCCAGCCGGCTCACAGCCCCGAAAAACCGGTTAAAGGCGCGGTCTTCCGTCGCTGTGGCTTTGACGAATTTAGCGCCACCGATGATCTCGTTAGCGTCGACCATCAGATCGGCATTGACTCTTGTCAGTTCGGTTCCGAACCGAGCAGCGCGAACACTCCACCATCGCGTCAGCGTAAACAGCAAGACTCCAAAGCCGACCAGCAAACCCACGACCCATGGTGCGATCAACAATGCAACAACGATCTGGACAACAATAAAAAGCCCAGCAGCTATAATGAGATTGACCTGCGAAAAGACGAGGCCTATCCGGTTTGGCTCATTCGTTACCGCAGCAACCAGATCGCCGGTTCTGTGAGAGACAAAGAAACGAAAGTCTGCGGCCAGCAATCCAGCGAACATTCGCTGCTGCCACGAGGCAACGTAAAACGCCTGAAGACGAGACGCGAGATGAGAATAGGCAATAAACGTTGCGGCGCTTGCTGCAATCAATACGATCATGACGCCGCCCACCGCACCCGCGCTCGGCGAAAGATGGAATAGCCTCAAGCCTTCTATTGTCATTCGGCTAACCCGATCGTTCGCAACCAGACCGTCCGCGCCCAGACTCCCCAACAGCGGCAACAATGATGCAATGGTCGCGCCTTCGAGAACGGCGTTGACAAACGTGAGCAAAATCAGCGCCGGCAGCTTCCATCGAAGCGTCGCCCAGGCATCCTTGACGATCGCAGGCAAAATTGGCTTCACAGGATTTCCCAATTAGGATTCCGACAGGAAAAGAAGCAACCCGCTGTGGACGGCCTCATTATGCCGGCTCGATCATATGTGCGCCTGCGACGACCTTCACCTTCCGGCCGAGCAAATCCAGCAATATCTCGACCCTCTCACTATCAGTGCGCGCTTGAAATATTCCGCAACACGAGTCAAATGCGCCCTTCAAAATTCGGACTGCGTCGCCTGTCTTGAAACGCGATGCCGGAGAGATTACCGAAGAAAACCCATCGGCCATCTCATGCTGTTTAAGAGTCTCGATAACATCGGTTGCAATCTGCGCCGGCGCTCCTTCGTGCCCGACAAGTCTCTTGATACCGATCGTGGAATTGATCACGCGCCATCTTTGAGCCGTAAGATCGATCCTGACAAAGATGTAGCTTGGAAACAACGGCGCCCGAACGATATTGACTCGCCGCGCATGACGCACGGTCCTTGGATAACGCGGCAGATAAACTTCAAATCCCTGTCGCGCCAAGTTCGCACAGGCCTTTGTTTCGGCTTGAGCTTGGGTCTGAGCTACGTACCATGCAGAATGCGCGGAGGCGGTCATGACATGCGCTCCTTCGCTTTACGTGGACGTAAATCAACAAGTTCTGGAATAATGACAGCGTCCGCACCGAATTTTTTCCGCGCACTATCAATCAATACATCGATTTCCGGAGTCGAAAATAACGCGGTTACCAGCGCGCCATCGACTTCGCCTTTAACTGCGTCAAGATCGCCAACGACAGGCAGACCGACAAAACGATCAGGCGCATTCGAAGGTGCAACCATGCAGACAAGGACGATGCCTGTGTCTATTGCGCAAATCGTGGCAATCTCCGCAAGATCCGACGCTCCTAGCAGAACAAGCCGCGTGAGTTGCCGCTCTTTCGCCGTTTCCAAAGCCCGGATGCAGTCCGCCTTGGCCTTTCGGAAAAATCCAAATGACGATGACAGATACTCGACCGTCAGCCGGGATTTTTCCGCGAAGCCTTGCGGGGTCAAATAGTATGCGTAGCGGCGTGCAGGCGCCTGGCTGGCCTTGACCAGCCCTTTCTTGATGCAGCGATTGAGATACGCATTCACAAGGCCGAGCGCGATCCCGAGTTCCGCCGCGAAGTGACGCTGCGAACGCGCGCCATCCTGCTCCACGGAATTCAGAAGACCGAGCAGTATCCGGTCACTGTCTTCCTCGCGCTCGCCTTCGGGAAACGCCCGCTCCATTGCCTACTCCTGCAAAGGCCTCCTTAACGTGTTCACTCCATGAACGTCAAGTTCGTCACAGCTCGAGCCATACAAATCATTGATTCAAATTAACTATTTTGCCAGGCGCTCAGTCAGGCACGAGACCTATGGTGCCACGTGCCGACCACGCCCCAACCACAGACGCTCGTGCTTCTTGCCGAACGCCACCATGGGGACCTCCACCAGACGATACGAGCCGTAGGCAATTGCCGTGGTCAACGCCACGACAAGCGCGATCGACAGAAGGTTGAGCGCCAAGGAATCCGACGGCGGAAACAGCGCGAGGAAAATGTAACCCGCTGCGGTGTGATAGAGATAATGGCTATATGAAATCCGGCCGAAGAACTCGACCACCGGGTTCGACACCCCGATCCGCAGGAATGCGACCAACATCATCGTCTCGGCGACGACATAAAGGACAGACCATCCTCCATAGTATTCGTCGAAGACAAAAAGGCTTGAGGCGACGACCAGGGTTACGCCTGCAACCTGCAACATTGCCGGGCGGCTCCAACCTGCCGTTTCGGCCAGCCTGACCTGAATGCCGACATAGAATACTGGAAAGAACGTCAACAGAAGGCTGGCATGTCCGCGCAGGAGCCAGACGACAATGTTGGTGCAAACCAGCCCGGCCAGAACAGCGAGAGTCCCGCGATCGCGCAGAAGAAAGTGCTGGCAAGCCAGAAACAGATAGAACTTCACTTCGATCAGCAACGTCCAGTAGACCCCGTTGAGGGACTCCATACGAAAAACGTCCTGCACCATGAAGAAATTGCCGAGCGCTGTCGCGAGCGAAAAGACTTGGTGTCCTGCCATCAAGCTGAACAGCGCGATCACGACGACATTGACCCAATAGGCCGGAAAAATCTTGAACAGGCGCCGGGAAATGAATGTAAGGGGGTCCTGCTTCTCGATATTCCGGAAAACCAGATACCCGCTGAGCAGAAAGAACAGCAGGACGCCGCCCCGCCCGAGCGAACTGACGTGATAGGCGGCCTGGCCCAGCGCAATCCGGGCGGGAACAAAGTGACCAAAGACAACCGCCAGGATTGCAATGCCACGCAACACATCCAACGACGGAATTCGACCGGCATCCGGCATCTGGTCCGAAGTGTGTGACGAGCCGACAGCCGTGGAAATCCTTGACGACATCGCTTGTTGCCCGGACAGCTATTTGACAGGAAATGGAGCGCGGGTGGAAAAACACCTTTAGGTGTTATTCGGCCGGAAAGCTATATTTCACAACAGTCAGCAGAGACGGTATAGCTTCCGCATGTTTCGCCCACTGCACACTCGCCCATGAAGGCGTCGCTTTCAACGTCGATCAAACTCCTCTACGTCGTCACCGAGGACAAGGCCTTCCTGTCCCATCGGCTTCCCATGGCCCGTGCGGCGCGGGATGCGGGATTTGAGGTTCACGTGGCTGCATCGGTTGGACCGGGGGCGGAGGCGATACGCGCCGAAGGTTTCACTATCCATCCCATGCCGCTGCGGCGCGGCGGACTGTCGCCACTGGGCGCGATCGCCACCATCAGGGCGCTTCGCCGAATCAAACGCGAACTCGCGCCCGCGATTGTGCACCATGTCGGCATGCAGATCTGCGTCCTCGGCGGCATCTCGTCGCTCGGCATGACGACGCCGCAAATCAACGCGATGACGGGCCTCGGTTACGCATTTACGTCGACCACCGCGCAAGCGCTTCTGCTTCGCGTCGTCATCGCGGTCGCGCTGCGATTTCTGCTCAACCGGGATCACGCGGTCTTTCTTGTGCAGAATCCCGACGACCGCACGGCGCTGGAGACGATCGGGATTGATCGCCATCGGCTCGCCCGCATTCCAGGCTCCGGCGTCGATACCGACAAGCTGACGCCGCTGCCGGAACCCGGCGGCCCGATCACGGTGGGATTTGCGGGCCGCCTCCTGACCAGCAAAGGGATTCGCGCGCTGGTCGCGGCACATCGCATTTTGCGCGCGCGGGGTTTGGACATTCGCCTGCGCATTGCCGGAGACCCCGATCCGGCCAATCCTGATTCCGTCACCCTCGACGACGCGCGGCAGTGGAACAACGAGCCGGGCATCGCATGGCTGGGCCATGTGCCGGACATCGAAGCGCTGTGGCGCGATTGCCATATCGCCGCCCTTCCCTCCCACAGGGAAGGTTTGCCGAAAAGTCTTCTGGAAGCGGCGGCATGCGGCCGGCCGCTCGTCGCCACCGACGCCCCGGGCTGCCGCGAGATCGCAATCCCGGGACAAACAGGCCTGCTGGTGCCGATCGAAAATCCGCAAGCCCTTGCCGACGCAATCGGCGAGCTCGCCTCCTCGCGGGACCTGAGAACCCGATACGGCGCGGCCGCCCGGCAGCTTGTGGTCGAAACGATGTCGGCTCAGGCCATCGGCGCGGCGATTGTCGGCCTTTACAAGGAACAGATCGGACGCACCCGCTGACTCGCGCACGCGGTCACATTTCCCGCATCCTGATCGCAGCGTTCAGAACGGCGAAAAGCTGCGCGCCTCGCATTTGTCATTGATGACCGCGGGCCGCCACGTCGAGACCGTATCGCCTTTCAGAAAGAACGTGAAGTAACGCGCCTCGTTACCGGAGCGCCCGCGCGAGCACACGGTCCATCGTTCCGGCCCCGATTGTGCTTCGTTCGGCCCGATGCCGGAAATCTCAGACTGGCTGATGTCTTTCATCGACTGAACGATCTGCTGGATGCGATCGAAGATGATTTTCTGCTGGCGCGAATCCGGCTCCGGATCCGGCTGCACCGACTCCTGCACATCGAAGAAAAACGTGCACCCGCCGAGCAGGACTGCCGCGAGCAGCAATTGAAGCCACCGTACTGCTACCAATGATGCTCACTCCCTCCCGTCCGGCAGTCTTACTATCGCTTTGGCGCGTCGATGAAAAGTGATATCGAGGGCTTGAAAAATCATCAGCGCCGACGTGCCACGCATTTTCATGAATTCAATTCCAATCATCGCGATACCGCTGCTCGCCAGCATCATGAGTGCCGCCCTCATCGTGTTGCTGCGCCCTCTCCTTCAGCGCTATGCGCTGGCCCGGCCGAACGCACGATCATCGCATCGGGTGCCGACCCCGCAGGGCGGCGGATTGGCTGTCATCATCGCCACAATTGCTGGCGCGGCATTTTCGGTTTGGTGTGCCGGTGGAGCTGTGTGGTCAGGCCTGTTCCCGCTGCTTGCATCAGCCGTCATGCTCGCCTGCGTCGGCGCCTACGATGACCTGCGCACCATGCCGGTGCTTCCGCGCTTGCTCGCGCAGGCCGCGGCGGTGGGTGTCGTTCTCGCAACCCTTCCCGCCGGATTTCATCTGATCTCCACCCTGCCGTTGTGGGCCGAACGGCTGTTGCTGCTCGTTGGCGGGCTTTGGTTCGTCAATCTGGTCAACTTCATGGACGGCCTCGACTGGATGACCGTGGCGGAAGTTGCCCCCGTGATGGGCGCGCTGGTGGCATTCGGTCTTTGGGGACAATTGCCCCCTGGGCCGACGATCGTTGCACTCGCGCTGCTTGGCGCGATGATTGGATTCGCGCCATTCAACAGGCCTGTGGCAAAACTCTTTCTCGGCGATGTCGGCAGCCTGCCGATCGGTTTGCTGACCGGATGGTGTCTGCTTCAGCTCGCGGGCGGCGGACATCTGATCGCCGCGCTGCTGCTTCCGCTCTACTATCTCGCCGACGCGACGCTGACGCTGTTTCGGCGCCTGATGAATGGCGAGGCCGTCTGGGTCGCTCACCGCTCCCACTTTTATCAGCGAGCGACCGACAATGGCTTCAGCGTCATGCAGGTTGTCGGCGAAGTCTTCGCTCTGAACATTGCGCTCGCGGCGCTTGCCGCGGGCACCATCCAGGTCAAGGCACCGTTCATTCAGGGCATCGCGCTGGTGTTCGGCGCCGGTGCGGCCGCAATCGTCCTTTACCGCTTCTCGCGTCCACGCAAGGCTCCCGGCTAGTCAGGCCGCTCCGCTTTTGAATTCCGGAATCGCGTCCTTCAGCACACCGACGATCACGCTGCGCTGCTCGCTTCCGACCGCTTTCTCCAGCGTGGACAGCCAGCGCTGCAACGTCTCCAGCGGCGGCTCATTGGGGCGCGCCGCGACAATGCCGGCGATGCCGATATCCGCTGTCGGCTCCTCATGGGCGAACAGGATTTCGTTGAGGCGCTCGCCCGGCCGCACGCCGGTGAACACGATGTCGATGTCATAGCCCGGCTGCAGGCCCGACAGGCGGATGATGCGTTCGGCGAGATCGACGATCTTCACCGGCTGGCCCATGTTCAGGACGTAGACCGAAACGTCCGGCCGCACCGGGCCAAGCGCATGGGTCGCGGATGTCACCACAAGATCGCACGCTTCACGGATGGTCATGAAGTAACGCACCATATCCGGATGCGTCACTGTGACGGGCCCCCCCGCCTCGATCTGCGCCTTGAACTTCGGCACCACCGAACCGTTCGACGCCAGCACATTGCCGAACCGCACCGAGATCAGCCGCATCGGGGTCTTGCCGTTGGCCTTGTGCATCAGGTCGCGATCAAGGGCCTGGCAATACATTTCGGCGAAGCGCTTGGTCAGACCCAGCATCGACACAGGCTCGATCGCCTTGTCGGTCGAGATCATCACCATGGCTTCCGCGCCGGCGGCCACCGCCGCATCGGCCACATTCACGGTGCCGAAGATATTGGTCTTGACCCCCTCGCCCCAGTCGCGTTCGAGGATCGGAACATGCTTCAGCGCCGCGGCGTGAAACACAATGTCCGGCTTGAACTCCGCCATCAGATGCATGATGCGCGAACGATCACGGATATCCGCAATACGGCCTTCGACAACCGCCTCCGGAAACTTCACAGCGAGCGCTTCGACCAACGCATGCAAAGCCGGCTCCGCATTCTCCACGATCAACAGCCGCGACGCGCCAAACGTCACCGCACGGTCGCAAATTTCCGAGCCGATTGATCCGCCGCCGCCGGTGACCACAACCGACTTCCCTTTCACGAAATTCTCGAGCCGCTGATAGTCGATCTTGACGCTCGGCCGCAGCAGCAAATCCTCGACCGCCACCGGCGCCAGACGCGGCGCTTCTCCGCTGCCTTCGAGCGAGGGCAGACGGCTGACCGTCAACCCGAGTTTGCGCGCGCGTGTCAGCACCGATTCCGGCGCGGCATCGGCCTCGAACGCCGACGGCAGCATCACAAGACGCTCGATCGGCCGTTCACGGCGCGAAAAATCCTCGACGATATCGCCAAGATCGTCGATGGCGCCGAGGACCGGAATGCCGCGAATCGACTGTCCGCGGTCCGCCATCGACGGCGACAGGATTCCGACCGGCCAGGTTCGCTTGACCGCGCCACTCTCGATCCCGCGCAACAGCACTTCCGCATCGGCGGCACGGCCCACCAGAAGCGTCGGAGATGCGTCGAGACCGCGAGCCTGGCTGAGTGTCCGGGTGTAACGGAAATAGCGATAGCCCACGCGAAGCGCGCTTAACGCGAAGCTCTGCAGAAACCAGTAGATGATGATCGTGGTCTTGCCGAAGAAGAACGTGCCGTAGACGTTCGGCGCGATGAAGATGTAATCCAGCACCAGCAGCATGAGCGCCAGTACCGTGGATGCTTTCGCGATGTTGATAAAATCCGGCAGCGAGATGAAACGCCACTTGGTGGTCGTGAGCCTGAAAACGTAGCAAACGATCACGCTGAAAATCACAAAGTAAGGCAGGATGTTCAGCAGTAGCGGAAGGCGGTCCGTGAACGCGCTTCCCTCAAAGCGAAGATAGAAACTTGCGACGACCGCAAGCGCGGTCGCCATCGCGTCGTGAACCGCGATCAGAAGATTGCGCCAGGTCAGACGCCGCAATCCGGTCCAGAAGGAAGCAACCATGGTCAAACCCGCCACGCTTGTCTGGCCGGCTGCGAGCCGGATTCAATTGTGCGCCGGCCACGAAGTACCATGCCCCCCGCCACACCCACGGCCAGCACGTAGATCCAGCCCTCGTGGAAATCGAACAGGTGCGAGTTCAGCAGCGAACTGGTGAAATTCTCGACGACGGCAACCAGACCGATCCATGCGGCCATGCCCGATCCGGTGAACAACCTCAGATGCGCAAGCCACATGGCATACAGGACGAGGCAACCGATCAATCCCCACTGTACGGCGACATTCAGCGTCTGATTGTGCGGATTGCCGATGATCTGAGCCGAAGCCCCGGTCTGTCCCACCGCATCCTGCTCAAACAGCGTCTTCGTCGATCCGGTTCCGTGCCCGATGACAGGCGCTTCCGCGACGAACTTGATCGACTTGCGCCAGAATTCCAGTCGCTCTCCAACCGAGGTTACGGCATTGCTCTGATGATAGCGCTGATACTCGCTTCCGATCATGTCGACGCGCATACGCAAATAGGGCGAAGAAATCCAGGCAACCGCGGTCACGGCGGCGAGGCCCGCCATCAGGGCCACAAAGCCACGCCCGCTGAAATATCTGGCGGCAAGAACGACGAACAGGACGGGGATACAAACGAAGACCGTTCGTGAACTTGCGACGAACGCCATGTTGGCAAGAAATCCGGCACCGAGCCCGAGCAGGAGCACAGCCGTTCCGCTCCGCCCTGCTTTGGCCGAATAAATCGCAGCGCCAAACGCCGCGAAGGCGCACAATGCGAATTCCTGACTCTGCGCGATATAGTTCTTGACCGGAACACCGACTGAACGGGCCGGATCAAACGCCAGGCGCGGATCGATGAACATCAGCCATGACGCCAACATCACCGCCGTACACGACGCCAGAAAAGCGAGAACGACCCACAGCCCCCGCTCCGACCGTTCAAAGTGATAGAACAAGACAGGGATCGCGAGCAGCTTGGCCACAGGATTGATCCCATGAAAGCGGGCTGCCCATGGCGTATCCGCCGCCCACAGAGTTCCGATGACCGCCAGCGCGAACAGCAGCAACGGCATGAGCGAAGCCGGCCGCTTCATGGAGGCCAGAAACTCCTGCCACCGGATCGCCGGGATCAGCAGCACCAGCCATGCCACCGCGAAAATCGCGACCAGCGACGTCGACCATGGCAGCGAGATCGCGAGCAACACCACCGCGATGTCGGCTGCTCTCATCCACGCGGCCGTGTTGCGCCAGATCGACGGCGGCACATGAGCCGGAAGATCGGACGCATTCACCGTCATGCCTTGTTCTCGCGCGCGCGCTTGACGAGAGACGTGGTGCTGTGGCCCGGCAGAATATCGACCAGCACAACCTCGCCGCCGCTGGCCGCGACGATCTCATGACCGACCACCTGCTCGCGGGTATAATCTCCACCCTTCACCAGCACGCTCGGCCTGATCTGCGTAATCAGCTCCAGCGGCGTGTCCTGCTCGAAGATCACGACAAGATCGACGGCTTCGAGCGCTGCCAGCACCTCCGCACGCGAGCGCTCGTCCTGTACCGGCCGTTCCGGGCCCTTCAGCCGCCGCACCGATGCGTCGCTGTTGAGCCCGAGGATGAGGCGATCGCAAGCCGCGCGCGCCTGCGTGATGACACGAACATGGCCGGGATGCAGAATATCGAAGCAGCCGTTGGTGAAGCCGACGCGCAATCCCTGCACCCGCCATTCGGCGACCCGCGCGTCGAGATCGGCTGCACTTGATGCGATCTTCTCCTCCGCCGCCAATGAGGCATGCGGCAGAATCTTCCGCCGCAATTCAGCCAGCGACACCGTCGCGGTGCCTGGCTTGCTGACGGCAACCGCCGCGCCCGCCGCCGCGCAGCGCAGCGATGTATCCCAATCCGTCCCGGCGGCCATGGTCACGGCCAGCACGGCGGCGACGGTATCGCCCGCGCCGGAGACGTCGCGCACCTTGGCAGGCTGGGCCGGCACATGGATCAACGCACCGTCGCGATGCGCCAGCGTCATGCCGTCCTCGCTCTTGGTCACCAGCACGGCCTCAGCATCGGCGGTGCGCAGCGCCTCGATCGAGGCATCCGCGATGTCCGCATCTGTCTGGATGCGGCGGCGCGTGGCTTCGGCGAATTCCTTGCGATTCGGCGTCAGCAGCGTCGCCCCGCGATAGATCGCCAGATTGGCGCTCTTGGGATCGACGATCACCCGCTTGCCGAGCTTGCGCGCGGCATCAATCACGTTGCGGATGACGCGCGCGGTCAGAACGCCCTTGGCGTAGTCCGACAGCAGCACGATGTCGGCGCGCGGCAGCGCCGTGACGACCGCGTCGATCAGCTTGCGCTCGGTGACTTCCGAGGCAGGCGCCGACAATTCCCAGTCCGCGCGCAGCATGTGCGTGGAAAAATGTTCGGAGACGAAGCGCACCTTGCGCGTGGTCGGGCGTGACGGATCGGTGACCAGCAGCGGCTCAATCAGCGGCTCCCTGGCCAGTTCCGCTTTCAGAGTCTCGCCGGCAGCATCGTTGCCAACAAGGCCGACAAAAATGCACTTCGCGCCCAGCGCGGCGATGTTGCGCGCGACATTGCCCGCACCGCCGACATTGAGTTCGCTGCGGCGCGCCGCGATCACCGGCGCAGGCGCTTCTGGCGAAATGCGCGAGACCTCGCCATAGACGAATTCGTCCAGCATCAGGTCGCCGACGCACAGCACGTTCTGGCGGACAATCGCTTGCGACAGCGCGTCGAAATCGAACATAGAACGTTCCTGTTACCCGATCAGCGATAGCGATCGGACCGGTCGAGAAAATCCCGGACATAGCTGCCGACGCCGTCTTCCAGCGCCGTGAAGCCGCCATTGTAGCCTGCGCCGCGCAGATGATCGACCTCTGCCTGCGTGAAGTACTGGTAGCTGCCGCGAATTTGTTCCGGCATGTCGATATATTCGATGTTCGGCTTGGCCCCGAGCGCACTGTACGCCGCCAGGATCAGGTCGCGGAAGCTGCGGGCGCGACCGGTGCCGACGTTGAACAGACCGCTCACCGAGCGCGTTGCCAGCAGCCACATGATCACGCGCACCACATCATCGACATGGATGAAATCACGGCGCTGGTCGCCGTCGGCGATGCCATCGCGATGCGACTTGAAGAGCTGCACGACGCGGCCTTCGCGGATATCGTCGAAACGTTTCGCCAGCACGCTCATCATCGTGCCCTTGTGATACTCGTTCGGACCGAACACGTTGAAGAATTTCAGGCCGGCCCATTGCGGCGGCATCCTCTCGCCCTTGGTCACACGCTCCATCAGCGCGAGGTCGAACAGATGCTTGCTCCAGCCATAGAGATTCATCGGGCGAAGCTGCTTAAGCGCCGCGAGCGACTCGTCGTCGCGAAACCCCTGATCGCCGTCGCCATAGGTGGCGGCGGAAGACGCATAGATGAAGGGCACGGAATTGGCCGTGCACCAGTCGAGCAAGCGCATCGACAGGCGGAAATTGGTCTCAATCACAAGATCGCCGTCGGTCGCGGTGGTCTCCGAAATCGCGCCCATATGGATCACGGCATCCAGCCTGCGGCCATTGAGCCAGTGGATCAGTTCCGCGGGCGGAACGACGTCGGCGAGCTGGCGCTTGGCGAGATTGCGCCACTTGCCATCAGAGCCGAGGAAATCGCACACGGCCACGTCCGCGCGGCCCGCGTCGTTGAGGGCGGCAACGATATTCGATCCGATAAAACCGGCTCCCCCGGTCACCAACAGCATGCAGGAATCCCGCCGTGTGAATGCGCGTCACCTTTGCCTCAACCCCGCCCCCCAGGCAACTCACGTCCATGGGCTTGGTGAAGGCAGGGGATGGACGGAAAGCCGGTGAAAACGCATCTGGACGCGATGCGACCGACGCGGTAACCGGCTGATCGTCCACAATTCTCCCGGACTCGTACCGATCCGCTCGAAACCCTTCAATAAATGAATAAAAATTCATTTCTAAGCGATATTGGGGTAAAGCCCGATCCCTCGGAAACCAGCCCGGTTCTGGTCGTTCCATACATGTGGATCGGTGACTTCGTGCGTGGGCACACGGTGGTCCGGGTCCTCAAGGAGCGCTGGCCGAACCGCCCGGTGGATTTGCTGGTCACAAGCCTGTGCGCTCCGCTGGTGGACTACATGCCCGGCGTCCGCAAGGGCATCGTCTGGGACCTGCCGCGCGGGCAGCTTGCCCTGAGGAAGCAATGGGCGCTGGCACAGCAGTTCCGGGCCGCCGGGTACGGCACCGTTCTGGTCATGCCCCGGACCTGGAAATCGGCCATCGCGCCAACGCTGGCGGGTATTCCCCAGCGCACCGGCTGGGTTGGCGAGGTCCGCTTCGGCCTGATCAACGACTGGCGCTGGGGCGAGCGCAGCATGCCGCGCTTCATCGACAAGAACGCCGCCCTCGCCCTGCCCGCCGATGCGCCGCTGCCGAAGGAATGGCCGGTGCCGCAGCTCGTGGTGCCGCCCGCCGAGGTCGCCGCGTGGCGGCAGGCCAACAATCTCGGGCAAACCTCCGCTGTCGCGCTGGCGCCGGGATCGGTCGGCGCCTCCAAGCGCTGGACCTACTACAAGGAAGCCGCCCGGATGTTCGCCGAGCAGGGCCTCGACGTCTGGGTGGTCGGCGGCCCCGGCGAAAAGGCCATCGCCACCGAGATCGCAAACTTCGGCGGGCCGCGGGTGCGCGACCTCACCGGCACCGACCTGCGCAACGGCATCATGGCCATGGCCGCCGCGAAGACCGTGATTTCCAATGACTCCGGCCTGATGCACATCGCCGCCGCCATCGGCACCCCGGCCATCGGTATTTTCGGCCCCACCAGCCCTTACCACTGGGCTCCGCTGAACGGCCTCGCCGCCACCATCAAGCGTCCCACCGACCTGCCCTGCCAGCCGTGCCACAAGCCGGTCTGCACCCAGAACGATCATCACTGCATGCGCGACATCCCGGCCTCGCAGGTGGTGGAGACCGCGCAGCGCGTGATGGCTGGTGCACCATAGCGACGCTTGCACTCACTTCGCATCGTGACTAGGACATCTTTTAGTTTTGGCGAGAACATCGCCGCGCCAGCAATCTGCTCCCTCTCCCCGTTGGGGAGAGGGGTGGGGTGAGGGGGATCAAATCTATCGAGAGATTCTACGCCTCACCCGGATTGCTTCGCAATCCGACCTCTCCCCACGGGAGAGGTGGAGCTGAACGATGAACCTGTGATTCAATCTTAACTTCTAGCCTGCGGTGACATGTGAGCCAGGATCGGATCGCGGCCCATTTCCAGAGTTCGCTCGACGGCCTGACCAAAGCCGTGCGGAGCGCTGAGTTGCGCGCGACAACGCACACCATCGCGCGCGCTGTGACCGATGCCTTGAAGACCGGCAACAAGCTGCTGCTGATCGGCAATGGCGGCAGCGCGGCGGACGCGCAGCACATCGCCGCGGAGATCGTCGGCCGCTACAAGCAGGAGCGTCCCGGCTGGGCCGCCATCGCGCTGACCACCGATACCTCCGCTCTCACCGCCATCGCCAACGACTATGGATTTGAGCAGATCTTCGCACGTCAGGTGCAAGGACTGGCGAAGCGCGGCGATGTGCTGTTCGCCCTCTCCACGTCGGGCCGCTCGCCGAACATCCTTGCTGCGCTGAAGGTGGCACGCGATCTGGGCGTGACGACCATCGGATTCACCGGCACCAAGGGTGAAAGCCTGCGCGCGTCTTGCGATCATCTGTTCATCGCGCCAACCGACGACACGCCGGTGATCCAGCAGGTTCACATGATGGCGATGCACGCGATCTGCGACGAAGTCGAACAAGCGCTGATCGCTGCGGCGAAAGCAAAATGACTTTGGAGACAAAGCCTGCGGCGTTTCTCGACCGCGACGGCGTCATCAACCTCGACGACGCCTATGTCGGCACCAAGGAACGTCTGCGCTGGATGCCGGGCATCGCTCCTGCGATTCGCGCACTGAACGAGGCGGGCTATTACGTCTTCGTTTTCACCAACCAGTCCGGCGTCGCGCGCGGCTTTTTCTCCGAGGACGATGTTCGCACGCTGCATAACTGGATGCGCGATGAACTGGCGCGCGATGGCGCGCGCATCGACGACTTCCGTTATTGTCCGCACCACCCCGACGGCATCGTTCCCGCCTACACGCGCGAATGCGACTGGCGCAAGCCGCAGGCCGGCATGGTGCTTGACCTGATGAAACACTGGCCGGTGGATCGGGAGCGCAGCTTTGTCATCGGCGACAAGCAACGCGATCTCGATGCGGGCAAAGCTGCCGGGATCGAGGGCCATCTGTTTTCAGGAACGGATATCGCGGGTTTTGTTGAGCAGATATTGGCCAAGCGACAATTGCGTTAAGACAAATCTTTCCGCTCATTCCCGCGTAAGCTGGAATCCAGCACCTGCCTCCCGTCATGGCCGGGCTTGTCCCGGACATCCACGTCTGACTGAAGCATCCCAAGGCGTGGATGCCCGGGACAAGCCCGGGCATGACGAAGAACAATAAAGATGCGCCGCTATGATGCAGATTTGAGCGGCAACTTCTCCGCCGCTTCGATCACCCGCTCGAACGATGGATAAACATCCTTCCCACCGACAACGGTGATCGGTCCGTTGCCGACCGGACCCGTCAAACCGGGATCGGTCGCGAGAAACACCGCGATCAGCGGCACTTCATAAGCTGCGGCCAGATGGAGCAAACCGGTATCGACGCCGACCACGAGCGACGCATTGGCAATCACCTTCGCCGTTTCATCGAGCGGAAGACGGTCGAGAATACGGCTTCCCGGAATTGCTTGCGAAAGCCGCTCACAGCGCAGGCGCTCGCGCTCGTTGCCCCACGGCAGCACGACTTCAAAACCCTGAGCGTGCAGCCACTTGCCAGTGCCGATCCAGTCGACCTCGCGCCATTCCTTCGATGCGCGCGACGTGCCGTGAAACAGCACCGCATAAAGCGCATCATCGGTGCGCGGCGGCTTGACCAGCCCGTAGTCGATGGCGGCATCCGGCGAATAGCCGAGGCTTGATCCGGTGAGAAGGCGATTGCGCGTAACGGCATGCTGATCACGCGCGACCGCATGCTTCACATCATAGAACCACGACGCCACCGGCTCCTTGATACTCGAAGCGTCATAGCCGTGACGTTCGCCGGATGCCGTTCGCGCGATCAACGCCGAACGGATCAGCCCCTGCGTGTCGATGACTTTCGAGGCGCCGATTGATTTCAGCTTCGCCTTGAATGTCGCGACTTCACGCCAGGTCCCGGCGCTCAACAATTGCGAGCGCCACCGCCGCGTCGACACCGGGATCACCTCATCAACGGCCGGATGAAGCCGCGCCAGCGGCGCAAACGCCTCCTCGACCACCCATGTCAGCCGCGCATCGGGATAACGGCGGCGCGCATCGGTTACCGCAGGCATGTGATGCACGACATCGCCGAGCGATGATGTCTTGATGAACAGGATACCGTGCATCGGCTTGATCAGTCCGGAAGTCGCAATTGAGCGTTACGTTTTGGAAACCATAAACCGCGTTCCTGCGGGAAAATCCAAGGGATTCACCGCGAAGTTCCGGTCTTATACCCCATTTCCATCGTTTCCCTGCAACATTCCGGCAAGAAGTTCGCTCCACATTCCGCGCCGGGTCACTAAAGCGCGACGGATGCGCGCCAAAGCAATGCGGATTGGAATGCCATGACGATCTTGGTCACCGGAGGCGCAGGTTACATCGGCAGCCATACGGTTCGCGCGCTGGTCGATGCCGGCGAAAGCGTTGTCGTGGTCGACAATCTCTCCACCGGCTTTTCGCAGTTTCTGCCGGAAGGCGTGCCGCTGTTCATCGGCGATGTCGCGGATGAAAATCTCGTTGAAGGCGTGATCGCCGCGCACAACGCCGATTCGATTATCCATTTCGCCGGCTCCGTAGTCGTTCCGGATTCGATGCGCGATCCGCTCGGCTATTACCGCAACAACACCATGACCACGCGCAACCTTCTCAACGCCGCGGTCAAATGCAACATCCGCCGTTTCATCTTTTCGTCGACCGCCGCGGTCTACGGCAATCCGGACCGGACGCCCGTTGCCGAAGAAGCACCGACGCGCCCGCTCTCGCCTTACGGCTCGTCCAAGCTGATGACCGAGATCATGCTGCATGACGTCGCCTCCGCGCACGGCATGCACTACGTTGTGCTGCGCTATTTCAACGTCGCGGGCGCCGATCCGCAGGCGCGCATCGGTCTTGCCACCGTCGGCGCGACGCATCTTCTGAAGATTGCCGTTGAAGCGGCCACCGGCCAGCGTGCGAAGATCGACGTTTTTGGCACCGACTATCCGACCGTCGATGGAAGCTGCATCCGCGACTTCATCCACGTCACTGATCTGGCGGAGGCGCATCGCGCCGCCTTGAGATATCTCGAACAGGGCGGCCCGTCCGCCACGCTGAACTGCGGCTATGGCCGGGGCTATTCGGTGCTCGAAACCATCGAGGCCGTGCGCCGCGCCTCGGGCCGCAATTTCGCGGTTCAGTATGCCGACCGTCGCCCCGGCGACATCATGACAATGATCGCGGATACCGCCCGCATCCGCGCCACGCTCGACTGGGCCCCGCAATACGACGACCTCGACATCATCGCCCGTCACGCGCTGGCATGGGAAGAAAAGCTGCTGCTCGAGCGTCAGCAGGACCACCGCCACGCGGTTCCGGCCTAGCGTCAAATCGGGTAAAAATCCCTGATTTCACTTGAAAATCCGCCGCATAGCAGGCAAGGAGACGGACGTTTCGCATAAACCCTGACGGGGCGCTTGAATGTGCCTGACCGTCAATGGAACGCGGATGACCGAGCTTCCTCGAAAAATCACCGACGACCCCTATGGGGCGGCTGCCCTTATCCGCCGCCTGATCACCGAGCAGGGCCTCCAGCACTGGCGGCGTTATGCGGTGGCGTTTGCCCTGATGGCCGTCTCCGCCGGGGCGACCGCAGCCTCCGCATGGATGCTCGGCGCGGTGATCAACGAGACCTATGTCAATCGCAGCGTCCACGGCATCGTCATGCTGTCGCTTGTGATCATCGCCCTGTTCGCCGCCAAGGGCGCGGCGACCTACGGTCATTCGGTCATCCTGGCGAAGATCAGCAACGCCATTCTGGCCTCCAATCAGCGCAGGCTGTTCGCCAAACTGATGCGCGAGAATGTCGGTTTCTACGCCGAGCGGCATTCCTCCGAATTTCTCGCGCGGCTGACCGCGGGCGCGCAATCCGTCACGCAGGTTCTCAACCTGCTGATCACCGCTGTCGGCCGCGATTTCCTCTCGCTGGTCGGCCTCGCCGCGGTCATGGTGATTCAGGACCCGTGGATGTCCATTTCCGGGCTTCTGATCGCGCCGCCCGCGCTGTTCTTCATCCGCAAGCTGGTGCGGCGGATCAAGAATCTCGCGCACGATCAGTTCAGCGGCAACGCCGATATTCTGGAGACCATGCTGGAATCCCTGCAGGGCATCCGCACGGTGAAAGCCTTCACGCTCGAAGACACGATGCAGGCGCGTATCGACAAGAGCATCGGCATTGTCGAGGCCAATGCCAACAAGATGGCGCGCGTTCAAAGCCGTTCCAGCCCGCTGATGGAAATGCTCGGCGGCTTCGCCATTGCGGGCGTACTGATGTATGGCGGCTATCGCATCATCGCAACCGGCGCGACGCCCGGCCAGTTCTTCTCGTTCATCACCGCGTTCCTGCTGGCCTATGAACCGGCCAAGCGTCTTGCGCGGCTGAACATCGAGTTGAACAGCTACCTGATCGGCGCGCGCAAGCTCTTGGAGATCGTCGACAGCCCGGCGAGCGAACCGGACGACAGCGACAAGCCGGCGCTGCAACTGACCGAGGCCAAGGTCGAGTTTCGCGACGTCACCTTTGCCTATCGCGCCAACGAGATCGTGCTGAACCGCATGAGCTTCGTGGCGGAGCCGGGCAAGGTCACGGCGCTGGTCGGTCCCTCCGGCGGCGGCAAGTCCACCGTGCTGGCGCTGCTGCTGCGTTTCTATGAAGCAAAGTTCGGCGCCATCGTGATCGACGGCCAGATCATTTCCGATTGTTCGCGCCGGTCCCTACGCCAGCAGACTGCCTATGTCGGGCAGGACGTCTACCTGTTCCGCGACACCATTCGCGAGAATATCGCGTTCGGCCGCCCCGGCGCCTCCCAGGACGAAATCGTTGCCGCCGCCAAGGCTGCCTGCGCGCACGATTTCATCATGGGCTTCCCGCTTGGCTATGACACACCGGTCGGAGAGCACGGCACGCAACTCTCCGGCGGCCAGCGCCAGCGTATCGCCATTGCCCGCGCCTTGGTCAAGAACGCCCCGATCATCCTGCTCGATGAAGCCACCGCTGCGCTTGACTCGGAGTCCGAAAAGCAGGTGCAGGAAGCCATCGAGCATCTGTGCCAGAACCGCACCACCATCGTCATCGCGCATCGCCTGCACACCATCATGCACGCCGACCAGATTCTGGTGGTCGAGAATGGCGTCATCGTTGAAACCGGCGGTCATGATGACTTGCTGCGGCGCGGTGGACGCTATGCTTCGTTCTTCCGATTGCAGCATCGTGATGCCAACCCGCTGGCCCCGGTTGCCGCCAGCGCGTAAGGTTGACGTTTCCCGCCTCCTTGCCTCCCCGAACCCGGAATTGCCATGACCGTCAGCTACGTCATTCCCGCACACGCGCAGCCGTCCATCCCCGTTGCCGGCGAGTCGAAATCCTTTCCGGTCCGGCGCATCTGGTGCGTGGGCCGCAACTATCTCGAACACATTCGCGAGATGGGCAATGACGAGCGCCAGCCACCGTTCTTTTTCGCCAAGCACGCCGACATGGTCACTGGGGACGGCGCGACAATCCCCTATCCCTCGCTGACCAAGGATTTCCAGCACGAGGTCGAACTCGTTGTCGCGCTCAAGAGCGGCGGCGCGAATATTGACCCGGCCAAGGCGCTCGATCATGTCTACGGATACGGTGTCGGCATCGACATGACCCGCCGCGACCTGCAGATGGCCTCGCGCAAGAAGGAGCAGCCTTGGGAGATCGGCAAGTCGTTCGATTTCTCCGCGCCGTGCGGCGCGCTGCGTCCCGCCGCGGAAATCGGCCACCCCGTGAAGGGCAAGATCTGGCTTTCGGTCAACGGCACCGAGAAGCAGAAGGGTGACCTTTCCGAGATGATCTGGAATGTCGCGGAGATCATCGGCAAGCTGTCGCTTCAGGTGTCGCTCGGTGCGGGCGACATCATCCTGACTGGCACACCGGCGGGCGTCGCGGCGCTTTACCCCGGCGACAAGATCGAATGCGGCATCGACGGGATCGGTACGTTGAAGGTCGCGATCGGTTGACCGCTTATGCGGACCGTGCGGCGGCCGCAGGAGCCGCCGCCGGTCCATGCGGCATCTCGCCGACAACGTTGCGCAGCCTGACGCGTAGCGGGCGTTCAACGAGATAGTACAATGCCGCGGCGCAAGCGATGCATATGCCGATGCACAAGCCGTAAACACCCACCACGCCCGTCGGGCCCAACGCCGCGAGGCGCTCCGGCTTGAAGATAATTCCCAGCGCGCGAAGCACCGGGAAATGAACCATGTAGAGTGAGTAGGAAATCTCACCGAGCCAGACCATCGGCGCGAGAGCGAACACCCGCGCGGTGATACCGTTCGACATCGCCAATGCCGCGATGAACACGGCAAGCAGCGCGATTAACGCATAATCCGGCGCGCCGAACGATGGCAGAATCAGGAATGCGGCGAGCGCCGCCATCGCCGCCGCGTCGTTGAACGAGGACTTTCTTTCGAGTTCGCCACGCACCACCGCATAGCGGCACAGGGCAGCGCCGCAGACGAACGATCCTCCAATGCGGACCAGCGCCGACGGCGCGATCCATGCGCTCGCGAGCCCCCATCCGGCGAATGAAAAGATCAGCGCTGCCGCACCCAGGCTCACCGCGGCGACCGCAAGCAGCGATGCCGGGCTACGGATGCGGCCGAGCCCGAAGGCGACCAGCGGGAAACAGAGATAGGCGAACCATTCCGCGCTGATCGACCATGACGGCACGTTCCAGCTCATCTGGTCCGTCACGCCCCAGGCATGGATCAGCAACACCTGCCACGGCAACGCATCGAATGTAAACGCCTCCGGCGAGCGCAGATTGAGGCCGAGCCGCCCGGCCGCCAGCACCACAATCACCAATGCGGCCAGCACCGCGATATGCACGGGATAAAGCCGGATGAAGCGGTGCCACATGAAGATCGCAAACTTGCGCCCGGTGGGCCGCTCCATGCTGTCGAAATAGACATAGGTGAGAATGAACCCCGAAAGCAGGAAGAACAGATCGACGCCCAGATAACCACGTGCGACCGCTGCCACCTGCGTGAAGCCTGCGGGAATGTTCTGATCGGCATGCAGAAACAGCACGAGGAATGCCGCGAGCGCGCGAATGCCCGTGAGCGAAGCAATCGCCGGCTTCGGCTGCGCGGCACTGCTCATCGCGTCACGCTCCCAACTGCTTTTCCACCGCCGCCGCGATTGCCAGCAGACGGCGATCGTCGCCGTGGCGGCCGACCAGCATCAATCCGACCGGCAGGGCATTGCCGAACCTGATCGGCAGCGAGATCGCGCAGACGTCGAAGAAGTTCCAGATCGAGGTGTTCATCAGCGCCTGGACGTTGCGCTTGTTGAAACCCTCGGGCGTGGAAATCTCATCCATAGCCGGCGCGACGATCTGCACCGTCGGCATCACCAGCACATCGACCTGATCGAACACCGCATCCATTTGCGCGATGCCGCGTTCGCGGTCGCGCAGCGCGAGGATGTAATCCGCAGCGCTGATTTTCTCCGAACGGAGCAGGCGCGCCCGCACATTGGGATCGACACCCTCACCGGCTTCCGCGAGCAGCGTGCGGTGGATCGCATAGGCTTCCGGCGGCGCGACGCCGCCGCGCTCGTTGGCCGTATGCATGATGTCCAGCGCCTTCAGCGTGACGTCCGCGCCGGACTTCCAGTGCGATGAGAGCTTCGCCAGCGCCTGCGGATAGGCCTTGCCGACGATGTCGTCGAGACCGTCCACGGGATAGCCCTGCACGAAACCGGCGCGCACATCCTTCAACGATGGAGCGGCAAGCGGCGATGGCGTCTCGCCTGCCAGCACCGCATCGGCATTGGCACAATCGGCGACGCAGCGCGCAATCGGCCCGATGGAATCCAGCGTGAAGGACAGCGGAAACGCGCCCGCGCGCGGGACGCGCTTCACCGTGGGCTTGAAGCCGGTGACGCCGCAGAACGCCGCCGGAATGCGGGTCGAACCGCCGGTGTCGGTGCCGATGGCGATTTCGCAGAAGCCATCGGCGGCGGCCACCGCCGCGCCGGAGGACGAACCACCGGGGACGCGCTTGCGGTCCGCCGGATTGCCGGGCGTGCCGAAATGGGGATTGGCCCCGAGGCCGGAATAGGCGAACTCGGTCATGTTGGTTTTGGCAGCGATCACCGCGCCCGCTTCGCGCAGACGCTGCATGATCACCGCCTCGGCTTCCGCGGGTTTGCCGCGCGACGCCAGCACCTTCGATCCGGCCCGGGTCACCTCGCCCTTCACGTCGAACAGATCCTTGATGGTGAGGATCGCGCCATCGAGCGGCCCGCGCGAACTGCCGGATCTGATCCGCGCATCGGCGGCATCGGCCGCCTTGCGGGCCTCGTCCGCATAGACGCTGAGGCAGGCGCGCGCGCCTTCGCCGTCGGGATCGGCGATCTTGCCGAGAGCTTGTTCGAGACGGTCGCGGGATGAAGCTGTCATGATGTTTCTTCTGGCCGGATGAGAGGCCGGGAGAATGGATTTTTCACCAACGGAACGCAATCCTTCTAAATTTTCGCATTCTCCCGCCGCATCGCGCGAAACCTCGTGCGGATCAAGCTGACCGCCCGTTGTATCTCCGTGGTTCGACACTAAAGTAGCGGAAAAACGGGACCCTGTGCGATGCCCTCCTCCGAGATCGACGCTATCCGTGCGCTGCTGACAGCAAAGGCCAGGCCGGTCGGCTGGGCGCAGCGGCGTGAGCGGCTGGACGAAATCGGCTCGGTGTGGCCGGTGGCCGACGATATCGTGCTGACCGCCGTGGACATAGACGGCGTGCCCGGCGAATGGTCGCTGGCGCCCGGCAGCGATCCCTCGCGCGTACTGATATTTTTCCACGGCGGCGGTTATTGCTCCGGCTCGATCAGGAGCCATCGCCGCATGGTGACCGAAGCCGGACGCGCGGCGAAAATCCGCACCTTCGCACTCGGCTATCGTCTTTCGCCGGAACATCCGTTTCCGGCGGCGCTGGACGACGCGATAGCCGCGTGGCGCTTCCTGCGCGCGGAAGGTTATGCGCCCTCGCATATCGCCATTGGCGGCGACAGCGCGGGCGGCAACCTGACCGCCGTGCTGATCAACGCCCTGCGCGCGGAAGGCGAACAACCGGCCTGCGCGTGGCTGGCGTCGCCATGGACCGATCTCACCATGTCGGGCCAATCGCTCGCCACGAAGGATACGGTCGATCCCATCATCCACAAGGGTTATCTCGAAGAACTCGCCGATGCTTTCGTGCCTCCCGGTATCGCGCGAAACGATCCACGCATCTCGCCGCTATTCGCCGATCTAGATGGTTTTCCGCCGACACTGGTTCAAGTCGGCTCGCACGAAACGCTGCTGGATGACGCGACACGTTTTGCGGCGGCGCTGGGCGCGGCGGATGTGGACGTGACACTGGAAGTGTGGCCAGAGATGATCCACGCCTGGCCGCTGTGGAATGCGCATCTCGAACCCGGCCGCCGTGCGCTCGAGCATGTCGGCGCGTTTATCCGCCGTTACATGTAGGCGCTACTTCTGCAGCACGGTGTTGACCGCGCCCTTCTCCACCATGTCGATGACCAGCAGCCTCACCGGCTCGGTGCCTTTGTTGGCGCCGAAGTGCCACTGATCAACGGCCTCGACAATGAAGTCACCAGTCTTGAAGGTTTCGGTCTTGCCGATATCGAGATTGGTCACCTCGATGGTCCCCGCCTGCACATAGGCATAGCGCGGGAACGGATGCTTGTGTTTCGGCAGCACCGCGCCCGGCGGAATCTCATAGGTGGAAACGACGACCTGCGCGTCCTTCTGCGGGAGCACGATGGGCTGGCCGCTCGATGTCACGGTGGCGGACAGCACCGGCTTGACCACGACCTTGCTCGCCGCCGGCTGCGTGTCCGCATGAAGCGGCGATGCGACCAGCAACAGGCCAAGCGCGAGACATGTCGCGGCGTTCTTCACGGCGCGCTCACTCATACACCATCACGCCATCGTCGACCTTGCCGAGGCGGAGTGAGACGATGTCCAGCGCGTAGTTCTGATACAGCTTCCACGGCCGCTTCGAGCCCTGCTTCGGCATCTTCGCCACCGAGCGCTGCACATAGCCCGAGGTGAAATCGAGCCAGTCCTCGCGCTTCACATCCGGGTCGGTGTTGCGCGGTGTGCACTGCTTGTAGCCATGCTTGTCCATGTAATTGATCAGGCGGCAGACATATTCGCAGGTGAGATCGCATTTCAGCGTCCACGACGCATTGGTGTAGCCGAAGGACGAGGCCATGTTCGGCACGTCCGAATACATCATGCCCTTGTAGTTCAGCGCGCTCGCGAAATCGACCGCGCGGCCGTCCACGCTCACCTGCATCCCGCCGAGCACCTGCAGGTTAAGCCCCGTCGCGGTGACGATCAGATCGGCCTCGAGTTCGCTGCCGTCCGACAGACGAATGCCGTTCGGCGTGAAGGTGTCGATGGTGTTGGTCACAACCGAGGCGCGGCCGTCCTTGATCGACCTGAACAGGTCGCCGTCCGGCACCAGACACAGCCGCTGCTGCCATGGATTGTAGCGCGGCGTGAAATGCGTGCCGATGTCGTAATCCGGACCGAGCGCGTGACGCACGCCGCCGAGGATCAACTGCTTGGCGCGCTCCGGCTTGCGGCGGCAGAGCTGGAAGAAATACATCCCGAACAGCACATTGCGCCAGCGGATAGCATGATAGGCGAGCCTGGCCGGCAGCTTCTCGCGCAGCTTGTTGGCGAGCGCATCTTCCGCGGGCCGCGCGACCACGTAAGTCGGCGAGCGCTGCAGCATCGTGACATGCGACGCGGTCTTGGCCATTTCCGGCACCAGCGTCACCGCCGTCGCGCCGGAGCCGATCACCACCACGCGCTTGCCGGCGTAGTCGATGTCACTGGTCCACTTCTGCGGATGGGCGATGCGGCCCTTGAATGTATCCGCGCCGGGAAACTCCGGCGCATAGCCGCCTTCATAGGAGTAATAGCCGCTGCACATGAACAGGAAGCCGCAGGTGAACTGCACGCGCTCCTTGTCCGGTCCCCGCTCCGCTTCCACGGTCCAGCGCGAGTCCTTCGAGGACCACGACGCGCTTTTGACCTGATGGTTGAAACGAATCTTTTTGTCGATGCCGTTCTCGCGCGCGGTCTCGCGCACATAGTTCAGAATGCGCGGGCCGTCGGCGATCGCCTTGGCCTCGGTCCACGGCTTGAACGAATAGCCGAGGGTATACATGTCGCTGTCGGAGCGGATGCCGGGATAGCGGAACAGATCCCAGGTGCCGCCGATGGCCTCGCGCCCTTCCAGGATCGCGTAGCTCTTGCCCGGGCAATTCTTCTGCAGATGATAACCCGCGCCGATGCCGGACAGGCCCGCGCCGACGATCAGCACATCCACATGCGTCGCGCCGGTGTTTGAAACATTGTTGGCGATTTCAGCTTCAGCCTGCATTGGTTTCTCCCTTGGGCGGACTCTGCGCGCAGCCGCGCTGCGATGCAACCTGATTGGCGTATCCGGTCGCGAGATTCTTCTCCGCGTCGTCCCCGCGCAGGCGGGGACCCATAACCACTGGATGTTGCGATAACAGCGGGATGATCGCTCCAGCATCTTCTTAAAATTGAGAACTCGGGGAGTATGGGTCCCCGCCTGCGCGGGGACGACATCGGATGGGTTGCGCCAACACGCCTTGCAACATCCGGATTCGATTTTCATACAGCCCGCGCGCGTGGCGCTTGCGCCATTCGCGCCAGAATAAATCCGCTTTCCTGCTCAGACGTGTTTGATCCGCCCTGTTCTTTACGGCGCGGGCGCGCCGGAGAGGTCTTGCATCCCTGCCCTCTTGAAGAGGGCGCGCGGAACGCCGGATGCTCAAGCGCATCCGCAGCCCCGTGTGCAAAAAGTAGAAAGCACACGAGCATAGTCACCACGGTCACGCCGTTTACATCCGGCGTTCCGCACGCAATGGTTTTAACGGCTTGCTTCGTGCTCTCCTCGGCGGTCGATTGCTCTGTCACCGTCGTTGCGACTGAGGATGTGTCCCCGGCCGGTTGGGCGGGGCTCTCCGGGGCAACTTGACGCCAGTATCCGGGCGTCAGGACCACACGACTTGGGCCGTCCGCGACAGCATCGTCGTCAACCTTCGCGCGTCCCGCTCACGCGCCCCCGGATGTTGCGCACGCCCTTTCGGGTGCGTGCGCGCGATCCGGGCTTGCGCCCTGCGGTCCTCGCTCCGGCCTGACGCTGCCGCGTCCACCGCATCCCGCCCCGCGTATCGTGACGATCGCGAGCCGCCCCTCTGTGGGACGGGATGAATAGGAATATAGTCATAGATAATAGGAAGTCAAGAAAATTATGAGCGGATCGCGATAGCAACCGTCAAGTCGCTCAAGCGCGAGGTTTAAGGCCACTCACATTGGTTGAAACCGGGGGCACATCTTCGGCATCTGGAGGATCGTCTTTGAGCAGATCGAGCAAACTTTCATTTTGCTCCTTCCAGTAACCGGTGTATTTGCGCCAAGCAGAGGCGTTTCCTTTCTTATTGGGAACGCGTTCAAGCAGATCGCGCTTATTAAGAGACAAAAATACATCTTTCATGACGTTCTCGGACGAAATGCCGGTCAATTCCCTCGCAATTCGGTTTGTAATTTCATCACGGTCCTTGAGATAGTCCATCACCATGTCTTGTGGCGAGGCTAAGGGCGTATGTTTGATATGAACGGTTACAGAATGTTCGTTCTCGATAATCTCAGGCTCCTTAAGACGCAACTTACGCATTGCCTCAAAAGCCGTGTTCAGCCCTTCACCAATATCTTTGTTGGGTGGGTTTGGAAATTTATTGATCAGACGAACAAGTTTTGGATTTCGCGAAAACTGTTCGCGCAAATAATTATCAGTCGTAACATGTCCGGGCAAACGCCCAGGACTTTCAACCTCTATTCGGTTATCGAAAATCCGAACATGAATATCTGACGCAACGCTATAATCTCGATGCAAAACGGCATTTGTGATGATCTCGTGCAAAGTTTCATGCGGGTATGTTACCGGCTCCAAGCCATCAGGGGTTAAGGTTCTTATGTCCTCTATCAACGCTTTCGTCCGCGCAACAGCTGCATTAATCTGATCGTAAATCGAGCCCTCAATTGTTATTGGATCGAAGGCTAATTGATCCCGCGTTCCTTCCCCAGCTTTGGTTGTGTATCGGTATAATTTAATAGCAGATCTCTTTGGTAAAGCCGCTTGTGGCTCGTCCGCAAAGAGCAAAACTCCGGCTGCCACCGGTTTATTATCCTTCGTGATAAGATTCTGCTTTTTTAACCAGTCTTCTGGCTCGGATGAAGGAACAACATCTAACATGAATCCGATTGCGGTCTTTGAATTTGTAATTTCATCGACGTCAACGTTCACAGATGAATCTTCAAACGAGGCGACACCTTTGTCGAATTTAAGTCGTTGAAGCGCATCGTCGCTAGTTACTCTAACGTTCTGCGCGTTCCTGCGAACAAAAAAACTCCCGTCTGATGACGGTATTGTTTCCTGCGTTTTCGCAATTACTAGCTGTAGAACATATCCGGGAAAATCTTTCTCGTCGGTATGTAGCCAAGTTGCGTGATAGTGATTTCCCAGCGGAAGCATGCGCTCGACAAGTTGAAAGATACCATTGGCTTCTTCCATCAAGGCGAACCCGTGCCAGAATCTCTTCTGCTTATCGGATATCTCGCCAATTCCTACGAAAACCTCGCCTCCGGCAGCATTCGCAAAAGCTGATATCGTTTCACTTAGTTTGGCGGGCGAAATCTCAACTCGTTTTACGTCGGCAAAATGACTTTCCACCAAGTTCATAACGAGTAGGGCTTCTTCGCGACTCAATTTTTTCTGTTCAACCATCGTGGACGACTCTGATAGGGGGAAAGCAAATAGTTATTGAGTAGCAAGCTGTCCACAATTGACGATGAGACGCTCATCGTCAAACAAAAAGCTACAGATGTACCCCTCACACCACCGCGTTGCTCGGCGTCGGGCGATCGTGAATCTGCTGGCCGAACAGACTGCCCACAAGCTCCACCACCGTGCGCGCGGTCAGCCCGCGGTTATCGAGAAACGGATTCAGCTCGACCAGATCGAGCGAGCGCACCAGCCCTGAATCCTGCAACATCTCCATCACCAGATGCGCCTCGCGATAGGTCGCGCCGCCCGACACCGTCGTGCCGACGCCGGGCGCGGACACGGGATCGAGAAAATCCACATCGAGCGAGACATGGAGCACGCCGTTTCGCGCGCTCACCCGCTCGATGAATTCGCGGATCAAGACGCCGACGCCGAACTCGTCGATCCGCCGCATGTCCGCGATCCAGACATCGCGCTGCGCCAGTAATTCCTTTTCTAATCTGTCCACCGAGCGCAGGCCGAACAGGCCCAACTGGCGCGGCGCAATCGGCGAGCGCAGCGCGCGCGGCAACAGATCGTCCAGCCCCGGCTCGCCGCACAGGAACGCGCCGGACATGCCGTGCATGTTGCCGGTGATCGTGGTCGCGGGCGTGTTGTAATCGGCATGGGCGTCTAACCAGAGCACGAACAGCTCCCGCCCCTGCGCGTGCCAGTGCCTGGCGACGCCGGAGACCGAGCCCATCGACAGCGAATGATCGCCGCCGAGAAACACCGGGATCGCGCCGGACTTCGCCATCGCGTAGGCGCGCTGCGCGGTCTCGCCGGTCCAGGCCTTGATCTCGCGGTAATGCTTCGCGTTCGGCGGCGGCGCTTCGTCGGTGAACGTCAGTTCGCGGCGCAGGATGTCGCCGTGATCCGCGACGGTGAAATCGAGGCTTTCCAGCAGCGGCACGATGCCCGCCGTGCGCAGCGCCGCCGGCCCCATCAGCGCGCCCTTCTGCGATGCGCCGACCTCAATGGGCACGCCGAGCAGCGCGATGTCTTTGGGATAGGAATCTGTCACGGCGGCCTCGCTGGGCGAATGAATGAAATCCTGTACCCATATTATCGGGATTTTTTCGCCGCGATACGCCAGCGCCGCGATCCCTGAATCGGAACATAACGGCTTCGTGACAGTTATTGCTCCTTTATTAGGAGGAGGATTGAATGGCTGAAGGTGGAAGCGGTGGGATTGGTTTGCTCGGCGTGATCGTGGGTGCCGCGATCGTTTTGGCCGTTGGTTTCTTTTTCCTGCAGGGCGGCATGAAGGGCGGCGGCGCTTCCAAGCCCAGCGTGACGATTCAGACGCCTGCAGCGCCTGGCAGCAAATAGCAAAAAGCCCCGGAGCGATCCGGGGCTTGGTGACAATCCGTTTCAGTACATCCGTGAAACGGGTCGTGAAGTTCTCTTCCCTTTCAGGAAGCGGCGGGCCGTTCCGGTACATCCGCGAAACAGCCGCTATGAACTTCTGCGTGACGCATCGCCCTCTCCGGGCGGCGCGTCATCGGATCTCAGAGAAGCGACAGATTTTCAGCGCTGGTCTTGCCGCGCATCTTGTCGGTCTTGGCTTCAAACGAAACCTTCTGTCCTTCGGCAAGGCCGGTCAGGCCAGCACGCTCGACAGCGCTGATGTGAACGAACACATCGGTGCCGCCATCGCTCGGCTGAATGAAACCAAAGCCCTTTTGGCCGTTGAACCACTTTACAGTACCAGTCGTCATAACAAACAATCCTTAACGCGCGTACATGCGCAACTTCGCACGACGTCGCGCGAAGCAAATCCAATCCAGCGATGTCTTTGGATAAGGAGCCGAGGGGACTGAAAGTCCAGAAGGGCGCTTTAACAAAAGCTGTGCCGCAAATCGAATGATCGACGTTTAACAGGTCCCTGCCCGAGTGCAAGGACTCAATTGTGTTCGTTTGAAGATGATGCCCTCGTTTGGCTCCGAATCGTGCCTATATGTCAACGATATCAATGTTCTCAGAAAGGCGACCGATGACAAAACAGCCGAGCGCCACCCAGATTGCCCGCGCCGAACGCATGCGCGTCGCCGCCAAGGAAGGCGCCGAAGCGCGCGCCCTTGTGACTGCGAGGGACATTGCAATCCGCAAGAACATGGAGCGGCTGAAAGCCCTGCGCCTCGCACGAGACGCCGAGGAAGCTGCCCTCGCCCCGGCCGAGCCCGCGCCGAAGAAGAAACGCAGCGCAAAGAAGAAAGTGCTGGCCGAAACCTAAGGGTCATGCTGCATCATGCGCGCGACATGAGACGCGCAGTAAAAAAGCCCCGGAACGGTCCGGGGCTTTTGTCTTTCGTGGCACGAGCAAAGCTCAGTAGCGGTAGTGATCGCTCTTGTAGGGGCCTTCCACCTTCACGCCGATATAGTCGGCCTGGTCCTTCTTCAGCTCGGTGAGTTTCACACCGATCTTCGACAGGTGCAGGCGCGCGACCTTCTCGTCGAGCGACTTCGGCAGCACGTAGACTTCGCGTCTGTACTTGCCGTCCTTGTTGTTGGCGAACAGTTCGATCTGCGCCAGCGTCTGGTTGGTGAACGAGGCCGACATCACGAAGGACGGATGGCCCATCGCGTTGCCGAGGTTCACGAGGCGGCCTTCGGACAGCAGGATGATGCGGTGGCCGTCTGCGAAGGTGATCTCGTCCACCTGCGGCTTGATGTTGTCCCACTTCAGGTTCTTCAGGGTCGAAACCTGAATCTCGTTGTCGAAGTGGCCGATGTTGCAGACGATGGCGCGATCCTTCATCGCGCGCATATGGTCGATGGTGATGATGTCCTTGTTGCCGGTGGCGGTGACGAAGATGTCGGCGCGCGGCGCGGCGTCTTCCATGGTCACGACCTCATAGCCTTCCATCGCCGCCTGCAGCGCGCAGATCGGATCGATTTCGGAGACCAGCACGCGGCAGCCGGCCTGACGCAGCGACGCCGCCGAGCCCTTGCCGACGTCGCCGAAGCCCGCGACCATCGCGGTCTTGCCGCTCATCATCACGTCGGTGCCGCGGCGGATGCCGTCCACCAGCGATTCACGGCAGCCGTAGAGGTTGTCGAACTTCGACTTGGTGACCGAGTCGTTGACGTTGATGGCAGGCCACAGCAGCGTGCCGGCCTTCTGCATGTCGTACAGACGATGCACGCCCGTGGTGGTTTCTTCCGACACGCCCTTGATCGAGTCGGCGATCGCCTTGAAGTATCCCTTCGGCTTTTCCTTGAGCTGCTTCTTCAGTAGCGCGAAGAACACTTCCTCTTCCTCGGAGCCGGGCTTATCGAGGAACGCGGTGTCGCCCTGCTCGGCACGCAGGCCAAGGTGGACGTACATGGTGGCGTCGCCGCCGTCATCGAGGATCATGTTGGGATGACCGCCGCCGTGCCAGTCGAACAGCTTGGCGGTGTAGTCCCAGTAATCCTTCAGCGTCTCGCCCTTCACGGCGAACACCGGAATGCCGGCGGCCGCGATCGCGGCAGCGGCGTGATCCTGCGTCGAATAGATGTTGCACGACACCCAGCGGATGTCGGCGCCGAGTGCCTTCAGCGTTTCGATCAGCACGCCGGTCTGAATGGTCATGTGCAGCGAGCCGGCGATGCGCGCGCCCTTCAGCGGCTGCTTGGGGCCGTATTCCTCGCGCGTCGCCATCAGGCCCGGCATTTCGGTTTCGGCGAGCGAGAGTTCCTTGCGGCCGAAATCGGCCAGGCCGATGTCGGCGACGATGTAATCGGTGAAGCCTGCGGGCGGCTTAGTGGTGGCGGTAGTCATAATGATGTCCCTTCGAGTTGCTGTCTGCTCCCTCTCCCCGCCTGCGGGGAGAGGGTTGGGGTGAGGGGCATTGCGTCACAAGCCACGCTCACTGCATTCCTATTTTCTAAAAGCCCCTCACCCGACCGCTTCGCGGTCGACCTCTCCCCGTAAGAACGGGGCGAGGTGAAGAAAGAGGCGACCTCTCCCCGCTGGCAGAGAGAGGTTAGAAAGATCAAACCGCCTTCTTCAGCGTTTCGGCGAGGTCGGTCTTCTCCCACGAGAAGCCGCCGTCGGCATCCGGCGTGCGGCCGAAGTGACCGTAAGCCGCGGTGCGTGCGTAGATCGGCTTGTTGAGATCGAGATGCTTGCGGATGCCGCGCGGCGTCAGATCCATCGACTCGGCAACAGCCTTCTCGATCTTGTCATCGGAGACCTTACCGGTGCCGTGGGTGTCGATGTAGATCGACAGCGGACGCGCCACGCCGATGGCGTAAGCGAGCTGCAGGGTGCAGCGATCCGCCAGACCAGCCGCGACGACGTTCTTGGCAACGTAGCGTGCTGCGTAAGCCGCCGAGCGGTCGACCTTGGTGGAGTCCTTGCCGGAGAACGCGCCGCCGCCATGCGGAGCCGCGCCGCCGTAGGTGTCGACGATGATCTTGCGCCCGGTGAGACCCGCGTCGCCATCGGGACCGCCGATATAGAACTTGCCGGTCGGATTGATGTGCCAGATGGTCTTGTCGGTGATCCAACCCTGCGGCAACGCCTTGCGCACGTAAGGCTCGACGCGCTCGCGCACCTGGTTCGAGGTCATGTCCTCGACGAGATGCTGATGCGACACGACGATCTCGCGCACGCCGACCGGTTTGCCGTTTTCATACTGCACGGTGACCTGGCTCTTGGAGTCGGGGCCGAGCACCTTTTCCACGCCCGAATGACGGGCTTCCGAGATCAGGCGCAGGATCTTGTGCGCGTAGAAGATCGGCGCCGGCATCAGTTCCGGAGTTTCGTTGGTGGCGTAGCCGAACATGATGCCCTGGTCGCCCGCGCCCTCTTCCGCGTTGGTGGGCTGCTTGGCATCGACACCCTGCGCGATGTCGGCCGACTGCGGATGCAGCAGGATTTCGATGTCGGCGGTCTTCCAGTGGAAGCCGTCCTGCTCGTAGCCGATGTCCTTGATCGCGTTGCGAACCACGGCCTCGATGTGATCGTTGGTCACGGTCTTCGGTCCGCGCGTTTCACCCGCGATCACGACCTTGTTGGTGGTCGCCAGCGTTTCGCATGCGGCGCGGATGTCCCACGGATCAATGCCCGCCTTCGGGCCTTCACGGAAGAACAGATCGACGATCTCGTCCGAAATCCGGTCGCAGACCTTGTCCGGATGGCCTTCGGACACCGATTCAGAGGTGAACAGATAAGACGCGCGCATCAAACAATCCCTTTCAGATGGGCCGCGATCGGCCCGTTTGGACTTTTAGCTAAATTTCCTAATCGCGACGCCGGGAGATGACGTAGGATTCATCGTAAAACCAGAGCCCGTTATGCTTGCGCAAAACCTCTCTGGTGGCGTCGAGATAACGTCCGCTTTGCGTGACTTCGTCCAGGCGGTCGTCTTCGACCTGAGCGACATACACCGCCGCGTTCCATGCTGCAAAGGCCGTCGAGGTCCCGATCGGTCCCGTCACCTCGTTGGGCAACGCTTCCATATCGTACCGGAAGATCGAGCGGTTATCCGCATAGGCATTAAAGTTAAGATCGCGTCCGGCCGCGCCGAGCTCGTATTTCACCGCACGCAGCAGTTCATGACGGCTGACCGCGAAAGGATTTTCTCCCGGCCACACCGACTGCACGATCTCCATGCCGGGATCGTGGCCGTAGGAGTGAATCCCGATCAGGCGGCCGCCCGCACGCAGCGAACGGGCCAGCGGCGCGATGATCTTCTTGGCGCGGAAATTCAGCGACGATTTGGCACGGTAAGGCTGCGAGGCGATCACCAGATCGAAATTGGCTTCCACGCGACCGGCGCGCGGAATCATGGCGTCCAGCAGGAAGCGGTGATCCTCGCGGTAAATGACAAGGGCAATGGGCCGCTCATAGACCGGCATGCCCGAGCGCGACGAGACGCTGGCGCGCCAGTTCTCTTCCAGGAATGGCTGCAGCTCGGTGATCTGGGATTCAAAATCGCCGGAGGCATTGCCGCGCAACGCGACCTCGCGCCAGATCATGCCGGCGGCGGCGGTCGGCGATTTCGGCGCCAGCCACGGCGCCTCGGCGTAATTCATGTTGGTCAGGACAAAGACCGTCGCCGGATGCTCGAACAGCCGGTCCGGCACCTTCTGCAAGGTCAGCCGCACGTCCTCGAGGCTGATTTCCTTGCCCGCCATATAGAACGGCATGTTCGGAAAACGGCTGTGCATGGAACGCATCACGCGCGCCATCACGGTGCCGTCGCCGACGCCGGCATCGAACACCCGCAGCGCCGGCGGGCGGGGATGAATGCTGCCCAGCTCCAGCGCCACGCGATCCGCGATCACCCGCTTTTCCGAGCAGGTGTGGACGAACAGCAGATATTTCTGACGGTTTTCAAAGAAGCGGAAATTGCCGGTGGGGTCGCGCTTCTCGATCGGCGGCTCCGGCACCGTGACCACCGGCACGCCATCGCCAAGGAAAGCCTGAATCCGTTCCAGCGTATCCACGGTGATGCGCTTGCCCTCGCGCAGCCGGTGCACCAGCTTGCCGTCGTTCACCGCGCGGCGGCCGAACGTCGATTCCGCCATCCCTGCCTGACGGCAGTATTCGGAAATCTGGGCCAGGAGCTGGTCGTTTTTCATCAGACCGGTGGGCAGGGTTCGGGTGGGCCAAAATTTGTGGGCAGAACCGTTTTGCGTGCGGCTTCCTACCACCATCTGCCCACAAATGAAATGCCCGCGCCGGAGTTATTTTCCCGGACTCACAGCTTGTTTAATGAAAATTCCGGGCCTGTTTTCGCCCAAAATCGGCCATTTGGCGGTGTTCCTGACCGTTATACCTTTGGGACGAAAAACGCACGCAGATCGGCGGCGCTTCGGGTGAGCGCGGGCCATGCCGTGACAAGGCCGAGCGGCCACAGCGGCGCGATCATCAGGCCCCAGTAGGAATTGTTGTCGCGGCCGACAAAGACAAAGGCGGCGACATAGCCAAACACGACCAGCATCACCCGCTGGCCGAGGTCGTCCCGCCTTCCCGTCAATCCGGCCAGCGCCAAAGGCACGACGATGACGCCGAGCCAGCGCGGCGCGGCTTCCAGCAGCAGATTCCATTGCGCGGTCTGCAGCACGAACGACCAGCCGCCGATGCGCAGCCAGCTCGGCGAGGCGGGATCGGCCGCCGTCACCAGCGCATTGACGTGATGCGCGTGAACGGCGAGCATCGCGGCAAAGATCAGAAGTCCGAATGCCCATGCCACCGCTTCCTTGCGGCAACCATCCTTGATGGCCATGACCATCATCGCCAGCAGATAGGCCGCGGCCAGTTCGCGGATGATCGCAGCGGCAACGCCGAGGATGACGGCGACAATCCACGACTTCGGCCTGCGCACCGCGAGCGACAGCGCGATCAGCAGTCCGGCCCAGACTTCGTGCAACGGCCAGGCCTGCGGCACGATGGCCGGAGCGATGCCGGTGGCGAGGATCGTCAAGGACAACGCATACAGGACCGGGGATGAGACGACAGCGCGCAGCCGCCACGCCCATGCCAGAAACGTCAAGGCTGCCAGCACCCAGAGCAGCGCGCGCCGCGCCATCTCCTCGGAGATCGCCGCAAGCGCAACGGCGAGAACCGGCGGACGAACCACGACGAAGGGATGCAGCGGATAGTTGTTCTCGCGCAGTTCGCGGATCGCAGCCGTGTAATAGGATTCACCGCCCTGCACATGAGCAATGATGCGCTTGTAGAGCGCGATGTCGCCCGCATTCGGCACGCTGGCGGCATCGCCCGGCGATGTGGCGCGATTGGCGAACCCGATGCCGATCAGGATCACAAGCAGCGCAAGCGTGAAGGCAGCAGCGCACGCGCGCCATGCGCGGCGGTGACTGCAGGCAACCTGCCTTGTCTCGATCCCGGTCATCTGACGAGGGATAAGCCCGCGGCTTTAAGATTCAGTGTGTGCTGAGGCACATCGCCCATCACGCCATGCCGGCGGCCTGCGCCCGTTCGGCCCGCCCATTGACTGGCATCGCCGTCCTGTCATGTGATGGGACGGAAACCGGCGCGAGGATCGCGTTTCCACCTCAATCGTTGTCCATGGGTGACGCCGTGACCAACCCAAAGCCAATCGGCATGACCAGACCATCACGCATCCACATTCTCACATGCCTTTTCACATCTCTCGCGCTTCTGCTCACTGGCGCCGCTTATGCCGCGCCGGGGACACCATCGGGCAAATGGCTGGCGGAGGACATCGACGGCGGCGGCGTGATCGACCGGTTGCAGACAACACTTGAAATTCGCGACGACGGCATCGTCACCGGCATGGGTGGCTGCAACCGCTACGCCGGCTCGGCGAAATTCGATGCAACAACGATCAAGTTCCTGCCGATGGCGTCGACACGCATGGCCTGCTCCGCCGCCGCGATGAAGCAGGAAAGCAAGTTCCACATCACGCTGGAAAAGGCTCGCGCGTGGCGGATCGACGAGGCGCGGCGCAAGCTGATCCTGCTCGACGGCCAGGGCTTCGAGATGATGCGCCTTAGCCGGATGGACTAGAGTCAGAAGATCCGGTCAGGGACGGCCTCCCCTTTTTTGAGAAAATAATCGCGGCCATGTCACATCCGGCCTCTGCTGCCTCGTCTTGACTGCGAAGGTGCGGAAAGACCGGGCGTCAGGCGGCATCAAAACAGCCGAAAGCCGAAATCTTTCATGCACTTCCGCCATCATCCGCCGCGCCTGCGCGGCCAAACAGGAGGTCATCATGAAGATCGTCGTTATCGGAGGGTCCGGCCTGATCGGATCGCGTGTCGTCGCCCGGCTGCGCCAGCGCGGCCATGAGGTCATCGCAGCCTCGCCGTCCACCGGCGTCAACACCGTCACCGGTGAAGGACTGAAGCACGCATTCACGGGCGCGGATGTTGTCGTGGATGTGGCGAATTCACCGTCGTTCGAGACCGAAGCCGCGATGAGCTTCTTTGAAGCGGCGGGCCGCAACATCTTCGCGGCGGAAAAGGCCGCCGGTGTGAAGCTGCATGTCGCGCTGTCGGTGGTCGGCACCGAGCGCCTGACCGCGTTCGGATACTTCGGCGCCAAGCTGGCGCAGGAACGCGCCATCGAGAATTCCGGCGTGCCCTACACCATCGTGCGTGCCACGCAGTTCTTTGAATTCGTCGGCGGTATCGCCCAATCGGCAACGCAGGGAGAAACCCTCCGCGTTTCCCCCGCGCGCATCCAACCGATGGCGGCCGACGATGTCGCCGCCGCGGTGGTGGACGCCGCGCTGGCTCCCGCACAGGGAATGATCGAAGTCGCCGGTCCGGAGTCCTTCCCGATGGATCAACTGATCCGGACCTATCTCGCCGCGAAGAACGACCGCAAGGAGGTCGTCACCGATCCTGCCGCCGGCTATTTCGGAATTGCCGTGGACGACCGTTCGCTGACGCCGGATGCCGGCGCGCGGCTCGGCACCATCACATTCGCCGAATGGCTGCGCCGGGATCAGTCCAACGCCGCCGCCTGACGGAGTTGATCGCCTCGCAACATTCGCTGCACAATGACACCAACCGACCTGAACGGAGAATGAAATGACCCCGAGAATTGCAGTCCCCTTCAAGCTGGCCCCCGAGGCCTACAAGGCGGCGACGGCGCTCGAAGCCGCGATCAAGGCCAGCGGCCTCGAGCACAGCCTGATCGAACTGGTGAAGATGCGCGCCTCGCAGATCAACGGCTGCGCCTACTGCATTCACATGCACGCGACCGACGCCCGCAAGTCCGGCGAGACCGAAATGCGGCTCTACATGCTCAACGCCTGGCGCGAGTCCACCCTCTACACGGCGCGTGAGCGCGCCGCGCTGGCCTGGACCGAAAGCCTGACGCTGATCGCCGCCACCGGCGCACCGGACAGCGACTATGATCTCGTGAAAGCCGAGTTCAGCGAGGCCGAACAGGTCAACCTCACCATGCTGATCGGCGCGATCAATGCATGGAACAGGCTCGCCATCGGCTTCCGCATGGCGCACCCGAAGGAAGGCGGCCGTGTCGCGGCCTGAGGCCGGCACACAGATGTTCGAGACGCACCGGCCGCGGCTGGTGCGTCTCGCCTATCGCATGCTCGGTTCGATGGCCGAGGCCGAAGACATTGTGCAGGATGCGTGGCTGCGCTGGCAGCAGGTCGACCCCGCCACCGTGGATGCGCCGCCCGCCTTTCTCTCCCGCATCGTCACGCGGCTCTGCCTGGATGTCATGAAGTCGGCGCGTGCGCGGCGCGAGACCTATGTCGGCTCGTGGCTGCCGGAGCCGATGATCGAGGAGCCGGACACCGTGGATGAAGACGATCTCACCCTGACCCTCATGCTCGCGCTTGAACGCCTGTCGCCGCTGGAGCGCGCCGCGTTCCTGCTGCACGATGTCTTCGGCGTTCCGCTCGATGAAGTGGCTGAAACGGTCGAGCGCGAGCCTGCCGCCGTGCGCCAGCTCGCCGCGCGCGCCCGCAAGCATGTGCAGGAGCAGCGGCCGCGTTATCCTGTCAACAACGACGAAGGCAGCCGGATCGCGGCGGCTTTCTTCGCGGCGTCCCGCAGCGGCGACACCAACGCCCTCCGCGCCATTCTCGCACAGAATGTGGTGATCCGCTCCGACGGCGGCGGCAAGGTCAACGCCTTCATCAATCCGATTCTCGGACTGGAACGTGTGCTGCGCGCTTACGAGGGCCTCTCGCGCAAGCTCGCCAGCCGTCCGTCCCGCGACCTGTTCCGCCCGATGCGCATCAACGGCCTGCCGGGCTATGTCAGCTATGAACGCGACGATATTTTCCAGACCACGGCCTTCGCCATCGAGAATGGCAAGATCACCGAAATCTACATCACCCGCAATCCCGACAAGCTGCGCCATGTGCTTGAGGCGCTGAACATGTCGGGCGAAGGCGAAACGCATCACTGAACCGCCCGGTTCTTGCAAATGGCGAAACGGCGGCAATCTCTGACGCGAAGGGCGGGATGGCGACGGTCATCGGGCATATAGCCCACCGCATAAAACGTCATCTGACATGACTTTCACACCGCCCACCGGCTGATCCCGCCTTCTGTCATACAAGAATGGGACAGGTCGGGTGCGCGACCCTGCGGAATGACTTTCGCTCCGCAGCGGATCTTGCGCCTTTGCCAAGTTCCATCCCTGTGCAAGGATGGAATCAGGCCGGTATCGGCCCACGATCATCCGCGTGGAGACAGTTTTGAGCGATTCCCTTCATCCCGCTGCGCCGCACCACCTGCCCTCCTTCGTCACCGCACCGGGCGACACCGACATTCTGATGGTCGTGGTGGGCCTCATCCTGCTCGCGGCCGTTCTGTTTGTCGGCAACGTCTATCTGAAAATCCATTCGCTGCCCGAACGGATGGCGCACAAGTCGCAGAAGCTGCAATTCGAGATCGTCGCCGTGCTCTGCCTGCTGTCGCTGTTCACCCATAATCACCTGTTCTGGGTGATCGGCCTGCTGCTGGCCATGGTGGACCTGCCGGACTTCGGCACGCCGCTGCGCAGCATGGCAGGCGCCCTGCAGAAAATGGCCGGCATCAAACCGGAGGACGACTTGACCGAACCTCCACCGGCCAAGAGCGAGGAGCAGCCCCATGCTTGAGCTGATCCTCTGTTCACTGCTGACGGTATTCCCCGATTATCTGTATCGCCGCTATGCGCAGGGCAAACGCCTCGGCAAGGAGATCACGCTGTTCTCCGTCTGGTACGAACTGCGCTGGGGCATCACGGCCTGCGTGATGCTGACGGTCGCCCTGATTACCGTCATTTTCTACTACCACCCCTCCACCACCAGCGCGACGCTGTTCTATCGCACCGTACCGATCATTCCCGAGATCAACGGCCGCGTGGCTGAGGTCCGCGTCGAACACAGCGCTCCGGTGAAAAAGGGAGACATCATCTTCACGCTGGACAGCGCCAAGCAGGAAGCCGCGCTGAGGACTGCAAGGAGCAAGATCGCCGAGGTCGATGCAGCGATGATCGCCGCGCAATCGGATGTGTTGAAAGCCGATGCCCAGATTCAGGAAGCAAAAAGTTCGCTGCAACAGGCCTCCGATGAACTCGATGTGAAACGCGAGTTGCAGAAGCGCAGCCCCGGTATCGTCCCGCAGCGTGAGATCGAAAAGCTCGAAGTGGTTCTGACCGGGCGGCAGGGCACCCTCGACGCTGTTGGCGCTGCGAAGCAGTCCGCCATGGCCCGCGTCACAGCCTTGCTGCCTGCGGAGAAGGCGAGCGCGGAAGCGGCGCTGGCCCAGGCCCAGGTCGAACTGGACAAGACCATCATTCGGGCCGGGGTGAATGGCCGGGTCGAACAGTTCCTGTTGCGGCCCGGCGATATCGTGAACCCGATCATGCGGCCGGCCGGCATTCTCATTCCGGAAGGCGCGGGACAGCGCGCGCTCTCCGCGGGCTTCGGCCAGATCGAGGCGCAGGTGATGAAAGTCGGCATGGTGGCCGAGGCTACTTGCATCTCAAAGCCATGGACCGTGATCCCGATGGTGGTGACCGGCGTTCAGCACTACATCGCCGCCGGGCAATTCCGCGGCGGCGAGCAACTGGTGGATGCCCAACAGGTTCGGCAGCCCGGAACGATCCTCGTGTTTATGGAGCCGATCTACAAGGGCGGGCTTGAGGGCGTAACGCCGGGCAGCAGTTGCATCGCCAATGCCTATACCAGCAACCATGATGTGATCGCGGCGAAGGACACCGGCACGGGCAAGCGCATCTGGCTGCATGCGGTGGACGCCACCGGCATCGTCCACGCGATGCTGCTGCGGATTCAGGCGCTGCTCTTGCCGGTCAAGACGCTGGTGCTCAGCGGGCACTGAAATTGAATCGGCTGATCTATCGTTCTCTTCACCTCTCCCGTGGGGAGAGGTCGACGCGCGAAGCGCGGCGGGTGAGGGCGTAGAATCTCTCGTTAGATTTAGATCCCCTCACCCCAACCCTCTCCCCACCGGGGAGAGGGAGCACATCGCGGATACGGCAAGGCTCCATAGATAAACGAAAGCACTCTGACTATTGAGTTTACCTGCCCCACACCTCGCCCGCGACATCGGCGACGAAGCGCAGCTTGGCCCATTGCTGATCCTCGGTGAGGATGTTGCCTTCCTCGGTCGAGGCGAAGCCGCATTGCGGCGACAGCGCGAGCTGATCGAGCGGCACAAGCCGCGCCGCTTCATCAATGCGCCGCTTGATGTCGTCCTTGGTCTCCAGCGCACCGTCTTTTGAGGTCACGAGACCCAGCACGACGATCTTGTTTCCGGCCGGCAGGAAGCGTAGCGGCTCGAAACCGCCGGCGCGGCCGGAATCGTATTCGAGGAAATAGCCGTCGTAGTTCACGCCCGCGAGAAGAAGCTCGGCGACCGGCTCATACCCGCCCGAGGCAATCCAGTTGGAGCGAAAATTGCCACGGCAGACATGAGTGGTGATGGTCATGTCGGAAGGGCGCTCGGCGATGGCGTAATTGATGACGCGGGCATATACGCCGGGCAGCGTCTCAGGGTCTTCGCCGCGCGCCCGCAGCTTGGCCCGCTGGTCCTCCGAGCAGAAATAGCCCCACGACGTATCGTCGAATTGCAGATAGCGGCAGCCGGCGTCGTAAAATGCTTTCACGGCCTTGCGCCAGGTCATCGCCAGATCGACGAAGAAAGCGTCGATATTGGGATAGGCCTCGCGCGACACCGCCTCACGGCCGCCGCGATAATGCAGCATCGACGGCGACGGAATGGTCATCTTCGGCATCACGCCTGCCAGATCGCAGCGATCCTTGAGCAGCTTGAAATGCTCCAGCATCGGATGATCGGCGGGAAAATCCAGTTTTCCGGTGACGCGGATGCTTTCGCCGCTGGTGACGCGGCCCGCCACCACCGCACCCTCGCCCTTATGAATCTCGCATCCATCGAGAAATTTCAGAAAATCGAAATGCCACCAGGCGCGGCGAAACTCGCCGTCGGTGGCAAGGCGCAGTCCGTTCTGTTTCTGGCGCTGGACCGCCGTGCTGATTTCGAGCGACTCGATGCGTCGCAATTCGGCCGCGGCAATTTCGCCATTCGCGAAACGCGCGCGCGCCTCCTTCAGCCGCTGCGGCCGCAACAGACTGCCGACATGGTCCGCGCGAAACGGCGGCCTCGTTCGCTGCATCATGGTCTCCGGATCAGGCGTTCTGCGATCTTGCCGCGCTGGTAGCACATCGCGGCCCGCAAGACCGAGCGCCTTTTCCGCGTTGCACGCAAGCCATGACCGCGTTTTGCCGTCAGGGTTTCCAGCCGTTTAACCTGCCGGGGAACGAAAACCCCGCTTCCGTCATTGGTATGTTTCCAGCCGGAGTCATCAGATGGCCGCAAAACCTGACATGATCCGCATTCCCCACAACAGCTATGTCCTGGTCGGCGACGGACGCAAGGCGCTGTTCCTGCGCAATGAAGGCAACGGAGCCGCGCTGGACCTGAAGACCGAACGGATCTTGATCAACGACAATCCGCCCACGCGCGAACAAGGCTCCGGCCGGCCGGGGCGCAGCTTTCAGAGCGTCGGCAGCGGCCGCAGCGCCGTCGAACAGACCGACTGGCATGAGATCGGCGAGCAGCGGTTTGCCAGAATCATCGCGGATGCGCTCGACGCGCTGGCGCGCGACCGGGAGATTCCCGGTTTCGTCATCGTGGCCCCGCCCCGCACCTTGGCGGACCTGCGCCAGTCCATCGGCGCCGACACCAAAAGCCGCGTCATCGCCGAGATCGACAAGGACCTGACCGGCCACCCGATCAAGGACATCGAGCGGCATCTGACGGCGGCGTAGGATCAGTCCGTGAACACCACGGTCTTGCGGCCGTTGAGGATCACGCGATCTTCAAGATGATAGCGGATGGCGCGGGCCAGCACGCGGCGCTCGATGTCCGCGCCCTTGCGCACGAGGTCTTCGGGCGAGTCGCGATGGCTGATGCGCTCGATGTCCTGCTCGATGATCGGGCCTTCGTCGAGATCGCTGGTGACATAATGCGCCGTCGCGCCGATCAGCTTCACGCCGCGCTCGTGGGCCTGATGGTAGGGCTTGGCGCCCTTGAAGCCCGGCAGAAACGAATGATGGATGTTGATGCAGCGGCCTGACAGCTTGCCCGCCAGATCCTCCGACAGCACCTGCATGTAGCGCGCCAGCACCACGAGATCGGTCTGCGTGTCCTGAATGATTGTCCAGACTTTCGCTTCCTGCTCGTCCTTGGTCGCGCGCGTCACGGGCAGATGGTGAAACGGAATTCCTGCGAAATCGAGCCCGGCATAGGTTTCCAGCGGATGATTGGAGATGATCGCCGTCGGCGTCATCGGCAGTTCGCCGCGCCGCCAGCGATAGAGAATGTCGGCGAGGCAGTGGTCGAACTTCGACACCATCAGCAGCACACGCGGCTGCACCGCGCGGTCGCGCAACCGCCAGACCATGTCGAACGGTTTCGCCATCACACCAAAGCCGGATTGCAGCGTGGCGAGGTCCGCCTGTGCGCCGGGAGAATCGAAGCTCACCCGCATGAAGAATTTGCCCGTCTCGGTGTCGCTGTATTGCTGGGCATCGAGGATGTTCTGCCCGTTGGCAAACAGGAAGGTGGAGACCGCCGACACGATGCCGGGGCGGTCCGGACAGGACAGGGTCAGGACGAATTGCTGTGCGGACATGGGATTTCAGATTGAACCACTGAGGCGGATGGAACCGTCCTGTAGCACCGTCGTGGCCATTCGCCAATCGCAACTCTCGCGGGTCGTCCCCGCGCAGGCGGGGATCCATAACCCCTACACTATCGTTTAGGGATCGATCGCCGACAAAACGGTGACACAGGCATCGCAGGAGTCATCCAGACTCAGGGAGTATGGGTCCCCGCCTGCGCGGGGACGACAATTGTTATATCGCTCTGAAAACGACTGGCATGCGATGCATGACGGCAATAGGCTGCGCCCATCGTATTCGCCACAAACAGGTTCCTATGCCCGGCAGACTTGAAGGTTATCGCATCCTGATTCTGGAAACGCGCGAGGAAGCACAGTTTTCGCGCCTGCTGCAGGAACAGGGCGCCCATGTGCTGCAATGCCCGATGTTCACCATCCGCGATGCGCCGGACCCCGCTCCCGTCGAGGCCTGGATCAGGCTGTTCATCGCAAAGCCGTTCGACGATCTGGTGCTGATGACCGGCGAAGGGTTGCGGCGGATCATGAAAGTGGCCCAGCGGATCGGTGCGGATCAGGACCTGATCGCGGCGATTGCCAAGGCGAAGCGCTACGCACGCGGGCCGAAGCCGGTGCGCGCGCTGCGCGAGATCGGCCTTGAGGCCACCATGCAGACCGAGACGCCTACCTCCGAGGGCGTCGCCGCCATGCTCGCGCAGCAGGACCTGACAGGTCATCGCGTGGGGTTGCAACTTTACCCCGACAAGGACCACGCCAAACTGATCGGCGCGATCACGTCACTGGGCGCGCAGGTCGAAACGGTGCTGCCTTATGTCTATGACGGCGAAGCAGCGGACACCAGCATCGTCGCCGCGATTGAGGAGATGGCGCAGCGGCGTGTCGACGCCATCGCGTTGACCAGTTCGGGTCAGGTGCGGCGGCTGGTGGATGTGGCGCGGGCGCACAACTGCGAAGATAAATTGCGAGATGGATTGGCGCAGACGCCCATCGCGTCGGTCGGCCCTGTCGTGTCGGATGAACTGAAAGCGTTCGGCCTGCGCACGGATATCTATCCGGCGAATGAGTCGTTCTTCATGAAGCCGCTCATCAGCGCGATGGCGCTTGAGTTGAACAAGACGCCGCCGCGCATGGCGAGGGGTTGAGTTCTGCGCACAATGCCACTGCCCACTCGGTGTCGTCCCCGCGAAGGCGGGGACCCATAGCTACCAAACTTTGTGACGACGGAGGAAAGCGTTGTCTTTCTACCGCAATCACCACGATGGCTCGGTGAGTATGGGTCCCCGCCTTCGCGGGGACGACCCTGTAATGATTGCACGATCGCACCAGATCAGGCACCCTGCAAACAACAAAGCCAATAAAAGACAGGGATCAAATGTCCGCTCTTCCCCTTTCCTCCCTCCGCATTGTTGAACTCGGATCGGGCGATACGCTCGGCTATTGCGGCAAGCTGTTTGCGGATTTCGGCGCCGAGGTCATCAAGATCGAGCCGCAAGGCGGCGATCCCGGCCGCCGGATTCCGCCATTGGCCGATGTGGGCGGCGGGCAACGCGAAAGCCTCACCTTCGCGTGGCTGAACACGAACAAAAAGAGCATCATCGCCGATCCGGAAACGGCGGACGGCGCGAGCCGCATTCTCGAATTGCTCGCCACCGCCGATCTGCTGCTCGATGCGCGGCACCCCGACGAGATCAAGGCCTCGCAAATCTCGCACGATCGCCTGCGCAAGGCCGATCCCGGCCTCGCCATCACCGCGATCTCGTGGTTCGGCGAACACGGCCCCTACCGCAACTATCTCGCCACCGATTCCGTGTGCCGCAGCCTCGCGGGCCTCGTGAAACTTGTCGGCCCGGTGGAAGGCCCGCCGGTGCTGCCGCGCGACGGCCAGATCGGCGTGGTCGGCGGGCTGACGGCGTTCATTCCAAGCCTCGCCGGGCTTTATGGATACGAGCATGGCGCGCGGCGCTTCGCCGTCAACAATTTAGAGGCGATGCTGCACATCAGCGAGTTCGACACCGGACTTGCACTGGAATCCGGCTTCACCCGCCCGCGCCCGGGCATCAACCGGTTCGGCCGCGGCTATCCCAGCGGCAACTTCGTCACCAAGCACGGCTGGCTCGGCGTCACCGTGGTCACACCCGCGCAATGGGCGGCGTTCTGCACCATGCTGGACATGCCCGAGCTGGGCGCCGACCCGAAATATTCGGCGACCATCGGACGCTTCAATCATGCGGATGAACTGAAGGCGATCATCACCCCGGCGCTGCTGAAGAAGACCGCGCTGGAATGGTTCGAGATGGGCATCGCGCTGCGGCTGCCGCTGGCGGTGGTGCCCGACATGAAGGAATTACTCGAACAGGACGTGCATCGCGTGCGCGGCGCATTCGGCAAAGTCGAAATCGGCTCGGCGTCGTTCGAGGGTCCGGTGCTGCCGCAATATCTGACCCGCTCGCGGCCCAAGCCGAACGGACGTGCGCCACTCCTTGGTGCGGATGACAAAACTGCCCTGCCCGCCCACACGCGCAAGGCGACACGCGCGGCGACGCCGCAGGATGCGCTGCCACTTAAAGGCCTGCGCATCGTCGATCTCACCATGGGCTGGGCGGGACCCACCGCCACACGGCAGATGGGCGATCTCGGCGCGGATATCATCAAGGTGGAGTCGTGCCAGTATCCCGACTGGTTTCGCGGCACCGACACCCGCCCGCCCTATCATGAGGAGCGGACCTACGAGAAGACCTACTGGTTCCAGATGAACAACCGCAACAAGCGCGGCATCACACTGGACCTCACCACCGAAGCGGGCCTCTCGCTGCTCAGGCGGCTGATGAAGGACGCCGACGCGGTGATCGACAATTACGCTGCCGACGTGATGCCGCGCCTCGGCCTCGGCGTCGAAGACATTCTGAAGATCAACCCGCGTCTGATCGTGGTGACCATGCCCGCGTTCGGCATGACCGGTAAATGGAGCGGCGTGCGCGCCTATGGCTCGACGCTTGAACAGGCTTCGGGACTGCCGTCAGTGACCGGCGGGCCGGACGATCCGCCCGTGATGCTGCATGCGGCGATTGGCGATCCGATCGGCGGCCTGAATGCCGCGGCGGCTTTGCTGCTCGGCTTCATGCAACAGCGCAACACCGGCGAAGGCCAGCATATCGACCTCAGCCAGGTCGAATGCATGCTGCCGATGGTCGCGCCGTCGATCCTCGAACAATCCGCGACGGGCGCGACCAGCCCGCGCATCGGCAACCGCCATCCGCAACATGTGCCGAACGGATGTTTCCCCACCCTCGGCATCGACCAGTGGCTGACCCTGTCGGTCCGCAATGATGAGGAGTGGAAGGCGCTGTGCGGCGCGATGCGGCGAGATGATCTGGCGAGCGATCCCGCGCTCGCGACCCCCGAGCGACGGCGCGAGCACGAGGATTCAATCGAGGTCGCGATCCGGCACTGGCTCGCCGACGTGCGCCCCGACATCGCGATGGTGACCTTGCAGAAAGCCGGTGTGCCCGCGGGCATCGCCAAGCTGCCGCAAGACCTCGCATCCGATCCGCATCTGCTCAAGACCGGACACTGGCAGCCGAGCGACCGGCCGTTCATGGGTCCGCATCTGTTGCCGTCGGTCGCCTATCGCGAGGGCGACAGCGAACTGCCCTACGCGATCACCCATCTCGCGCCGACGCTGGGTCAGCACAATCACGAGGTGCTGCGTGAAGTGCTGGGACTGAGCGATGCCGAGATCGCCGAGCTTGAGCGCAATGAGGTGATCGGCACATCGGCGACCTTGCCGAAACCAAAGAAGAAAAAGGACAGCGGCAAGACCGCGAGCGCGGCGAGTTAGCTTTACCTCTCCCCGTTTACGGGGAGAGGTCGACATGCGCCAGCATGTCGGGTGAGGGGCAATCCGCTTATCGAGAAGCCCCCCTCACCCCAACCCTCTCCCCGCAAGCGGGGCGAGGGAGCGCATCGCAAACTGACGCTGACATTCATCTCCCCATAAACTGCATCACCACCTCGCGGCTGTGTGGCCGCGCGCGGTGCTCGATCAGATAGATCGCCTGCCAGGTGCCAAGGGCGAGCGCGCCGCCGATCACAGGAACCTGCAGGCTGACCGAGGTGAGTACGGTCCTGATATGCGCGGGCATGTCGTCCGGTCCCTCAACGGTATGACGCCAGCCGCCATCTGCCGGTGCGAGCCGCCGCAGAGAGGTGAGCAAATCCGCCAGCACATCGGGATCGGCATTTTCCTGAATGGTCAGCGATGCCGAGGTGTGGCGGATAAACAGATTGACGCTGCCGTTTTTGCCGCCCGCCTCACGCAGGAAGCGCGCGACCTCGCGCGTGATGTCGATAAAGCCCTCGCCCTTTGTCGGCACGGCCAGTGTCGCGGTGGCGATGGTTTCAACATCCGTGACCATGACGGGGGTCTGTTTCATATCCGCCTTCTTCGCATCTTGCGCTCACAGCCGGCGCGTATCGCGGCGCCGCCTTCGACACCCCGCAGGGGACCGCGCACAACTGCAGCCAAACCGAAAAGGCGCGCGGAACCTCCGCGCGCCCGATCAGCTTTAGCATACGGCGCGAACTACATCACGACGCCGTAATAATCGCTGAGGCCCTTGGTGCGCGTTGCGCTGCTCCAGTCCCAGTCACTGTCATTGGCATAGTGGGGCGCATTCTTCAGCGTCTCGATGGGGATCATGGTCTGATAGCCGCCGAGTTCGGTATTGTATTTCAGCGACGCCCACGGCAGCGGGTAGTGATCGTCGCCGATCCCGAGGAATCCGCCGAAGCTCAGGACAGCGTAAGATACCTTGCCGGTGGTCTTCTGGATCATCACGCGCTCGATCGAGCCGATCTTTTCACCATCCGCGCCGTAAACGGCGGTTCCCTCAACCTTGTCGCTGCCGATGAGGGACGATGTTTCGTTCGATTGCTGGGTCATTGCAGGTCTCCATGTTTCCGACATGGAGACACAACGACGCAATACGAACCGTGTTCCTGTTGCCTGATGAAGGTTCCGGCATCCGTGCGGAACGGATCAGGCGGGCAAGTGCTCTGTCAGGTAGGCCCGATAGGCGCGCTTCATGCCGCTCTCAAGTGAGGTCGTGGCCCGCCAGCCGAGCCCGGCCAGCTTGCCGACATCCAGCAGCTTGCGCGGGGTGCCGTCCGGTTTCGAGGTATCGAACACGATCTCGCCGGTGTAGCCCACGGTGTCCGCGACCACGCGGGCAAAATCCGCGATGGAAATATCCTCGCCGGTGCCGACATTGATCAGCCCGCCCCCGGAATAGGTCTTCATCAGGTGCACGGACGCATCGGCCATGTCGTCGACATAGAGAAATTCACGGCGCGGCGTGCCGGTTCCCCACACCACGACCTCGCGCGCGCCGGTTTCCTTCGCCTCATGAAAGCGGCGGATCAGCGCCGCGACCACATGGCTGTATTCGGGATGATAGTTGTCGCCGGGGCCGTAGAGATTGGTCGGCATGATGCTGATGAAGTCGCTGCCATACTGGTCGCGATAGGCTTCCGCCATCTTGACGCCCGCGATCTTGGCGATCGCGTAAGGCTCGTTGGTCGGCTCCAGCGTATCGGTGAGCAGCGAATCCTCGCGCAGCGGCTGCGGCGCGAGCTTCGGATAGATGCAGGAAGAGCCGAGAAACAGCAGCTTCTCCACCCCATGCACATGCGCGGCATGGATCACGTTGGTCGCGATCAGCAGATTCTCGTAGATGAACTCGGCGCGCAGCGTGTTGTTGGCCACGATGCCGCCGACCTTGGCGGCCGCGTGAAACACAACCTGCGGGCGATTGGCGGCGAACCAGCGGTTGACGGCAGCCTGATCGAGCAGATCGAGTTCGCTTCTCGGCGCGGTAAGAATGTCAACATTCTCCCGCGCGAGCCGGCGTGCAATGGCGCTGCCCACCATGCCGCGATGGCCCGCGACGAACACGCGCTTGCCTTTCAGTTCAAACGGTAGCGAAGCCATTTGCGATCACATGCGCCCGATCAGGAAAGATTTGCCGCAGCGGGTGGTCCATTCGCACCCGCCAGACCGGCCGTTCGCACCCCGTGCGACAAGCCGACATAGGCCGGTATGGCATGCCACGCAAGCAAAAGCGAACCAGCGGCAGATTTTCGCCCTGTGATTAAGCATTCCCGTCAAGGTTTCAACAGCGGGCTTGCAGCCAGCGAAACGTTGGACCACAATCGGGCTCATGAAACGGCCCGTCCGGTACAGGATCAATCCTGACCATTGATGACAACAACAGGCCGATCACAAAAACGATCTAAGGGAGATCATTATGCGTAAACTGATGATGGCTGCGGCGTTCGCGCTTCCCCTGCTGGGCGGAGCGGCGATGGCGCAGGATACCGTGAAAATCGGTTACATCGACCCGTTGTCCGGCGGCGGCGCCAGCATCGGCGAAGTCGGCCTCAAGACCTTTCAGTTCCTGGCCGACGAACTGAACGCCAAGGGCGGCATCCTCGGCAAGAAGGTCGAGATCGTTCCTTACGACAACAAGACCAATCCGCAGGAATCACTGATTCAGGCGCAGAAGGCGATCGACGCCGGCGTGCGTTATCTCACGCAGGGCAACGGATCGTCGGTCGCGATCGCGCTGGCCGAGTTCGTCAACAAGTACAACGAGCGCAATCCGGGCAAGGAAGTTCTGTTCTTCAACTACGCCGCGGTCGATCCGATTCTGACCAACGACAAGTGCACCTTCTCGCACTTCCGCTGGGACGCGAACTCCGACATCAAGATGGCGGCGCTCACCAACTACATGAAGACGACGCCGGCGATCAAAAAGGTCTACCTGATCAATCAGGATTATTCCTTCGGCGAATCCGTGCGCACCGCGGCGCGCGCGATGCTCAAGGAAAAGCGTCCCGACATCGAAATCGTCGGCGACGAAAAGCACCCGCTGCTGAAGATCACTGACTTCGCGCCTTACATCGCGAAGATCAAGGCGTCGGGCGCCGACAGCGTCATCACCGGCAACTGGGGCCAGGACATCGCCCTGCTGCTGAAGGCGTCCGCCGATGCCGGCCTCAAGGTCAACTGGTACACCTACTATGCAGGCGGCACCGGTGGCCCGACGGCGATCAAGCAGGCCGGCCTGAACCATCAGGTCTTCCAGATCGCCGAAGGCGTGGCGAACATCAAGCACGAGTCGTCGGAGAAGTTTGAAAAGGCCTTGCGCGCCAAGTACGACTTCAGCCTGTTCTACCCCCGCGCCGTGAACGAGATGCGGATGTTCGCCGCGGCTGCGGAAAAGGCCAAGTCGCTTGACCCCGTCAAGGTTGCCGCCGCGCTCGAAGGCATGGAGTTTGAAGTCTTCAACGGCGGAAAGGGCTTCATGCGCAAGGACGACCACCAGTTCTTCCAGCCGATGTACATCGCTTCGCTGGGCGAACGTAACGCGGACGAACAGTTCGACGAAGAAAAGACCGGCTGGGGCTGGCGCGTTGTCGCCAAGATCGCCCCGGACCAGACCGTCCTGCCCACCACCTGCAAGATGACCCGTCCATAAGAGGTCACTGCGGACTTTAGTTATCTGTCAATCGTGTCCACCCCGGCGCGGCCCGGGGTGGACGGGACCTTCACGTATCCGGGGGGAGTGCTGGGGTCGTGCTTGAGCTTATCGTCATATCCACGTTGAACGGTATCCTGTTCGGGATGCTGTTGTTCCTGATGGCCAGCGGCCTGACGGTCATCTTCAGCATGCTCGGCGTGCTGAACTTCGCCCATGCCAGCTTCTACATGCTGGGCGCTTTCTTCGGTTATCAGATCGCCCACTGGTTCGGGTTCTGGCCCGCGCTGGTCGTCGCGCCGATCCTCGCCGGCCTCATCGGCGCGGCAGTCGAACGCTACGGGTTGCGGCGCGTTCACAAGAACGGTCACGTCGCCGAACTGCTGTTCACCTTCGGCCTCGCATTCGCCATCGAGGAAGTCGTCCAGATCATCTGGGGCAAAAGCCCGCTGGACTTCCGTGTCCCGGCCTCGCTCGACTTTCCCGCGTTTACGATCTTCTCGACCAACTATCCGGCCTACAAGATGTTCATGCTGGCCGTATCCATCGTGATCTTCGTCGGCCTTCTGGTGGTGCTCAAGCGAACCCGCATCGGCCTGATCGTGCAGGCCGCGCTGACCCATCCGCACATGGTGGGCCATCTCGGCCATAATGTCGGGCGCATCTTCATGCTGGTGTTCGGCGTCGGCACCGCGCTGGCGGCTGTCGCCGGCGTCATCGCCGGCCCTGCCCTCGTCACCCAGTCCAACATGGCGGCGCTGCTGGGCCCGATACTGTTCGTCGTGGTGGTCGTCGGCGGTCTCGGCTCGCTGCCGGGCGCCTTCATCGCGTCGCTGCTGATCGGACTGCTGCAGACCTTCGCGGTTTCGATGAATGGATCTCTCTCTGAAATCTTCGGACCTCTCAGCCCGGCCTGGGCGGCGACATGGGTGTCCGACATCTGGAACGTCACGATCGCGCAGATTGCGCCGATCATGCCTTACGTCCTGCTGGTGCTAATCCTGATCTTCCGGCCGATGGGCCTCTTGGGGACGCGCGAAACATGAGTGATACAGTCTTGCGCGCCGCGCCTCCTCCGCCGTCCGCCAGCGACAAGGCCAAATTCTATGGTCTCTGGATTGCCGCGGCCGTCCTGCTGATCGCTCTGCCGAAAATCTTTTCGTCAGGCGGATCGCTCACGACCTTCTGCCTGATCGGCATCTCGATCATCTTCGCGCTGTCCTACAATATCCTGCTCGGCCAGACCGGCATGCTGTCGTTCGGCCACGCGGTCTATTACGGCCTCGGCGGATTTCTCGCGATCCATGCCATCAACATCATCGGCGACAACAAGTGGCCGATCCCGCTGCCGCTGGTCCCTCTGATCGGCGGCTTCACCGGCCTCATCTTCGCCGTTCTGCTGGGATGGGTGTCGACACAACGCAGCGGCACGGCCTTTGCGATGATCTCGCTCGGCGTCGCCGAGCTTGTCGCCTCCTCCGCGCTGATCTTGCGCACTTTCTTCGGCGGCGAAGGCGGCGTCTCAGCCAACCGCACCAAGCTGTTCCGGCTGTTCGACTGGAGTTTCGGCCCGCAAATCCAGATCTATTATCTGGTCGCGGTATGGACGCTGGTCTGCATGATCGCGATGTATGCCCTGACCCGGACTCCCTGGGGCCGCATGTGCAACGCGGTCCGCGACAATCCGGAGCGCGTGCAGTTCGTCGGCTACGATCCGCATGTGGTGCGTTACATCGCATTCTGCTTCGCCGGCTTCTTCGCCGGAATCGCGGGCGCGCTGGCGGCGATCAACTTCGAGATCGCCAACTCGGCCTATCTCGGCGCCGTCCAGTCCGGCACGGTGCTGTTCTCGACCTATATCGGCGGCGTCGGCTTCTTCATCGGTCCGGTCGTCGGCGCGATCTTCGTCACCTTCATGTCGCTGGGTCTCAGCGATCTCACCAGCGTGTGGCAGCTCTATTTCGGCCTGTTCTTCATCCTGGTGGTGGCCTTCGCGCCCGGCGGCATCACCGGCCTGCTGATGATGCACCGGCCGCTGATCCGCGGCGGCACGCTGGGCAAGGTGATCCCCTCCTATCTGGTGGCGATCGGCCCCACGCTGGCGCTCCTGATCGGACTGATGCTGGCGATCGAGTCCATCGTCCACCACACCATGCACCCGACCGAAAACCCGAACATCAAGGCGTTCGGTATTCCATTCAATGCATCGAGCCCGATCACATGGGCGATCTCGCTGATCCTGATTGTCGGCGGCTTCTTCGTCGCGCGCATGACATGGAAGCGGGTCGCTGCGGCCTGGGATGAAGCGCTGACTGTCGCGCGCGCGAAGGAGATGGCCGTATGACAAAGCCAAACGCCATCGAAATCCGCGACGTGCAGAAGAGCTTCGGCATCACCAAGGTGATCCGCGATCTCAACCTGCAGGTCGCGCAGGGCGAACGTCACGCCCTGATCGGCCCGAACGGCGCCGGAAAGTCCACCACCTTCAACCTGATCAGCGGCTACATGGCGCCGACCAGCGGCGAGGTCCTGATGCGCGGCGAGCGCATCGACGGCCTCCCCCCCTACAAGATCAACCGGCGCGGCCTGTCGCGCAGTTTCCAGGTCACCAACGTGTTCGCCAACATGACCGTGTGGGAGAACCTGCGCTGCGCCGTGCTGTGGGCGACCGGGCACAAATACGCGTTCTGGAAAAGCGTCGAAAACCTGCCGGAAGTGCGCGAGCGCACCGCGCAGATTCTCGAGGACATCAGCCTCACGTCGCGCCGCGACATTCCCGCGGGCCTTCTTACCTATGCCGAACAGCGCGCGCTGGAAATCGGCATCACCACGGCGGGCGGCGCCGATGTCATTCTGCTGGACGAGCCGACCGCTGGCATGAGCCACGCGGAAACCGAGCGCGCCGTGGAACTGATCCGGCGCCTCACCGTCGGCAAGACGCTGCTGATCGTCGAGCATGACATGAGCGTGGTGTTCGGCCTTGCCGACCGCATCTCGGTGCTGGTTTACGGCCATGTCATCGCTTCCGGCACGCCGGAGGAAATTCGCAGCAGTGCGAAGGTCAAGGAAGCCTATCTCGGCGAGGAAGCTGCGTGATGCTGGAAGTTCGGGATCTGCACGCCTATTACGGCAAAAGCCACATCCTCCAGGGCGTCGATATGAATATCGCCGCCGGCGAGGTGGTCAGCCTGCTCGGCCGCAACGGCGTCGGCCGTTCGACCACCGTGAAGGCGATCATGGGCGAGGTGCCGCCCCACGGCACCATCAGTTTCAAGGGCCAGAACATCGCCGGCCTGCCCAGCTACAAGATCGCGCATCTCGGCCTCGGCTACGTGCCCGAGCACCGCGATATCTTCCCCGGCCTCACGGTGCGGCAGAACCTGCTGCTGGGAATCAAGGACCCCAAACATCCCGGCAAGTGGAAGCCGGACGACATGCTCGAGATGTTCCCGAACCTGAAGGCGCGCGCGGACACCGCCGCGGGCGTGATGTCCGGCGGCGAGAAGCAGATGCTCACCATCTGCCGCACGCTGATGGGCGATCCCGAACTCATCATGATCGACGAGCCGACCGAGGGTCTCGCGCCGCTGATCGTGCAGCAGGTCGGCGACCTGATTGCGGAAATCGCCAAGCGCGGCGTCGCGATCCTGCTGGTCGAGCAGAAGCTGTCGATCGCCATGCGCATCTCGCACCGGCTCTACGTGATGGGCCACGGCCGCATCGTGTTCGAGGGCACGCCGGCCGATCTGAGGGCCAACGAGTCCGTCCGCAAGGAATGGCTGGAGGTTTAAGGATAGTGTGCACCTCGTCCCGGCGTTCGCCGGGACGACTCGTTGAAAGATCGCGCCAATAGCGACGCGCCGTTACACTTCAAAATATGCCTTCTGATCGATGTCCGTCAGAAGATCGGGATGCGTCGGCCGCCAGTTCAGGAGGTTGCGCGTCCGTTCGCTTGATGCGGGGATATCCATTCCCGCGAACCGGGTGAACCATCCGAAATGATCGGCGGCCTCTTCCGGCGACTTGGAGACCACCGGCACACTCAGCCACCAGCCGATCACACGGGCAATCTCCTTGAACGGAACGCCTTCGTCCGCGACCGCATGATATGGGCCATCCTTCGCGCCGCGCTCAAGCGCAAGCCGGTAAAGCCGCGCAGCATCGAAGCGGTGCACGCCCGGCCACCTGTTCATTCCGTCGCCGATGTAGGCCGAAACACCTGTCTCGCGCGCGAGTTTGATCAGGTTCGGAACGAAACCGTGATCGCCAGCGCCATGCGTCGACGGCGCCAGGCGCACCGATGCCGCCCGCACGCCCCGGGCTGCGAGTGCTTGCGCTGCGGCCTCCGACATGCGCGGAAAACCCGGTGCAGGACCGTCCGCCTCGGTCGCAAGGCGGCCGGGCGCGACCAGCGCCAGACCTGATGTAACCAGCAGCGGCCGCTCCGATCCTTCCAGCACAGCGCCGAGGATCTCAATGGCGCGCCGGTCCATCTCGCAATTGTCCGCGAATTTCGAGAAATCGTGATTGAAGGCGAGATGGATCACGCCGTCAGCCGCCGCAGCGCCGCTGCGCAAACTCTCCAGGTCCTCCATATCGCCGCGATGAACTTGCGCACCCGCCGCAGTCAGCTTTTTGGCGCCCTCGTCGGATCGCGCAAGGCCGAGCACCGTGTGCCCTGCTCCGATCAATTCCTGAACCACGGCCTCGCCGACAAATCCGGTCGCGCCGGTGACAAACACACGCATCAGACATTCTCCTTCATCGAACGGGACAAATGTCGGGCTTTCCGTTATGCTGTTAAAGTAGTGACCTTATACTGGTATAAGAACCAACAGGCACCGCGATGCCCAGCCCCGACGACAACCTGCTCGGCACCTATCTGAAGGACCGCCGCGCCAAGCTCGATCCGGCCTCCTTCGGGCTGCCGCTCAAGCGGCGACGCACGCCCGGCCTGCGGCGCGAGGAAGTCGCACAGCGCGCCAATGTCAGCGCCACCTGGTACACATGGCTCGAACAGGGTCGCGGCGGCGCGCCCTCCGCCGACGTGCTCGACCGCATCGCGCGCGCGATGATGCTGACCGATATCGAGCGCGAGCACATTTTTCTGCTCGGTCTCGGCCGTCCACCGGAAGTGCGCTACGCGGCCGCGCAGAGCATCACGCCGCGCCTGCAGCGAATTCTCGACGCGTTCGACATCAGTCCGGCCTTCATCAAGACGCCGACATGGGATGTGGTGGCGTGGAACAAGGCCGCTGCTGCCGTGCTGACCGACTATGCCCAGCTTGCACCCGAGCAGCGCAACATCCTGCGCCTGATCTTTCGCGACTCACATGTGCGTTCGCGGCAGGACAACTGGGGCAACGTGGCCCGCTTTGTGGTGGCAGCCTTCCGCGCCGATGCCGCGCGCGCGGGAGCGACCCATGCGGTTCAGGGACTGGTCGACGAACTCAGCCGCGAAAGCCCGGAATTCGCGGCAATGTGGCGCGACAACGACGTGCGCACCCATGGCGACGGCACCAAGACGTTGCACCATCCTTCGGTCGGGCCGCTGCAGATGGAATACTCGGCCTTCGCCGTCGACGGCCGGCCCGATCTCGGCATGGTGGTCTACAATCCGCTGACGAAAGGCGACGCCGACAAGGTTCGCGCGCTGATGAAAGCAAAGCAGAAGACATCGCGTTGACGACTGGCGCGCGCCGTCTACTCCCCGTAACCCCGCAGCCGGTCCAGATCCACCACGGTCACGCCGCCGTATTCCAGCCGCAGCAGACCTTCCTTTTCCAGCGTCTTGAGACACTGGTTGGCATTCTGCCGCGAGATGCCGGAAATGGCGCCGAGTTCCTCCTGCGTGATTTCCAGATGCCGGGTGTGGTCCGGATAGAGGATCGGATTGAACAGCGAGGCGATGGAACGTGCCAGCCGCGCCTTGGCGTCCAGCATCCGCCCGTATTCGACAAGGCCCATGAACTGGCCGAGCCGCTCGTTTAAAAGCCCGACCAAGAAACGGTTGAAGGCGACGCTGTTCTCGAACAGCCACATGAAGGTGGCGCGGTCCATCAAGGCGAGGCGCGTGTCACGCAGCGCCACCGCGTCATAACGTCTCGCCTCGTTCTTCAGGACGGTGCCCTCGCCGAACCAGGCGCCGTTGGTCATGCCGGTGAAACTCACCGCCTTGCCGTCGCGCGAGCCGGTGCCGATCCGCACCAGCCCGGTCACCACACCCATCCAGTATTCAAAGTGATCGCCGCGCATGCAGATGAATTCATTCGCGCTGAAGGATTTCTCGACAACGCCTGTGCGCGCGACCTCGGTTTCCTTGTCCGTCAGGCCACGGGACCAGACCGCGATGCGCTTGAGATGTTCTGCAGTAATCATGTTGCCCGGCAAATCACCTGATGTTGCGGCGCGGTAGGAACGTCGTTGGTATACCGCGCACGCAGCGAAATTGCCCAACCAATTGTCAGGCACAAGACATTTATCTGTCGCGAATTCCCGTAAGGACGGCAACCGGCAAATGCGCGCCCTGCGCGCAAAACACCCCAGTGGAGTGGATTTGACATTCGCGGACCGCCAGCGGCGCGCTCTCAAGCGAATGTCAAATCCAAAACTCCACTGAAAACTTAAATTTGCTAGTGGTCCTTTGGTTCTAACATTCGCAGAAATGCCTGCTGAAACGGGATGCGAATGTCAGAACCGAACCACTAGAGTAGAATGGCTTGCCGGGGCCCGCCGGTATAGGATCGGGCCGTGGTGGCGAACCATAGATAAAGAGCGCGCCAAGCGCCGTATCTGGGAGGATTTGAGTGGCTTACGCATTGGAGGTGCGGGGGGTCTCACTGCGGTTCGGCGGCGTGCGCGCGCTGACTGACGTGAGCTTCGGCGTCAAGGAAGGCGAACTGTTCTCGATCATCGGCCCCAACGGCGCCGGCAAGACCTCGATCGTGAACTGCGTGTCCGGCCGCTACACCCCGACCGAGGGACAGCTTTTCTATCAGGACCGCGACATCACCGGCCTCAAGCCGAATGCACGCGCCGCGCTCGGCATCGGTCGCACGTTCCAGAATCTCGCGCTGTTCCACCACATGACGGTGCTCGACAACATCATGGTCGGGCGCCATCACCTGCTGAAAAACAATTTCATCACCGGCTCGCTGTACTGGCTGACCGGCGCACGGCGCGAGGAACTCGAACACCGCCGCAAGGTGGAGGAGATCATCGACTTCCTCGACCTGCAGTCCGTACGCAAGGCGACCGCCGGCACCCTCTCCTACGGCCTGCGCAAGCGCGTCGAACTCGCCCGCGCCATGGCGCTGGAGCCGAAACTCATTCTTCTCGACGAGCCGATGGCCGGCATGAACTTCGAGGAGAAGGAAGACATGGCCCGCTACATCGTCGATCTCAACGAAGAATACGGGATGACGGTGATGATGATCGAGCACGACATGGGCGTGGTGATGGACATTTCCCACCGCGTCACCGTGCTGGATTTCGGCCGCAAGATCGCCGAAGGCCTGCCCGCCGACGTGCTTGACGATCCGCATGTGAAGAAAGCCTATCTCGGCGAGGAAGACGAAGTGCTCGACGCGCTCGATGACACCATTCCGGTCGCGGAGGCCTCGGCATGATGGATTATGCAGGCCGCGCCGCGCAGGCCGACACTTACCCGAAAATGCTCCGGCTCAACGCCAAGGAGCATGGCAGCGAGATCGCGCTGCGTGAGAAAGACTTCGGTCTCTGGCGCGTGTTGACGTGGAACGACTACCAGAGCCGCGTGCGCGACTTCACCCTCGGCATGGTGGAGCTTGGCATCCAGCGCGGCGACGTCATCGGCATCATCGGCGACAACCGGCCGGACTGGGTGGCGGCGGAGGTGGCGGCCCATGCCGTCCGCGGCATGTCGCTCGGCATGTATCGCGAGTCGCTGCCGGAGGAAGTGCTCTATCTGCTCACCTACGGCGAAACCAAGATCGTGTTCGCCGAGGACGAAGAGCAGGTCGACAAACTGCTTGAACTGGGCGACCGCGCGCCGCATCTCAAGCATATCGTCTATTCCGATCCGCGCGGCATGCGCAAATACGACGATCCCCGCCTGATCGAAGCCGATGTGCTGGCGAAGATGGGCCGCGAACGCGCCGCCCGCGAGCCGCAGCTTTACGACCAGATGGTGGACGCGACCTCCGGCGACGATGTCGCCATTCTCTGCACCACCTCGGGCACCACCTCGAACCCGAAGCTCGCCATGCTCAAGGCGGGCGCGGTGCTGCGTCACTGCGCGACGTATCTGTCGTTCGACCCGAAGGGGCCGGAGGATGAATACGTGTCCGTGCTGCCGCTCCCCTGGATTATGGAGCAGGTTTACGCGCTCGGCAAAGGCCTGCTGTCGCGGATGAAGGTCAACTTCGTCGAGCAGGCCGACACCATGATGCACGATTTCCGCGAGATCGCGCCGACCTTCGTGCTGTTCGCGCCGCGTATCTGGGAAGCCATCGCCGCCGACGTTCGCGCGCGGGTGATGGATGCCTCCGCGATGAAGCAAAGCCTTTATGATATCGGCATGAAGGCGGGCCTCTCGGCGCTCGATGCGGGTAAAAAGTCGATGGTGGCGGAGACGCTGCTGTTCCGCGCGCTGCGCGACCGGCTCGGCTTTACCCGGCTGCGCTCGGCGGCGACCGGCGGCGCGGCGCTCGGCCCGGATACATTCAAATTCTTCCGCGCCATGGGCGTGCCGCTGCGCACGCTTTATGGCCAGACCGAAACCCTCGGCGCGTTCACCCTGCACGAGCCGGATGCGGTCGACCCCGACACCACCGGCGTCGCCATGGGCCGCGAGGTCGAGATTGAAATCCGCGATCCCGATGTCAACGGCGTCGGCGAGATCGTGGTGCGTCACCCCAACATGTTCTCGGGCTATTACAAGAACGAAGCCGCCACCGCCGCCGACCTGCGCGACGGCTGGATGCATTCGGGCGATGCCGGCTACTTCAACAAGGCGAAACAGCTTGTTGTGATCGACCGCATCAAGGATCTGGCGCAGACCGCGCGCGGCGAGCGTTTTTCACCGCAATATATCGAGAACAAGCTGAAATTCTCCCCTTATGTCGCCGAAGCCGTGGTGCTGGGCGACGGGCGCGACTATCTCGCCGCGATCATCTGCATCCGCTTCTCCATCGTCTCGAAATGGGCCGAGAAGAACCGGATTTCGTTCACGACCTACACCGATCTCTCCTCGCGCCCGGAAACCTACGACCTATTGCGCAAGGAAGTGGAAGCGGTGAACGCGACGCTGCCGCCCGCCCAGCGCATCTCCAAGTTCCTGCTGCTGTACAAGGAACTCGATGCGGACGACGGCGAACTAACCCGCACCCGCAAGGTCCGCCGCACCGTGATCAACGAAAAGTATGCCGACATCATTGACGCGATCTACGGCGGCAAGCCGGACATCGACATCGACACCGTGATCCGTTTCCAGGACGGCACCACGCAGCGCATCCGCTGCACCCTGCCGGTCATCGACCTCGGAACGTCCCACAAGACGGCGGAGGCGGCGGAGTGAAATTGATCTCGATGAAGATCGGTCGCGACAACTCTTACCTCTCCCCGCCCGCGGGGAGAGGTTGGATCGCATCAGCGATCCGGGTGAGGGGCCTGGCTTTGACTCAACACGGCAGCAATCCTCTCAAGCACGCCGGGAAGGTTGCCAAGAACGTCATTATTCCAGAAGCGCAAAACACGATATCCCTGATCGGTGAGTTGCCGGTCTCGTTCGGCATCCCTCCCATCTACGGCGTGTTGACCACCATCGACCTCGATAACAAGACGGCGCTCACGGCAGACGAAATCCACCGTATAGCGCCCGATTGGCTCCTGACGCACAAACTTGAAGCCCAATATCTGACGCGCGCGGAGAGCGTTCCACAGAAACAGCTCGGCCTGCGTCGCGTTCTTCCGCAGGCGGCGTGCCATTCCGGTTCTGACGTCAGGTCCGCGCATTCCAAAAATGCCCCTCACCCGGCGCGCAAGACGCGCCGACCTCTCCCCGCGCGCGGGGAGAGGTTAGCATCGCGGCTCGCCTCATGAACACCCAGCTCCTCATTCAGCTTCTTATCAACGGTCTCGTGGTCGGCACGCTCTACGGCGTCGTCGCGATGTCCTTCGTGCTGATCTACAAGGCGACGCAGGTGGTCAACTTCGCACAGGGCGAGTTGCTGCTGGTCGGCGCATGGGTCTGCTGGGCGCTGCTCACCAAATACCAGGTGCCGTTCTGGCTCGGCATGCCGATCACCCTGGTCTTCATGTTCGCGCTCGGCATCGCGATCCAGATCGTGATCCTGCGGCCGATGATCGGCGAGCCGATCATCTCGGTCATCATGGTGACCATCGGCCTCTCCACCGTGCTGCAGGCGCTGATGAAGTGGATTTTCGGCGTCAACCTGCAGCCGTTCCCGCGCATCTTCAACACTCAGTTGGTCAACATCTTCGGCTTGCAGGTGCAGACGGTCTATATCCTCAGCCTCGTCGTCTCCGGACTGATGATGGCCGGCATGGCCTGGTTCTTCCGGGTCTCCAAATACGGTCTCGCCATGCGCGCAACCGCATTCAACCAGCAGGTCGCGCAGTCGCTCGGCATTTCGGTGAAAAGCGTGTTCGCGATGGCGTGGGCGATTTCCGCCACCGTCTCGGCGGTCGCGGGCATCGTGGTCGCGGTCGTCAACGGCGTCTCATCCGGCCTTGCCGCCTACGGCATCAAGGTGTTTCCGGCCACGATCCTCGGCGGCCTCGACAGCGTCGGCGGCGCGGTGCTCGGCGGCATCATCATCGGCCTGCTCGAGAACGTCGCCCACTTCGTCGACAGCGAATATCTGCACTGGGGCAACCTGTTCGAGATCGCGCCGTTCTACGCCCTCATCCTCATCCTGATGATCAAGCCTTACGGCCTGTTCGGCACCAAAGACATCGAGCGGATCTGACCATGAGGATGGCAAACACAAAACCTGACGTATGCAATGCGCCCGATTCACTCCCTCTCCCCGTGGGGGAGAGGGTTGGGGTGAGGGGGTTACATACCTCCGCAACTCCTGTCCGGCACCCCCTCACCCGCCGCGCTTCGCGCGTCGACCTCTCCCCCTTGGGGAGAGGTGAAAACAAGTTCGAGCGGATCTGAACCATGGCCGGCCAAACCCTCCTCCCCGCGGGCGACTATCGCAGCACCTACGCCGCGGACACGACGATCTTCCCGACCAGGACCAGCCGCAACATGCTGATCCTCGGCATCGTGCTGATCTGTTTCGCGCCCCACGTGCTGAACGAGTACATGCTCAGTCTGCTGATCCAGATCGGCATTTTCGGCATCGCCGCGCTCGGCCTCAATATCGTGGTCGGATTCACCGGCCAGATTTCGATCGGTCACGCGGCCTTCTTCGGCTTCGGCGCATTCACCTCGGCCTATCTCTCGAACCACCATGTGCCGGTGTTCTTCTGCATTCCGCTGGCGGGCGTGGTCACGGCGCTGGTCGGCCTGGTGTTCGGCCTGCCTGCTGCGCGCCTGAAGGGCCTTTATCTGGCGATCGCGACGCTGGCGGCGCAGTTCATCCTGATCGACTTCTTCAACCGCGCCGAATGGTTTACCGGCGGCAGCGTGCCCGCCATAGCCGAACCGTTCTCGATCTTCGGCAAGGTGCTGCGTGGCGACAAGCAGTATTTCTATGTCGTGCTCGCCTACGTGATCGTCTGCTTCCTGCTGGTGACGAACCTGATGCGCACCCGCGACGGCCGCGCGTTGGTGGCGGTGCGCGACCATTATCTCTCCGCCGAGATCATGGGCATCAATCTCACCAAATACCGGACTCTCTCGTTCGGCCTTGCCGCGTTCTTCGCCGGCGTCGGCGGCGCGCTCTATGCCCACTACAATCAGGTGGTCTCCAACGAAGGCTTCGGCATCGACCGCTCGATCATCTTCCTGGCCATGATCATCATCGGCGGCGTCGGCTCGATCATGGGCACGCTGATGGGCACCGCCTTCATGGTGCTGCTGCCGGAATCGATGGAATGGGCCAGCGCCGCCCTCAGCGGCAGCTCTATCGACCATGTGCTCGGCCTGAAGAACAACATCGCCTGGCTGCGCGAAATCGCCATCGGCATGGTCATCATCATCTTTCTGATGTGGGAGCCGGACGGGCTTGCGCATCGCTGGCGGCAGATCAAGGCGTACTGGAAACTCTACCCGTTCTCGCATTGAGGTCGGAACGGGCTCACAACAAAAGACCTCGAGAGGAAACCGGAGGAAGACAACAATGAAGATGAAAGCACTTCTCGGCACCGCCGCACTGGCGGTTACGTTCGGCGCGACATCGGCGATGGCGCAAAAAGCCATCTCGCTCGGCCACCTCGCCGATTATTCGGGCCCGACATCCGACGTCGGAACGCCGTTCGGTCAGGGCGTCGCCGACGCCTTCGCCTATGTGAACAAGAACGGCGGCATCGGCGGCGCCAAGGTCAATCTCGACACCGTCGACTACGGCTATCAGGTGCCGCGCGCCATCGCGCAGTACAAGAAGTGGTCGGGCGGCGACAAGGTCTCGGCCATTCTCGGCTGGGGCACGGCCGATACCGAAGCGCTGAAGAAGTTCGTCGCCGAAGACAAGATTCCGGATATTTCCGGCTCGTATGCGGCGGCCCTGTCGGACCCGACCGGCGCGGGCGGCAAGACGGAAGCAGCGCCCTACAACTTCTTCTACGGCCCGAGCTATTCGGATGCCCTGCGCGGCATGCTGACCTGGGCGGCGGAAGACTGGAAGTCCAAGGGCAAGCCCGGCAAGCCGAAGTATGTCCACATGGGCGCCAACCATCCGTATCCGAATGCACCGAAGGCCGCGGGTGAAGCGCTCGCCGCCGAACTCGGCTTCGAGGTTCTCCCTGCCATCGTGTTCGCCCTCACCCCGGGCGACTACAGCGCGCAGTGCCTGACGCTGAAAAGCTCCGGTGCGAACTACGCCTATCTCGGCAACACCGCAGGCTCCAACATCTCCGTGCTGAACGCCTGCAAGGCAGCCGGCGCCGATGTCCAGTTCATGGGCAACGTCTGGGGCATGGACGAAAACGCCGCGAAGGCCGCCGGCGCTGCGGCCGACGGCGTGGTGTTCCCGCTGCGCACGGCTGTGGCCTGGGGCGGCAACGCTCCCGGCATGAAGACCATGCAGGAAATCTCCAAGATGTCCGATGCTGCCGGCACGGCCTATCGTCCGGTGCATTACGTCGCGGGTGTCTGCACCGCGCTTTACATGAAGGAAGCCGTCGAATGGGCCGCCAAGAACGGCGGCGCGACCGGCGAGAACGTGAAGAAGGGCTTCTACCAGAAGAAGGATTGGGTGCCGGCCGGCATGGACGGCGTCTGCAATCCCTCGACCTGGACCGAGAAGGATCATCGCCCGACCATGAAGGTCGACATCTATCGCATGAAGGTGTCGGGCGCGACCGACGCTCCTGTCGCCGATCTCGTCAAGAACGGCGCGATCAAGCTCGAGAAGGTGAAGACCGTCGATCTGCCGCGCAAGGCGGAATGGCTCGGCTGGTAAGCAAGGAAGAAGCGTCATGGCCGGGCTTGTCCCGGCCATCCACGTCTTCAGGCTGTTATTTAAGAAAGACGTGGATGCCCGCGACAAGCGCGGGCATGACGATCCCTCTGATTGAGACATTATGCTCATGACGGAAACTGCTGAACTCGCACGAACCCCGCAAGCTGCCGCCACCGCGGCACCGCTTCTGGCCGTGAAGAACATCGAGGTCGTTTACGACAACGTCATCCTTGTGCTGCGCGGCCTCAGCCTCGATGTGCCGAAGGGCGCGATCGTCGCGCTGCTGGGTGCCAACGGCGCGGGCAAGTCCACGACGCTGAAGGCGATCTCCGGCCTGCTCAAGACCGAGGACGGCGAAGTCACGCGCGGCGAAATTATGTTCGACGGCGAACGGATCGACGGCATCGATCCGGACAAGATCGTGCGGCGTGGCATTTTTCAGGTCATGGAAGGCCGCCGCATCATCGCGGACATGACCTCGCTCGAAAATCTGCGGCTCGGCGCGTTCACGCGCAGCGACAACAAGATCAACGACGACATCGAGATGGTCTACAAGTATTTCCCCCGCCTCAAGGAGCGCACCGGCCTTGCCGGTTATCTCTCCGGCGGCGAACAGCAGATGCTGGCGATCGGCCGCGCGATGATGGCGCGCCCCAAGATGATCCTGATGGACGAACCGTCGATGGGTCTGTCGCCGCTGCTGGTGAAGGAAGTGTTTTCCATCATCAAGCAGATCAACCGCGATCTCGGCGTCACCATCCTTCTGGTGGAGCAGAATGCGCGCGCGGCGCTCTCGGTTGCCAGCCATGGCTACATCATGGAACAGGGCAAGGTGGTGCTCGACGGCACAGCGGACGAACTGCGCAACAACGAGGACGTCAAGGAATTCTATCTCGGCGGCGCGGGCGACCAGCGCAAGAGTTTCAAGAACCTGAAGAGCTTCAAGCGCCGCAAGCGCTGGCTGTAAGGCAGGACCGACACGTAACGGCGTCATCCTGAGGTGCGAGCCGCCATCGTAGCCAAGTTATACAGGCTACGCCTGATCTGGCGGCGAGCCTCGAAGGATGGGCTTCAACTAACAGGTCACCCTTCGAGGCGCGCAAGAGCGCGCTCCTCAGGGTGACGGATCGCAACGCAGGCTACCGATGACCAGTCACTACGATGCCCTCGAAACACGTTCGCCATCCGCGCGCGAGGCCGACCTGTTCGCCCGCCTCCCCGGCGTGCTGGCAGCCGCGGCGAAGGCGCCAGCCTATGCAGCGCATTTCAACGGCATCGACCTCGCCTCCATCACCAGCCGCGATGCGCTGGCGAAACTGCCGGTGCTCCGCAAGTCCGACCTGCCGGCGCTGCACAAGGCAGCCCCTCCGTTCGGCGGCTTCGTCGCCGCGCCTGCCGGATCGTTCGGCCGCCTGTTCACCTCGCCCGGACCGATCTTCGAGCCGGAGGCCGCTGAAACCGATCCATGGCGCGGGGCGCGCGCCGTGTTCGCCGCGGGCTTTCGTCCCGGCGATATCGTGCTCAACACCTTCAGCTATCACCTCACGCCGGGCGGCTTCATCTTCGACACCTCGGCCCGCGCGCTGGGCTGCGCCGTGATCCCGGGAGGCCCCGGCAACACCGAGCAGCAATTCGAGCTGATCGAGACCTATCGTCCTGTCGGCTATTCCGGCACGCCGGATTTCCTCAAGATCCTGCTTGATGCCGCGGACAGGACCGGGCGTGACGCCTCCTCGATCAGGCGCGCGGTGGTATCGGGCGCGGCATTTCCGAAATCGCTGCAGGAAGAAATGAAGGCGCGCGGCGTCGATGCCTACCAGAACTTCGGCACCGCCGATCTCGGCATCGTCGCCTACGAGACCGCCGCCCGCGACGGCCTCGTGGTCAACGAGAACATCATTGTTGAAATCGTGCGCCCGGGAACGGGCGAGCCGGTGGCCGACGGCGATGTCGGCGAAATCGTCGTGACCACCCTCGATCCGCACCATCCGGTTGTTCGCCTGGCGCTCGGCGATCTCAGCGCCGTGCTGGCCGGAGCCAGCCCCTGCGGGCGGACCAACATGCGCATCAAGGGCTGGATGGGCCGCGCCGACCAGACCACCAAGGTCAAAGGCATGTTCGTGCGCCCCGAGCAGATCGCCGAAATCGGCCATCGGCACCCAGAACTCGGCCGCCTGCGCCTGATCGTGACCCGCGAAAAGGAAACCGACGCGATGACGCTTTCGGCGGAAACCGCAACCCCCGCTGACGCATTGCGGGATGCGGTTGCGTCGACCCTCCGCGCCGTGACAAAGCTGTCCGGCAATGTCACTTTGGTCGCCCCCGGTTCGCTGCCGAACGACGGCAAGGCGATCTCGGACGAACGCAAGAACGACTAACAGGCCGCCCACCCCACCGGCGGCCCTGACAGAAAACACAGGGAACACGCCGAAATGGGAATTTTCGAGGGTCTGAAAGTCATCGACTGCGCCAGCTTCATCGCGGCACCATCCTCCGCCACCGCGCTGTCCGACTTCGGGGCCGATGTCATCAAGATCGAGCCGCCGGGCGCGGGCGATCCGGTCCGCAACCTGCCCCACCTGCCGGGATATCCCATCAGCCCCCACAACTATGCGTGGATGCTGGAAGGCCGCAACAAGAAAAGCCTCGCGCTCGACCTTTCCAAGCCCGAAGGCCAGGCCGTGCTGCGCAAGCTCGCCGCCGAATGCGACGTGTTCATCACCAATTTTCCGCCGCCGGTGCGCAAGAAGCTCGGCGTCACCTACAAGGATCTCGCGCCGCTCAATGACCGGCTGATCTATGCATCGTTCACCGGCTATGGCGAGACCGGCGCGGAAGCCGACAAGCCCGGCTTCGACAGCAACGCCTGGTGGGCGCGCTCCGGCCTGATGGACCTCGTGCGCGAAACCGACGAGACCACCCCGGCCCGCTCGATGCCCGGCATGGGCGATCATCCCTGCGCCATGTCGCTCTACGCCGGCATCGTCACCGCGCTCTATCAGCGCGAGAAGACCGGCAAGGGCACGCAGGTCATGTCCAACCTGATGGTCAACGGCATCTGGTCGAACGGCATCTACGCGCAGGCCGCGCTGTGCGGCGCGACCTTCCAGAAGCGGCCGCCGCGCGACCATGCGCTCAACGCCGTCACCTGCCATTACAAATGCGCCGACGACCGCTGGATCATCCTGTCGCTGCTGAACGAGGAAAAGCAGTTCCCGGTGTTCGCCAAGGTGATCGAGCGCGAGGACCTGCTCGCCGATCCGCGCTTCGAGACCAAGCCCGTGCGTCACAAGCACGCGGCGGAGCTGATCGCGATCCTCGACAAGGTGTTCGCGAGCAAGCCGCTCTCGCACTGGCGCAAGACGCTGGACGGCAACGGTTTGATTTTCGGTGTGGTCGGAATTCCGCAGGACATTCCGGACGACGAGCAGATGCGCGTCACGGAAGCCGTCGTGCCCTTCGCGGACAGCGAGCTGCGCACCATCAACACGCCGATCTTCATCGAAGGCGCGAAGAAGGTGCAGCCGCGCATGGCGCCGAATGTCGGCCAGCACAGCGACGAGGTGCTGAAGTCCGCCGGCTTCAACGATGCCGAGATCGCCAAGATGCGTGCAGCGGGGATCGTGGCTTAACTCCCCCTCTCCCCGCATAGCCCGTCGAAGACGGGCGTGAACGCCCTTTCGCTGGGGAGAGGGTCGGGGTGAGGGGCAATTCTGTGCACCAATGCGGCTTATGGCCCCTCACCCGGATCGCTTCGCGATCCGACCTCTCCCCGTAAACGGGGAGAGGTGGAAGACACCGCCCGTTCCATCACTTCTCCTTCGGAAAACAAAACCCCGTGCGCGCATCCCTCGCACCGGTTGCCGCCTGACACGTCAACCCTTCGGCGCAGGTCCATGACGCGAAGCTCTTGTCGGGTGCGATACTCTCGTCTGCAACAGCACACACAGCGCCCCAGCCGTTCAAATACGTCGTTCCCACCAGGTCATTCGACCGGCGGACCTGCGGCCTTGCCGAAAAGGCGCGGGAGAAATCCGGCGCACGGCCATCGCGGAATGCAGCGAGGATGTCGCGGCGGCGCTCCTGATCGCCGAAGAAATGCGGCGACGCCGCCACCACCACCACCCCCACCGCCCATTCGGGACGTTCTTTGCCCGGAAAATGAAAGCCGCCGACAGCGCGAGTCTGGTGGCAGCCGCCGCAGGTCATGTCATCGAGACGGCGCGCGAAGCCTGCCGGAGATTGCAGGTTCTCGAGCGGCGCGTTTGCCGACGCTTTTGCCAAAGCCGCAACAATTTCGTCGTCCGCAAACAACTCGCGGGCCCTGTCGTCCGGATTCGTCTGCGCGGGCGTCACGTTGATGACGCTCGACGCAAGAAAACGATCCGGCAGCACGATGGCGCCGCGATCAAGCTCGGCGATGTGTGCGGGATCAAGCAGCCACGCCTTGAAATCGGCGAGCAGCTTTTCGTCGGCACGAATCCGCGCCGCATCAATTTGGTTCTCCATCGGAGATTCCACGAAATTCAATCCATCGAAGCGGAACACCTTCATCAGGTAATCCGCGCTGCCCTCGAAGCCGTTCACCTCCGCCGAGACGCGGGCGATCTGAACATTGATTTCGATCCGGTCGATGGCGGCGCCCCCGATCCATTCCAGCGCGCCGCCCTTTGCAGCGAGCGTCTCCGCGGATACGAGCGGCTGATCGGCCAGCGTCAGCCAGCGCCGCGCCAGTTCGGCGCATGTGATGTCCGCGCCTGCAGGCTTTGCTGTCATGACGAGATTGAGCGTCATGGGCAGCCGCGCCGGCGGATTGTTCTTGTCCGCGGAGTCATGATTGGCGATGGGCCTGTAAATCATGCGGATTTCGCCGCATGTCTCGGGCGATACAAATGCGCGGTCCATCCGGTTGACGATCCCCGCGAGGTCGAACCGCGTTCCCGGCGCATTCAGCGCATCACGGTCGAAAAGGAACAGCTTGTCGAGATCATCATGGCGGCTGAGGACGTAAGCGTTGAAATCGCGGTCGGCCGCCTCCTGAAGCGGCACCATTGACGGCAGCGCGAACAACTCCGCGCTGGTGGCGTTCGCTTCCGCGCCAAGCAGCTTGCCGAGGCTCAGACCCTCCGCGTCGAGCCGTTGCAGGATGCCGGGATCGATGATGGCGACGCCCCGCTCCATTGGCGCAGCCGCATTCGCCGCCACTGGCAGCAGCCACAAAAGACAGAGCATCCGAAGAACGAGGCGTCGTCGCATGGCTTTTGTTCTGCGATGCCTATCGGTCTTTGCCAAGTCAAAGGTTGGCGAGTGACACAAAAAGATCAGCGCTGTTGTTCCCCTTCACCTCTCCCGTGGGGAGAGGTCGGATTGCCATAAGCGCGTTCACGCGCGTCTTCGACGCGCTATGGCAATCCGGGTGAGGGTGTAGAATCTCTCGATAGATTTAGATCCCCTCACCCCAACCCTCTCCCCCGAAAGGGCGTTCACGCCCGTCTTCGACGGGCTATTGGAGAGGGAGCTTGCCAGCGATCGTCGCTAAACCAGCGCACTGGCCGGATCCGCGCTGTCCCGCCACTTCCGCAGCCGCGTGATCGCGATCACCAGCAGCGCCGCGCCGGCCAGCGACCAGCACAGGATCGGCGTCCATTGCAGCAAGGCCTCATAGGCGGAATTCCGTGTCAGCCCGCCGGCGACGGCGGCGATCCGGGTGAAGGTCGCCAGCGCCAGCGCGGAGAACATCAGGCCGAGCACCTTGCCTTCCGCGCCGCCGCTGACGGCGATGGCGGCGGCGACCGCGCTCATCAGGATGCAGCCCCAGGCCGCGCCGGCCAGAAACTGCATCGCGATCATGGTGTTCAGTCCGGTCGCGTTTTCCATGCCGAACACCGCGCCCGCGCCGAGCAATCCCGCGCAGCCGATCACCAAAAGTCCGCCGAGCCGTTGCGTGATGAAGCTGGCCGGAAACATCGCGATGTTGAACCCGATCCAGTAGACCGGCATCAGCCATTGCAGGTCTGGCTGCTTAGCGAAGCGCAGGAATAGCTGCGCGCTATTGACGCTGAAATGCAACTGATAGCCAATCGCCAGCACAAGCACGGCGGCGATGAAGATCAGCGCCAGCGTGCCCCAGGATTTCGGAATCGCAAGCGGCTTGCGCTCCGGCGCGGCGAGCTTGCCTTCGCGCAGGCGGCGCTCGATCCATGACATCGTCAGCGCGGTGAGCAGCAGCACCACCGTCGAGACCACGAACGGGATGCGCGGATCGTGATTGCGCAGCACGACGCCGAGATAGGGTGAGACTGCGCCCGCGATGCCGTAACCCAGCATGGTGAGGCATGACAGGATCGGGATCGACGGCTTCGCCGCGAACTTGCCGAGCAGCGCCAGCGGCGGCGCGCGCAGCGCGGAGGATGTGACAACCCATGTCAGCGTCAGCGCGATCAGCGCGAACTTCGCATTGGGGCCGAGATCGGCGACGAACGGCAGCGCGAGGAACGCCGCGCAGGAGACGACCGTCAGCCAGATCACCACGCGGCTGAGACGCCCGGCGATCGAAGTCATACGGTCGGCGGCCACACCCATCAGCGTGTCGGTGATGGTGAAGATCGCCTGATCGAGCAGAAGAATGACGATCACGGCGCCCGGCGGCAGTCCGACCTTGGCTGCAAGCTGCGGCAGGTAGACGACATAGATCGTCCAGCCGAGGGTAAAGAACAATTGCAGCAGCGCGAGATAAACGCCGACCTTGCCGGTAGGCGTATTCGCCGCCGGCACATCCGAAGCCACATCCCGGTCCGCTGTCTTCACCTGACTCATCTTCACCCCGATCCGCTTACCGGAAGCCCAGAATCGCCGCTCCCCTTCCGGCAAGCAACGCCCCTCTCGATTGGACGGTGTGGCTGCGAGTCCGGTTCAATGACAGATTCCCTCGTAAAGCCAGGGCATTGCATCACGAATCAGCTTCTGGTGGAAATTTTTGCCGTCCGGCGGGACTCTGTCCGAACGAAAGGCTAACATCGGCGTTGATCAGCACAGGGAAGCGTAATCAAGGCAAGCTGAACAGCAGATTCGGAGCCGGACCATGACGACGGCCAAAACCGAAACCAAGCCAGAGACAGCAACTGTCCCGGTTGTTTCGTTCGAGGAGCAGTTGAAGCACGCCCGCGAACTTGTCGTCGAGGGACAGCGCCTGCTGTATGTCGCCAACCGCGACCTGAAGGCCGGACGCAACGTCGTCCGGCGCACCCAGCAGCTTCTGGCCGACACCGAAAGCGTGTTCGGCGCCAAGCGCCGCCTTCAGGCCAGCACCGGGTCGATCGGGCTTGGCGGCACGCCGCCGGCCTCGATGGCTTCGCCTGCCGCAAGGCAAAGGTCTTCCCTGTAGCGCCCCGCGACGATCTGCACGCCGACCGGCACTCGGCCCACAAGGCCCGTCGACACCGTCAGGCCCGGCATGCTGATGAACGGCAGTGCGATCTGCGGCATCTGTGCCCGGATCACCCGGTGCAGCGAGGCTTCGCCCTTGAGATCGAGTTGCCACGCGAACGGCAGTTCGCCGCATGGCGGCATCACAATCACCGCGTAGGTCTCGAAGAACATTTCCCACGCGCGCACCAGGGTCGCGCGCCGGGTCAACAGTTTTGAGAACATCGCAAGATCGAGCGAACGCGCCACCTTCTCCTGATCGCGCAGAATGGCCAGCGCGCCCGGATCGCCCTCGCGTTCGGCCATATCCCGCAGCGCATCATAGCCATCCGACAGCCAGAGTTTCATCTGCAGGTCGGCGGCTTCCGCGAGCGGCGGTATCTCGGTGATCTCCTCCACAATCCAGCCCGCGCGCGCCAGCCGCTTGCCCGCATCGGCGACGGCGTCGCTGACCTCACTGGCGGTATCGAGACCATCCGGGCGCAGACAGATCGCCGCGCGCTTCTCGCGGAGCGGGCCCTCCAGCGGCGCGGGCACCCACCAGGGATCGCGCGGATCGCGCTGCGCCATCGCGTGAAAGGCCAGCCGGACGTCGCCGACCGTTCGTGCCAGCGGACCGGAGACCGCCGTGATCTGCGGACCGATGGGCCGTTCCGGCGACGAGGCGTTGAAGGCCGGAATGCGCCCCAATGTCGGCCGCAGGCCATGCACCCCGCACGCATAGGCCGGATACCGGATCGAGCCGGCGATATCGGTGCCATGGGCGATGTGCCCGATACCGGCGGTCAGCGCCGCCGCCGCGCCGCCGGACGATCCGCCGGGGGTGATTCCGGGATCGCGCGGGTTGCGCGTCTCGCCATGGACGAGATTGGTCGTGAACCAGCGGGACGAGAACGCCGGTGTGTTGGTACGGCCGACAATGACCGCGCCCGCCTTGCGCAGATTATCGACCACCGGACTGTTGGTCTGCGCCACAAGGTCACGCTGCAGGGTCAGGCCGTTCGTGGTAGCGAATCCGGCCTGATCGACGTTGACCTTGATGGTAATCGGCACGCCCGCGAGGCTCCCCGCGTCCGCGCCTTTCGCAATCGCGGCATCGACGGCGTCGGCCTGCGCAAGCGTCTCTTCCGGGCGATGAGCGATCACGGCGTTGATGGCGGGATTGACGGCCTCCAGACGATCCAGCGCCGCTGTCGCGGCCTCCCGCGCCGAGAGCTTTCCGGACCGGATCTGCGACGCGAGTTCAGCAGCGGAGAGACGCCAGATGTCGTTCATTTCAACTCCCGTTCAACTGTTATTGGCGCGTCGATGGCGCGGCCTTATACTCGGGGACAAAATACCCGCACGCAATGATTGCCCGTTCATTTGCCCATGACAAGGCCGCCGTCCCGGTGGCCGTTCCGCATTCATACAATCAGGATTCCGGCCATGAAGACTCTCATCGTTTCCACCCTTGCAGCGATTCTTTTCAGCACCGCCGCCGCGAGCGCCGCCGGCCCCGGCGACAAGGTGAAAATCACCATCGAGAAATGGCGCAAGCCCGGCACCAACAATGTCGGCACCGCGGATATCAGCGTCACCAACGACAATGATTTCGCAGTGAAGGATATCCGCGTCGGCTGTGACTACATGTCCAAGACCGGCGGGCGCAAGATCGAGACCGATCAGCGGCTGTCCGTCACGGTCAAGGCGAAGACCACCAAACTGTTCAAGAAGGTCAAGTTTCCGTACATCGACCAGGAAGCCGCGACAGGCTCGTGCAAGGTCGAAAGCGCGGCGCAGGGGTGAGTTTCTTCGTCTCCGTCATGCCCGGGCTTGTCCCGGGCATCCACGTCTTATGAAAAAGGCCCAAAAAAGACGTGGATGGCCGGAATAAATCCGGCCATGACGAACTCCAGCACCATTTTCAGTCAGACACTTAAGGAAAGAAAGTTGGATTGCTTCGTCGCAAGTGCTCCTCGCAATGACGACTGTCACGCCCGGGCCGGACTTTCCTTCCTGCCACTGAAGCTCGCGAGGATCCGGTCGATCACCGGCCAGAACAGCAACACAATCGCCAGCGTTGTGATGGTGCCCACAAGGCCGTTCGACCAGAACACCTTGACGCTGCCGCCCGAACCAATCATCGCAAGACGGAACGCGTCTTCCGCACGGCTGCCGAGCACCAGTGCCAGCGTGAACGGCGCCAGCGGAATGCCGATCTTCTTGAACACGTAGCCGACCACGCCGAACAGCAGCATCAGCCAGATGTCGAACATCGCGTTCTGGATCGCGTAGGCTCCGATGGCGCAGGATACCACGATCATCGGCGCAATCGCCGCGAACGGCACGCGCAGGATCGAGGCGAAGATCGGCACTGTCGTCAGCACCAGCACCAGACCGACGACGTTGCCGAGATACATCGACGCAATCAGGCCCCAGACAAAATCCTTGTGCTCCACAAACAGCAGCGGGCCGGGATTGAGACCCCACACCATCAAACCGCCGAGCAGGATCGCAGCGGTGCCGGAGCCCGGAATGCCGAGCGCGAGCATCGGCAGCAGCGCGGCGGTGCCCGACGCATGGGCGGCGGTTTCCGGCGCGAACACGCCTTCGATGCGGCCCTTGCCGAAGGATTCTTTGTCCTTTGAAAAGCGCTTGGCGAGATTGTAGCCCATGAAGGACGCAGCGATCGCGCCGCCCGGCGTGATCCCGAGCCAGCAGCCGATCACCGACGAGCGGATCAGCGTCGCCCAGTATCTCGGCAGTTCCATCCACACGCCGAGCACGGTGCGCAGGCTGATGCGCGCCGCATGCCCGCGCAGCGCCAGACGCTCTTCCATGGTGAGCAGGATTTCACTGATGCCGAACAGGCCGATCACGGCGACCAGGAAGTTGATGCCGCGCATCAGATCGGTCGACTCGAATGTCATGCGCAACTGACCCGACACCGTATCGAGGCCGACACCGGCCAGCAGCAGGCCCAGCGCCATCGATATGATGGTCTTGTGCTTGGCCTCGCGGCCGAGGCCAACGAACGAGCAGAAGGTGAGCAGATAGACCGCGAAGAATTCCGGCGGACCGAATTTCAGCGCAAACCCTGCGATGCTCGGCGCGAGGAACGTGATCAGCATCACCGCGACCAGCGAGCCGATGAAGGACGAGGTGAACGCGGCCGTCAGCGCTTCGGCAGCCCTGCCCTGCTGCGCCATCGGATAGCCGTCGAACGTGGTCGCGACCGACCACGCTTCGCCGGGGATGTTGAACAGGATCGAGGTGATCGCGCCGCCGAACAGCGCGCCCCAGTAGATGCAGGACAGCATGACGATGGCCGAGGTTGGGTCCATCGAGAAGGTCAGCGGCAGCAGGATCGCGACGCCGTTGGGGCCGCCGAGGCCCGGCAGCACACCAACAAAAATGCCGAGCACCAGCCCGACCATCATCAGGGCGAGAATCTTCCAGGTGAACAGAACCGCGAAGCCGTGAAAGAGAAGGCCGAGTGCTTCCATGATCGTGTCCCCTCTTCCGGCCTAGCGTCCGAAGGCCGCTTCGAGCGGTCCCTTCGGCATGATGACGTCAAAGGCGATGTCGAATGTCACGAACATGATCGCGACGAAGATGACGGCGGTGAGCAGCGACTTCCACCACGCGATCCTGCCGGTGATGCCCATGAAGCCCGCGACCAGCAGGAAGCTCGCGACATAAAGACCGAGCCACTGCATCGCGAGGCAGAACAGCAGCGTCGGCACGAACACCTGCAGCACGCGCCCGAGTTGCGCGCGGGTAACGAACGTCTCCGTTCCCTCGCTGCGCTTGACCGCGACGCTGACGAGTCCGAACAAAGCCGCGCCGCCAAGAATGATCGACAGATAGAACGGGAAGTATCCGGCCTGCGGGCCGGTATCGTCCCACGATGCGCCGGTGCGCCAGTTGTCCCATCCCAGCACCGCGGCAAGCGCGAGCAGGATCACCATGACAGCCATTTCGACGGTGCGGTTGTTGACAACCGGCGGAGAATTCTCGTCCGGCGCGTTCGGATCGTCGACGACGATTTCAATGTCCTGGGCCATGGGTCACGCATCTCGCTGGCTGGAGCCTTGCCCCGCGTGCGGGGAGAGGCCGAACCGCGCATGCGGCTCGGGTGAAGGCAAATCGGGTGAAACTGAAATTCCGGTACGTACGCCCTCACGCCGCAAGCGGCACGAGGGCGCAGCGTGTCACTTCGCGACGAAGCCCGCCTCGGTCATCAGCGACTTGTTCAGGGCATCGTCTTCCTCAAGGAACTTGAGCATGTCCTTGCCGTTCAGATAGACCGGCTTCAGCGCCTGCTTCTCCATGTATTCCTTATATTCGGCGGTCTGCGTCACCTTCTTGAACAGGTCGTCGTAGAATGCGGTCTGCTCAGGGGTGACCTTGCCGGGAAGGAACAGCGCGCGCAGCATCAGATACTGCATGTCGAGGCCCTCTTCCTTGCAGGTCGGGATATCATTCCACGACTGCGTTTCGGTGACCTTGGTCTTGTAGGAAATGCGTTCCTTGTCGAACACACAGAGCGCGCGAACCTGGCCGGCGCGCCAGACTTCGAGGTTTTCCGACGGATTGTTGACGTTGGACTCGGTGTGGTTGCCGACGAGTTGGGTCGCCGCCTCGCCGCCGGACTTGTAGGGCAGGTAGGAGAACTTCGCGCCGGTCTTCTTTTCCATGAACACCGTCAGGACGTGATCTTCGCGCTTCGAGCCGGTGCCACCCATCTTGAACGGGGTGCTCGATGCCTTGGCGGCGGCGATGAATTCCTTCACCGTCTTCGGGCCGGAAGCATTGTCCCACAACACGAACTGGTCCATCGCAATCACGGACACCGGCGTCAGATCGCGCCAGTTGAACGGAATTTTCGCCGACAGCGGCAGCATGTAGATCAGCGAATAGGCGATCAGCACCTTGTTGGGATCGCCGTCGCTGCCCTTCATGTACATCAGCGCTTCCGCACCCGACGCGCCGCCCTTCAGCGACACGATGACCGGCTGCTTCATCAGATTGTTCTTCTGGATAGCCGCTTGCATCATGCGGGCCATCTGGTCGGACGCGCCGCCCGCGCCCGCCGCGACAACGATTTCCACCGGCTTGGCGGGCTCCCATGCCATCGCCGGCGTCGCCGCCAGCAGCGCAAGCACACTCGTCGCCCTGATGAGATTTTTCATGCCGTCTCCTCCCTGGTTTCCCGTTTGGCCCGGCCCGCGCCGCGCCTTGTTGATGCGTCCGCTATGCTGCGGACTGTGAATTCAGAGCCGTCACGCCACCGCGTTACGCCACTGCCGCCTTCGCCTGCGTCCCGGGTCGACCGGTCAGCACATCCATCGCCGCCAGAACGCCGCCTTTCTTGTGCGGCACCTTGGCGAGATCGAACGCCATTTCGACACCGGACAGCGTACCCATCAGCATCAGGTCATTGAAGTGCCCGAGATGGCCGATGCGGAACACCTTGCCCTTGATCTTGCTGAGGCCGGCGCCGAGCGACATGTCGAAATTGTCGAGCGTCACCTTGCGGAATTGATCGGCATCGTGCCCCTCGGGCATCACCACCGCGGTGAGGATCGGCGAGTATTCGCGCGGATCGAGACAGAGATTTTCCAGGCCCCACGCCTCCACCGCCGCGCGGGTCGCCGCCGAATAGCGCTTGTGACGGGTGAACACGTTGTCCAGCCCCTCTTCCAGCAGCATCGCGATGGCTTCCTTCAGGCCATAGAGCATATTGGTCGCGGGCGTATAGGACCATGACCCGCTCTTGTTGGCGGCGATGATCTCGTGCCAGTCCCAGTAGGAGCGCAGCGAAGCATTCTTCTTCGAGGCCTCCAACGCCTTGTCCGACACCGCATTGAAGCCGAGACCCGGCGGCAGCATCAGGCCCTTTTGCGAACAGGATACGGTGACGTCGACACCCCAGCCGTCGTGATCGTATTCGATCGAGCCGAGCGACGAGATGGTATCGACCAGCAGCAGCGCCGGATGCCTGGCGCTGTCGATCGCCTTGCGGATTTCGGGAATGCGGCTGGTGACACCGGTCGATGTCTCGTTGTGAACCACCATCACCGCCTTGATGGCGTGACCCTTGTCCTTCGTAAGATGCGCGGCGATGTCCTCCGGCTTGGCGCCGTGGCGCCAGTCGCCCGGAATGAATTCAACGTCGAGCTTGAGCCGGTCGGCCATCGCGCGCCACAGCGTCGCGAAATGTCCGGTCTCGACCATCAGCACCTTGTCGCCCGGCGACAGCGTGTTGACGATGGCGGCTTCCCACGCACCGGTGCCTGACGACGGATAGATGATGACAGGATTCCTGGTCTTGAAGACCTTCTTCGACGCTGCAAGCACATCCAGGCCGAGCTGCGCGAATTCGGGGCCCCGATGGTCAATGGTTGGCATGTCCATCGCGCGGAGCACACGGTCAGGGACATTCGTCGGTCCCGGGATCTGAAGAAAATGCCGTCCCGTGTGGACAGAGGCGTTGGACATTGATCGGAGCTCCTCAGGCTTTTGTTTACATATTTGCATTCAATTTTGTGCATCGCAAACTCGTTCCAGCCTTAAATTGTATTCATAATTTTCTTCCTGACAACAGAAAAATCAAGTATTACTCGCTTTAACGAACGAAAGCCCTGCCGATCGCGCGATTTTTGAATATGCTACGGCAGATCGCTGCCCTGGAGGATGTGCATTTTGAATAATCTTTTGCGCGCAAATTCCCTTGAGATTGTCGAAACCTCCCCCGCTTCCCTGCACGACGATCTGCTCGGGCAGATCCGCGACTTTATTGTCGAAGGTCATCTCGAGCCGGGGAGCCGCATTCCCGAGCGCGAACTGTGCGAGCGCTTCGATGTGTCGCGCACGCCGCTGCGCGAAGCTCTCAAGGTGCTGGCGTCGGAGGGGCTGATCGAACTGCTGCCGAACCGGGGCGCGCGGGTGCGGCAGTTTTCCGAACAGGATATCCGGCATCTGTTCGAGCTGATCGCGGGCCTCGATGCCCTCGCCGGCCGCGCGGCCTGCGAGCGCATTTCCGACGACGACATCGCCCAGATCGAGCGCATGCATCTGGAGATGTACAGCCACTATATCCGGCAGGAACTGGCCGATTACTTCCGCCTGAACCAGAAGATTCATCAGGCCATCGTGGACGCCGCGGCGAACCCGTTCCTGAGTTCGAGCTACGCCACCGCCAACGCCATGATCCGCCGCCTGCGCTACTCCGCCAATCTCGTGCGCCGCGACCGCCTGAGCGATGCGATGCGCGAACATGAAGCTATCGTGGATGCTTTGCGCCGCCGCGACGGCGACGAACTCAGCAGGCTGATGTTCGATCACATGCGCGGCAAGTGCGAAGCGGTCTGCGAATACATGCGTGAGCATCAGCCGAGCGGACGCGCGGCGGATGTGTCTGCGCTGCGCAGCGAAGAGATTTGAAATTCCTGCTCGTCATTGCGAGCGAAGCCACGAAGGCAGAGAAACTCCCTCTCCCCATCGGGGAGAGGGTTGGGGTGAGGGGCTCTGGATGCCTGCATTGACATTCGACCCCCCTCACCCGGTTCGCTTCGCTCACCGACCTCTCCCCGATGGGGAGAGGTGAAAGAAAGAGCGAGTTCGCTTCGCTCGCAATGACGACTTTTAGGGCCCCCAGAGTACCGAGAACCACATGGCTCAGCAGAAAGCCGCAACGGGAAACGCCTCCGCAGACAGCAGTACCCTCGCCGCGAAGCTCGCGCGCGAGGTGTCCGGCGATATACTGTTCAATCCGTTCGATCTCGGACGCTACGCCACCGATGCGTCGTTCTATCAGATCAAGCCGTTCGGCGTGGTCGTGCCCCGCACCATGGACGACGCGCTGCGCGCCATGGCGATCGCACGCGATGACGGACGGATCGTCACCCCGCGCGGCGGCGGCACCTCGCAATGCGGCCAGACCATTAACAACGGCATTGTCATCGACGGCTCGAAGTATCTGAACAGGATCATCTCGCTGGAAGTCGAGAAGCGCACCTGCGTGGTCGAGCCGGGCATCGTGCTTGACGATCTCAACCGGCAACTGAAGAAACATGGCCTTTGGTTTCCGGTTGACGTCTCGACCGCCTCGCGCGCCACCATCGGCGGCATGGCCGGCAACAATTCCTGCGGCGGACGTTCGCTTCGTTATGGCACCATGCGCGACAACACCATTTCGATGGATGCCGCGCTGGCCGACGGCACGCTGCTGCATTTCGGCGAGATGCCGCGCGACACGGCCTGGCAGAACGTCCCGCAGCCCGGGCGCGATCTGTTCCGCGACATGCTGGCGCTCGGCGAACGCGAGGCGCCGGAGATCGCCGCGCAATTCCCGCAGGTCCAGCGCCGCGTCGGCGGCTACAATCTCGATGCGCTGACGCCGCAGCCCGCCAACAACATGGCGCATCTGCTGGTCGGCTCCGAAGGTACCCTTGCCTTCACCACGCGCGTCGAACTCAAGTTGTGGCCGCTGATCGGATCGAAAGTGTTCGGCGTCTGCCATTTCGGCAGCTTCTATGAAGCGATGGACGCCACCCAGCATCTGGTGAAGCTGAAGCCGATCGCGGTCGAACTGGTGGACAGCACCATGATCGCGCTCGGCCGCGACATCGCGATGTTCCGGCCCACCATCGAGGCCGTGGTGAAGGGCGAGCCGGAAGCGCTGCTGGTGGTGGAATTCGCCGAAGCCGATCAAGCCGCCAACCTCGCCAAGCTGAAACAACTCTCCGAACTGATGGGCGATCTCGGCTTCGACTGGGATCAGCCGAAGCGCAAATGGGGCGGCGTGGTGGATGTGATCGAGCCTGCAATGCAGGCGGCGATCACCGAATTCCGCACCTCCGGCCTCAACGTCATGATGTCGATGAAGCAGGAAGGCAAACCCGTTTCCTTCGTCGAGGACTGCGCGGTGCCGCTGCCCCATCTCGCTGATTACACCGAGCGGCTCAACAGGGTGTTCGAGAAGCACGGCACGCGCGGCACCATGTACGCCCACGCCTCCGAAGGCTGCCTGCATGTCCGTCCCGTGCTGAATCTCAAGCTCGACAAGGACGTCAAGGCGATGCGCGCCATCGCCGAGGAAGCCTTCGCCATGGTGCGCGAGTATAAAGGCTCGCATTCCGGCGAACACGGCGACGGCCTCGTCCGCTCCGAATTTCACGCACAGATGTTCGGCGAGCGGATCGTTCACGCCTTCGAGGAAGTGAAGGAACGCTTCGATCCGGACAACACGCTCAATCCCGGCAAGATCGTGCATCCGCCGAAAATGGATGACCGCTCGCTGTTCCGTTACGCGCCCAGCTACAAGGTCGAAAACATCAGGACCGTGATGGACTGGTCGGCGTATCCCGGCGCGGCTGGCGGTTTTCAGGGCGCGGTGGAGATGTGCAACAACAACGGTGCATGCCGCAAGCTGGAGGGCGGCGTGATGTGCCCGTCCTATCGCGCCACGCGCAACGAGAAGGACGTGACGCGGGGGCGCGCGAATACGCTGCGCCTTGCCATCTCCGGCCAGCTTGGCCCGGATGCGCTGTCATCAGATTCCATGATGGAGACGATGAAGCTCTGCGTCTCCTGCAAGGCCTGCCGCCATGAATGCCCAACCGGCGTCGACATGGCGAAAATGAAGATCGAGGTGCTGGCCGCGCGTGTTGCGAAACATGGCCTGACCCTGCGCGACCGGCTGGTCGGCTATCTGCCGCACTATGCGGCGCTCGCCGCGCGGTTCTCGTGGATCGCGAACATGCGCAACAGAAGCGCGCTGCTGCGGGCCCTGTTCGAGAAAATCGCCGGAATCAGCGCCAAGCGCGACCTGCCGGAATTCCGCAGTGATGTCTTTGCCCCGGCGGGCATCGCTTTCGGCCCGGAGAATGGCCGCGAGGTGGTGCTGTTCGCCGACACCTTCAACCGCGCCTACGAGCGCGAAAATCTCGACGCCGCGCTGCGTGTGCTGGTGGACGGCGGCTATCGCGTTCACCTGCCCCGCGCACGCGACGGCGGACGTCCGCTGTGTTGCGGACGCACGTTCCTGTCGGCGGGACTGGTGGACAACGCGAAAGCTGAACTCAAGCGCGTGGTCGAAACCCTGATCCCGTTCGCGGAACGCGGCGTTCCCATCGTCGGGCTGGAGCCGAGCTGTCTCCTGACGCTACGCGACGAACTGCTCTCGCTCCGCTCCGATAGTGCCGCAAAGACCATCAGCGCTCACGCGCTGCTGTTCGAGGAATTCCTGGTGCGCGAGGCCGAGAGCGGCCAGCTCAAATTGCCGCTCGGCGCCATCGACAAAAGCGCGCATGTCCACGGCCATTGTCATCAGAAATCATTCGGGGCATTCGCCCCCGTCGAGAAGATCCTGCGGCTGGTGCCGGGCCTGAAAGTGGAAAAGATCGAGTCGAGCTGCTGCGGAATGGCCGGCGCGTTCGGCTATGGCGCGGACACCTATGATGTGTCGATCCAGATGGCGGAAGCATCCCTGCTGCCCGCTGTGCGCAAGGCTGCCGAGGACGCGCTGATCGTGGCGGACGGCACCTCCTGCCGCCATCAAATCAGGGACGGTTCGGGCCGCGGCGCATTGCACGTCGCGCGCGTCCTTGCCATAAGTCTGGACAACGGCGCGGCGAAAGCCCCCGCTTCCTCCTGAGCCTTCTTGACAAGGATATATGATGACCGCCCTGACCCTCGACGTTGCCCGCAAGATTTCCGATGCCGCCCTCGCCAAGTGCCGCGAAATGAAGCTCAAGCCAATGGCGATCGCGATCCTCGATGCGCGTGGCACGCTCAAGACCTTCGTGGCGGAAGACAACACCAGCCTGCTGCGCGGCGACGTCGCCCACGGCAAGGCATATGGCGCGCTGGCGCTCGGCATGGGCTCGCGCGCGATCTTCAAGCGCGCCAACGAGCAGCCTTACTTTGTCGACGCCATCAACACCATGGCGCGCGGCGCATTGGTCCCCGTTCCGGGCGGCGTACTGATCAATGACAAGGACGGCAACCTGCTCGGCGCCATCGGCATCAGCGGCGACACCTCCGACAACGACGAGGCCGCGGCTCTCGCCGGCATCGCCGCCGCGGGCCTTGTCGGCAACGCCGGATAATCTCTTCGGAGAGATTGATGACGTTCCCACGCGCCTCGTCCGCCCTGTCGCGCTTCACCGTGCTGGACCTGACCCGGATACGCTCCGGGCCAACCGCCGTGCGCCAGTTGTCGGACTGGGGCGCGAACGTCATCAAGATCGAGGCACCGACCGATCTCGCCGACAGCGAGCAGCCGGGCGGTCCGCGTCATGGCCCGGACTTCCAAAACCTTCACCGCAACAAGCGCGCGATGACACTGAACCTCAAGGACCCGAAAGGGCTCGAAGTGTTCAAGCGTCTCGCCGCGAAGGCCGATGTGATCGTCGAGAACTTCCGTCCCGACGTGAAGGCCAAGCTCGGCATCGATTACGAGAGCATGCGCGCGATCAATCCGCGCATCGTTTATGCCAGCATTTCCGGATTCGGGCAGGATGGGCCTTATGCCAAACGCCCCGGCTTCGACCAGATCGCGCAGGGCATGGGTGGGCTGATGTCGATCACCGGCTTGCCGGGACAAGGCCCCGTGCGCGCAGGCATTCCCGTCGCCGATCTCACCGCCGGACTTTTCTGCGCGCTCGGCATCATGACCGCGCTGCTGGAGCGCGATGTCTCCGGCGAAGGCCAGTGGGTGCAGACCTCGCTGCTGCAGGCACAGATTTTCATGCTGGATTTCCAGGCGGCACGCTGGCTGATGGACGGCGATGTGCCGCAGCAGGCAGGCAACAATCACCCGACCAGCATTCCGACCGGCGTGTTCAAGACTGCGGACAGCTTCATCAATATCGCGACCACCGGCGGCGCGATCTGGGCGCGCTTCGCGCAGGGGATTGACGCGCCGGACCTGCTGGCGCATCCCGATTACGCGACCATCGCGCTGCGCTCGAAGAACCGTGACGCGCTGAACGCCGCTATCGGTACCTATATGGCGAAGCGCCCGACCGCCGAGTGGATCGAGATTCTGAATAAGGCCGGCGTGCCGTGCGGCCCGATCTACTCCATTGATCAGGTGTTCGGTGATGAACAGGTGAAGCACTTGGGCATCGCGCAACCCCTGCCCGACGGCGGCAAGCAGCTTGTGGGTCAGCCCTTCACGCTCTCGCGCACACCCAGCCGGATGGCCGCGCGCCCGCCTCTCGTCGGCGAGCAGACCTGTGACGTATTGGCAGAATTCGGATTCAGTGAACAGGAGATCGCCTCGCTTCAGCAGAGCAAGGTCGTCTGAACTTTAAGGATATGCCCATGGCTTCGACCGACAAGGTGATCTCGCGCAAGGACGGCAACGTCGGCTATGTGATCTTCAACAATCCCGAGCGGCGCAACGCCATGTCGCTGGAGATGTGGGAAGCGTGCACGGCGCTGATGACGCAATACGCGCAGGACGACAGCATCCGCGTCGTGGTGCTGGCGGGCGCGGGCGACAAGGCCTTTGTCGCAGGCGCGGACATTTCCAGGTTCGGCGACGAACGGTCGAGCGAGGAGGGCGTCAGGAAATACAACGAAGCGGTGGAAGCGGCCTATGCCAGCGTCCATGAATTTCCGAAGCCGACCATCGCGATGATCCGCGGCTTCTGCGTCGGCGGCGGCATGGGCATCGCGAGTTGCTGCGACCTGCGCATCGCCTCGGAAGATGCGCGCTTCGGCGTGCCCGCCGCGAAACTCGGTCTCGGCTACGGCTATCCCGGCGTGAAGCGGCTGATGGATGTGGTCGGCCCGTCCTTCACCAAGGAAATCTTCTTCACCGCGCGGCTGTTCGACGCGATGGAAGCCGTCGAGATGGGGCTGGTCAACCGCGTCATCGAGAAGGGCGAACTCGAATTTTACGTCAAGGATTACGCCGCCACCATCGCCGCCAACGCGCCGCTGACGGTGGATTCGATCAAGTTCATTGTCGGCGAGGCCTGCAAGGACGAACTCAAGCGCAACATGAAGCGCTGCGAGGACATGGTCGACGCCTGCTTCAGGAGCGAGGACTATAAGGAAGGCCGCGCGGCCTTCATGGAAAAGCGTAAGCCGGTATTCAAGGGGCGTTAAGCGGCGAAGATATACCGAATGCCGTCACCCTGAGGTGCGCCGGCGGTAACGCCGCCAAGCCTCGAAGGGCGACGGCACGCCTTGGCTGCGCCATCCTTCGAGGCTCGCAAGCGCTCGCACCTCAGGATGACGCTCCCCGCTCAATATCCATCTCCTTCAACTCCCGCCTCACCTCAGCCGTCGTCGCCGGTTCGCCTCCTGCATCACGGACTCGTGTTACGACATCCTTCACCAATGCTTCGTTGGTCCGCGGATCGCCCCAGAGCGCATCCTCCAGACCAACCCGGACGTGGCCGCCGCGCGCAACGGTGTGCGGGATCAGCGGCGTGATATCGACGCCTAATCCTGCGATCATCCACGGTGCGCCGGGCGCGGTCTCCGCCAAAAGATCGAGATGAATATCGAGATATTTCTCGCGCGGCGGAAAGCCCCAGGCGAATTCATCCGAGAACATGAAGCGATAGATCGGCGTCGGAGACGGCGGCGCGATCGCCGCCAGCGCCGCGCCAAGCCGCGTGAAACCCGGCTCATAGATCGCATAACTCGGATGGACATTGTGGGCGCGTGCGATCCGCATCCCTTCCATGATGTCCTCGTGCGGGTTCGCATAAACGCCGCCGTGGCTAAGATCATCAAACCGCGAAATATGCACGGAGCCCGGATCAATCACCGCCCATTCGATCAGGCCACGCTTCGCCAGTTCCAGCGTGTGGCCGAACCGGTTGGTGTTCTGCTCCTGCCCGAGGCCCGGACTCGGGATGGTCGGATAGACGATCACGTCCACCTTGCCGCGAATGCCCTCGATGATCCGCGCATAAATCTCCCAGTCGTCTTTCTGCCGGCCGGTTGTCACGTCATAGGCATGGGCATGGATGATCGCCGCGCCTGCCAGCGCGCAGGCGATGCCATCCGCAACGATGTCCTCAACGGCAATCGGAATGCCCGGCTGCTTGGCGCGGGTCCACGGCCCGTTCAGCGCCGCTTCGATCCAGACCTTTCCCATCGGACTACTTCCCGGTCCAGACCGGCTTGCGCTTCTCGGCAAAAGCGGCAAGTCCTTCCTTGGCATCCTGCGTCATGGCCAGAAGCGCGATCTGCGATTCCGTGTAGGCGATACCCTGATCGAACGACATCGACGCCAGCGCGCGCATCGCATACTTGCCGCGGCGGATCGCAGTCGGCGACTTGTCGATGAGGCGACCCACCAGCCAGTCAACCTTGGCGTCGAGTTCAGCGGCAGGCACCACATGATTGAGCAGGCCTGCGTCCTTCGCCTCGATTGCCGTGAACGGCTCGCCCGTGAAACACCATTCGCGCACCAGCCGGGGCGGCGCAATCGCCTGCAGCAGGCTCAGCACCTGCATCGGAAACACGCCGACCTTCACTTCGGGCAGACCGAACACGACGTTGTCCGCCGCCACCGCCATGTCGGTCATGCACAGAAGCCCGATACCGCCCGCCATGCAGACGCCATTGATGCGGGCGATGGTCGGCTTGGTCGCATTCTGCGCCATGCGCAGCATGTCGGCATAGGCAAGATTGGGCTGCGACAGATCGAACGCGAAGCCCGCGCCCGGCTGCAGGTCGGCACCGGCGCAGAACGCCTTGTCTCCCGCGCCAGTCAACACAATGACGCGTACATCGTTGTCCTCATGCGCGCGACGGAAACCATCGACAATCCCGGCGATGACCGACGCATTCAGGGCGTTGCGCTTGTCGGGCCGGTTGATCGTGATCCAGAACGCGTGGCCGCGCTTGTCGTGCAGAACCGATGCGTCAGACATTCCTTCTACTCCTCAAGCCGCGTCCTGTGCGGCCTCGATCTCCGCAACCACAAAGCCGGTGGTGACCTGATCGCCCTCCGCCGCGTTCAGCGCGGTGAGCTTGCCCGAGACCGGCGCCGCATGCACATGCTGCATCTTCATGGCTTCCAGCACAATCACCGGCGCGCCCGCCGCGACAATATCCCCGGCCCTGGCGAGTACCGACACCACGCGCCCGTTCATGGAGGCGCGCAGTTTCCCGTCGGAGCCGGCAGCGCCCGCCTTCATTACAGCCATGTGGGACAGGTCGCGCACATGCGAGGTAACGCCATTAAAGCTGAACCAGAGATTTTCGCCCTCGCGGACGAAAGTCGCAAAGTCGAGAACGCCATTGACGGTGAAATGCAGCACGTCGCCCTTGGGCGCGCCAAGCGTCAGAGCGTGTTCGATATCCGCGAGTCCGATCCTGAAAATATCCCCGCGCCCGCGCCGCACGGCCGGTTCGATGACATGTCCATCGAGTTCAAACCGCAAGGGGATCGGATAACCATGTGCAAGGCCCAGTCCCTGCTGCACATGAACCCGCCCGATCGACGCGGCGTGCACCAGCAGCGCGGCGACGGCGGCGTGAAGCCCTTCGCCGGACTGCTGTGGAAGCAGATCAGCCGAATGCTCCGCGATGAAGGCCGTGGTCGCCTGCCCCGCCGCGAACGCCCGGTGATCGAGACAGCGCGCGAGAAACGACTGGTTGGTGGTGACACCGAGCGCCGTCATGCGATCGAGACCGGCGATCAACTTCCGCCGTGCCTCGTCGCGAGTCGCGCCATGGCTGATGACCTTGGCGATCATCGAATCGTAAAACGGCGGAATCTCGCCGCCGGATTCCAGCGAGTCTTCCACACGTAAATCCGATGGCGTGTCCCAGCGCAGCATCGTCCCCGACTGCGGCATGAAATTATGCACAGCGTCTTCCGCACATAGCCGCACCTCGATGGCATGACCGGAGAACGACACATCCTCCTGCTTGAGCGGCAACGGCTCGCCGCCCGCGACACGCAACTGCAACTCGACGAGATCGAGCCCGGTGATCGCCTCCGTCACCGGATGCTCGACCTGCAGGCGCGTATTCATTTCCATGAAGTAGTAGTTGCCGGTGCTGTCCAGCAGGAATTCCAGCGTGCCCGCGCCCTCATAGTTGATCGTCTTGACGGCAGCGACGGCGGTCGCGCCCATGCGTTCGCGCAACTCCGGCGACACCGCGGGCGACGGCGCCTCCTCGATCAGCTTCTGATGCCGCCGCTGCACCGAGCAATCGCGCTCGCCAAGATGGATGGCGTTGCCATGGCGGTCGCCGAACACCTGAATCTCGATGTGACGCGGCTGGATGATCGCGCGTTCGAGAATGACATTGGGATCGCCAAACGCATTCTGCGCTTCGGAGCGCGCTGCGCGCAGCGCGTCCGGAAATACTGCTTCCTCCGTCACAAGGCGCATGCCGCGCCCGCCGCCGCCAGCCACCGCCTTGATCATGACCGGAAAGCCGATGCGCTTCGCAGCCGTGAGCATCGTGGCGTCGCTTTGGTCCTCGCCCTGATAACCGGGCACACAAGGCACGCCCGCCTTCTGCATGATGTCCTTCGCGCCGGCCTTGTGGCCCATGGCGTTGATCGCCTCAGGCGACGGGCCGATGAACACAAGACCCGAATCGCGGCAGGCTTTGGCGAAATCCGCATTCTCCGCGAGGAATCCGTAGCCGGGATGCACGGCGTCCGCGCCGCTCGCCTTCGCGGCGGCCACAATGGCGTCGATTCTCAGATAGGACTGCGACGGCTGCGATTCACCGATCCAAACCGCCTGATCCGCCTCGCGGACATGACGGGCATTCGCGTCGGCGGTCGAATAAACCGCGACGGTCTCGTAGCCCATGCGCCTGGCCGTGCGCATCACGCGCAGGGCGATCTCGCCGCGATTGGCGATCAGGATTTTCCGGAACGGCGTCAGCTTCACTTCGCTTGTCATAGCGTTCATGGCCGCGCCACCGAAAACTGGATCTTTTGCGGATTGCGCGCCTCGGCCTCGCGGCAGATCGCCAGCACGTTCAGGAGCACAGCCCGCGTGTCGCGCGGGTCGATCACCCCGTCATCGAGCAGCCGTCCGCTGGTGGCGAACACGTCCATCTGGCTGTCGAACACATTGATGATGCGCGATTTCATCTCCTGCAACTTGTCCGGGTCCATCGGCTTGCCCTTCCGCGCCGCCCCCGCCTCCGCGACAATGGCCATGGTTTCCGCCGCCTGCTCGCCGCCCATCACGGCGGTTTTTGCGTTCGGCCACGAGAAGCAGAAGCGCGGATGGAAGCCGCGTCCGCACATGCCGTAATTTCCGGCACCAAACGACGCGCCGCAATAGATGGTGATCTGCGGAACGGTGGCGTTGGTCACGGCCTGAATCATCTTCGAGCCGTGCTTGATCATGCCGGCTTCCTCATAGGCCTTGCCGACCATGTAGCCCGTGGTGTTGTTGAGATAGAGGATCGGCGTGCGCGACTGGCAGCAGGCCTGAATGAAATGGGTCGCCTTGTTGGCCCCGCTCGGGTCGAGCGGGCCGTTGTTGGTAATGATACCGATGGCGTGGCCGCCGATCCGGCCATGGCCGCAGACCGTCGCGGGTCCGTAGTTCGCGCCGAACTCCAGGAACTCCGATCCGTCGAGAATCCGCGCGATGATCTGCTTCATGTCGACGGGCCGCTTGTGGTCCATCGGCATGATGCCGAGCAGTTCTTCCGCATCGTAAAGAGGCGCACGCGGCGGCTCGCCGCTCGCAGGCTCGGCACGATCCCAGTTGAGATCGGCCACGATCTGCCGCGCGATGCCAATCGCTTCGCGGTCGTCCTCGGCGAGATAGTCGCCGAGGCCGGAAATGCTGGTGTGCATCGCCGCGCCGCCCAATTCTTCTTCGGTCGCGATCTCGCCGGTGGCGGCTTTCAGCAGCGGCGGACCCGCCAGAAACGCCCGCGTGCGCCCGCGCACCATCACAATGTAGTCGGAGAGACCCGTCTGATACGCGCCGCCTGCGGTGGACGAACCATGAGTGACGGTGATCACCGGCAGCCCCGCCGCCGAGAGCAAGGCGAGATTGCGGAAAGTCGTGCCGCCGCGAATGAAATCCTCGACGCGATAGCGCATCAGGTTCGCGCCTGCGCTTTCCACCAGTTGAACCGACGGCAGCTTGTTTTCCAGCGCGATCTCCTGCGAGCGGAGCCGCTTGTCGAGACCCATCGGCTGCAGCGACCCCGCCTCAATGCCAGAATCGCTCGCCGTCACCATGCAGCGCACGCCGGAGACAAAACCAATGCCCGCGATGGTGCCGCCGCCCGGAATGCTCTTTTCAGGATCGGGCGTATCGAGGCAGTAGCCTGCCAGCGCGGAGAGTTCGAGGAACGGCGCGCCGGCGTCGAGCAGCAACGCGATGCGCTCGCGCGGCAGCAACTGCCCGCGCTCGTGAAACCGTTTCTTTGACAGTTCGGAGGCCGCCACCGTCCGCCCCACCACCGCATCGACCCGTGCGATCTGCGCCAGCATCCCCGCGCGGTTGGCCTGATAGCTTTCGCTTGTGGGTGAAATGGAATTCTCGATCACCGCCATGGATGGTTGACTTTCAGGCCGCCGATGTCGTGTTGAAATGGTCGACAAACTGCTGGCGCAGTTCGACCTTGCGCAGCTTGCCGGTGGCGGTCATCGGCATCTCATCCAGAATCCGCACAAGTTTGGGAATCTGGAAGCCGCCGAGCGTCTTGCGGCAATGCTCGATGATGTCGGTCTCGCGCGCCTGCGCGTTGGGTTTGAGCTTGACGAAGGCCGACACCGCCTCGCCCCACTGCGGATGCGGCAGGCCGACCACCGCGGCGCTCACCACCTCGGGATGCGCCAGCAGCGTTTCCTCGATCTTGACCGAGGCGACATTCTCGCCGCCGGACTTGATCATGTCCTTCTTGCGGTCGATGACCAAAACTTCGCCATGCGCGTCGATCAGTGCCAGATCGCCGGTATGGTGCCAGCCGAACTTGCGTGCCGCCGCCGTGGCTTCGGGGTCCTTGTAATAGCCCATCATCACATTCGGCCCGCGATGAACAATCTCGCCCACTTGTCCGGGAGGCAACAGATTGCCTTCGTCATCCATGATCGCGGTCTCGTTCACGATCATCGACTCGCCCCAGTAATTGCCGAAGCGCGCAAGCTGGCGATCGGGTTGCGACATGGTGGTCGCCGGATACATTTCCGTCTGGCCGCTGGGTTGCACGAAGGTCGGGCACAACTCGGCGATGCATCGCTCCAGCAGCGGACGCGGCATCGGCGCCATGGTGTAGACGCAGGTGCGCAGGATCGAGAGATCGAACTCCTTGCGGCGCGGATGATCAAGGATCGCCTGATACATCGCCGGCAGGCCGATGAAGATGGTGAGCCTGTCGCGCTGGATCGCCTCCATGCAGGCGACCGGATCGAACCCGCGCATGATCGCCATTTTTCCGCCGACCGACAGATAGGTCAGCAGCAGAACATGGGCCGCGCAGTGGAACAGCGGGAATTGCCCCGTGATGCCGTCGTTGCGGTCAAGATGCATCTCGATGGCGTTGCTCATGGCGGCCATCACCACCGCGAGGTGGCAGTGCATCGCGCCCTTGGGCCGCGAGGTTGTCCCCGATGTGTAGATGATCATCGCCAGATCGCGGTCGTCGAACGCGATCTCCGGCTCGATGTCTGAATGGCCCTGGATCAGTTCGTTGAAGCTCTCAAGCCCCTGCTCCTTCGCCTTGCCGGTCAGGTCAATCGCGATGAGGTCAACGCCGCGTTTTTCCAGCGCCGCGCGGCGCTCAGGCTGGGCATGCAGATTATCGTCGATCAGCGCGAAGCGAACTTCGGCATGGCCAAGGATATAATCCATGTCGCCCGGCCCCAGCATGGTGTTGATCGGCACCCAGACCAGCCCAGCGCGGTGAATACCGAACAATGCTTTGACGAATTCGACGGAGTTGTTGCAGATGGTCGAAATTTTCTCGCCGGGTTTCAGGCCGCGCGCGATCAGATAATTGGCGAAGCGGTTGGCGTCGTGATCGACCTCGGTGAAGGTGACCTGACGCGCCCCGTCGGTCAGCGCGATGCTGTCGGGGAATCGCTTGGCGGCGCGGCGCAGGATGTCGCCGACAGCCACGCGCCCGATACGTCCGGGACCGGGCACCCCGCCCGTTGCGGTCAGATCGCTCATGACGTCATCTCCCTGTGTCGGCCTGCTGCTTTTTGATCAGCTTCGGCTCAATGCATCAGCTTGAGTATCTTCCTCGCTTCGGCGGGCGACGCGATCTCACGGCCCGCGTTCCGCGCGCATTTGACGATGCCCTCGATCAACTGCCCGTTCGAGGTCACCTTGGTGCCGTCGCCGAGATAGAACGTGTCTTCGAGGCCGGTGCGCAGATGGCCGCCTAGCTCGGCGCAGCGCTGATGCAGCGGCCAGATGTCCTCGCGGCCGATGGCGGTGACACTCCAGTTGGAGTCGGCAAGTTTCAGCTTGAGCAGGATCGGCAACAGATCGGGGTCAGCCGGCATGCCCGAGGCGACACCCATGACGAAATTGTATTCCAGCGGGCCGGAATACATCCCGTTCTGCTGGTACATCGCCACGCTGCGCACGATGCCGACATCGAAACACTCGAATTCCGGCAGCGTCTTCGTGATCTTCATCACATCGAGATATTTCTGGATCTTGTCCGGCGGATTGTCGAACACATGCGGTGGCCATGCCCAGGAGCCATCGGCCTTCACCTTGAGATAGTTCAGCGAGCCCGCGTTGCAGGCGGCCATTTCCGGCGCGGTCTCGCGCACGCAATCCAGCGCGCCCTGATAGTTCGGGCCGCTGACGCCGGTGGTGTGATTGATGATCACGCTGGGACAGGCCTCACGGATCGCCTGCTGCACCTCCTTCGACAGGTTCACGTCCCATGACGGGATGTGCCCCTGATCCGGCTCCTGCCGCCGCAGATGCATGTGCATGACCGAAGCGCCCGCGTCATACGCCGCCTTGGCCTCCCGCGCCATTTCCTCGGGCGTGACCGGGACGTGATGCTGCTTCGGATTGGTCAGCACGCCGTTGAGCGCGCAGGTGACGACGGCCTTGTCCATTCCGGGTCCTCGAGGTTCAGTCGCTTGATTGCTCCCGACGGTAAAAGGCCGGCCTGCCAGCGTCTTGTGAAAACTAGCTGGCCTTGTCACAATTTTCCGGGCGTGACGGCTTAACGCAAGTCTGCGCCGCGGGAACGGGACATAACTTCGTGGATACGGAGGATGCCGATGAATGCCCCGGAACGGTTCGCCGATGAACCGCCCAGCCCTTTTCTGACCCCGGAACACCTGGCGTTCCGCGATATGCTGCGGCGCTTCGTGGCGACCGAAATCGAGCCTTTTGCAGCGCAATGGGACGAGGCCGGGGAATTCCCCCGCGAACTGTATCTGAAGGCGGCCTCCATCGGCCTGCTGCAACTCGGCTTCCCGGAGGAATATGGGGGCGTGCCCTGCGACCGCTTCATGTCCATGATCGCGGCACAGGAACTGGCCCGCGCCGGATGTGGCGGCATCAGCGCCAGCCTGAAAAGCCACACCATCGGCGCGCCGCCGATTGTCTATGGCGGCTCCGCTGAGCTGAAGGCCCGCGTGCTGCCGGACATTCTGGCGGGCCGGAAAATCTCCGCGCTGGCCATCACCGAACCCGGCGGCGGCTCCGACGTCGCCAGCCTGCGCACCATCGCGAAACGCGACGGCGACCATTACGTGGTCAAGGGCGAGAAGACCTTCATTACCTCCGGCATGCGCGCAGACTATTACACCGTCGCGGTGCGCACCGGCGGCGACGGCGCGGGGGGCGTCAGCCTGCTGCTGATCGAACACGATACGCCCGGCTTCTCGCGCACGCCATTGAAGAAGATGGGCTGGTGGGCGTCCGATACAGCAACGCTGTATTTCGACGACTGCCGCGTGCCCGTGGGCAACCTGATCGGACAGGAAAACGCCGGCTTCAAGCTGATCATGAAGAATTTCAACAGCGAGCGGCTGTTCATGGCTTCGGGCTGCACCGCGGCCGCGCGTGTCTGCGTCGAGGACGCCATTGCCTATGCGCGCGAGCGCAAGACCTTTGGCAAGCGCCTCGCCGATCATCAGGTGATCCGCCACAAGATCGTCGATATGGCACAGCGCGTGGCGGCAACGCAGGCGATGCTGGAAATGCTGATCTGGCGGCTGGAACAGGGCCAGAATCCCGTGGCTGAAGTCTGCATGTGCAAGAATCAGGCGACGCAGACCATGGCGTATTGCGCCTCTGAGGCGGTGCAGATTTTCGGCGGCGCGGGCTTCATGCGCGGGCCGAAGGTCGAGCGCATCTATCGCGAGGTGAAGGTGAACGCCATCGGCGGCGGCACCGAGGAAATCATGAAGGATCTGGCGAGCCGCCAGATGGGACTCTAGGACGAAACCATGAGGATGAAATGGAAGAGCGGTGCAGGCTCCTCTTTACCTCTCCCGTGGGGAGAGGTCGGATTGCGAAGCAATCCGGGTGGGGGCGTACGCTCTCTCGATAGATTCTACGCCCTCACCCCAACCCTCTCCCCACGGGAGAGGGAGCCGATCGCGTTTGGAGCAACATCGGGACAAACAAACTGAGCCGGAAAACCCGGACGCTGTAGACCAAGAAAACATCAGGAAACGCAATGCAGTTCACCCAGGAACACGACGGCATCCGCCGCACCATGCAGCAGTTCATCAAGAACGAGATCAACCCCCACGTCGATCAATGGGAGCGTGACGGAATCTATCCGGCGCATCAGGTGTTCAAGAAGATGGGCGATCTCGGCCTGCTCGGCCTGTGCAAACCGGTTGAGTATGGCGGCGCAGGCCTCGATTACAGCTATGGCATGGTGATGGCGGAAGAACTCGGCGCGATCAATGCCGGCGGCGTCGGCATGTCGATCGGCGTGCAGACCGATATGGCAACCCCCGCGCTGGCGCGGTTCGGTTCGGACGAGATGAAGCGTGAATTTCTCGCGCCGTCCATCGCGGGCGACATGGTCGCCTGCATCGGCGTGTCCGAACCCGGCGCGGGCTCGGATGTGGCCTCGATCAAGACCACCGCCCGCTCGGACGGCGACGACTACATCATCAACGGCGGCAAGATGTGGATCACCAACGGTACCCAGGCCGACTGGATGTGCCTGCTTGCCAACACCGGCGACGGTCCGGTCCATCGCAACAAGTCGCTGATCTGTCTGCCAATGAAGACCAAAGGCGTCGAGGTGCTGCGCAAGCTGGACAAGATGGGCATGCACTGTTCGGACACCGCTGAGATCAAGTTTACCGACGTTCGTATTCCAAAGCGCAACCGCATCGGCGAGGAAGGCAAGGGCTTCACCTACCAGATGATGCAATTCCAGGAAGAGCGGATGTGGGCGATTGCCGCCTGTCTGAAGTCGCACGAAAAGACCATCGACGAGACCATCGACTATACGCGCCAGCGCAAGGCGTTCGGCAAACCGCTGCTCGACAATCAGGTGATCCACTTCCGCCTCGCCGAGCTCAAAACCGAAATCGAATTGCTGCGTTCCCTGCTCTATCGCGCCTGCGAGGAATACATCGCGGGCAACGACGTGACGCCGCTGGCGACCATGGGCAAGCTGAAAGCGGGACGGCTGGGCCGCGAAATTCCCGACGCCTGCCTGCAATACTGGGGCGGCATGGGCTTCATGAACGAAACCCGCGTCAGCCGCGCCTATCGCGACCGGCGGCTCACCTCCATCGGCGGCGGTGCCGATGAGGTAATGCTCAGTATCCTCTGCAAATACATGGGCACGTTGCCCGAGCAGTAAACGCTTGCGTTGGATCGTGATCCGCGTTGTATAACGCCGGACATTTCAGGGATAGACCGACATGATCACGCTGTATCACTGTTCGAGTGCGCGCTCGTTTCGTCCGCTCTGGACGCTGGAGGAAATCGGCATCCCCTATGAGCTGAAGATGTTGCCCTTCCCGCCGCGTTTTCTGAAGCGGGAGTATCTCGAACTGAATCCGCTGGGTACCATTCCGTTTCTGATCGACGGCGACACGCGGATGACCGAATCGTCCGCCATCTGCCTTTATCTTGCGACGAAGTATGGCCCGACGCCAATCAATGTCGCGGTCGATGAACCCGCCTATGGCGCGTATCTGAACTGGCTGTTCTTCGGCGAGGCCACATTGACCTTCCCGCAAACCATCTACTTTCGCTATTCCCAGCTTGAGCCCGACGAGAAGAAAAATCCGCAGGCCGCCGCCGATTATGCCCGCTGGTTCCTTGCGCGGTTGCGGGCGCTCGAAACTGCGGTCTCGCAATCAGACTGGGTTTGCGCGGGACGATTCACGGCAGCGGACATTTCCGTCGGCTATGCCCTGATGTTCGCGCAGTCCAACGGACTGTCGGCGCAGTTCACGCATGCTGTTGCCGCCTATTGGGAGCGGCTCAAGCAGCGCGAGGGATTCCGCAAGGCCATCGCCGCGCAAGACCGCGCCAGCGCGGAGCAAGGCGTCGCGCCGCGCGTGCCGGCGGCGACTTAGGGCTTCGCAGCTTTGATAGAAACATCGCAGCGCGGAGAATTTGCCCCCTCTCCCCTGCGGGGAGAGGGTTGGGGTGAGGGAATCTAAATCCTTCGAGAGATTCTACGCCCTCACCCGGCGCTGCGCGCCGACCTCTCCCCACGGGAGAGGTGAAAAAGGCACGAACCCGAAATCTTGCAGAACTCATCGAGATTCAGGATAAGCGCGCCAGCGCGTTGTCCGGAATGACTGCTAGGCCCGCATCCCGGTCAGATCGCTCGCAGCATCGCGCCCATTGATGATTTGCAACCGGCGCGAGCCGGAAAACAGCGCGGTCGGCTTCAGTCCGTAAATCCGGCGCAGCGAATGGCTGAAGTGCGTTGAATCCGGATAACCCGCATCGAGCGCGAAATGCGCCAGATTCCGCTCAACATTGACATGATGCAGGATGTTGCGCCCCCGCTTCCAGGCGCGGAAGGTCTTGAAGTTCATCCCGGTCTCATCCTTGAACAGATGCAGGAAGCGCGACAGCGACAACCTGACATCCGTGGCGCAATCATCGCCTGAAATGTTGCTCGATGGCCTGGCCTGGAACTGTGAGACAACCTCCGAAATCCGCGTATCGAGTTCGCGCGGCCTCAAACGCCGGTTGAGAAAAATCTGGTCGAAATCAGCGGACGTGAATCCGCCGGTGCCGCCCAGCGTCATGGTTGCGTAGATTTCGCGGAAGCGCGCCGCAAGCCGAGGGGCCGCAGCGGGGTCTTCGCACTGACGGATAATCTCCGCAAGCTCCTCGTCACAAACCGTTTCCGGCTCGATCAGAAGATTCAGAACTTCACGGGACTCCGCGATGATCCTGTGCGGCAAGTAGGGCGGAACGGCGAATATCTCGCCGGTTCTCACGGCCTGACCGGCAACCTCAAGACGCGCGGTGCCATGCACCGGCACGTAAATCGAAAGCGCACCGAATGTCCGCAGTGACACTTTTCCCAGCAAACCGGCATAGAACACGCGCTCCGAACTGATCAGCATGAACCGCTCGGAGCGGCCGCACGGCGACTTGCGCATCGTTTTCTCCCAAAGCATGTCTCACGGGCGATTGTTCGCCTCTTGTGATTGATTAGCGGGCCTTTTCCGGTGTCGCGATTTTCCCAGCGCCCATATAGCCGAACAGAAATCCGGCGATCTTGCGCTTCTGGATTTCCTCGCTGCCTTCGGTGATGCGGTAACGCCGGTGATGGCGGTAGATATGCTCGAACGGCTTGTGCCGCGAGTAACCCATGCCGCCATGCACCTGCATGGCGCGATCCGCCGCTTCGCAGCAGAGCCGGTTCGCCCAGAAATTGCACATCGACACCTTGTCGGACAGCCGATGCTCGACCTCGGCCTGGGTCATGCGGTCCATTTCCCATGCGGTCTTGCGGATCAGGAGCCGCAGCATCTCCGCCTGCGTCGCAAGCTCGACCAGCGGAAACTGGATCGCCTGATTTTCCGACAGTGCGTTGCCGAATGGCTTGCGCTCGCGGGCATAGCGCACGCTCTCGTTGATGCAATAGACCGCCGCGCCGAGCGAGCTCGCCGCCTGACGAATCCGGTTCTCATGCACAAAACACTGCGCCAGCGACAGGCCGCGCCCGACTTCGCCGAACAGCGCATCATCCGGCACGAACACGTCGGTGAAGCTGACGCGCGGATGGTCCGTCGGCATGTTGAAGGTCCAGAGATATTCCTCGACCTTCACGCCTTTCGTATTCGCCGGAACGAGAAAGCAGGTAATACCCCGCGCATCGCCGTCGTTGCCCGACGTGCGCGCAAACGTCGCGCAATGGGTGGCGACATGCATGCCCGTGGTCCACATCTTCTCGCCGTTGACGACCCAGCCGCTGACGCCATCGCGCGTGGCCTGAACGGCGGTCGTTTCCATGTGGGTGGCGTCGGAGCCGTGGTCCGGCTCGGTCAGGCCGAAGGTGATGCGTACCTTGCCGGTGAGCGAGCCTTCGATCATCGCCTTCTGGTCGTCGCGACCATAGCGATCCAGCATCGTCACCAGCGGAAAGTTGCCGACGATGGAGTGTTCGTTCTGCAGGTCGTTGTGCAGGCCAAGTCCCTTGGCGGCGAAATGCTCGCGGATCACCGCCATCCAGAGATTGGAGCCATCCTTGCCGCCGTAGCGCTTCGGGATCGCAAAGCGCAGATGCCCGGCCTTGTCCGCGAGGGTCTTCGCCTGACGCAGCAGGTCTTCCCACTCATGACGCGGCAGGCCGCCATTGTCGAAATCCGTGCGCGCCCATTCCCGGCGGTGATCGAAGAAACGGATGTTGTCGTCGCGCTGCTCGAGCGGCTTGATGGTTTGCTCAATGAATCCATCAAGCTCGGCGAGATACGCAGTCAGATCATCAGGCAGCGAGAAATCCAACGCGCAACTCCCGGACGTCCATCGGCTTGTTTGCCTTGCGTCACGCTGCCAACGACAGCCGCGACGGATGGGAATTAAGATAAGGGCGGAAGCGTTAGTCAAGCGCTTAATTAATTTGTGAAGCCGCTTGTTTGCTGGTCTATTTCGCGCACGACAGCATCGCTCAAATGCTGCAACGCAGCGCAGGAAACGTCCGAGGAAACCGCTCATGGCCTATGAATTCGCCAAAGTGGACCGCAAAGGTCCGCTCACCGTCATCACGCTCAACCGTCCCGAGGTGATGAATGCCGTGCATTCGCCGATGCACTTTGAAATGCATCGCGTTTTTAACGAATTCAACAAGGATCCGGACCAGTGGATCGCCATCGTCACCGGCGCAGGCGACCGGGCGTTCTCCGCGGGCAACGATCTGAAGTGGCAGGCCCAGGGCGGCCAGCGCGGCTGGGACACCAGCGGCTTTGCCGGCCTCACCCACCGCTTCGATTGCGACAAGCCGATCATCGCCGCCGTCAATGGCGTGGCCATGGGCGGCGGGTTTGAAATCGCGCTGGCCTGCGACCTGATCATCGCATCGGAAAACGCCACCTTCGCCCTGCCCGAGCCGCGCGTCGGCCTCGCCGCGCTCGCCGGCGGTCTGCATCGCCTGCCGCGTTTAATCGGCCTCAAGCGCGCCATGGGCATGATCCTGACCGGACGTCATGTCTCCGCGAAGGAAGGCATGGAGCTCGGCTTCGTCAACGAAGTCGTGCCGAAAGGCGAAGCGCTCGCGGGTGCCGAGCGCTGGGCCAATCTCATTCTGCAGAACGGCCCGATGTCGATCCGCGCCTCGAAGCAGACCATGCATCGCGGTCTCGGCGTGTCGCTGGAGCAGGCGCTGGCCGAACAGTTCGACTATCCAGCCGTCAAGGCGCTGGCGGCGTCGGAAGATTACATCGAAGGGCCGAAGGCCTTTGCGGAAAAGCGCCCGCCGCAGTGGAAGGGGCGGTGAGGCCTCCTACGCATCCCGCTCCCGCCGGTAGGACGCATACTTCGGCTGGTCGATGGCCAGCTTGTCCATGGTGGTTTGCCAGACATGCTCGGTCAGCCCCGGCGTATCGAAACCCACCTCGCCGCTGGCGATCCGCGCGGACAGCAAACGATTCAGGTCTTCCAGCGAGCCGGCCTTGCCGAGCAGCTTTGACAGCCGCTCAAGCTCGGCCGCATCGCCGGATGCTTCGAGGGTGAGTTGCCGCGCCACAAGATCGAGCGCGTTGAGGCCAACGCGCAGCTTGAACGCGGTGTGACCGGACAGCTTCGGCGCGACGTCGTTGCGGAGAAAATCCGCGACCGCGTTGACCAGTTCGGCCGGCGTGGGTTGATCCTGCATGCTGCCCTCTCCGTCATTTGTGGTGGCACGGCGCGAGCAACCGCAACAGGTCGATCTCCGTTTCCGAGGCGCGGCGGCCGATCATGGCGCGCTCCATGGAATGATCGGGGCCGGCGCGAAACCGCTGCATCATGCCGCAGCACATGATGCCCCAGCGCAGCGTGCCCAGCGTCTCCCAGAACATCACTCGCGCCACATCCACCGGACGGCCGGATGCAGCTTCATAGGCCGCAAACAAATCCTCGCGCGACCCAAGCCCGCCGACCGGCTTGTCGATTTCGCCGAAGCGCCACGAATTCACGCAGATCCATCCCAGATCTTCCATCGGATCGCCGATATGCGCCAGCTCCCAGTCCAGGACCGCGCGAACGCCCTCGGGGCCGATAATGAGATTGCCGTGACGGAAATCGCCATGCACCAGCGTCACCGCGCCGGACGTCGCCGGCGCGTTATCGCGCAGCCAGCGCAACGCCAGATCGAACACCGGCCGCGGCCAGTCGAAGGATTTGTATTCCGCCGTGAGATCGTCCAGTTCACTCGCGACCGTCATCAGCCGCAGTTTCGGCAGGCGCGCCTTGTCCAAGGCATGAATGCCCGCGACCACCCTGCCAAGCTGGCTGGCCAACACCTTGCGTGCTGGCGCGAACTCCGCATCGCGCAAAATCTTGCGCGGAATGGTCTCGCCCTCGACGCGATCCATGACAAAGCCGCTGCCGAGACCATCCTCCGGCTGCAGGACGTAGCGCACGCGCGGCGACGGAATTCCGGCTTCATAGGCCTGCTGCATCAGCACCGCTTCGGCATCGAGACCGGCGGCACGGCCCGGCGCGGCGCCATAGCCCGACGGCGCACGGCGCAGAATGACCGCGATGTCTCCTTCAGGATGCAGGACGCTGAACGACCAGGTTTCCTGGCTGGCGCCGCCGGACAGTTGAGCCAGCCGATCCATGCCTGCGGCTCCCGGAAACCAGCGCGTGACGCCGGCCTTGATCGCGCTTTCAATCGTCATCGGGCTTCGCGGCTTGTTGGCTCTCGAGTTGAGCCGGACCGTAAGTAAAATCGCGTGCGCGGGCAACCCGCGCACGCGATGCCGTTCAGAGCCGCCTGCTCAGAACATCAGGCCTTCCTTGACCAGCACCCAGCGGCCGCCCTTGACCTGCTGGACCTGCGTCACCGTGCTCGCAAGATGGTTGGTCTTGGAGAACTTGGTGGGCGGCGAAGAGAAGATGTCCTGGAACACGTCGCCGGATTCCATCGCATCGAGCACCTTCTGGCCGGTCAGGTCCTTTCCTGCCTTTTTGACGTAGTGCGCGAAAGTCATCATCGCATTGTAGCCGATGATCGCCTGGGTGTTGGCATCGGAACCGAAGGCCTTCTTGTAGTTATCCAGCCAGTCCTTGACCTTGCCCTTCGCCGTGTCGGCATAGGGAATCTCGAAACCGGCAGCGGCGTAGAGACCTTCAACGGCATCCTTGCCGAGCGCCGGCACTTCGAGCACGTTGGTCGGCGTGGCGCCGAGGAACGTGACGTCCCAGCCCAGCTTCTTGGCTTCGGCCATCGCGCCGATGGTTTCACGGATCACCGTGCCGAGCACGACGAGATCGCAGCCGTCGGACTTCATCTTCGCGACCTGCGCGCTGAAGTCTGATGCGCCACGTTTGTAGCTGGTGGTGGACGCCGGCGTGATCTTCATCGCCGCAAGCTGCTGGTTGAAGCCGTCGAGCACGCTTTTTCCATACTCATCATCCTGGTGCATGATGCAGGGTTTTGTGAACTTCTTTGCTTCGACCATGTACTTGAGCGCGGCGCGCGTGCTTTCGACATAGGGCAGGATATTGTTGAACTTCAGCCGCTCCTGCGGTTTCGCCGGATCGAACTTGAAGGTGAACTCCGCCGCCGTCAGCGGGAAGAGCTGCAGCACGCCAGCATCGAACAGGATGTCCTGCGCGGCCAGCACGGTGGGCGACCCCATCGGGCCGACCATGGCGAAGATCTTGTCCTTCTCGATCAGCTTCTGCGACGCCAGCACCGCGCGCTTCGGATCGTAGCCGCTGTCCTCAATGATGAGCTTGATCTTGCGGCCGTTGATACCGCCGGCGGCGTTGATTTCATCCGCCGCCATCTTCATGCCGTTGGCCACCGGCACACCCCAGCCCTTGATCGGGCCGGACAGATCCTGATGCGACCCGACCACAATCTCGGCGGGCGAAATGCCCTCATTCGTCACCTTGGTCTGCGCGAAGGCCGGCGACTGGGTCAGCGCGAGCGCCCCCACCGCAAGGCCCAACGCCTTGAACGATTTCGACATAACGGTCTCCTCTCTGTTGGCCCATATTCAGCGAAGGCCGGGCCTTGTTATCTTCGCCGTTGGACGGCCCTTGCGGGCCGCGGAATGCTTTTCATCGTGTGCCGCAATGACCGGTGAGCCTACGCCATCGCCCCTGCCCGATACATCGCCTCGATTTCCGCTGCATAGGACTTGTTCACGAAACTGCGTTTCAGCTTCATGGTCGGCGTCAGTTCTTCGTCCTCGGGCGTCAGTTGCCGCTCGATGAGGTGGAATTTCTTGATGGTCTCGACCCGCGCGAAATTCGCGTTGACCGCCTCGATTTCCTTCCTGATGAGATCCTGGATTTCCGGGGCGCGGCACAGGCTGGCGTAGTTGGTGAACGGAATATCGTAGTCCTGCGCGAACTTCTCCACGTTTTCGTGGTCGATCATCACAAGACACGTCAGATACGGCCGTTTGTCGCCGATCACCACCGCATCCGAGATGTAGGGCGAGAACTTCAACTGGTTCTCGATTTCCGATGGCGTGATGTTCTTGCCGCCGGAGGTGATGATGATGTCCTTCATCCGGTCCGTGATCTTGACGAAACCCTCGTTGTCGATGGTGCCGACATCGCCGGTGTGCAGCCAGCCTTTCTCGTCGATGGTCTCGGCGGTCTTTTCCGGCTGGTTGAGATACCCCATGAACAGGTAGTCGCCCTTGATGAGGATTTCTCCCTTCGGACAGATCATCACCTCGCCCCATGGCGCAGCCTTGCCGACCGAGCCGAGCTTGATACGTTCGTTCGGCATGAGCGTCGCCACGCCGCAGTTTTCGGTCTGGCCGTAGACCTCGCGCATGTCGAGGCCGATGGCGAGATACCAGCGGATCAGGTCCGGCGAGATCGGCGCGGCGCCGGTGAAGGCGATGCGGACGCGGTCGAGCCCGAGCATGCGGCGGATGTTGCGGAACACCAGCCAATAGGCCGCCTGCCCCGCCAGCCGCAGATGAACCGGCGGCGTTTCGCCCTCCAGCCTGTAATCGGTCAGGCGCTGACCGATGGCGAGCGCCTGACGGTACATCCATTGCTGGAACGGTGTCGCGTCCTTCAAAGCGATGGTGATCGCCGAATAAAACTTCTCCCAGATGCGCGGCACAGCCAGAAACGCCGTCGGCTGCACCTCGCGCAGGTTGTCCGGCACGGTCTCCGGGCTTTCGGCGAAATTCATGATCGAGCCGACGGCGATGGACAGATAGTATCCGCCGATCCGCTCGGCCACGTGGCATAGCGGCAGGAACACCAGCCGCTCCTCGTGATCGGTCGGCACCAATAGATGATCGGCATAGCGCATCTGATGCACGACGCTGCGGTTGGAATGCATTGCCCCCTTCGGCGGGCCCGTCGTGCCGGAGGTGTAGACCAGAATAGCCAGGTCGTTCGGACCGCGGCTTTCGATCATCTCGTTCCACAGCGCCTCGCGGCCCTGCATGTGATTGCGGCCGAGCGCCATGAACTCATCCAGCGACATCACCATCGGATCGCTGAAGCCGCTCAGGCCCTCCATGTCGAACACGACGATCTTCTCAAGCGTCGGGCAGCGCGCCCGGCAGGCCAGAATCTTGTCGAGCTGCTCATCATCCTCGGCGAAAATGACTTTGGTCCGGGAATCATTGATCAGGTACTCGACCTGCGAGGCCGAGTCGGTCGGGTAGATACCGGACGACACGCCGCCCGCGCAGAGCACGCCCATATCGGCGAATACCCATTCGGGTGTGGCATTGGCGATGATGGACGCGACATCCCCCGGCTTGAAGCCGGACGCATGAAGCGCATAGGCAATTTCCTTCGCCGTCCGCAGCCACTGCCGCCAGCTCGTGGACTGCCAGACGCCGAGATGCTTTTCCCGGATCGCCGCCTTGTCGCCGCGCGTTTCAACCGCCAGCAGAAAACTCTTCGCGATGGTGTCCGCGACGGTGATCACTGCGGGTCTCGCCATAGCTCGCTCCCTATCCTCGCCGCGTGTCAGACGGCGTGCGTTTTCTCCTGCTCTTTTCCGCCCGGTCTTGGTGCCGGGCTTTCAGTCCGCCGCGCCTATCGCCAATTTCTTAGCGCCACGTCTTTTTCTTCTTCCAGCGCCGTTCGCCCCGCGCGCCGTCTTCCTTGGCGCCAAGGTAGAATTCCTGAATGTCCTGCGATTGCATCAGCCGCTCGCACGTGTCGTTCATCACCACGCGGCCGATTTCCAGCACATAGCCATAATGCGCCGTTTCCAATGCGACCTTCGCGTTCTGCTCCACCAGCAGGATCGACATGCCCTGCTCTTCATTGACGCGCCTGATGATGGTGAAAATCTCCTTCACCAAAAGCGGCGACAGGCCGAGCGACGGCTCGTCCAGCAACAGCAGGGTCGGGCGGTTCATGAGCGCGCGGCCGATGGCCAGCATCTGCTGCTCACCACCGGAGAGCTGTCCCGCCGGCTGGTTGATGCGTTCGCGCAGACGCGGGAAATAGCCGTAGACCCGTTCAAGATCGGCGGCGACGCCATCGCGGTCCTTGCGCGGGTACGCACCCATCATCAGGTTCTCGCGCACGCTGAGAAACGGAAACACCTCACGACCTTCAGGAACATGGCTCAAGCCGAGGCGCACGATCCGGTCCGCTTCCATGCGCTGGATCGGCTGGCCCTTGAACTCGATGGAGCCTTTCTGCGGATCGAGAATGCCGGAGATGGTCTTCAGCACGGTGGTCTTGCCCGCGCCGTTGGCGCCGAGCAGCGTGACGATCTTGCCGCGCGGCACCTCAAGGCTGATGCCGCGAATGGCCATGATCGGCCCATAGTAGCTTTCGATATTGGAGAGCTTGAGAATAATGTCGGGGCTGCTCATGACATCGTCCTCATGTGCCCAGATACGCGGCGACGACATCGGGATGCGCCTGCACTTCGGCGGGCGCGCCCATGGCGAGCACACGGCCGTAGTTCAGCGCAATCACCCGGTCGGAGACGCGATTGACCAGCGTCATGTCATGCTCGACCATCAGCACGGTGATGCCGAGCTCGGTTTTCATGTCGCGGATCCAGAACGACATGTCGTCGGTCTCCTCCACATTCAGCCCGGATGACGGCTCATCCAGCAGGATCAGCTTCGGCTCCGTGCAGAGCGCGCGGGCCAGTTCGATCACCTTGCGCACACCATAGGGCAGGCCGGAGATCAGCTTGTCCCGATGGGCGGCAAGGTCAAGAAAATCAATGACCTGTTCGACACGGCGGCGATGCGCTTTTTCGTCGCGGCGCACGTTCGGCAAAAACAACAGCTCCTGCCACAGGGTCGTGGTGGAGTGGCGGTGCCGCCCGACCAGCAGGTTGCTCAGGACGGTGGCATTCTCGAACAGCTCGATGTTCTGGAAGGTGCGCGCGATGCCGAGCTTGGCGATATCATAAGGCGGCGCGGCGGTAATGTCCTGATCCTCGAAATAGAGCTTGCCCGAGGTCGGCTGATAGAGCCGCGAGATCAGGTTGAAGATCGAGCTTTTGCCGGCGCCGTTCGGCCCGATGATGGAGAGGATTTCGCCCTTCTCGACGGCGAAGCTGACCGAATCCACCGCTTTCAGGCCGCCGAAATGCAGCGAGATATTTTCCGCGCGGAAACAGCTCATCGGTTCCGCTCCGATTTGACGTAAATCTTCTGCCGCTTGAAGGTCGCGCGCTTGTAAAGCGGGAAGAGCTGGAAGAAGAGCTTGATCTTCAGCCAGCGGCCGTAAATCCCGTAGGGCTCGAACAGAATAAACAACATGATGATCAGGCCGTAGATCGCGCCCTTCAGGCCGTTCGCCGAGGCGATCGCCGCGATATTCGCCTTGATCTGCGCCGCCTGCTCCGCCCCAGCGCCGAATGTCGCGGCAAGCCCTGCGATCACGCCGGGGATGTCATCCTTCAGGAAAGTCAGAAACGGATCGACCATCACGATGAAAATCGCGCCCAGCACCGCGCCGTGCAAACTGAGCACGCCGCCGATAATGATCACCATGATGAACTCAATGGAGAGCTGCAGCGTGAACATCTCGGGGCTGATGAAGGACATCTTGTGGGCGAACAGGCAGCCTGCGAAGCCCGTGATCGCCGCGCTCAGGGCAAACGACTTCACCTTGTAGCGCGCGACATTGATGCCCATGCTCTTGGCCGCGGTCTCGCTGTCGCGGATGGCGACAAAGGCGCGGCCGGTCGGCGAGCGCATCAGGTTCAGCGTGCCGACGATGACAAGAATCAGAAGCCCGAGACAGAGATAGTAGAAAGTCGGACTGTCGCGCGGCACGGTGGTGCCAAGCAGTTCGATGGTCTTGACCCGCATGCCATCGTTGCCATGGGTTACGCTTTCCCAGCGCGCGAGAACCTCCTCGACAATCAGCGCAAAGGAAATCGTGGCGATTACGAGATAGATGCCCTGGAGACGCAGCGCCGGAAAGCCGACCATCGCGCCGATAATTCCGGTCAGGATGCCGGAAGCGAGAAAGTACACCGGGAACGGCACGCCGAGCTGGTGCAGATAACCGGCGGTATAAGCCCCGATGGCGAGAAACGCCGCGTGCCCCAGCGACGCCTGGCCTGTGAATCCTGTCAGGATCATCAGGCCCACGCCGACCGTGGCGTAGATGCAGACGAACACGAGCTGGCTCATCAGGTAGCTTGAGAGCGTGAACGGCGCGATCACCAGCAGGATCAGCAGCGCGCCATAGGACCACATATAGCCGCTATGGGGGACCAGCCGGATGTCGTCGTTATAATCTGTCTTGAACAGAAACCGCATGCCGCGCCCTCAGACTTTCTTTCGCGTGTGGATGCCGAAGATGCCTTCCGGCTTCAGCAACAGGACCGCGAGCAGCACGATGTAGGGGGCAACATCCTTCCATCCCTGCGGCAGATAAAATCCGGCCATGCTTTCGATCACACCGATCATGATCCCGCCGACCACCGCGCCGGGAATCGAACCGAATCCGCCGAGCACCGCCGCCGGAAATGCCTTCAATCCGAGCACAAGGCCGACATTGGAGTGAATGAAGGTGATGGGCGCGAGCAGCACGCCGGCGCAGGTCGCAACCGCGGCGCTGATCGCCCAGACAATGGAGACCACGCGCTTGACCGGGATGCCCATGTAGTAGGCCGCGAGCATGTTTTCCGAACTCGCGCGCATCGCCGTGCCGAGGGTCGTCTTGTTGAAAAACAGATAGAGCACACCGCAAAGAATGACGGTTGCGGCGATGACCGACAGCTTGTCATAGGCCAGCACCAGGCTGCCGAGCCGCAGCACGCCCTGACTAAACGGTGTTTCGATCTTCAGATCGTCCGTGCCCCAGATCATGCCCGCGACCGAGCGCAGGAAAAAGCCGAGGCCGATCGTGGCCATGATGATCGAGAATTGCGGATAGCCGAGGATCGGCCGCACCACGAGCCGTTCGGCCAGCATGCCGAACAGCGCCATCGCCGCCACAGCGGCGATAAAGCCAAGCCAGTAGTTGAAGCCGAGAAGACTGATGAAGGTGAAGGCGAAGAATCCGCCCAGCATCATCAGGTCACCCTGCGCGAAGTTGACGACCTCGGTGGCCTTGTAAACGAGCACAAAGCCGAGTGCGATCAGGCCATAGACACAGCCGAGCGCAATACCGCTCACCAACTGCTGAACGAAGTCCAGCATCCCGGTTATCCCTCCCCCAAACGTGCCGCGATTCTGACGATCGCCTTTGGTCACGCCGCGATCCTAGCGATCGCCTTGTTCAGTTCTTGTGTCGACTTGCTATGCGTTTTTGCACGAGCTTTTTTGGCAATCAGACATCAAACGGCAACGGCGTGTCAACAACAGGCGCGCTGGTGTGGCGGCTCGCAAGTCCGCAGCGCCTCCTCAGCACGTCCATTTGCGGACTTGCGAACCAAAAGCCAGGCTAGAATTATATTTTGCCAGTGTCCTTTTGAATCCGAAGTTCGCTACTGAATGCGCTGCAAAATGAGGCGGCCTTCGCATTCAGGACACTAGGTGCGCTGCATCAAAAATGAAAAAGGCCGGGACAGCGCCCGGCCTTCAAGTTGTGCGCGCATCTTGGGCACGCAGGGAGATCGTTTAAAGCCCTACCTGGCGTCGGCCCGCTTTGGCGGAGTCGCCGGCCACGACTTGATCAGCGTGTCGTAATCGACGGTTTCGCCCTTCGGCTTTTCGTTCGCGAGCTTGCGCTGCGGAGCAACGTTGCCGTCCTTCTCCGACTTGGCGAACCAGAACTCGGCCGTTTCCTTCTTGTTGAGCTTCGGTCCGCAAGCGCCCTGCACGCCCGACTTCTCGAGGCGTTCAAGCACCGAATCCTGGGCCGCAGCCAGCGAGTTCATCGCCTCCTGCGCGGTCTTCGCACCGGACGACGCATCGCCGATGTTCTGCCACCAGAGCTGGGCCAGCTTGGGATAGTCCGGGATGTTGTTGCCGGTCGGAGACCACTGCACGCGCGCAGGCGAACGATAGAATTCGATCAGGCCGCCGAGTTTCGGCGCACGTTCGGTGAACGACTTGTCCCAGATGTCGGATTCACGGATGAAGGTGAGACCGACATGGCTCTTCTTCAGTGACACCGTCTTCGAGGTGATGAACTGCAGGTAGAGCCAGGCTGCCTTGCGGCGATCCGGCGGCGTCGACTTGAGCAGCGTGCCCGAGCCCACATCCTGATAACCGAGCTTCATGCCCTCCTTCCAGTAAGCGCCCTTCGGCGAAGGAGCCATGCGCCACTTCGGCGTGCCGTCAGCATTCATCACCGGCAGGCCGGGCTTCACCATGTCCGCTGTGAAAGCCGTGTACCAGAACATCTGCTGGGCGATATTGCCCTGCGCCGGCACCGGACCTGCTTCGGAGAAGGTCATGCCTTGCGCCTGCGGCGGAGCATACTTCTTCAGCCAGTCGAGATACTTCACGATCGAATAGACCGCCGCGGGTCCGTTGGTGTCGCCGCCGCGCTCGACGCTTGAGCCGACCGGACGGCAGCCTTCCATGCGGATGCCCCATTCGTCGACCGGCAGACCGTTCGGAATGCCCTTGTCGCCGTTGCCGGCCATGGAGAGCCAGGCGTCGGTGAACCGCCATCCGAGCGACGGATCCTTCTTGCCGTAGTCCATGTGGCCATAGACCTTGACGCCGTTGATTTCCTTGATGTCGTTGGTGAAGAACTCGGCGATATCCTCATAGGCCGACCAATTCACCGGCACGCCGAGTTCGTAGCCATACTTGGCCTTGAACTTCGCCTTGTATTCCGGATTGGTGAACCAGTCGTAGCGGAACCAGTACAGGTTCGCGAACTGCTGGTCAGGGAGTTGATACAGCTTCTTGTCAGGCGCGGTTGTGAACGAGCGTCCGATAAAGTCGTTGATGTCGAGGGTCGGCGACGTCACATCCTTGCCCTCGCCCGCCATATAGTCCGATAGCGCGATCGTCTGGCCGTAGCGGAAGTGGGTGCCGATCAAGTCGGAGTCGTTGATCCAGCCGTCGTAGACGTTCTTTCCGGACTGCATCTGGGTCTGCAGCTTTTCGACCACGTCGCCTTCCTGGATCAGGTCATGCTTGAGCTTGATCCCTGTGATCTCGGTGAACGCCTTGGCGAGCGTTCCGGCTTCATATTCATGCGTCGTGATCGTTTCTGAAACGACGTTGATTTCCATGCCCTTGAAGGGTTCAGCGGCCTTGATGAACCACTGCATCTCCTTCATCTGGTCTTCCTTCGACAAGGTCGAAGGCTGGAATTCGCTGTCGATCCACTTCTTTGCCGCCGCCTCGTCAGCGAAAGCCGGCCCGTTGATCGCAGCCGACGCTGCTATCAACGCGACTGCGCTCGCCATCGTCAAAAGACGACACTTCCCGGTTAGATGCCGCATTTGTTTCCTCCGTTGAAACGAACCTCAGCTCCGGGTTGATCCCGGATCTGCCTTCTCTCGACCCGCTAGACGTTGCGAAATATGACAACAGCCGACGCGAGCGAAATGGCGGTGGCGATCCACAGACTCGAAACCTCGACACCCTCCCCGACGGGAAGGGTCGCAATCGTGTCCGTGCCCGCAAATGCAATCCACAAAAGATGAATGACCGCAGCGAGGATCAGCGAAATGAACAGCCGGTCGCCGCGGGTGGTGGGGATTCTCAGAATTCCGACACGCTCCGCTTCGGGATAGCGCACCGCGAGCCATGTCATGACCGCGAGCGTGCCGGCCAGCAGGCAGAAGAAGATCGCAGTCGGCGCCGTCCAGGCCATCCATGCGATGTTTTCCATGGCTACACCCGTCCCAGCGCGAAGCCGCGCGCGATATAGTTGCGGACGAACCAGATCACCAGCGCGCCCGGAATGATGGTGAGGACACCCGCCGCGGCCAGCAGGCCCCAGTCCATGCCTGAGGCGGAAATCGTGCGCGTCATCGTTGCAGCAATCGGCTTGGCGTTGACCGATGTCAGCGTGCGCGCCAGCAGCAGTTCGACCCATGAGAACATGAAGCAGAAGAATGCCGCGACGCCGATGCCGCTTGCGATCAGGGGCATCAGGATTTTCACGAAGAAGCGCGGGAACGAATAGCCATCGAGAAACGCGGTTTCGTCGATCTCCTTCGGCACGCTGGAGATGAAGCCTTCGAGAATCCAGACTGCCAGCGGCACATTGAACAGGCAGTGCGCCAGTGCCACCGCCCATGGCGTATCGAACAGGTTGATCGCCGAATACAGATTGAAGAACGGCAGCGCGAACACCGCGGGCGGCGCCATGCGGTTCGACAGCAGCCAGAAGAACAGGTGCTTGTCGCCAAGGAAGCGATAGCGCGAGAATGCATAGGCGGCAGGCAGCGCGAACGAAATCGAAATCACCGTGTTGATGATGACGTATTTCAGCGAATTGACGTAGCCCGAATACCAGCTCGAATCCGTGAAGATGCGCTGATAGTGCATCAGGGTCGGCTTGTTCGGCCACAACGTCATGGTCGTGACGATTTCCGTGTTGGTCTTGAAGCTCATGTTGACGAGCCAGTAGATCGGCAACAGTAGGAAGATCAGGAACAGGCCGAGGATGATGCGGCGTCCGGGAATCGTATGCATCACGCGCCTCCCGCCTGTTGCGCACGTTCGTTATCGGCGTTCGTCATCACCGTATAGAACACCCAGCACACGATCAGGATGACAAGATTGTAGACGATCGACAGCGCCGCCGCCTTGCCGAGGTCGAACTGCCCGAGCGCGATCTTGACCAATTCGATGGACACGAATGTCGTGGAATTGCCCGGACCGCCGCCGGTGACGACGAACGGCTCGGTGTAGATCATGAAGCTGTCCATGAACCGGAGCAGCACCGCGATCAGCAACACTCGCTTCATCTTTGGCAACTGGATGGCGGTGAAGACCGCCCAGCGCGAGGCGCCGTCGATCTGCGCCGCCTGATAGTAGGCATCGGGGATCGACTTCAGGCCGGCATAGCACAGCAGCGCGACAAGGCTGGTCCAGTGCCAGACATCCATCACAATGATGGTGCACCAGGCATCGAAGCTGTTCGATACATAGTTATAATCCAGCCCCATCTTGTTCAGCGTGTAGCCCAGGAGGCCGATGTCGGGCCGCCCGAAGATCTGCCAGATGGTGCCGACTACGTTCCATGGAATGAGCAGCGGCAATGCGAGAATGACGAGACAGGCCGCAACCCGCCAGCCTTCGCGCGGCATCGACAGCGCGACCAGGATGCCGAGCGGCACTTCAATTGCCAGAATGATCGCGGAAAACAGCAGATTGCGCCCGAGCGAAGCGAGGAAGCGGTCGCCAAGATCGGTGCCCGGATCGAGCAGTTCCTTGAACCAGCCGACCCCGTTCCAGAAGAACTTGTTGTTTCCGAATGTGTCCTGCACCGAATAGTTCACCACCGTCATCAGCGGCAGGATCGCGGAGAACGCCACGATCAGAAACACCGGAAGGACCAGCAGCCAGGCCTTGTTGTTGATCGTCTTGTCCATCAGGCGCGCCCCTCGACCAGAAGACTGTCCGCATAGACATGGATGTGAGCCGGATCGAACACGAGACCGGCTGTGTTGTCTGACGCCGAGAACCCGTTCGGAACCTTGGCAGCGAATTTGACGTCGCCGATCCGCACGCGCGCAAAACGCACGCGGCCGAGATCGTCGATCCGCTCAATCTTCGCGGACAGCAGACCAGGCGCGGGTGCCACGACCTTGACGAATTCCGGCCGCACGCCGATTTCGATTGTCGCGCCAAGCGGCAGGTCGTAGGTGCGGTTCAGCTTGATCGTGTGGCCGCCAATCGTCGCTTCATTGCCCTTCACCTCGGCCGGCACGATGTTCATGCCGGGCGATCCGATGAAATAACCGACGAAGGTATGCGCGGGTTTGGCGAACAGTTCTTCCGGCGTTCCACTCTGCACCACCGCGCCGTCATGCATCACCACAACCGTATCGGCGAAGGTCAGCGCCTCGGTCTGATCGTGGGTGACGTAGATCATGGTCAGATCGAGCGCCTGATGCAGCGCCTTGAGTTTGGAGCGTAACTCCCATTTCAGATGCGGGTCGATCACCGTCAGCGGCTCGTCGAACAGCACCGCCGCCACGTCCGAGCGCACAAGACCACGGCCCAGCGAAATCTTCTGCTTGGCGTCGGGACTGAGACGCACCGCCTTGCGGTCAAGGAAGGGTGTGAGGTCGAGCAGATGGGCAATCTCCGCGACACGTTTGCCGATCGCATCGCGCGCCAGCCCGCGATTCTTGAGCGGGAACGCGAGATTTTCGCCAACCGTCATGGTGTCGTAGATCACCGGGAACTGGAACACCTGCGCGATGTTGCGCTCGCGCGTGCTGGCGTTGGTAATGTCGTTGCCGTCGAACAGCACCCTGCCGTGCGATGGCGTGACGATGCCCGAAATGATGTTCAAAAGCGTGGTCTTGCCGCAACCAGAAGGACCGAGCAGCGCATAGGCTCCGCCCTGCCGCCATGTCATGGTCATCGGTTTCAGCGCATAGGTGTCGCCGCCGTAGGTGTGCGCCAGGTCAACGAGGTCGATGCGAGCCATGCGAGTGTCCTCACACCGTCGCAGGCGCGGCGACAAGCCGGCCAGTCTGATCGAAAATAAACAGATCGTTCGGATCGAGCACCGCGTCCAGTTCCTGCCCCGGCAGGAATTCGTGAATGCCCGGCAGCACCGCGACCCAGTTGTAGCCTTCGCGCGTCAGATGTACGAAGCTCTCGGAGCCGGTGATCTCGGTGACGTTGACCGTGGTCACGAATGCGTGGCGTCCATTGGACGGCGTCGCCACGTCAAGCTGGTGCGCGCGGAAACCGACCTTGTAAGTCCCGTCGCTCAGGCCTTCATAGAGGCCCGCCACGGATGCGCGCTCGCCGCCGGAATAGAAGATCGAACCGTTCTTCTTCTCGATTCCGACCGTGTTGAGCGGCGGATCGGAAAACACTTCGGCGACCTCCATGGTCTCGGGCCGCCGATAAACCTCCGGCGTCACGCCGATCTGCAGCGCCCGTCCCTCGCCCATGCAGATGGTGCGGCCGCCAAGCAGCAACGCTTCGGAAGGCTCTGTCGTGGCGTAGACGAAAATCGCGCCGGACTCTTCAAAGATGCGCGGCAGTTCGCTGCGCAGCTCCTCGCGCAGCTTGTAATCGAGATTGGCGAGCGGCTCATCAAGCAGCACGAGATCCGCGCCCTTGACCAGCGCGCGGGCGATCGCGGTGCGCTGCTGCTGACCGCCGGACAGTTGCAGTGGCGTGCGTGTCAGATACGGCTCCAGCTTGAGCAGCTTCGCCGCCTCCCGAACGCGGTTCTCGATCTCGCTTCTCGCCACGCCCTGTACGCGCAGCGGCGAGGCGATATTCTCGTAGACCGTCAGCGTCGGATAATTGATGAACTGCTGGTAGACCATGGCGACCGAGCGCTTGCGCACGTCGAAGCCGGTGACGTCCTTGCCATCGACCAGCACGCGCCCCGAGGTCGGCTTGTCGAGTCCGGCCAGGAGCCGCATGATCGAGGTCTTGCCGGAGAGCGTCGGCCCGAGCAGCACATTCAGCGTACCGCGCTCCAGCGTCAGCGACACGTCGTTGATCCAGTTGGCGCCGTTCACCTCGCGCGACACATGATCGAGGGTAACGCTCATGCGCGGCCTCCCGCTTCTTTCAGCGGCATGTCCATGCCGCTGCGATGCGCGGCGATCCACTCGTCCAGAGCCTTCACCTCATCGGCTGACAGACGCAGGCCCAGCTTGGAGCGCCGCCAGACAATGTCCTCCGCCGTGCGCGCAAATTCCTGCGCCATCAGGTAGCGCACTTCACGTTCCGTCAGCGTATCGCCGAATACCTGTCCGAGATCAGCGGCGGACGACGCCTTGTCGAGAACCTTGGCAGCGCGCGTACCATAGGCGTGCGCAAGGCGAAGCGCGAGAGACCGCGACAGGAACGGATGGTCACGGATCAGTTCGTCCGCCAGCGCCGGGATGGCGGAGACATCGAGATCGCCGCCGGGCAGCGGCGTGCTTCCGGTCCATCCGGCGGGTTTCGCCTTGCCGGGCAGGTATTGTTCCAGCCGCTCCAGCGCCTCCTCGGCGAGGCGGCGATAGGTCGTGATCTTGCCACCAAAGATCGAGAGCAGCGGCAGGCCGCCCGGCGCATCGAACTCGAAGACATAGTCGCGCGTCGCGGCCTTGGCCTCGCTGGCGCCGTCGTCATACAGCGGGCGCACGCCGGCATAGGCCCACACGACGTCCTCGGGTTTCACCTGTTTGGCGAGATAGTCATTCACCGACTGGCACAGATAGGTGATTTCTTCTGCCGTCGCCTTCACCTTGGAGGGATCGCCGTCGTAATCACGATCGGTGGTGCCGATCAGGGAAAAATCGTTCTGGAACGGAATGACAAAAACGATACGGCCGTCGGCGTTCTGGAACGTGTAGGCCCGGTCGTGATCGTAGAGCTTCGGCACGACGATGTGCGAGCCCTGCACCAGCCGGACCTTGGCCCTGGCATTGACACCGGCACGACGGTTCAGCACGTCTTCCACCCACGGCCCGCCGGCATTGACCAGCGCACGCGCCTGAATGCTGCTTTTTGCGCCGGTGACCGTGTCTTCCAGCAGGACTTCCCAGCAATCGCCCTGACGCCTTGCCTCAACGGCGCGCGTGCGCGTGCGGATCACCGCGCCGCGATCCGCGGCATCGCGGGCGTTGAGCACCACAAGGCGCGCGTCATCGACGAAGCAGTCGGAGTATTCAAAGCCCTTGGTGAAGCGGCCGCGCGCCAACGGCTGGCCCACCGGATCGCGGGCGAGATCGACCGTGCGCGTGGCCGGCAGCAGACGCCGCCCGCCGAAATGGTCATACATGAAAAGGCCGAGCCGCAGCAGCCAGGCCGGACGCAGCCCTGCGTGATGCGGCAGCACAAAGCGCAGCGGACGGATAATGTGCGGCGCGATCTGCCACAGCGCTTCGCGCTCGATCAGCGCCTCGCGGACCAGACGGAACTCGTAATATTCAAGATAGCGCAGGCCGCCATGAATGAGCTTGCTCGACCACGACGAAGTGCCGCTGGCCAGATCGTTCATTTCGCACAGGAAGACGGAATTGCCTCGGCCAGCGGCGTCGCGGGCAATGCCGCAGCCGTTGATGCCTCCGCCAATGATTGCGAGGTCGAAAACCTGTCCCACCACGTCTCCCCGGCGCTCGCTATTTTCATTTATAGCGATTTCGCTTTCGATTGTGATTAAATCACAACCATAAACGAAAGCAAGCGCGGCGACGACATTGTGGGCAACGGACCCGCTGCTGTAAAAACATCCAAAATATCAGATGGATACGGGGCTGCAGGCGCTGCGCGTTGAAGCGTCTGCCGTCAGACGGACTTGAAAGTGAGTGCGGGGAATGGGGCTGCGGTTACGCGACGTCCGCCGGCTTGTCCGGCATCGCCGCTATCACCTCGATCCCGCGATTGTTGCAGATCGCCTGAAGACTGGCGGGCAGCGGCAAATCGGTCACGAAGGTATGGATCTGGCTGAGATGGGCGATGCGCACCGGCGCATTGCGGCTGAGTTTGGTGCTGTCGGCCACCAGCATGACGCTGCGCGCGTTTGCGATGATCGCCTGCGCCGCCTGCACCTCGCGATAGTCGAAGTCGAGCAGCGCGCCCTCTTCATCAATCGCAGATGCACCGATGATGGCGTAATCGACCTTGAACTGGGTGATGAGGTTGTTCGCGGTCGAGCCGATCACCGCGCCGTCCGCGCGGCGGACAGTGCCGCCGGCGACAATGACCTCGATCCGCGGATGGCGATACAGCAACATCGCCACGTTCAGATTGTTGGTGATGACCAGCAAATCCTCATGCGCGGTCAGCGCGCTCGCGACCTCTTCCGTCGTGGTGCCGATGTTGATGAACAGCGAGCAGCCATTGGGAATCTGCGCAGCGGCCGCCGCGCCGATGGCTTTCTTCTCGTCTGCGGCAACGAACCTCCGCGCCTCATAGGCGAGGTTCTCCACCCCGGAGGCGATGATCGCCCCGCCATGAACCCGCGTCATCGACCGGCGGTCGCACAGATCGTTCAGGTCCTTGCGGATGGTCTGCGCCGAAACCTCGAAGCGCCGGGCCAGATCCTCCACCGTGACCCGGCCGGACGCGCGCGCGATGTTCAGAATGTCGGACTGGCGGTTGGAAAGCTCGGTCATTCAGCACCTTAACCCTATAGGCCAATGGTGCTGCCGTTGCGGCGCGCGGTCAACTCGGCATTTCAGCGGATCGTCCGAGTGGTTAAATCCGCTGCGGGCGACCGCTCAAACCGCCGTCTTGCGATGCCGGATCGGCGCGCCGAAGGTCAGGCTGGCCGCCGCGTCGATGATGCTGTTGGTGTCGATGCCATAGTGCCGATAGAGGTCGCCAAGGGTGCCGGTCTGGCCGAATGTCTCGACGCCAAGCGCCTCAACGCGGTGGCCGTGAATGCCGCCGAGCCACGCCAGTGTCGCCGGGTGCCCGTCGATCACCGTGATCAGTCCGCAGTCACGCGGCAGCGGCGCAAGCAGCCGCTCGATATGACTCAACTCGCGCGGTCCGCCTGCGCGGCGCAGCTTGCGCGAGGCGGTCCAGCCGGCATGGAGCCGGTCCGCCGAGGTGATCGCCAGCAGGCCGATGTCCCGCCTGCTCTCGCCGAGCAGTCCGGTCGCCTCGATCGCTTCCGGCGCGATGGCACCGGTATAGGCGATGACCAGTTCAGCGTTCGGCCCCGGAGGCCGCAGCCAGTAAGCGCCCGCCGTGATATCGCTTTCCAGTTCGGGCGTGATCGTGCGCTGCGGCTGATCGAGCGTGCGCGTCGACAGCCGCAGATAGACCGAACCACCGTCGTCATCGCGCTGCATATGCTCGAAACCCCAGCGCATGATCACGGCGAGTTCGTCCACGAAAGCAGGCTCGAACGAGGATAGCCCGTCCTGCGCCATGCCGATCAGGGGCGTCGCAATCGACTGGTGCGCGCCGCCTTCCGGCGCCAGTGTGATGCCCGACGGGGTCGCCGCCACCATGAAACGGGCGTCCTGATAGCAGGCATAATTCAGCGCATCGAGACCACGTTCGATAAAGGGATCGTACAGCGTTCCTATCGGCAGCAGCCGCTCACCATTGATGGAATGCGACAGGCCGAGCGCGGAGAGCATGATGAACAGATTCATCTCCGCGATGCCAAGCTCCATATGCTGGCCCTTCGGCGAATAATCCCACGCGAAGGTCGATGGAATCTTCTCCTTGCGGAACAGATCGGTGTTTTCCGCCATGGCGAACAGGCCACGGCGGTTCACCCACGGCCCGAGATTGGTGGACACGGTCACGTCGGGCGATGTGGTGACAATGCGCTCGGCGAGTTTGGTATCGCTGCGCGCGAGTTCATTCAGCACGAGGCCGAAGCCTTGCTGTGTCGCCATGCGCGGCGTCAGCGTCACATTCAGCTTCGCTGGCACCTCGATTGTCGGCGCATTCAGCCGCCGCGCACCGTCGCGCGAAAACGGCACGTTTTTCAGGAATGTCTCGATGCGCGTGTGATCGAGCGCGATTCCTTCCAGCCGGTCCCATTCATGGCCGGGACGGATGTTCAGCGCGGCGCGAAACGCTTCCATCTGCGCGACGGTCATCAGCCCGGCGTGATTGTCCTTGTGGCCCTGGAACGGCAGCCCGACGCCCTTGATGGTGTAAGCGATGAAGCAGACCGGCCGGTCGTGATCGACCGCCTCGAAAGCCTCCAGCATGCTGGCCATGTCGTGACCGCCGAGATTCGACATCAGCGCCAGCAACTCCTCGTCGCTGCGCTTCCCGATCAGCTTCGTCACCGCGCCCTGATCGCCGATGTCGTCCAGCAGGTGCTTGCGGAAGGCCGCGCCGCCCTGAAAGCACAGCGCCGCGTACATCTGGTTCGGACAGGTGTCGATCCAGTTGCGCAGCGCCTCGCCGCCCGGCTCCGCGAAGGCGGCCTGCATCAGCTTGCCGTATTTCACGATCACCACGTCCCAGCCGAAATTGCGGAACATGGTCTCGAGCTTTTCCCACACACCTTCCCGGATCACCGCGTCGAGACTCTGGCGGTTGTAATCGACAATCCACCACGTATTGCGCAGGCCTTGCTTCCAGCCTTCCAGCAGCGCCTCGAAGATGTTGCCTTCATCGAGTTCGGCGTCGCCGACCAGCGCGATCATGCGCCCCTCGGGACGATCCTTCATCCAGCCATGCGACTTCACATAGTCCTGCACCAAGGATGAGAACAACGTCTGCGCCACGCCAAGACCGACCGAACCGGTGGAAAAATCCACGTCGTCGACATCCTTGGTGCGCGATGGATAGGATTGCGCGCCCTTGAAGCCGCGGAAATTCTCCAGTTTCTCGCGGGCCTGCTGACCGAGCAGGTACTGGATGGCATGAAACACCGGGCTGGCGTGCGGCTTCACCGCCACGCGATCCTCCGGCTTCAGTACGCCGAAATACAGCGCGGACATGATCGTCGCCAGCGATGCGCTGGAGGCCTGATGGCCGCCGACCTTCAACCCATCGGTATCCGGCCGGACATGATTGGCATGATGGATGGTCCACGATGACAGCCACAGGACTTTTTTCGTGAGGGCGATGAGGATTTCCAGACGCGACGGGTCGATGGGCATGGCGGTCACCGGGATTGGGCAGAGCCTCGATGCTAATCCTCTCGGCCCGTGCAAAAATCTCAAATCATCTCGACCGGTATCAAATTATTGGTATAATTTACCGATCCATCGGGCCATTATGAGATTTCATTCCAATGACCGATCTCGACGCGATTGACCGAAAAATCCTGACGATCCTCCAGGCTGACAGCCGCGTCACCATGCAGGAACTGGCGGATCAGGTCGGCCTATCGGTGTCGCCCTGCCATCGCCGGGTGAAACTGCTTGAAGAGCGCAGCGTCATCACGCGCTACATCGCGATGGTCGATCAGAAATCTGTCGGGCTTCCGGTCAGCGTGTTCATCTCGATCAAGCTGGAACGGCAGAGGGAAGAAGACCTCAACCGCTTCGCGAAGGCGATCTCGAAATGGAAGGAAGTGCTGGAATGCTACCTGATGACCGGGACCCGCGACTATTTGCTCCGCGTCGTCACCGCAGATCTTCCTTCTTATGAAACCTTCATCAAAACCAAGCTGACTCGCCTCGACGGCATCGCGTCCATCGAATCCAGCTTCGCGCTCAGTCAGGTAAAGTATTCCATCGCGCTGCCGGTGTGATCCCGGCGAGCGATCTCAAGCACCCATCGTGAGCACAACACGGAAACGCGCCTTGTTGCCGTGCATACGTTCATAAGCCTCGACAATCCGTTCAAGCGGAAACGCTTCCGTCATCGCCCGGATGTTCTGCAACTGGCTGAAGCCGAGCGTATCCTCGATCTCGATCGGCGAGCCGGTGTTAACGCCGATGATGGAACGTTCGCCGAAAATCAGATCGCCGACATTCACCTTCAGCGGCTCAACGCCGGCGCCGACCACCGCCAGTTGGCCGTGCGGCTTCATCCCGCCGATCAGCGGCGCCATCGCCGCTGTGCTGGACACCGTAGCAACCACGACGCTGGCGCCGCCCATCTTTCGCAGGGCTTTCGCTGCGTTCTCGGCCTCGCTGTCGATGTAGGCATGCGCGCCGAGCTTCATGGCCAGTTCCGCCTTGTCCGCTCCGCGCGCAACAACAACTGTCCGGAAACCCATATACCGGGCAAACTGCACCGCGAGATGGCCGAGGCCGCCGAGGCCGTGAATCACGACCAGTTCACCCGCCAGCGCAGGCGACTTGCGCAGCGCGTTGAATGTGGTGACGCCTGCGCACAGCAGCGGCGCGGCCTCGATGGCCGACATGTCATCGGGGATCGACACCAGACCGCGATCCTTGGCAATCATGACTTCGGCGTAGCCGCCATCGTAGTGGATGCCGGAGAGCACCTGATTTCTGCAATTGATCAGATCGCCGCGGCGACAGGACTCGCAATGGCCGCAACTGCCGCCAAGAAAGCCGATCCCCACCCGCTGCCCGACACGCCATTGCTGCACACCAGTGCCGAGCGCATCGATCCGGCCGACAACCTCATGACCCGGCACGCGCGGATAGGCGATGCCGGGATATCCGCCATCGACCGTCAGCACGTCGGTATGACAGATGCCGCAGGCCTCAACGCGAATGCGGACTTCGCCCGCGCCAGGCTCACGCATCGGCAAGGTCGCCAGTTCGAGCTTGCCGCCGCCGATGGCCTGGGCGGCCCTATAGGATTGACCCGTCATGTTTCCCCCCTGAACCGATGAGGGCTGCTGCGCTGACCGCTGCAACCGGACATTGCACGGCCTTACCGGCTCTGGGTGCTTATCGGTTCAGAATACATAGACCGGGACGAAGTGAAAGGTTCGTCCTGCAGGAAAACGACCTGGCTTGCGGTCAAACGAACACGGCAGGAGCCATTGTCCTTATCGGTTTCGTTTGAGGAAGAAGTATCCGCACAATACGATCGGGACCGCCAGCGTCGCCCAGGATACGCCATCCCAGACACCATCCCCGACCAGGGCGGAGACGAGACCGACGACACTCAAAACGCCGAGGAGCATCGGGATTGCGAAAATCTGGCCGTTGGTCTGGCGGCGTGGCCGCGGCGCTACTTTCATGACGTATAGACCGGACGATGATCCGACGCCGCGGCATCGACGACGACCCGCTCGACACTGACACCCGACTGCCGCCGTCGCAGCCACAGATAGAGCCCCGTAATCAGCACGGCGATGGTGATGATATCCAGAATCGCCCAGATGATCTTGAGCGGCATGCCACCATAGTCGCCGAAGTGCAGCGGCTGCGAGATCAACAGCGTCGAGACATACCACGGCAGGTCGCGGCTGTCGGTGAGCACGCCGGTTTCCGCATCAATCAGCGCCGGCTTGAGCAGCTTGGCAGTCAACGGGGTGTTGCCCTTCATGAAGACAGCATAGTGGCTCTTGCTGCTGAAGATCGTGCCCGGAAACGCGACAAACGCCGGTTTCATATTCGGCTCGGCCTTGATCGCCACCTGCACCGCCGCGTCGATCGACGATGGATGCGCCGGCAGCGGTTTGTCCTTGTATTGCGCGGCCATCTCCGCGAGTTGGCCGAACTGCCAGATCTTGATGACGAGTTCAGCCCAGGTGTTGATCACCCCTGTAAAGCCGACCACAAGCATCCACATCACCAGCACGATGCCGGTGAGATTGTGAATGTCGAGCCAGCGCACCACGCGCAGCCGGTCGCGCCGGTAGGTGCCGAACTTCAGTTTCCGCATCGACGGCGCGTAGACAACGATGCCCGAAATGATCGCAACACAGAACAGGATGCCCATCAGCCCGAGAAACAGTTTTCCAGGCAGACCGGCATACATGTCGGTATGCAGCTTCAGCATGATGTAAGTGAAACGGCCGGTGACATCCGGCGCGTCGAGATACTGGGCGGTGTGCGCCGCCACGCGAACGATCCGGTTGTCGGACGGGTTGCCTTCCAGCGTCTTGCCGATGCTGACCATCAGCGCATTGGCATCATCCGGATCCCAGATCAGGAAATGCGGTACCATCCCGGGATCTTTAGTCAGGCTGTTCTTCACCACGAGATCGAGGCTGGCCAGCGGCGCGCCTTCCGCCACCTGCTCCGCCTGCACTTCGTCATGCAGCAGATGGTCGATCTCGTGATGGAAGATCAGCGGCAGGCCGGTGATGCAAAGCATCAGCATGAACACGGTGCAGATGATGCTGGACCACTTGTGGACCCAGCCCCATCGGCGCAATGATTTGCCGGTGCCTGCCACCTGTTATCTCCCTTCGTTCCAGGAATATTTCAGGGTGCCGAGAACCGTGCGCGCCGTTCCGAGGCCGCAATACGGAAGGCCCGTCAGACATGACACCGTGTAATACTTGTTTGCAAGATTTGTAGCATTGATCTGCGCCTTCCAGCCCTTGAGATCGGGGCGGGCATAAGCGAGATCATAGCTCACGCTGGCATCGAACAAGGTATAGGACGGAACAACGAAGGAGTTGGTCGCGTCGCCATAGCTCTCGCCGACATAGCGCACGCCGGCGCCGATGCCGAAGCCTGCCAGACTGCCGTCAAACCAGGTGTACTTCGCCCACAGCGATCCCTGATCGAGCGGCACGCCGTTGAGATACTTGCCGACGTTTGCGGGTATAAGGCTCTTGGTCACCTTGGCGTCGATTTTGGTGTAGGCGGCAATGATTTCGAGTTCACGGGTGACATTGCCCCGCGCCTCGAGCTCAAAACCACGCGAACGCGCGGAGTCGGTCTGCAGGCTCGTCAGTCCGAAGGATGCGGGATCTCCTGTGAGAATATCGTTCTGATCGATCTCGAACAGAGCCGCGGTGAACATCAGGTTCGTGCCGACCGGCTGGAACTTGACGCCGATTTCCTTGCCCTCACCTGTCGTCGGCTTGAACGGGGTCGTGCTGCCAGCCATCGCACCGGTATTCGGCACAAAGGACGTCGAGTAGTTGACGTACGGCGACAGGCCGAAATCGAACAGATAGTTCAGGCCGACACGACCGGTATAACCGACGTCGCTGCGCTGGTAGAGTCCCGGCGGCGGATAGGCAAAGGGCGCCATCGGCGCAGTGGCGTTCAATTGCGTATTGACCCAATCCTGTCTTCCGGTGAGCGAAAGCGTCCATCTGTCGAGCTTGATCTGATCCTGCGCGTAGATACCGACCTGGTCGATCTTGCTGGTGTTCTGGATGAACGGGTTCAGCGAAGAGAATGCCGGTATCGGTGACACGCCATATATTGGGTTATAGGCATCAATGGACGGAAACGGACCGCCAAAGGCGGCGGAGCCAGCACTGCGGTAATCGACGCCGCCCGTCTGATGAAGGTAGTCGGCACCGACCAGAACCTTGTGCGTCAGGATACCGGTCCTGAAATCGGACTGAAGCTGATTGTCGAGCGCAACGTTCTGGGCGCTGGCCTTCACATAGTTATAGGAGCGTCCGACCAGCCGCGTCGGATTCAATGGGTCCATGGTTTCGGGGCGAACGCTCTGGAGATCGTTCGTGACCTCCGTGTAGCGCATGTTTTGCCGGAACTGGATGTTGTTGTCGAAGCGATGCTCGAACGCATAGCCGATCATTTTCTGTTCGAGCTTGTAGCCGTCGGCCGAAGGCTCGCCGAGATAACGGCTGTACGGCACCGGCCCGTTCGGATTTGGCAGGAACGATATCTGTCCGGGCACATACTGCTGATAGCCCTTGTTGTCGATCTTCTGATATTGCGACAGGATCGTGAAGCTGGTGTCCGTCGTCGGCCGCCATGCGAAGCTCGGCGCGATGAACAGCTTGTTGTCCTGAACGAAATCGGTCTGTGTGTCGGCCAGCCGTCCAAGACCCACAATGCGGTAGAGAAATTCGCCGTTCTTGTCGATCGGCCCGCCGATGTCGAAGGCGCCCTGCTTGTAATTAAAATTGCCGAAGGTGGTTTCAAAATCATAGTGCGGGATCGCGGTCGGACGCTTGCTCACCATGTTGATCAGGCCGCCCGGATCGGACTGACCGTAAAGACCGGACGACGGCCCTCTCAGCACCTCGATACGCTCAAGACCGTAAGGCTCGATCTTCGGCATGGCGAAAGTGGTGCTGTCCGTCGGCAGGCGAAGTCCGTCGAGATAACGCGGAGCATCAAAGCCGCGCAGCTTGACGCCATCGAAGAAAGCGTTGGCGCCATAGCCCTGCAGCGAGACGCCCGGCGTATAGCGCAGCGCATCCTGAACCGACTGCGCGCCCTGATCCTGAACCTGATCTTTCGTCACGACGGAGACGGACTGCGGTGTTTCGAGAAGCGGCGTGTCGGTCTTGGTCGCCGTCACGCTCTGCCGCGCGGAATAGCCGACCACCGGCCCGGTTCCGGTTTCACCGGCCTGAACAGGCGCGGGCTGCTGCACCGGCGCAGGCGCCGGAGCGACGCGCGGCGCGCGGCGCGGACGGGTCCGCTGCCCTGCCACCCGCACTTCCGGAAGAGTGGTTGCTGATTGCCTTTCGGACGGCGGTTCCGAGGATTGTGCGAACGAAGGCGTCGCCTGACAGACACTTCCCAAGATCGCCACACCCAGTGCGCTGCGCATGGTCACGCGCAGAACATCCCTCGACAACAACCGCCCCATCGCAAATTCCCCGTTTCGCCCGGCTTTTCAGCCCTCTAGCGGAGAAAGCAGATTTGATCGGCCGCCGCCTTTGCGGACGCGCAAAAACCCTTTGATCGTATGTTGACCTTCTCAAAGGTGGAGGTGTTGGCCCGCGAGTGCGGCATTTAAGACGCACTGCGCTATCCGCCTGTGCTGACGAGCAGCTTCAGGAGAAACTCTGGCTGCGATAAAGGCTCGGCACCGAGCCGAAATGCTTGCGGAAGGCGGTCGCGAAATTCGCCGGGTTCGTGTAGCCAACGAGATCGGCCGCCTCGGTCACGGTCATGTTCTGATAGACCAGCGCCTCGCGGGCGACCTCAAGCCGCCGCGTCCTGAGATAGTCGATCGCACTGACGCCATAGGCCGCGCGGAAACGCAGATTGAACGAGCGGCGGCTGGCGCCCGCCCGGCGCGCCAGTTCGGCAATCGACCATGGATAACGCAAATCCGCATCCATCATGTCTTTCGCGGCCTGCAGACGCGCCCGCTTGTGATCGACCGGATTGCTCAGTTCAAGATTGTGGCGCAATGCGAAAATGCCCCGCGCCAGAATTTCGGTCGCCTGCGCGCTCATCAGCAGGCGCGCGGCCTGCCCGTCCAGCGATGGCGACAGGATTTCCGCCGCGATGGCCTGAATACGCGGCGGCACCTGCACCGAGAACGCAACAACAGGCCGCTCCGTCGCCCTGAACAGATCGACGAACGCCTGCTCCAGCCCCAGTGCCGTGAGCGACTCTCGCGGAAATCCGACACCGACCGCGCGGATAGGTCCGCGGGGCGCCGCGCCGCTGCAGGGCGTCGGTTCACGGATCGCCATCGCAAGCAGATGATTCTGGGTGTAGCGGACCTTCTCTGGCCCGTCGTCTGCGAAGCTCTCGCCGGTGCCTTCAAGCACGATGGTCATGTAAAGACCCGGCTTCATCACCGCATGGGTGCGAAGTTCGACCGGCAGATCGAAAACGCCGGGCTGAAGAAGGCAGCCGGGATTGTCCAGCCAGATCAGGCTCTGGGTGTAGATATCTTCGACAGGGCGATTCTCGGCGTCGAGAATCTGATAGTCGTCCACGATCAGATTGAAAAGACTCGTCATATCGGCGCTGCTTTGGGCCGTACTATGACGATCCGCACCGCGCGGCTCAACCGGCGGCAGTTGACTTTAGAGCTATTTGAAACTGGAGCCGTTCAAAACTTGGACTGCATCCACGCACGCGGCATTCGGCCACCGCGATCAGAGATCGAAAAATACCGTTTCCCTGTCACCTTGCAGATGAATGTCAAACCGGTACGCGGTACCGCCCTGCTCACGGGTTGCGATCAGTGTCGCGCGGCGCTCGGCAGGAACCAGCGCCAGGATCGGATCGTCCGCATTTGCGGACTCATCCGCAAAGTAGATTCGCGTGATCGCCTGCTGGGTCATGCCGCGCGCAAAGACCGCGAGCAGAATATGCGGCGCCTGCGGCTTGCCGCCGGGACCCGGCACCGAACCCGGCCTGATGGTGCGGAATTCAAATCCGCCGGTTGCATCCGCGCCGCAGCGGCCAAAGCCCTTGAACGCGGCATTGGCGACGGCGCGCGTATCCTGCGGATCGGCGAAGCGTCCCTGCGAATCGGCCTGCCAGATTTCGAGCATCGAGTCCGGAATGACCTTCCCCTCGCCATCGAACACCTGGCCAACGATGCGAATGCGCTCGCCGGACACATCGGGTGTGACAAGATCGTTGCCGAATGCGTCGTTCCACGCATAGTCATTGCCGGGCGTCAGGCCGTATTTGAAGTAAGGGCCGACGGTCTGTGAAGGCGTGATGTTGCTCATCAGTCATTATCCAGCGGCGTGGCGTTGCGCCCGCGCAATACAATGTCGAAGCGATAGCACAGCGCCCAGTCGGGTTGGGTGTTCTCGAGGTCGAAGCTCGACACCATCCGCATTCGCGCTTTCTCATCCGTCACCGAATTGAAGATCGGATCGTACGCGAACAGCGGATCGCCGGGAAAATACATCTGCGTCACGATGCGCGAGATGAAGGAATGCCCGAACACCGAGAAATGGATATGCGCGGGCCGCCAGGCGTTGTGGTGGTTGCCCCATGGATATGCGCCCGGCTTGATGGTGACGAAGCGATAGTATCCTTGCGCGTCCGTCTGCGCGCGGCCGGCACCGGTGAAGTTCGGATCAATCGGCGCGGGATGCCGATCGACGACGTGAGTATAGCGCCCGCACGCATTGGCCTGCCAGATTTCCAGCAGGGTGTTCGGAACACCCCGTCCGTCCTCGTCAAGGACGTGGCCATGAACGATGATGCGCTCGCCGAGCGGCTCGCCCTTGTGCTGGACAGTGAGATCGTTGTCGTTCTCGCGCACCGTCTCATGGCCATAGACCGGCCCGGTCAGTTCCGACAGCGTGTGCGGAATAACAACCAGCGGCTTGGTTGGCGACCGGAGCACGGTGCTCTTGTAGGCGGGCGACAGGCGCGGCGCATGGGCTGCGTTGCTGTCTCGCGGATAGATCAGAGCCATGACCATCTTCTTCTTTTTGACGCCGTTACACTACGCATTCGATCAGTGAATGCCCACACCGAGCAACCGGTTTACCAGCGCCCGATCGGATTTCAGTTCGTCGGATTCGCCTTCCCAGACCGCGCGTCCGCGCTCCACGACCATCACGCGATCCGCAAAATTCAGCGCACGCTCGATCTGCTGTTCGACCAGCAGAATGGTCATGTCGCCGCTGGTGGCCAGCCGATAGATCGTCTCCATCAACTGATCGCAGATCACCGGCGCGAGGCCCTCCAGCGGCTCATCCAGCAGCAGGATCGAAGGCTCGCCCAGCAGCGTCCGCGCCATCGACAGCATCTGCTGCTCGCCGCCGGACAATTGAAGGCCGAGATGCCGCCGCCGCTCCGCAAGCCGGGGAAACATCTGATAGATGCCCTCAAGCCCATCACGCTCACGCGTCTTGAAGCCCGTCGACAGATTCTCTTCAACCGTGAGCGAACCGAAAATGTCGCGAGTCTGCGGCACGTATCCCATCCCGCACAGCGCGCGCGCCGACGTCCGCAATGTGCTGATGTCTTTGCCATCCGCAAGAATGCGTCCGTGATGCCGCGTTGATAGCCCCATCAGCGTTGCCAGCAGCGTCGTCTTGCCGACGCCATTGCGCCCGAGAATCGCAAGTCGGCCGCCGGCCGGAACCTCGAACGACATCTCCGACACGATCTGCGTCGGGCCGTAACCGGCACTCAGGCGTTCGACCTCAAGCCGTGCGGCTGGCATCGGCATAGCTCCCAAGATAGGCACGGCGCACTTCGTCATCCTTTGTGACTTCGTCCGGGCTGCCCTCGAAGATGAGGCGGCCATTGGCGAGCACCAGCACCCGCTTCGCGAACCGGAACACAAGGTCCATGTCGTGCTCGATCATCAGCACGGCAATATCGGACGGCAGACGATTGATCGCGTCCAGAATCTTCGGTGCTTCGTCATGGGGAACCCCTGCCGCCGGCTCGTCCAGCAACAGCACCTTCGGCGTCAGCGCGAGGCCGATCGCGAGATCGAGCAGCCGCTGCTGACCGTAGGCAAGCTTCGTGACCGGAAGCTGCGCCAGATGGGCGATGCCGAGCATCCCCAGAATATGCATCCACTCGTCGCGAACCGCCGGCGCGAACGTCGCCACCGAGAAGAACCGCCGCGTCATGCCTTTGCGTTGCATAACCGCGAGCGCGACGTTCTCCGCGACCGACAGGCTGGTGAACAGGCGCGTGATCTGGAAGGTCCGCGCCAGCCCCAGTTGCACCCGCCCGGGAATGGAAACGCCGGTGACGTCGTTGCCTTCAAAAAAGATGCGGCCGCCGGACGGCGCAAGATCACCGGACATCACATTGACCAGTGTGGTTTTACCCGCTCCGTTGGGGCCGATCAGCGCCACCCGATCGCCCTTGCCGAGGCTGAAGGAGACGTCGCTGTTGACATGAAGGCCGCCAAACGACTTCGAGACGTTCTGCAATTCGAGCAGCGCGCTCATGGTCCGGGCCTCCGCTGCGAGAGCGACGACCAGAGCGACGCAGCGCCATGGCCGAGGCCGCGAGGAGCGAAGATCACGATGGTAATAAGCAGCAGACCGACCAGCGTCATCCAATGGAATGGATTGGCCGCCGAGACGATGTGCTCGAAGACCTGGAAAATCACCGCGCCGGCCAGCGCGCCCCACAGTGTCCCCGCCCCGCCAAGCACCAGCATGACCAGCACTTCGGCGGAACGCTCGAAGCTGACGCTGTCGAGGCCGACCACGCCCGTGTTGATCGCCATCAGCGCACCGCCGATGCCGGCGACAATTCCCGAAACGCCATACATCACCACAAGCCGCGGATAGGCCGACGCACCGATCATCAGCGCGCGCAATGGATCATCCTTGATACCCCGGCACAGCAGGCCAAATGGGGAGCGGACGAAGCGCAGCAGCAGCACAACAACAATGGCCAGCGTCACCAGTGAGAAGATGTACGAGGTGCGGCTGTACATATCGAATGCGAACACGCCAAAGATCTTTCCCGGCGAGATGCCGGACAACCCGTCGCTGCCGCCGGTCCATGACGACAGCTTGTTGGCGAGCGAACTGACAAGCTGGCCGATGGCGATGGACAGCACGAGCTGCGGCAGGCCATGAAACCGCGTAATCAGTGCTCCGGAGATCAGGCCCATCACCGAGCCGGTGAAGGCGCCAATGACAAGAAGGATCAGCGGATTGGTCACGCCCGCGATGCAGGCATTGCCGACCGCATAGGCGCTGACCCCGAACAGCGCCGCCTGCCCCAGCGTCGCGACGCCGCAATAACCGGTAACGAGATCGAGCGAGAGAACAAGGAACGTGATGCTGATCAACCGGGTCAGGAAAGCAAGGTCGTCGGGAAATGCGAAATAGCCGAACGCGCCGACCAGCGCGATGGTCAGCAGGCCAAGGGCTTCCTGCCGGAACTGAAAGCCCTGATGCGGTACTTCGGACTTGATCGCTTGATCGGTCATCCGTGCGCCCGCCCCAGAAGACCGCGCGGAAACAGGAACACGGTCAGGATCACCGCGAGATAGAAAAAGAATTCACCGAACTCCGGCGCCAGATATTTTCCCGTGGTGTCCGCAAGACCCAGAAACAGCGATGCGGCCAGCGCGCCCATGATCGACCCTGCACCGCCGACCGAGACCACGACCAGAAACGTCACCATGTAACGCAGCGCATAGAACGGCTCGATCGGCAGCATCTCCGCGCCGAGAACGCCGCCGAACGCGGCAAGACCGACGGCCAGCGCGAAGGTTGCCGAATAGATCCATTGGGTGCGGATACCGAGGGATTCAGCCATATCGCCGTTATCGACCGCCGCGCGCATCCGCACGCCGAATTCCGTCTTGTCGATCAGCAGCCACAGTGCGAGCGCCGTGGTGAGGCCGCAGGCAATCACCAGGAGGCGATGAGTCGCAATCATGCGGAAGCCGAGATCGAACGGGCCACTCAGCGCCGCTGGCAGCGGAATGGGCTTCGAGGTCGGGCCAAGCGTAAAATTGGCCAAGCCGATAATCACGAACGTGATGCCGATGGTGAGCAGAAGCTGGGTCAGCGCGTCGGAATGGCGATAGATGCGCCGGTAAAGCAGGACCTCGAACGGAATGGAGATGAGGATGGTGCCCGCCACCGCCAGCACGATGGCGAGCGGATAGCTGACGCCGAAGGTCTTTAGCGCATAGGACGCGAGATAACCACCGATCATGGCGAATGCGCCATGGGCGAGATTCACCACGCGCATCAGCCCCATCATGATCGACAGGCCGATGGAAATCGTGAATAGCACCATGCCATAGGCTATCGCGTCCAGCAGGATGCTCAGGGCGGTCAGCATCAGTGAACCTCTGCCTCCATCGTCGCAACCTGTCCCGCCATCAGCGTATCATGACGCACCACCCCGCGCAGCACGGTCATCAGTACACAGGTTTTGGCAAGATCGGTGGAAGCATCAAACGGATCGCGGTCGAGGGCGACAAAATCCGCCGCCATTCCCGGCGCAAGCGTGCCGCGCCAGTCTTCCTGCTTCATCGCAAATGCGCCGCCATGGATATAGCTGCCAATCGCCTGACGGCGGGTCAGCGCTTCGCCCAGACCGATCGGCGCGGCCAGCGAGGCGCCGCGATCCACGGCGTTCGCCATCCCGATCCACGGCGACGCATGTCCGGTCGGCGCATCGGAACTGCCGACCCAGGTCACGCCCGCGTCGATGGCCGAGCGCGCGGGATACATTTTGCCGGCGTCCGATCCGAACGCGCCGAGAATGGAGCGGCGCATGCGTGTCAGGAAGCTCGGCTGGGTGACAATCAGCGCCTCAAGCGCCTTCATGCGCGCGAGTCCGCCGTCCGGCGGAACAAAATAATGCTCGATACGGTGACGCGGCTTTTGTCCGGGCAGCGCCCTCTCCGCTTTCTCGAAAGCCGAGATCACACGCGCGGAGGCGCGGTCGCCGACGCAATGGGTCGCGGTCTGCCAGCCATCCAGATGTGCCTCGACGATGACGCGCTCAAGGTCGTCCTCATCGCGCATGAAGAAGCCGGTCCCGCCTGTATCGGCGAATGGCTTGCTCACGGCGGCGGTGCGCGCGCCGACAATGCCATCAGCAAAGAACTTCAGCGTCATCCCCTGCCAGTCGGGATCGCGGCGCGGGGTCAGGCCGCGCGCGGCGGCATCTTTCGGATCGAGCTGGTACATGAACCCAAGACGGATCGGCGCAAACGATGCGTCCTGACGAAGCAAATTCCATACCGCGAACTCGTCATCGAATCCGCTGGTGAATCCCACCGCAGCTTCGACCGCCGCGGTCAGGCCCATGCGGATGCTGTCCCCGATGGTGGCGCGCAACGACGCGGCCATAGCCGCCGGATCAATCGGCGGAATGGCGCGGAAGATCGCCTCGGCCGCGCTTTCCTTGGCGCTGCCGTCCAGCCGCCCCGCCGCATCGCGCCCGAACGAACCGCTTGGCGGATCGGAGACGCCATCATCAATGCGCAGCAGGTGAAGCGCCGCACTGTTGAGAATGGCGGTGTGACCGCAGAAGCGGCGGATGATCACAGGATGATCCGGCGCCACCGCGTCAATTTCGTCTCGCGTGGGATAGCGATGCTCGGCGAGATTGTTCTCGTCGAAGCCGACGGCTCTGATCCATTGCCCGGCGGGAACTTTTCGCGCGGCTTCTGAAATCTGGCTCAGTCCATCTGCGACACTGCGGACATTTGTCCCGTTGAGCGATATCTGCTGCCGCTCGTTGGCGATGGCGAACAGATGGACGTGCGCATCGGTCAGGCCGGGAATAATCGTCGCGCCCTGCATGTCGACGGTCTGATCCGCCTTCGGCGCATCGGCCTCGTCACCGATCCAGTGAATGACGCCCTTGCGCGTCATCAGCGAACGGGCCGGACGCAGATCATCGGCGGACCGGTAGACCCGCGCATTGATGAATCGGATGGAGTCCGGGCTGTGCCGCATCGCTCGTTCAGTCAGGCTTGATGAAAAGATTGGCGCGGGCGGACCCGCGCCAATCACATCACATCGGACAGGCCGCTTACTTGACCAGGGCCCAATCAGGCTGGGCCTCGAAGGTCTGAAGCTCCTTGTTGATGAGCTTGCCGCCGTCCTTCGCGACCTCGCGCAGATAGACATTCTGCGTGATGTGACGCGTCGTTGGATCAATCGAGACCGGGCCGCGCGGGCTGACCCACTTCATGCCCTTGACCGCGGCGACAGCCTTCTCCGGATCGCGCTGGCCGTTGGTGGCTTCGATCATCTTGTAGATCACGCGCGCGCCGTCATAGGCCGCGACCGATGTCATGGTCACGTTGTCGGCGCTGGTGCCGACCTTGGCGAGCCGCTCAAGGAACGCCTTGTTCTCAGGCGACGCATGCGACACCGCATAGTGATAGGTCGAGAGAATGCCGAGGCCGTTGTCGCCGATATTCGGCAGGTCCGGTTCGGTCACAACGTCGCCGGTCGAGATCAGCTTGACGCCCGACGCCTTCAGGCCGTTGTCGATATAGCCCTTCACAAAGCCGAGCGTCGGAGGACCGGCCGGCAGGAAGGTAAAGATGGTGTCGGCGCCCGAGCTCTTGATCCGCTGCATGATGGGGCTGAAATCGGTGGTGGCGATCGGCATGCGGATCGCTTCGACGATCGTGCCGCCTTCAGCCTCGAAGGTCTTCTTGAACGCCGCCTCCGCGTCGATGCCGGGACCGTAGTCGGTCACGGCGATGGCGACCTTCTTGGCGCCCTTGGCTTTCGCGACCTTGGCGGCCGGAACGGTGTTCTGCCACATGGTGAACGAGGTGCGGACGATGTAGGGGCTCTTCTCGACAATGGCCGAGGTCGCCGCGTTGAACACAATCATCGGCGTCTTGGCTTCTTCAAGCAAAGGCGCGACAGCCATGGCGTCCGGCGTGAAGTAAAGGCCAGCAATGTACTGCACCTTGTCCTTGACGATCAGCTCCTGCGCCAGCGCCTTGGACTTCGCAGGGTTGGGCGATTCCTCGTCGCGATAGATGAATTCGACATCATGGCCGGCAACCTTGCTGCCGTGTTCCGCCACCCAGGCGTCGATGCCTGCCTTGAAGTTCTGGCCGAACAGCGCATACGGCCCGGACATGGTGCCGATCACGCCGACCTTGATGGTGTCGGCCTGCGCCAGACCGGACATCAATCCGGCGACAGACAGCGCGCATGCATATTTAAGTGCCTTGTTCATGTTGGTCCCCTGCTCCTGTTATTTTGCTTTGCTGTATCATCCACCGCGTGCGGTCAGAACATCTCGAAGTACTCGCGCTGCTCCCATTCGGTGACTTCGGCCTGAAAGCGCTCGATCTCCGCGTTCTTGATATGCACGTAGTAGTCCACCAGTTCGGCACCCATTGCGTTGCGGAAGAAGGGATCGTCATGCAGCGCAAAAACCGCTTCGCGCAACGACTTCGGCAACAGGCTCGCCTTGGTTTCGTAAGGTGTATCGGCTGACGGGCCGGGGTCAATGGCGCGGTCCACGCCGTCGAGTCCGGACAGGATTTGCGACGACATATAAAGGTAAGGATTGGCCGCAGGCTCGCCGACGCGGTTCTCAAACCGTGTGGCGGGGTCCTTCGGGCCGCCCAACACGCGGATCATGACACCCCGGTTGTCGCGCCCCCAGACCGCGCGGTCCGGCGCCAGCGAATAGGAGCGGTAGCGCTTGTAGCCGTTGATGGTCGGCGTGGTGAACACCGTGGCCGCACGGGCATGATCCAGCAGGCCGCCGAGATAACCCTTGCCGAACGCCGAGAGGAATTCCCCGTCGGCTTCGGACATAAAGGCATTGCGGCCATCGGCCTTCGACACCAGCGACTGATGCAAATGCCAGCCGGACGAAACCACATTGGGAATACGCGGGCGGCACATGAAGGTGGCGTGATAGCCGTGGCGATGGCAAATCTGCTTCACCGCGCTACGGAACAGCACCATGGTGTCCGCAGGATCGAGCCCGACCGCAGGCGCGAAGGTGAACTCGCACTGGCTCGGGCCGAACTCGACTTCGATCGACCGCAGCGGCAGACCGAGCGCGACCACATCGCGCCGGATCAGTTCCAGCACCGGCTCCATCTCATCGTAGCGCTGTTCGGTCAGATACTGATAGCCGTGCGACAGCAGGCTGACATCGGGTGGCTCGCCGGGCTGGCCCGCATGCGCAGGCTGCATCTTCGGGTCGTTGACCTTGAAGACATGAAACTCGACTTCAAGACCCGCCTTGAAGTCGTAGCCGCGCACGGACAGCTTGTTCAGAACAGACTTGTAGAGACCGCGTGTCGCAAACGGCACCGGGCGGCCGTCGGCGAAATGAACGTCGCAGAGCACCCAGCCCGTGGTCGGCGCCCACGGCAGTACGCGAAAAGTCATCGGATCGGGAATCATCAGGACGTCGGCAGCGCCCTGCATCTCCGCCATCCCGAAACCGCCGCCCGCGGTGAACACCGGAAACACCGTGCGATGCGAGGTGTCCTTCGCCAGCATGGTGGTGGTGATGGTGCAGCCGTTTTCGAGAACGCGCAGCGCCTCGTCGGCAATCAGTGTCTTGCCGCGCAGAATTCCGTGCTGATCGGGGAAGGAAAAGCGGATGGTCTGCAGTCCCTGCTCCTCGGCAATGCGCCGGAGCCGGACTGCCGCCTCATTCTGCTCCTCCGACCAGAGCCGATGCCGTGCGACGAAACTCAACGAACCTGCTTTCCCTGACATGAGCCTGATCTTATTCGGCTGCGCTGAGATGCGGCACCTTCTCCGCGATCTCTGCCGGAACAGGCGCAGCCCACGGCGCGCCGCGCCGCCGCTTCACGTCGACTTCCATCCAGTAGATTTCCCAGCCGCGCGTCGGCCCGATGCCGTCCATCGTGGCCGGTCCCTGAATCGCGCGTGCGTTGGCTTCGTCGAGGAACAGCAGCGGCCTGGTGCCGCCGATAGCCTTTTCGATTTCCTGACGCAGCAGGCGCCGATACTGGATGATCGCCTTGTCGGACTGGCCGAGATGTTCACGGGTGCGGTCCTGAATCGCGCCCATGGATTCCACGGCCCACTGATCGTGCACGTTGATGTCGAGGCCCATGCCCGTATAGGTCTCGGTGGCCTGCTCGTGCGGATCGAAACCATAATCGTTGGTCTTGTTCTTGCGCGAGACGTAGTCCGGCAGTTCGTAGAGTTCGAGGCGCTGTTCGCGCATCTTCTTCTTGTCCACCGGTGTGGAATAGCTGGTGAAGATCGCATACCAGTAGCAATGGGTGTCATCGACCGGCACATGCCACTGCGTGATGGTCATTTCCTGACTCATCGGAATGACGAATCCGTGCGGGAATAATTGATTGGTGACGCGGACATGCGTGCGCTCGTCGTCGATCTGGCGCAGCGCGACCAGGCGAAGTCCGTACTCGGTTTTCTCGACATTGATGATCGGGCGGTCGTATTCGCGCAAAATCTTGGTCATGGGCAGATCGGTGCCCGCGGAGGCGCCGCGGAACTGCTTGCCGTAGGACTTTTCCAGATCCTCATCCTCGAAGAAGCGATGCAGGAACGAGGCATGCGCCGGATCAATGCCGACTTCCAGCGCCTGCAGCCAGTTGCATTCAATCAGACCCTTGAATGCGAAAGTATAAGCATCGGGCGCAACGAAGCAGTCGATCTCCGGAAATGCCGGCGGCTCGCCTTCGCCGAGATAGGCCCACAGGATGCCGCCCTTCTCGACGACAGGATAAGCGCGCTGCTTGATGTTCTTGCAGAGCACCGAGCCGACGGGCTCCGCCGGCGTCTCAAGGCAATTGCCCTGCACATCGAACAGCCAGCCATGGAAGGCGCAGCGCAGGCCGCCGTTCTCCAGACGGCCGAAAGCGAGATCAGCGCCGCGATGCGGGCAATCGCGATCCATCAGGCCATAGCGGCCCTGCTCGTCGCGGAACAGAACGAAGTTTTCACCGAGCAACCGCACAGCCCTGACCGGGCGCGGGCCTTCGAGTTCATCAACCAACGCAGCGGGCTGCCAATACATCCGCATCAGCTTGCCGCACGGATCGGCGCGCCCGGTGCGGGTGATCAGATCGTTCTGCTCCTGGCTCATCATGGCTGTGTCGTCCTTCCGCTCCCGAGAGGATTGTCTCCGGACGCCGATGACGCGGTCATGCAACGCTCCGGTCCGCCGACATGCTTCGGCGATTGAAAACCTTTCCGCCGCATCGCGCGAGGGCTTGCCGGCGTAAATCCGCTGCCAACGGCGATTTCTTTCGTCGCAATCACTTGCCGTCCGATGATCAATTGAATAACGTTCGATCAACGAACATATGTGCGATATTAATTAGACTGCCTCCAAAGTGAGGACGGCACAAGCACGTTCTTGCGACTTTGCTTGCCTATTTGTGCTGCAACTGCGAATTTCATTCTTCGCCTTCGGCAATACGGTTCAGAGAGGATTGAAACGTTCGATCACCGCCCGTATGTTCGTCACATGAACCATCGGACCAGCGCCCCTTTAGCCCGCCTCCTGAAAGCAGAACCATGAGCGGCCTCGTCGTTATCGGCGCGTCATATGCCGGTGTTCAGGCGGCGTTGAGCGCGCGCGATGCCGGATACAACGAGCGCATCACGGTGATCGCCGACGAGCATCTGCTGCCCTATCAGCGCCCGCCGCTGTCCAAGGATTTTCTGCTCGACAAGGTGACGCAGGATGGTCTGGTCCTGCGCGACAACGCCTTTTTCAAGCTCAAGCAGATCGACCTCATGCTCGAAACGCGCGTGCACGCGATCGACCGGCACGCGCGGCGGCTCTCGATCAACGGCGATAACACCACCTTCGCCTTCGACAAGCTGTTCGTCGGCACCGGCTCGCACGCGCGCCGCCTGACCGTTCCGGGATCCGAACGCGACGGCGTGTGCTATCTGCGCTCGATCCGCGATGCGATCGACCTGAAGGAGAGATTGCAGAACGCCGCCGAGATCGTCGTGATCGGCGGCGGCTTCATCGGCCTCGAGGTCGCGGCCTCCGCCAGCAAACTCGGCAAGAAAGTGACGCTGATCGAAAGCGCCTCCCGCCTGCTCGAACGCGCGGTGTCGCCTCTCGTTTCGCAATTCCTGCTCGACCTGCATACGCGGCACAGTGTCGATATCTGGCTCAATGAATCGGTTGCCTCGATCAGCGGCGACAATGGCCGCGCCGCATTCGTGACAACGGCAAGCGGCGCTACCATGCCAGCGGACCTCGTCCTTGTCGGAATCGGCGGTGCTCCAAGCGATCAGCTCGCGCGCGATGCGCAACTGACTTGTGGCAACGGAATTGTGGTGGACGATCACGGCCAGACCAGCGATCCGGACATCTTTGCCGCGGGCGACTGCGCCAATCACTACAACGCCCATGCGGGCGACTGGGTGCGGCTCGAATCCGTTCAGAACGCGCAGGACCAGGCCAAGGCGGCCGGACTGGCGATTGCCGGAAAGACCGGGCCCTACGACAGCGTGCCGCGCTTCTGGTCGGACCAGTACGACGCCAAGCTGCAAACCGTCGGCATCTCGCGCAATTTCGACCAGCAGGCCGTCCGTGGTTCGCTCGAAGACGGGCAGTTTTCGGTCTTCTATTACAGGCAGGGCAGGCTCTGCGCCGTGGACAGCATCAACCGCGCCGGGGACCAGATGGCAGCCCGCCGCCTGATTGACGGCGGCCTGTCGCCATCGCCCGAGCAGGCCGCCGACCTGTCCTTCGATTTCAAGTCGCTTTTGATCCCGATCAAGGCCGAAAACCGATGATCGAACAAACCTGAGTTCCGTAACGATATTGAATCTTTAATCGGAAGGAACGGCTCGGTGATATGCCCCGTGTGAACCGCACTGCAGAGGAAGAAGAGGCCCGGCGCGAGGGCGGCGAATTCATCGAAAGCCTCGACCGGGGACTTCGCGTGCTGCAGTCATTCGGCACCGAACACCGCCCGATGACCCTGAGCGACATCGCCAAAGCATCGAACCTGTCGCGTGCGACCGCCCGCCGTATCCTCCTGACGCTCCAGCGGGCAGGCTTCGTGGCGGGCGACGAGCGGCTGTTTTCGCTGACGCCGCGCGTCCTGGCGCTGGCTTCGGCCTACCTGTCGTCCAACCAGATCGTCGCCGTGATGCAGCCGCTGATGGACGACATCTCGACCAAAGCGAGAGAGGTCTGCTCGCTCGCCATTCTCGACGGCGATGAAGCGGTCTTCGTGGCGCGGGCGAGTCCCGCCCGGGTGTTTTCGGCCGGCATCGACATCGGCTACCGCCTACCCGCCTATTGCACCTCGGTCGGCCGCGTTCTGCTCGGCCGCCTGTCCAACGATGAGCTGACATCGGCGATCGCCGCGATGGCTGTCACGGCCCAGACGCCGGAAACGGTGACGGACAAATCCATCGTCACCGCGACAATCATCGCCGACCGGAACAAGGGCTATTCGCTGGTGGACCGCGAAGCCGAACCCGGCTTCCGCTCCATTTCAGTGCCGATCCGCCGCTATGACGGCGCGGTGGTCGCGGCGGCGAACATCGGCGCGCATGTGGACCGCATCACAACCGGCGAGATGATCGACCGCTTCCTGCCTTTACTGAACGACATGGCAGCCACGGCAAAGCCGCTGCTGGTTTAGGTGTCGAGCAGCCGCTTCTTGTAGGCCTGCGGGTCCATGTCGCGGATGTCGATGCTGATGCTTTGAACTTTCGGCAGAACATCGGCAAGCGCCGCTCTCAGCCCGATGCTGAGAGTTTCTTTCTGCTCCGGCGTTCGCCCCGCAAGCAAGTAAAACGAAACATGGAAGAATGATTGCTCTCTGCCCGCCACGAGATAATCCGTGAACGGCAGCGCGCGGATTTTGAGGTCCTCGGCTTTCACAACGCCGGTCGCGGCAGCAGCCTCATGAATTGCCCGCATGACATCCCGCATCGGCGGCATGTCCGGGGTCACAGAATAGTGGCAGACAATATGCGGCATCAATCAACCTGCAGCCATCGGCCCGGAATCGCGGAAGCGCCGGGCGGCGGCTCGACTACCGGCGGCGATAAAGACCCTCGCCGTTCATTTCAACCCGTCCATCCGAGACGAGTTCATCCAGATGCTGTGAGATCGACCTGGTTTCGGCATCGACCACCCATGGGCTGTCATGACCCGGAGGATACAGCAGCCGCTGCTCGACCAGCTCCGCAAGCGTCCTTGGCGACGGCGCGAGCAAATCCAGCAGGCGCTGCTCGCGTTCATCGAGCTTGGCGGCATAGGCGGCAAGATCGCGCAGGAAAAGGTCGCGATCGGTGTAGACGCCCCGGTGGTGCGCCGTCACCCAGACCTTCGCGGGAATATCCGGCAGCGACTTCAGGCTCCGGCGGAAGTCGCCCAGGCTTGAGGAAGCATCGCCGTAATAAGGCCCGAAGCCGGTCAGGTCGATATCGCCGATGAAAGCCACGCCTTCCGGCTCGACGAGAAGGACGCAGTGGCCAGCGGTGTGGCCGGGCATATGGAAGGCGCGAACCTTCACCTGGCCGAGGTCCCACTCCGCGCCATCCTGATAACCCTGCGCGTCGGGCCGCGGGGCGTAGAAAAGATCACGCCGGAATCGCGTCAGCATCTCCGGAATGCGGGCCTGATCCGTCGTTCCGAAGGCCGCGATCAATCCCTCCGGACTGCGGGCAGCCGGCAAATCGGCGTCATGCACATAGACGGGTGCATCAGGGAGCCGATGCAGACCTGCCATATGGTCCTCGTGGACATGCCCCATCACCACCAGGTCTGCGGCATCGAACTCGGTACCGACATAATTTGAAACAAGGACCGCATCCAAAGCAGCGTGCGTGTCCGAACCTTTCACGATGACCTGATTGCCGTCGGGATATTTTCCATTCTTGTCACCGAAGAAAACCGAGACCCGGCCGAAATCGGCGCGCGGCGGCTGAGGGCGGGAGACGGCTTTGCGCGCAGCGGCGTCCATCGTGAGTGTCCTTCCGTAAACATTGGCGGACAGTGCGAGCACCAACTCCGCCGAGAACATCAGGTAGCAGGCGGGCGCACGCGACTGCAAATCGCCGTCACCTGACCATAGACAGGAAATGGTGGCAGATCGCCGCAGCGGCTCTTGCGCGGACCAGATCAGCAAACTGTCTGATGTAGATGGTGGGCGATGTAGGGCTCGAACCTACGACCCGCTGATTAAGAGTCAGCTGCTCTACCAACTGAGCTAATCGCCCGAATGCCCGGCGGCGGACCGTCGGGACGGCGTCGTTTAGCAAAGCGAGTAGGCCATGTCCAGCAATGTGACTGCTTTTTCCCGGCCTGAAATCAACGGAATTCGGGGCTTTCGGGCAAGAAAAACCGCCGGAAAAACCGGCGGTTTCGATCGTTCCGGACAATCCGGTTCCGCGGCATTAAAGCCGCTCGGACCCGCCATCGCGGTTCTGGCCGCGATCCCGGTCGAATCGGCCGCCGTCCATGCCGCGCTCGAAACGTCCGCGCCAGCCATGATGGCCGCCCATCCGGGTCAGCATCGACAGCCGCCGCTTCTGGCCATCGTCCAGCGTCTTGTAGAGCGGGTCTGCGGCGTCGGCGATCTTCTTCAGGCCGGTTGCAGTTTCGGCCATCCTGTCGGCCCGGTCACGCAACCGGGCCATCGGATCGCGGGGCTGCTCGGCCACCGCAGGTTTTCCATCCTGCGCGCCCTTCTGCTCCTGCGCAGCGCGGCGCGCCTCGCGTTCGCTGGCGCGCGCATTGGCCCGCGCCATGCGTTGCTTGGCGAAATCGCGCACCGCGGTCTCGACCGGAGGCCACAGCTTTTCCTGATCGGGCGTGAGTTTGAGACCGGCCTTCACGGACGCAATCTTCGCATCGAGGAAGGCGGCCCGATCCTCCATGCTCATACGATGGTGGTGGTGATGGTAGCGGTGCTGCGCGTAGACGGCGGTGGAGCCGAGGATCGCAACCGCCGCGGCGCCGGCAATGATAGCTTTCTTCATAGGGGCATCTCCGAGGTGACGTCCCTCGAAGATGACACCGCGCCGCCCGCTTTCAACTTAAGGTTTCGATAGCTAGGTGAACGCGCATTCGTTCCGGCGCGCGTTCACCTGCCCAAGGTCGCCCTACTGCATTCCGAAAATCGCGTTCGGCAGCGCCAGCGAAATTTCCGGCACATACGTCACAACAATCAGGAAAGCGAGCAACAGCAGCAGCCAGCGCCACGATGCGGCGACGACCTTCATCAGAGGCATTCCGGTGATACCGGACGCCACGAACAGATTTAATCCGACAGGCGGCGTCACCATGCCGATTTCCATGTTGACCACGAAAATGATGCCGAGATGGATCGGGTCGATGCCGAGCTTGACCGCTGCCGGGAAAATGATCGGCGCCACGATCAGGATGATCGCCGACGGCTCCATGAAGTTGCCGGCGATCAGCAGGATAATGTTGACGATGATCAGGAACTGCCAGGGCTTGAGGTCGGCCTCGAGAATTGCGCGCGCGATATCCTGCGGGATCTGCGCCGTCGTGAGCACATGGCCGAACAGGAACGCGTTGGCGATGATGAACATCAGCATCACCGTAACGCGCGACGAGTCGGTCAGCACCTTCGGCACATCGCTGATCCTGAGATCGCCGTAGATGAAAACCGCCGCGATGAAGGCATAGACGGCCGCAACCGCCGCGGCTTCGGTCGGCGTGAAGATGCCGCCGTAGATGCCACCCATCACGATAAAGATCAGGAGAAGACCCCAGATCGCGTCGCGGAACGACATCACCCGCTCTTTCCACGACGCTTTCGGCTGACGCGGCAGATTCTTGATCCGCGCGACGACGTAGATTGCGACCATCAGCAGGCAGCCGAGCAGAATTCCCGGCACCACGCCTGCCATGAACAGCCGTCCAACCGATGTCTCAGTCGTCGCAGCGTAGACGACCATGACAATCGACGGAGGAACCAGGATTCCGAGCGTGCCTGCGTTAACGATGACACCGGTTGCGAATGACTGGGTGTAGCCGACCTTGACCATACCGGCGATGACGATTGACCCGATCGCAACCACCGTGGCTGGCGACGATCCCGAGACCGCCGCGAAGAACATGCAGGCCAGCACCGATGCGATCGCAAGGCCGCCGGGCAGATGGCCGACGGTCGAAACCGCGAAGTTGATCATGCGTTTGGCGACGCCGCCGGTGGTGAGGAAATTGCCCGCGAGAATGAAGAATGGAATCGCCAGCAGGGTCGATTGCTCCATGGTCTGAAAGAATTTCAGGACCAGCGAGGCGATGCTGTCGGGTTCAAACAGCAGGATGACCGCCAGCGAGGACAGGCCCAGCGCGATGGCGATGGGCATGCCGAGGATCAGGAACGTGAAAAGAAGCACGAAGAGAACGGTCGTTGTCATCGGGACACCGCCGTTCCATCGGGATTCGCATCGCCGCCGACATCGCGGATGGCGTCATGCGCCTCATCCGCCAGTTCGTAACCGCTGGATTTGCCGGTCGCGATGCGCCAGGCCATTTCGAGCAGACGATACAGCAGAAGCGCAAAGCCGATCGGCAGACACAGGCTGAGAATCCAGCGCTCGACCGGAATATCTTCGGCCTCGACGCCCATGATGTGGAGCCGGGACACATAAACATACGCGCCGTACAGCATGAGGCAGGTGTAAAGAACGCAGAGCGCCACGACGAGCAGACCGGCGGCGCGCTGGGCCGGCACGGGAAGCAGCCGGACCAGTGCATCAACGCCGATGTGAGCCTTGACCCGGACACCGTATGAAATTCCGAGCAGCACCAGCCAGCCGAACATGTAGAAGTTGGCTTCAAGCGCCCACAGCCATCCGGCATTGAATCCGTAACGCATCACCACCTGGGTGAAGGTCAGTACGGTCATGGCGCATAACAGCACCGCAAGAATGCTCTCTTCGAGCCGGTGCAATACCGATCGAAAACCCACGTTCCCCTCCCCTGCGAAAATGCCGGCTGCGGATGACCGCAGCCGGCATTTTTTCTTCTATTAGCTCTTGCTGCCGGTGTTGGCCTTTTTCGCAGCGTCGATCAGATCCTTGCCGATACCGGATTCAAACTTCGCCCAGACCGGCTCCATCGCCTTCTTCCATGCGGCGCGCTGGCTCGCGTTCAGGTCGTGAACCTTCGCCGTGCCCGATGTTTCGATTTTCTTGCGGGCTTCGGCATTCAACTGGCCGGCGACGTCGTTGTTGACCTTGGTCGCCGCATCCATCGCCTTCTTCAGGCCATCCTGAACGTCCTTTGGCAGCTTGTTCCACCAGCCGGAATTGGTGACCACCATATAGTCGATCACGCCATGGTCACTGGCGGTGAAATCGGACTGCACTTCCTGATACTTCTGCGAGAACGAGTTCGACCAGGTGTTCTCCTGGCCATCGACGGTGCCCAGTTGGAGCGCCTGGTAGACTTCGGCAAACGCCAGCTTCTGCGGATTGGCGCCGAGCTCCTGGAACTGGGCGGCCAGCACGTCGGAGGCCTGCACACGGAACTTGAGGCCCTTCGCATCCGCCGGCACCAGCAGCGGCTTCTTGGCCGACAACTGCTTCATGCCATTGTGCCAATAGGCGAGACCGAGGTAGCCCTTCTTTTCCATCGAATGCAGCAGTTTCTGGCCGTCGGAGCCCTGCTGGAAGCGATCGACCGCCTCGATATTGTCGAACAGGAAGGGAAGATCGAACAACTGAAGCTGTTTGGTGAACTTGTCGAACTTGGAAAGTGACGGCGCGATGAACTGCACGTCGCCCAGCGCAAGCGCTTCCATTTCCTTGCCGTCGCCGTAGAGCTGCGAGTTCGGATAGACCTCGACCTTCACCTTGCCCGGCAGAAGTTTCTCGGCCTCTTCCTTGAATTTCAGCGCGGCCTGCCCCTTCGGCGTCTTCTCAGCGACCACATGGCTGAACTTGATAACGATCGGATCGGCAGCCGCCGGTCCAGCGAAGGCAAACGCTGCAATTGATGCAGCAGCAAGGATCATTTTCTTCATGTGTCCTCCTCAGGCACGCCATTGTTCATTGTTGAAATGTCGGTCAAAGCCGAACCGACCTCGACTTGGCGCGCAACATCGCAGAACGCGCGCACCAATACCATAGCCCGTTAGCAGGGCCCTTCGTGCTGCAACGCAAAAGAGCGGTGCATCGTTGGATGCACCGCTCTGATTTTACCATTGAGATTTCGAGATCAGTGACCCGCGGCAGCGGCCGGCATGTCACGCTGCTTCTTCATGACGATCTTGTTCAACGCGCCGAGATAGGCCTTCGCCGACGCTACCAGCGTATCGGGATCGGCCGCGCGCGACGTCACCGAACGTCCCTCCTGCGACAGACGCACAGAAACTTCCGCCTGCGCGTCGGTTCCCGCCGTCACAGCGTGGACCTGGTACAGTTCCAGCTTGGCCTCGTGCGGCACCAGCGACTTGATCGCGTTGAACACCGCATCGACCGGGCCATTGCCCTCGGCTTCCTCGATCTTCTGCTGACCGTTGATGTCGAGCTTCATGGTGGCGCGCTGCGGACCGCGCGTGCCGGCGATCACCGACAGCGACAGCATGCGAATCTGATCGTGCGACTGGGCCATTTCCTCGTCGACCAGCGCCTCGATGTCCTCGTCGTAGATGTCCTTCTTGCGGTCGGCCAGAGCCTTGAAGCGCACGAAGGCGTCTTCGAGCTGGTTCTGCGCCAGCTTGTAGCCCATCTCTTCCAGCTTGTGGATGAAGGCGTGGCGGCCGGAGTGCTTGCCCATCACCAGCGAGGTCTGCTTCACGCCGACCGTCTCCGGCAACATGATCTCGTAGGTCTGCGCATTCTTCAGCATGCCGTCCTGATGAATGCCGCTCTCGTGGGCGAAGGCATTCCGGCCGACGATGGCCTTGTTGTACTGCACCGGGAACGAGGTCGCAGCCGCGACCGACTTCGACGCACGGGTCAGCATCGTGGTGTCGATATTGTTCCAATAAGGCAGCTTGTCGTTACGGACGCGCATCGCCATCACGACTTCCTCGAGCGCAGCGTTACCTGCCCGTTCGCCGATGCCGTTAATGGTGCATTCGATCTGCCGCGCGCCGGCGCGCACACCGGCCAGCGAATTCGCCACCGCCATGCCGAGGTCGTTGTGGCAATGAACCGAGAACACGGCCTTGTCGGAATTCGGCACCGTCTCGCGCACGCGCTTGAACAACTCGTAGTATTCCTCCGGCACGCTGTAGCCGACGGTGTCGGGAATGTTGATGGTGGTCGCACCGGCCTTGATGGCGGATTCCACGCAGCGGCACAGGAAGTCAAATTCGGTGCGGGTGCCGTCCTCGGACGACCACTCGACGTCATCGGTGTGGTTACGCGCACGGCTGACCTGCGAGATGACCATCTGATGCACGTCTTCGGGCTCCATCTGGAGCTTGTATTTCATGTGCACGGGCGAGGTGGACAGGAAGGTGTGGATGCGGCCACGGCGCGCGGGACGGATCGCTTCGGCGCAGCGGTCGATGTCCTTGTGGGCCGCGCGGGAGAGACCGCAGACGACCGCGTTCTTGGTGCGCTTGGCGATTTCACGGACGGCTTCAAAGTCGCCATCGGAGGCGATCGGAAAACCGGCCTCGATGATGTCGACGCCCATATTGTCCAGCAACTCAGCGACTTCGAGCTTTTCCTCGAAAGTCATGGTCGCGCCGGGGCACTGTTCGCCGTCACGCAATGTGGTGTCGAAAATAACGACGCGGTCCTTGCCGGACTTGTTCGCGGTGGTCATGGAGAAATTCCTCTGGTCAGATGCGCCGCTTCAGGGCGCTCGGGTTTCATCGCTCGTCGAACCCCTGAGTGCCCAGGCGCACACGCCCAGACGGCCCTCAGGGGCAGCTAAGAAGCAGAAGCCCGCCAAGAAGGGACGACGCAGCAGCCGGACGCGCAATGAGGCTGGCGGCCAATGCCACCATTCCCTGCTGTCCCTGAATACCGCCGCGAATCATCAATTCAATCCCCGAAAAACGCATGATCGGCTGCAACCGTTGACGGTTGGTTGCCACGCGTCTGGTGACCTGTTTCTAGACGAGAAATGTCAGCCCCCGCAACGCCAAAAAACAGTCAGTGAGGCTGTCCTATTAAGGCACGGTCAGGAGGCTGGCCGGGAGCGGTTGAGATCGCCAGGAGGTCTTTTGATCAGAGAATCCGAACCCAGCACAGCATGCTTCAGGTTTTTCACGGTCGCCGTGATTTTGGCCAGTCCGCAGGACAGCGCGTCATCCTTGCAAGCGGCCTTGGCGCGAACGCGCGCCGGAGGGATTGCAGCGGGCTGCTTCACAACGACCGCTGGCCTCACCGGCGCTGGTGGCGCAGCCGGCTTCATCTGGCTGTCGATGGCCGCAAGCGCCTGTCTCGGATCCAAGGCCTGCTCGGTTGCCTCCGGGTTCGTCTCCAGAAACGCCAGATATTCCTGATCCATCCGCTTCAACTCTTGCGGAGTCGGTTTCGGTCCCGCGATATCGAAATGGCGATTCTGCATGAAATCGAAATAAGTGTAGCCCCCGCCGGGTTTGCGGCGGCCGGGGAATTTGGCATCGCATTCCGAAATGATTTTAGCGCGAGCCTCCTTGGAGAGACCCGGCAGTTCAGCGCCGCTCGAGCAATCTTCAAAATCCCGAGGGCTGTAAATCTTCCACCATTCGGCGCGCAATGATCCGGCGCCCAACGCGACGCAAAGGCCGGTCAGGACAACCAACATCACAGACTTGCGCAGATCAGCCACTCGTCAAAATCCTCGCCCGAGGATGTGGTATGTCCAATCGAACTGCACGGCAACACCCCATCACCACCCCTGTGAATTGTGGGGGCGCACGATCACAACCCGCACCCTGAAAGTCTCAGGATTTGCTGGCCTTCTTCGTTCTGAACGAACGGGCATCCGCCTGCTCCTCCTTTTCGAGCGCCGCCCGCACCTTCTTCAATTCACCCACTTCGCTCTTGTCGACTTCGGGAAACCGCAGATCGAGCTTTTCCATCGCGTTGACAATCGCAGAACTGACGACCACCCGCGCGAACCATTTGTGATCCGCCGGCACCACGATCCACGGCGCATGCTTTGCCGACGTGTGCCGGATCAGATCCTGATAGGCCGCCTGATATTTATCCCACAGCTTGCGCTCGGCGATATCGCCCAGCGAAAATTTCCAGTTCTTGGCCGGATCTTCGAGACGGTCCAGAAACCGCTTGCGCTGTTCGTCTTTCGAGACGTTGAGAAAGAATTTCAGGATCAGCGTGCCGTTCCGCGCCAGATATTTCTCATAGGCCGCGATATCCTCGAAGCGCTCGTGCCAGATATTTTTTGTCACGAGTTCCGGCGGAATGCGCTGCTTGGCGAGAATCTCCGGATGGACACGGACCACAAGCAGTTCTTCGTAATAGGACCGATTGAAGATGCCGATGCGCCCGCGCTCGGGCGCACACTTCGTCGTCCGCCACATGAAGTCATGATCGAGCTCCTTGGTCGACGGCTGCTTGAACGAGTAGACCTGACAGCCCTGCGGGTTGATGCCCGACATCACATGTTCGACGGCGCTGTCCTTGCCCGCGGCATCCATGCCCTGAAAGATCAGCAGCACTGACCACCGGTCATGCGCATAGAGCTTTTCCTGCAACTCGCGAAGCCGCCCGCGATTCGCATCAATGATCCTGTTCGCGGACTCCTTGTCGAGATCGCCCTTCTCGCCCGGCTTCTGCGACTTGAGATGAAATTCTTTCGTACCGTCGATCCGGAACGGATCCACATAGGACTTCAACTGCCTTGAATCTGCGGACTTGCCGTTCTTCGCCATGCCGGAAAATGCTCCATTGACCGCCGCAAGGTACACGGCGGCGCGCTGCTTCGCTAGTCGTGACATCGACAGGCACGGAGCAATGGTCCATCATGCGCCATGACCAGCACCGCGCACGCGATCACTTTCAGGAACGTCGGCAAGAGTTTTGAAAACGGCCGCATCACCGCGATCGACGATCTGTCGCTCGACGTCGCGGCAGGAGAATTCCTGGCGATCGTCGGCGGCTCCGGCTCGGGCAAAACCACGCTGCTGCGGCTGGCCAATCGGCTGATCACACCGGACAGCGGCACGGTGCATGTGCAGGGCCGCGATGTCCGTGACACCGATGCGATCACACTGCGCCGAAGCATCGGCTATGTCTTCCAGCACGGCGGACTTTTTCCGCACATGACTGTCGCGGAGAATATCGGCATCACACCGCGGCTGCTCGGCACGCCGGCGCGGGAAATTTCCGCTCAGGTGGACAACCTGATCGAACTCGTCCGGCTGGAACAAGACCATCGTGATCGCTTCCCGCATGAACTGTCTGGCGGCCAGCGGCAGCGGGTCGGCGTGGCCCGCGCCTTGGCCGCAAAGCCTGCCATGGTGCTGATGGACGAACCATTCGGCGCGCTCGATCCCCTCACCCGCGATGCGCTGGGCGAGGACTATCGCGCGCTGCATCGCAGCCTGGGACTCACCACCGTCATGATCACCCATGACATGACCGAAGCCCTGCTGCTGGCGGACCGTATCGCGGTGATGCATGCCGGGCGCCTGATTGCGCAAGGCGATGCGCGAATGCTGTCCGACAGCGCCGATCCATATGTCGGCGAGTTGCTCAACACACCGCGCCGCCAGGCCAGTCGCCTGCAAGAGCTGCTGCCGAAAGGCGCGGTATGAGTTTTCTGTCGGATCCGCGCTGGAGCGACGCGCTGACGCGATTGCCCGACTATCTTGGCAGCCATGTCCGCGTCAGCCTCGCGGCCATCGCGCTTGGTCTCGCGGTCAGTTTTCCGCTGGCGCTGATGGTGCGGCGGAAGCCGGTGCTGCGCGATCTCGCACTCGGGATCGCAAGCGTTGTGCAGACGGTCCCCGGTCTTGCGCTGCTGGCTCTGTTCTATCCGCTGCTGCTGGCGCTCGCAGGCCTCTCGCTGCAGTGGTTCGGCTACGGATTTTCCGCTTTCGGTTTCCTGCCCTCGGTGCTGGCGCTGGCGCTCTACAGCATGCTCCCGGTGTTGCGAAACACCATCACGGGTCTGCGGGGCATCGACCCCGCAATTCTGGAAGCCGCGGAAGGCGTCGGCATGACCCAACGCCAGTCGCTGATGATGGTCGAAATGCCGCTGGCGCTGCCGGTGATCATGGCGGGGATCCGAACCGCCGCCGTCTGGGTGATCGGCACCGCCACGCTCTCGACGCCGATCGGCCAGACCAGCCTTGGAAACTATATCTTCGCCGGATTGCAGACCCAGAACTGGGTGTTCGTGCTGTTCGGCTGCGCGGCAGCAGCCGCGCTGGCGCTGATCGTGGATCAACTGCTGGCCCTGATCGAAAACGGGGTCAGGCTCCGCAGCCGTGTACGCGTTGCACTTGGTTGCTTCGGTCTGGCCGCGCTGATTGTCGCGACGCTGATACCGTCCATGGCGCGCGCCAAAACCGGTTATGTCGTCGGCGCAAAGACCTTCACCGAACAATACATCCTGTCATCGCTGATCACGCAACGGCTGCAGGCGGCTGGGCTGTCCAGCTCCCAGCGCGAAGGGCTCGGCTCAAATGTCATCTTTGACGCCCTCGCGTCCGGCGAAATTGACGTCTATGTCGACTATTCCGGCACGCTCTCGGTCAATCAGTTCAGGCATACAGACATCAAGCCACGCAGGGAGCTACTGAACGACCTGACCGCCGAACTGAAAGACAAATACGGCATCGCCCTGCTCGGCGAACTCGGCTTCGAGAATGCCTATGCGCTGGTGATGCCGGGCAAGAAAGCCGGTGAACTCGGCATCCGCACCATCGCCGATCTCGCGCCGCGCGCCTCGGCGCTTTCGATTGCGGGCGACTATGAGTTTTTCTCGCGTCCGGAATGGGCGTCGATCAAGCAGGCCTACAATCTGTCGTTCCGCCAGCAGCGGCAAATGCAGGCGGATTTCATGTATGCCGCCGTGGCATCCGGCGAAGCCGACGTAATCGCCGGCTACACCAGCGATGGACTGATCGCGAAGTACGATCTCGTGACGCTCGGCGATCCGAAATCCGCGATTCCGCCCTATGATGCCGTCGTCCTGATCTCACCGAAGCGTGCAAGCGACACCCGGCTGCGCGACGCCCTGCAACCTCTGCTCGGCAAAATCAGCATCGAGGCGATGCGCGAAGCCAACCTGCGCGCGGCCGGCGGCAACGGCGACAGCTCGCCGGATCACGTTGCACGATGGCTATGGGACAGAGTTTCGCGCTAGAGATTTTTTACAAAACCTGCGTCGATCAGCAAGCGATTGAACCGCTTCGCTTCTGCGCCTTCCTTGCAGGCATAGAACAGGCCCTTGCAGCGGAGCATGATCTTCTTCTGCTCGGCGAATGTGGAGTCGAGAGGGATGCCCGCCGCATCCTGAACCGTGAGCGGAAGATAGGCCGCGTCCAGCGTCTCCAGCGCCAGGGACATGTCCGGCCTGTAGTTCAGCGCATCGATTGCATAGTAGGTTTTGTAGTAGCGCAGGTCGTGGGTCATGATCCGGTCGGCCAGCGACGCCTGCGGCAACTTTGGCTCCAGCAGCTTCTGCGAGATCGCAGGCTGATGATCGCCGAAGCGCACCAGCAGGAACGGATCGTTCGGATGATCCGCCTTCAGCCGCGCCACAAAACTCCTGTAGTCCGCCGCCGTCATGGCCTGACGGCGGATATACTCATCCACTTCGGCGGTGTTGCCGGGCGCCGTCCAGCCGGGAGGCGTCAGGTCGGGACGATAGCTTGTCGTCCATGGAAAATGATTGGCGGTGAGATAGACCAGCACGAACAGCGGCTGATCCGCTTTCTTTTCACGCGCGATCAGTTGCAGCGCCTGATCGAAATAGAACCGGTCGGGCTGCATGTCCTCGCTGACGCCCATGTCCGCCATGTCGATGAAATTCTCGATCCCGGCCGAGGTCTGAAAATTGCGCGCGCTGAGGAAATCGCCATAGGTCGGATACAGCGAAAAGGTGCGATAGCCGCATCGCTGCAACGCTTGCGGCAGCCCGCGTGAAATCTTTCCCGCCGCGATGCGCGTCACGTAGAACTTGAGCTTGCCGAACGAGCGCGCCGACAGTCCGGTCAGTACATTGAACTCGGTGTACCAGGTCGGGCCGCCGGCCGACTCCGCCACGAACGAACGCTGCTTGCCGTCCACGGACTTGAAGTAGTCGCGATAGTTGGCAGGCACCTTGATGCCCGGCGCGGCGCTGATATCGAAGCTCGACTCATCCAGCACCATGATGATGTTCGGCCGCTTCTTCCCCGGCTCGCATTCGGCGAGCGGCGTTGCACGCGCCGAACCGATCAGGTTCGGCGGATCGGCCTCGATCCAGCCGTTCGATGTCAGATGCGACACCGAGACGACGCCCGAGCGCGCAAGGTTTGAAACGTGATTGACGCCCTGGAACGGCTCCCAGGGCTGCTCGGGATAGATCGCCGACAGCCCTGTGATCGCGGCAACGCATGCGGCCGCGCCTGCCGTCGACACCGCACGACGAACACGGAAGGGGTCCGAGCGCCAGACAACCCACATCACCGGCACAGCAATGATGGTGAGGATCCACAACTGTGCCTTCAGTTGCGGAAAGACCGAGTGCAGGAACGAGACTGTGTCGCGGTCGATGATCAGGAAGTCGAGGAAGGTCAGCGTGAGCTGCGTGATCCCGTACTTGAATTGCGACAGCGTGATCAGGATCACGATCAGGACCAGCGCCAGCAACGCGGAGACGCCGGGACGCCGCATCACGATCAGGAACAGGAAATTCAGCAGCGCCCATGTCAGCAGCGCGACGGTGTTGGCGAACGGGCCGTACTCGACCGACGCAAGCACGCACACCGCCGCAACATGCGTCGCCGCGATCAGTGCGACGCGCAGACTCCAAATCCAGCCATGCGCGCGCAAGCGCGCCCACAAGCTCCGAAGCCGGTTGAGATCGTGCGATGTCCCGACTGACGTCATGATGCCGCCCCGTCAAACGGGACGCATCGGCCGCAACAAGCGGCACGGGCGAAGGACAATATCAGCGGCGGCAACATGGCCTTTGACGCGAATACCAACCCGGCTCTGACGCCCCGCTGGCGAAGGCCAGAAGGCAACCGTGCGGCCGGTCACCGCAACGTGTCACAAAAACGTAATCAAACCGTCATGCAGGGGCAATTCGCCCTTTGGCCGCAGGCACTGTTCAGCCCGCGTTCAAAGTGCCGCGCGCTTGCGCCTATCGCCTGGCCCTATTGCGACGCAGCATGGTTTGAGCCGCGCTCTCAAAGCAAAACGGGACCGCAAAGCGACCCCGTTTTGAACGATTGGAGTATCTCCCTCTCCCCGCACAAGCGGGGCGAGGTGAAAGCGAACTGAGATCAGTTCCTGGTCTTGTCGACCAGCGCCTTTTCCTTGATCCACGGCATCATGGCGCGGAGCTTCTCGCCAACAGCCTCGATCTCGTGCGCGTTGTTGCGCGCGCGGGTCGCCTTGAACGAAGCCTGATTGACCTTGTTTTCCAGCATCCAGTCGCGGGTGAACTTGCCCGACTGGATGTCGGTCAGCACGCGCTTCATCTCGGCCTTGGTTTCCGGGGTGATGATGCGCGGGCCGGTGACGTATTCGCCATATTCGGCGGTGTTGGAGATCGAGTAGTTCATGTTGGCGATGCCGCCTTCGTAGATCAGGTCCACGATCAGCTTCAGCTCGTGCAGGCACTCGAAGTAGGCCATTTCCGGCGCGTAGCCGGCTTCCACCAGCGTCTCGAAGCCGGCACGGATCAGTTCGACGGTGCCGCCGCACAGAACAGCCTGCTCGCCGAACAGGTCGGTTTCGCACTCTTCCTTGAAGGTGGTCTCGATGACGCCGGCGCGGCCGCCGCCGATGGCGGAAGCATAGGACAGGCCGAGGTCATGGGCGTTGCCCGACGAATCCTTGTGGATCGCGATCAGGGTCGGCACGCCGCCGCCGCGCTGGTATTCGGAGCGAACGGTGTGGCCCGGGCCCTTCGGCGCGACCATCAGCACGTCGAGATCGGCGCGCGGCTCGATCAGGTTGAAATGCACGTTGAGGCCGTGCGCAAACAGCAGCGCCGCGCCCTGCTTCATGTTGTCGTGCAGGTGTTCGCGATAGATGTCGCCCTGCAGTTCGTCCGGCGTCAGCATCATCACCACGTCGGCCCACTTGGCGGCCTCGGCGACTTCCATCACCTTGAAGCCCGCGGCTTCGGCCTTCTTCGCGGAGGCCGAGCCCTTGCGCAGCGCGATCGCCACGTCCTTGACGCCCGAGTCCTTCAGGTTCAACGCATGGGCATGGCCCTGGCTGCCGTAACCGACGACGACGACCTTCTTGCCCTTGATCAGGTTCAGGTCGGCGTCACGATCGTAATAAACACGCATGGTCATTTCCTCTGTTCGGCGGCCACGATTGGCCAAATCGTACAATTTTCGGGTGGGATCGGACCCAAAGGGCCCGGATGAATTGCTGCCGTGGTGTAAGGCGGCTGATGCTACGAGACAAGCCCGTAACCCCCATTTCTGCAGTGCAACTAAGTCAAGGCTCCTTCAGAACGGGGTAAAGCGAGGCCAGCAACAGCAGGGCCATGACAACGTTGAAGACGCGGACCGCGCGGGGCGACTTCACCACCGCCTGCAGGGAGGTGCCGAGCAGCACCCAGGTGAGCGACGAGCCAAGCCCGATCACGAACAGCAGGATCGAGAGCGCGGCGATATTCAGCGGATAGGCGGCGATGGCGGCATAGGCTGTAATCGCGCCCACCGCGATCACCCAGCCCTTGACGTTGACCCACTGGAACATCGCGGCCCCGAGGAAGGTCATCGGCTTGCCCCCGCCCGCTCCGTCGGTGTCCGCCGGACCCGACATCGCAATCACGACGGCGAGGTAGATCAGGTAGGCCGCGCCGGCATATTTCAGGATGGTATGCAGCACCGGATAGGCGGCGAACACGGCTCCGAGGCCAAGCCCGATCACCGCGACCAGAAACGAGAAGCCGATGGTGACGCCCGCGACATGCGGCAGCGTGCGGCGGAACCCGTAGTTCAGGCCCGATGCCATCAGCATGATGTTGTTCGGCCCCGGCGTGAACAGCGCCGCGGCGGCGAAGGCGATGAATGCGATGGCAAGTTGCTGCGAGATCATGACATCAGACCACTTCAACAAGCGGCGGCGGACGCCGCGACAGCAACATCACGGCGATGCCGAGCACGACCACGATCATGCCGCTCAGGCGTAACGGGCCGAACGTCTCGCCGAACACGATGCTCGAGGCACCCGCGCCGAAAAACGGCACCAGCAGCGCGAACGGCACCACCTGCGCGGCGGAATAATTCTGCAGCAAACGTCCCCAGATCCAGTAGCCGAGCGTGGTTCCGAGCAGCGCCAGCGCCAGCACACTTGCTACGACGCCAGCAGAGAGATGGGTCAAGGAATGCCATGTCACGCTCGGGCCATCGACCAGCAGCAGGAACGGCACGAGAGGCACCAGCGCAAAAAGGCTGATCCAGGCAAAGAGATCCAGCATCGGCACGTTCTGCGCGCGGCGGAGAAGCAGGTTCGACAGCGCGAAGCTGACCGGAGCGGTCATTGACAATGCGAATGCGTAAACACTGAAATCGTAACCGACTGTAAAGCAGATCATCAGCAGTCCGCCCATGGCGATCGCGATACCCAGCACCTGCAGCCGTGTCGGCAACTCACGCAGGAACAGCGCTGCAAACGCCACCGTAAACAGAGCCTGGCTCTGCACGATGACGGCGGTCAGGCCGGGTGGCACGCCGTAGGCCATGCCGTAGGTCTGCGCCAGAAACTGCGCCACCAGCAGCCAGCCGGTTGCAGCGATCAAAGTCCACGACAAACCCGGACGCGGCAGGAACAGGCATGGAAGCGCTGTGATGCCGAAGCGCAGCGTGGTCATCAGTGTCGCCGACATCTCATTGATCGCGAACCGGGTCAGGACAAAGCCAACGCCCCAGATCACGGCAACAGCAAGCGCCAGCGCGATGTCGGTCGGTTTCATGAGACGAAGGCGTGCAGTTACATTTTCTCCGGCCCGCGCGAAATAGCAGCGACGCCGGTACGCGAGACTTCGACCAGACCGAGCGGAACCATCAGGTTGACGAACTGGTCGATTTTGGCGGTGCCGCCGGTGATCTCGAACACGAAGCTCTCGGTGGTGGCGTCGATCACGCGCGCGCGGAACGCCTCGGACAGGCGAAGCGCTTCCATGCGAAGATCGCCGGTGCCCTTGACCTTCACCATCGCCAGTTCGCGCTCGATGGCGCGCCCGGTCAGCGTCATGTCCACCACGCGATAGACCGGGATCATGCGATCGAGCTGATGCTTGATCTGCTGGATCACCATCGGCGTGCCGGTGGTGACAATCGTGATCAGTGACATGTGCTTGGCATGCTCGGTTTCCGACACAGTGAGACTGTCGATGTTGTAGCCGCGGCCAGAAAACAGGCCGATCACGCGCGCAAGCACGCCCGGCTCGTTCTGCACCAGCACCGACAGGGTGTGCGTCTCGTTCGGGTCGTGACGTTCCTCCATGAAGTAGGCGGATGCGGGCTGTTCCATTGTTTCTGCTTTCATGATCACACCAGCGCCTTTAAACCAGAGCCTTGCCGCCGGCGAATGCCGCGGCGGTTGCTTCTTCGTTTGCTTCCGCGGGAAGCAGCATTTCGTTATGGGCCTTGCCCGACGGGATCATCGGGAAGCAGTTTTCGAGCGCTGCGACGCGGCAATCGAACAGCACGGGCCGCTTGATCTTGATCATCTCGTCGATCGCGCCATCGAGATCGCGCGGCTTGGTCACCTGCAGCCCGACGCAGCCGAAGGCGTCCGCGAGCTTGACGAAGTCCGGCAACGCTTCCGAGTAGGAATGCGACAACCGGTTTCCGTGCAGCAACTGCTGCCATTGGCGCACCATGCCCATGTACTGGTTGTTCAGGATGAAAATCTTGATCGGCAGTTCATACTGAACCGCGCTCGACATTTCCTGCATGGTCATCTGCACCGAGGCATCGCCCGCGATGTCGATCACCAGCGCATCGGGATGCGCGACCTGTACGCCGAGCGCCGCCGGCAGACCGTAGCCCATGGTGCCGAGACCGCCGGAGGTCATCCAGTGGTGAGGCTTCTCGAAGCCGAAGAACTGCGCCGCCCACATCTGATGCTGACCGACTTCGGTCGTGATGTAGGTGTCCTTGTCTTTGGTGAGTTCAAACAGCCGCTGGATCGCGTATTGCGGCATGATGATGTCGTCGTTCTTCTTGTAGGCCAGCGAATTGCGCGAACGCCAGCGGCCGATCTCGAACCACCACGGGTCGATCTTCGGCGGCTTCGCCTCGGCCTTGAACACCGTCAGCAGGTCGGCGAGCACATTGGCCACGTCGCCGATGATCGGCACGTCGACGCGGATATTCTTGTTGATCGACGACGGGTCGATGTCGATATGGATCTTCTTCGAGTTCGGCGAGAACGCGTCGGTGCGGCCGGTGATGCGGTCGTCGAAGCGCGCACCGATGCACAGCATCACGTCGCAATCGTGCATCGCCATGTTGGCTTCGTAGGTGCCGTGCATGCCGAGCATGCCGAGCCAGTTCTTTCCCGAAGCCGGATAGGCGCCGAGGCCCATCAGCGTCGAGGTGATCGGAAAGCCGGTGACCTCAACCAGTTCGCGCAGCAGCTTCGAGGCTTCGGGGCCGGAATTGATCACGCCGCCGCCGCTGTAGATCACCGGGCGGCGCGCGGATGCGAGCAGCGCCACAGCCTTGCGGATCTGCGTGGCATCGCCCTTCACGCGCGGATTATAGGAAATGTGCACGTCGGACTTGCGCGGCGGATGATAGGTGCCGGTCGCGAACTGCACGTCCTTCGGCACGTCGACCACCACCGGGCCCGGACGGCCCGTGGTCGCGACGTAGAACGCTTCGTGCAGCACCTTCGCCAGATCGTTGACGTCGCGCACCAGCCAGTTGTGCTTGGTGCAGGGCCGCGTGATGCCGACGGTGTCGCATTCCTGGAACGCATCGTTGCCGATCAGATGCGTCGGCACCTGCCCGGTGATGCACACCAGCGGGATCGAATCCATCAGCGCGTCGGTCAGGGGCGTCACCATGTTGGTCGCGCCAGGACCCGAGGTCACCAGCGCGACGCCCGGCAGGCCCGTGGAACGCGCATAACCTTCCGCGGCATGACCCGCGCCCTGCTCGTGCCGCACCAGAATGTGCTCGACATCGCTCTGCTGGAAAATCTCGTCATAGATCGGAAGCACCGCGCCGCCGGGATAACCGAAGATGTGCTTGACTCCGTGGTCCTTGAGCGCGCGCACGATCATCGCCGCGCCGGTCATCTGGTTGGGGTCGTGAGGCTTGCTGTCACTCATGGTTCGCTCCGGGCGCCCGTGGCGCTGTCTACGTCCGTCTTTTGCGCATCGCCCGGATGGTCCGGGCCGTGCGCGCCAATAAAAAAGGGTCCCGAAAGGACCCTGTGCACACCGCTCTGTCGTGGGTAGCCGTCAGCCACCCCCAGCGGTGTGCCGGGCTACGACGATAATAAGAAGGTCGGTAACTTTATTGCGCATCTTACGCCGTCATTTTCCAAAGGTTGCGCGGGTTATACGACCCACAGGCCGAAAGTCAAGCCCGCGCTCACGTTTCAGAGCTTACCGGTTTCATCGCATTTGGCGAGAGCGAAAGTTCACGGGTGACCCATTCGCGGGCGGCATCAGGCGCCACCCATTCAAATTCCGGCAGTTGATGCCTGAACCAGGTGAACTGCCGCTTGGCGTAATGGCGGGTGTCGATCTGGCAGGTGGAAATCGCCTGCTCCAGCGTGACTTCACCCGCGAGATAGCGGATCAGCGCCGGAACGCCATGCGCCTTCATGGCCGGCAGCATCGGGTCGAGCCTGCGCGCGGCCAGCGCCGCGACCTCATCCAGCGCGCCCGCGTCCATCATAGAAGTGAAACGCCTGTCGATCCGGGCATAAAGCTCCTTGCGGTCCGGCGCGAGGAAGATGGCTTTGACGCCGTCCGGTTCGAGCAGCGGCGGCAGCCCTTCGCGATGCCAATCCGGCAGCGCGCGGCCGGTCGCCTCGATCACTTCCAGCGCGCGCGCGACTCGCGCGCTGTCGCGAGGCTTCAGTTTCGCGCCCGACACCGGATCGCGGCGCGCAAGTTCCGCATGCAAGGTCTCGACGCCATCACGCTCCATGCGCGCGCGCACACTGTCGCGCACCTCCTGCGGGATTGGCGGCACGGCAGACAGGCCCCGCGTCAGCGCCTTGAAATAGAGTCCTGTGCCGCCAACGAAGATCGGCAGGCGACGCGCCGCCCGCGCCTCGCCAAGCACTGCGGCAGCATCCGTCACCCATGAGCCGGCGGAACAGTTGATCGCAGCATCGCAGGTGCCATAGAGCCGGTGCGGGACCCGTGCCTCTTCCTCGGGCGTCGGACGCGCGGTGATGATCCGCAAATCCCGATAGACCTGCATGGAATCGGTATTGATAACGATGCCGCCGGTGGCCTCCGCGAGCGCGAGCGCCAGCGCCGACTTGCCGCTGGCCGTCGGCCCTGCGATAAGCACGGCCTTGGTACCGCCCGCCACCTCTGCATCATCTTTCAACATCGAGCCGTCATGTCTCTCGTCGCCACGCTCATCAGCAATCCCGCCGATCCCCAGCTCGACACCACCGTGATCGACGCGGCCTGCGCCGTGTTGCCCTCCCCGTCCCAGGCAGAATGGCTGTTCGACGAGGTGGCCGCGGATATCCGCTTTAACAGCACCGACGACATTCGCACAATTTCGGATCGCCTGCGCGCGGCCCTGAGCGAACTGCCGGTCGATGTGGTGGTGCAGCCGCAGGCCGACCGGCGCAAGAAGCTGCTGCTGGCCGACATGGATTCAACCATGATCGGACAGGAATGCATCGACGAACTCGCGGACTTCGCGGGCTTGAAGGCCCATGTCGCGGCGATCACCGAACGCGCCATGCGCGGCGAGATTGCGTTCGAGCCTGCGCTGCGCGAGCGCGTGGCCTTGCTGAAAGACCTTCCGGTGACGGTTGTCGATGAGACTCTCAAGAACCGCATTACGCTCACGCCGGGCGCGGTCGAGCTGGTGCGCACCATGCGCGCCAACGGCGCCTATACCTGCCTTGTCTCCGGCGGTTTTACGCTTTTCACGAAACGTGTGGCCGAACTGATCGGATTTCAGGAAAACCGGGCCAATGAATTGCTGGTCGAGAACGGCAAGCTGACCGGCAAGGTCGCCGAGCCGATTCTCGGACGCGAGGCAAAGCTCGCGACGCTGGTGGACCTGCGCGAGTCCTTTGATCTCGACAATCTGGACACCATGGTGGTCGGCGACGGCGCCAACGATCTCGCCATGATCGAACAGGCCGGTGCCGGTGTCGCCTATCATGCCAAACCGGCCGTCGCCGCCGCGGCTGGCATGCGCATCGACCACGGCGACCTCACCGCGCTGCTCTATATCCAGGGTTACAAGCGCAACGAATTCGTCTCAAGCTGACGCCAACCGCGGAGGTATCCGCAAACAAAAATGCCCGGCGCGAGCCGGGCATTTGCATTCAGTTTGGCGTGATGTTTCAGTTCACCGCCAGCGCGACAAAGCGCAGTTCGCCGGAGCCGTTCGAGACCAGCAGCAGCACGGACTTCTTGCCGTCCTTCTTCAACTGGTCGATCCGTTTCTTCACATCGGCGGCATTGGTGACGGCTTCCTGCGCCACCTCGACGATCACATCGCCGGCACTGAGGCGCTTCTCGGCCGCGTCCGAGCCGCGATCGACGCCGGTGACGATGACGCCCTTGACGCTGTCCTTGATCTTGAAGCGGCCGCGCAGATCCTTGGTGAGACCGGCGAGATCGAGGCCGAGCGCCTTCTGCGTGACGGTCTTCTCGGTTTCGGCCGGACCGGTGGTCTTGGCCGAGGCCTCAACGGGCTTCTCGCCGTCATCGAGGCGACCCAATGTCACCTTTTTGGTCTCTTCCTTGCCCTTGCGGATCACGACAACATCCACCGCCTTGCCGACCGGCGAGTCGGCCACGGCACGTGGAAGGTCCTTCATCTCTTTGATGTCCTTGCCGTCGAACCTGATCACGACATCGCCCGGCTCGATACCGGCAGGCTTGGCGGGCCCCTTGTCATCGACGCCTGCGATCAGCGCGCCGCGTGCCGGCTTGATGCTGAGACTGTCGGCGATTTCATCGGTCACCTGCTGGATGCGGACGCCAAGCCAGCCACGCCGCACTTCCTTGAACTGGCGAAGCTGATCGACCACCGCAACCACGGTCTTCGACGGCACTGCGAAACCGATGCCGATCGAGCCGCCCGACGGTGAAATAATCGCGGTGTTCACGCCCACGACCTCGCCGTCCAGATTGAACAGCGGGCCGCCCGAATTGCCGCGATTGATCGCTGCGTCGGTCTGGATGTAGTTGTCGTACGGACCCGAATTGATGTCGCGGTTGCGCGCCGAGACGATGCCCGCGGTCACCGTGCCGCCAAGGCTGAACGGATTGCCGATCGCGATCACCCATTCGCCGAGACGCAGATTGTCGGAATTGCCGAACTTCACCGCCGTCAGCTTCTTCTCCGGCGGCTTGAACTTCAGCACCGCCAGATCGCTCTTCTTGTCCTTGCCGATCAGTTCGGCCTTGATCTTGGTGCCATCGTTGAGAATGACGTTGATTTCATCGGCATCGGCGATGACGTGATTGTTGGTCACGACCGTGCCCTCGGTGTCGATGATGAAGCCGGAGCCGAGCGAGTTCACCTTGCGCGGCGAATTGTTGCCGCCGCCGGGTCCGCCACGGCGGTTCTTGAAGAACTCGTCGAAGAATTCGCTGAAGGGCGAATCTGGCGGAAGCTGCGGATTGGCGCCGCGCCGGTTGCCGCGCTCATCGCTGCCTTTGTCTCCGTCGTTGTTCTTGGCCTCCACCGTCTGCGAGGTCGAGATGTTGACGACTGCGTCGATCACCTTCTCGGCGACGTCAGCAATGCCGTCCGGCCCGCGGGCCAGCGCCGGTGTTGCGGCGAGGGCAAAGCCGACAGCCGCGGCGAGCGGCAATACGCGGCGGCTCAATGCTTGGAACGCATCGGACATGGTCGAAAAGTCTCCTGAAAAGAGGCTGAGAATTCGGCGCCAGATTGCGCCTGAAAGCGATGGGTACGCAAGCACTGCCATGCGCGGAGTTCCGGCGATCAACCGGGGGATTGCGGCAAAAACCCGGCCATGCGCCTCACAACGTCGTCAGCCGGGCGTATCCTTAGTGACGCACCAGCCAGATCAGGATAAGGCCGGCGACCGCTGACACGAGTCCGACAATGCGCAGGATATTGTCCGGCGAGGACAGAGCGCTTTGCATCGCCGAGCGCATCCAGTTCGGGAGCGCCGTGAACAGCAGCCCCTCCAGAACCAGCATCACCCCGACCCCGACCAGGAGGTCACCATAACCGAACGACTTCATCCGACGGCGGCTCCTGCCCTATCCCGCCCCGCGCGTCGCATCTTAACGCGCGGCGCCGGCAGTCGCCGCAGGCTTGCCTGCGGGATTTGCGAAGTACCGGAAGAACTCCGAATCCGGCCGCAGCAGGAAGCGGGTGTCGTTGCTCTTCAGGCTCGATTCGTAGGCCGACATCGAGCGATAGAACGCGAAGAAGTCGGCGTCCTTGCCGTAGGCCTCGGCGAACAGACGGTTGCGCTCGCCGTCGCCTTCACCGCGAATCTGTTCCGCCTGTGAGTTGGCGTCGGCAATGATCACCGTGGCTTCGCGGTCGGCACGGGAGCGGATTTCCTGCGCCTTCTGGCCGCCCTGCGCACGGAACTCGGCGGCTTCACGCTGACGTTCGGTCTGCATGCGCTGGTAGACCGCCTGGCTGTTCTGCTCCGGCAGATCGGCGCGGCGGATACGAACATCCACCACCGAAATGCCGTAGCTGGTGGTTTCGCGGTCGAGCTGCGTGCGGATCTTGGCCATCAGCGCATCGCGGTCGTCCCGGACCACCGTGATGAAGGTCACTTCGCCCAGCACGCGGCGCAGCGCCGCGTTCAGCAGCGTGGTGAGCTGGATGTTGGCGGCCTGGATCGAGCCGAGGGTCTGATAGAAGCGCAGCGCATCCTTGATGCGATAGCGCGCGAACGCATCGACCACGAGACGCTTCTGGTCGGAGGCGATCACTTCCTGCGCCGGATTTTCAAGATCGAGAATCCGCTTGTCGATGCTGATCACGGTGTCGATGAACGGCACCTTGAAGTTCAGACCGGGGGCCGTGACGACCCGCACCGGTTCGCCGAGGCGAACCAGCAGAACCTGCTGCGTTTCGCTCACGGTGAACAGCGAGCTGTAGCCAACCACGACGGCGACCAGCACCACGAAAAGAGCGACGATACCTGCGATGCCGTTTTTCATCGGTTGCTCCCGCCCTGCTGCGGCGCTGCCGGCGGTGCGCGGCGTCCAAGTTCGTTCAATGGCAGATAAGGCACGACGCCCGGCCCGGATCCGTTCACGCCCTGATCGAGCACGAGCTTGTCGGCGTTGCCGAGCACGCGCTCCATGGTTTCAAGATAGAGGCGCTGCCGCGTGACGTCCGGCGCCTTCTTGTATTCCTCATAGACCTTCAGGAAGCGCGCGCTCTGGCCCTTGGCTTCGGCCACCGCCTGCTCCTTGTAGCCTTCCGCGACCTGCAATATCTGCGCGGCGCGACCGCGCGCATCGGGAACGATGCGGTTGGCGTAGGTCTGCGCCTCGTTCTGCAGACGCTCGAAGTCGGCGCGGGCCGCCTGAACGTCGCGGAATGCGTCGATGACCTGCTGCGGCGGATCGACCTTCTGCATCTGCACCTGCTGGATCAAAATGCCGGCGCCGTAGCCGTCGAGCGTCTTCTGCATCAGTTCGAGCACCGAGGCTTCGGTCTGCGTGCGCGCGCCGGTCAGGATCGGCTGGATCTGCGAGCGGCCGATCACGTCGCGCATCGCGCTTTCCGCGACCGCCTTCACGGTGCCTTCCGGATTCTGGATGTTGAACAGGAAGTCACCGACGCCATCCGGCTTGATGCGCCAGAGCACGGTGAAATCCACGTCGACGATGTTTTCGTCGCCGGTCAGCATCAGGCTTTCCTCGGGCACATCGCGAATGGTGGTGCCGCCGCCGCGGCGCGAATCGTCAACCACGCGCATGCCGATGCTGAGTGTGGACACGCGCAGCGCCTTCGGCAGCAGCACGGTCTCGATCGGATAAGGCAGATGATAGTTCAGGCCAGGCTGAACGGTGCGGACATGCTTGCCGAAGCGAAGCACGACGCCGAGTTCTTCGGACTGGACGCGGAAGAAACCGGACAGTCCCCAGATCGCGAGCGCGGCGACCAGCACCAGCGCAATTCCGACACCGCTGAAGTTGCCTCCGGGCAGCATCGTCTGCAGCTTGTCCTGTCCGCGCCGCAGAAGATCCTCAAGATCGGGCGGCCTCGGGCCTGGCGATTGCGGTCCGGAGCCCCAGGGACCCTTTGGACCGGAGCCCCAGGGGCCTCCGCCTTGATTCTTCCACGGCATCGTCAATCTCCTCCGCGCGAAGCTGGTGCTCCGCAAACTCCTGGAAACTCGTCGAACGCATCAAAACTCTTGGGGCCTTATAGGGGACGCGCCCGGTCCTTACAACGCAGGGCATTGTGCTTCGAGAGCTATGGTGCGGGGCAAATTTGTCAATGGAAACATCGCGAAACGGAGTTAATGCCGCAGCGTGCGGCACTATGCATCGCAGGTCCTAGCGCCGTCTTTCATATGTAACGTAAGAGAAATCGGCCGTATCTCCATCGGCCCTCGAATGGCGAGTTCGCCCTGTTTCCTGCCATTCCGCAAGATCAACCGGCTTCAGGAACGTGTCGCCCTCAGGCGCGGCATGAACCTCGGTGATCTCCAGACGGCCGGCTTTCGCGAACCATTGCGAAAATATCTCGGCCCCGCCGATCACCATGATCTCAGTGACGAAACGCCGCAGCGCGTCGCCGCGTGCGATGTCATGCGCAGCATCGAGCGATGTCGCAACCACAATGCCCGGCGCCTGAAATGCCTTGTCGCGCGTCACGACGATGTTGGTGCGGCCTGGCAGCGGACGGCCGATGGACGCAAACGTCTTGCGGCCCATGATAACGGGCCGGCCGTGCGTGATGGCCTTGAAGCGCTTGAGATCGGACCTGAGATGCCATGGCATCGCGTTGCTGAGGCCGATGACGCCGTTCTCCGCAACAGCGACAACAAAGACGATTTCCGGACTTGACGCCGCCAGCGGGCTCAAACCGCGACCTCGGCCTTGATGTGCGGATGCGGATCGTAATTCTCGAGGGTGAAGTCCTCGTAGCGGAACGAGAAGATGTCCTTCACATCGGGATTGATCGTCATGGTCGGCAGCGCACGTGTCGGGCGCGTGAGCTGCAGCCGCGCCTGATCAAGATGATTCAGATAAAGATGCGTGTCGCCGAACGAATGCACGAAGTCGCCCGGCTTCAATCCCGTCACCTGCGCGACCATCATGGTCAGCAGCGCATAGGACGCAATGTTGAACGGCACGCCGAGGAAGACGTCCGCGGAGCGCTGATAGAGCTGGCAGGACAGCTTGCCGTTCGCGACATAGAACTGGAACAGACAATGGCACGGCGGCAGCGCCATCTTGTCGATTTCGGCTGGATTCCAGGCGCTGACAATGAGGCGGCGCGAGTCCGGATTCTTCCGGATCATCTCGATCACATTGGAAATCTGGTCGATGGTGCCGCCGTCCGGCGCAGGCCACGAACGCCACTGCGAGCCGTAGACCGGACCGAGATTGCCGTTCTCGTCGGCCCACTCGTCCCAGATGCGCACGCCGTGATCGTTCAGGTATTTGATATTGGTGTCGCCCGCCAGAAACCACAGCAGTTCGTGGATGATCGACTTCAGATGCAGCTTCTTGGTGGTGAGCATCGGGAAGCCCGACGCCAGATTGAACCGCATCTGATGGCCGAAGATCGACAGCGTCCCGGTCCCGGTGCGATCGGTCTTCTTCGCGCCGTCGGCGAGAATGCGTTCGAGCAGATCGTGGTACTGGTTCATGGGTCTATCTAGCCCCGTAGCCTTCCGCGATTCGAGGCCGGGTGGAGATTATACCCTGAAAAATGATGCCCGCTGCCTGCAACGGCAAGGGGCGGGAACCGTGGTCCCCGCCCCAAATCGCCGTCGATTCCAGCCCAACCTCAGTTGAGCGGCTTCAGCACGCCCGACCACTTGGTGATTTCGCTGTCCACCAATTTCTTCAGCGATTCCGGCGTGCGCTCCGCCGGCTTCGGAATCACGCTGCCGAGGTCGAGCAGGCGCTTCTTCACGCCCTCGTCATCCAGCGCCTTCACCAGCGCGGCGTTGAGCTTGGCCACGATCGGAGCCGGTGTGCCCTTGGGTGCGAAGATCGCGTTCCAGGCCTGGGCCTGATACTCGGGCAAACCGGCTTCCGCTGTGGTCGGAACGTCCGGCAGCGACGGATTGCGCTCAGGCGTCGCCACGGCATAGGCCTTGATGGTGCCGCCCTTGATCTGCGGCACGGCGTTGACGATCTGGTCGCACATATAGTCGACCTGTCCGCCGACCAGCGCGTTCATGGCCGGGCCGGTGCCATTGAACGGCACGCCGGTGGGACTGATCTTCAGCACCGAGTCCAGAAGCTGGCACGAGGTGTAGGACACCGAGCCGACGCCCGCATGCGCTTCATTGAGCTTGTCGGTGTTGGCCTTCAGGTAGGCGACGAATTCCTTGAGATCCTTCGGCGGAAAATCCTTTCGGGCCAGGATCAGGATCGGTGTGCCGGCCACGAGGCCAACCGGCTCGAAATCTTTGGAGGGATGATAGGCGAGTTTCGGATACAGCGGCACCGACGCAGCGTGGGTGCCCATGTGGCCGGTGATCAGGGTGTAACCGTCCGGCGCGGCCTTGGAGGCGCGGGTCGATGCGGTGGTGCCGCCGGCGCCGACCACGTTTTCGATCACGATGGTCTGGCCAAGGGTCTGCTGCATGTGGCCGGTGACGATGCGCGCGATAACGTCGGTCGGACCGCCCGCCGCGAACGGCACGATCATGGTGATATTCCGGGTCGGATAATCCTGCGCCTGGACGGGACCCGCAGCCAGACCGGCGGCGGTCAGCGCGGAAAACCCGCACGTCACAAACATACGCTTCAACAAATTCATGGGGCTCTCCCGAGTATGTGCCGATTAAAACCCTGCCCGGCAGTCAGAGCACCACCGGGCCGGAAAAGTCTATTCAACTTGCCGCCAAGACAGATGAACGAAGCGCGGCTCAACGCCGCACGCCTTCCTAGTTTTCAGACTCAACGAAGACCTCGTCGCGCTTCTTGCGCAATGCGGGAAGCAGCGAGAGGATCAGCAGGAATGCCGCGACAGCCATCAGCGTGGCCGACAGCGGCCGCGTCAGGAACACCGACCAGTCGCCGCGCGAGATCAGGAGCGCACGGCGCAGGTTTTCCTCCATCAGCGGGCCGAGCACCATGCCGAGCAGCATGGGTGCGGGCTCGAAGTCATGCTTCACCAGCCAGTAGCCGACAAGGCCGAAGGCCGCCGTCAGCACCACGTCCATCGGCGCGTTGTTCACCGAATAGATGCCGATAGCGCAGAAGATGACGATGCACGGGAACAGCAGCCGGTAAGGCACCCGCAGCAGGCGCACCCAGATGCCCACCATCGGCAGGTTGATGACGAGCAGCATCAGGTTGCCGATCCACATCGAGGCGATCATGCCCCAGACCAGATCCGGCTGCTTCTGCATCACCTGCGGACCCGGCACGATGCCGTGAATGGTCATCGCGCCGACCATCAGCGCCATCACCGCATTTGGCGGAATGCCGAGCGTGAGCAGCGGGATGAATGACGTCTGTGCCGCGGCGTTGTTGGCGCTTTCCGGCGCGGCAACGCCCTCGATCGCGCCGCGGCCGAAACGCTGCGGCTGCTTGGATATCTTCTTCTCCAGCGTATAGGCCGCGAACGACGCGATCACCGCGCCGCCGCCCGGCAGGATGCCGAGGATCGAGCCCAGCACCGTGCCGCGCAGGACAGCAGGCGTGGCATCCTTCAGGTCCTTCTTGGTGGGCATAAGTCCGGATATCTTCTGCTGAACCAGACTGCGCTCCATCGAGGCGCCGGGATCGAGGTTGCGGATGATTTCGGCGAAGCCGAACAGACCCATCGCCACGGTGGCGAAGCCAAGACCGTCGGCGAGTTCGGGAATGTTGAATGACATGCGCGAGGCGCCGGTTTCGATGTCGGAGCCGACCATCGACAGCAGCACGCCGAACGCGATCATCGCGATGGCCTTGAGTACCGACCCCTTCGCGAGCACCACGGCAAAGATCAGGCCGAGCACCATCAGCGAGAAGTATTCCGCCGGACCGAACGCCAGCGCGAGTTTGGTCAGCGGCGCGCCGAGCAGCGCGATCAGCACGGTGGCGACGCAACCCGCGAAGAACGAGCCGATGGCGGCGATGGCGAGCGCGGGGCCGGCGCGGCCCTGCTTGGCCATCTGGAAGCCGTCGAGCGCTGTGACCACAGAGCCCGCCTCGCCCGGAATATTGACCAGGATCGAAGTGGTCGAGCCGCCGTACTGCGCGCCGTAATAAATGCCCGCGAGCATGATCAGCGCGCCGACCGGAGGAAGACCGAACGTGATCGGCAGCAGCATCGCGACGGTCGCGATGGTGCCGATGCCGGGCAGCACGCCGACGAGTGTGCCGACCAGAGCGCCGATCAGGCAAAGGCCGAGATTGACAGGAGAAAACGCGACGCCGAAACCGAGGGCGAGGTGTGAGAAAATATCGAGATCCATGATGCCCTCAGCGCAGAATGCGTGGGTACAATTCGAGCGGAAGCCCGAGCGCATACGGGAACAGAAGCGCACATCCGATCGTCAGGCAGATCCCAACGACGACGGCTTCCGTCCATTTGGTCTCGTCGCTGCCCATTGCGGCGATCATGAAACTCACAAACGCCGAAACGACCAGGCCCAGCGGACGGATCATGGCTGCGAAAGCCAGGACGGACAGCGTTACGAAGACAGGGCCGCGAATGCCGTAACGCTGCAGCGGCGGACCTTCCGAAAAAAATCCGGTGATGGCGACGCCCGCCCCGAGCGCCAGCAACAGATAGGCGAACATCCGCGGCGCAGTTCCGGGACCGAACGAGAATCCGCGCATGCCCGGAAGGTCGCTCGCTGCCCACAGAGCGAACAGCGCGATCCCCATTAGCGCAACGCCACCCCAAAAATCCTGTGGTCCCTTGATGAGCCCACGCACAGGCTTCGCTCCAGCGCTGTCCGGCGCTTCAGTCATTGTCGTCCCCCTCAGTCGCGGGCTTCAGCCCGGTCTGTTCTTGTCGCTCAGGGTCGTCCCCCCTCTTTTGCTTAACTACTTTCGTCAGACGATGCCAGCGAAACCAAGAAGGCCGCCCACAACCAGCACCCAGAGCGGATTGAGCCGGGTCATGAATGCAACAACGGCCGCGCCGATTGTAAGCACCGCAGCAATCCATGTCCGATCCGATGCGAGTGTGAGGACGAGCCCGCTCGCGCACATCAGACCGATCGAGATTGGAACCAGCGCCGCCTGCAGAATTCCGGGCCAGGCCGACTGGCTGGAACGGGTCAGCATGTTGCTGACGAAATAGGCAAAAACCGCCGACGGACCACACATGCCGAATGTCGCCACCAGCGCGCCGGCGACCCCCGCAACGTGGTAGCCGATCAACGTCACGATCAGAACATTCGGACCCGGCGACAGTTGCGAAATCGCGAACATGTCGGCGAACTGCGCGTCCGTCATCCAGTGCCGGACCTCGACGGCGATGCGATGCATTTCAGGAATGGTCGAGTTCGCGCCACCAATCGCAAGCAGCGACAGCAATCCGAACGTCCACGCCATTGTGAAAAGCACGTTTGCCGGTGAGTTCACATTGCCGCCTTCCTTCGCGTGGCGAACGTGAGTGCGAGACTGAGGGGAATTGCGGCAAGCAGGACAGGCACCAGTGGAAACCGCAGAACGCCGATCGCAACGAACACGGCAGCGAGCAAGGCCAGCGCAATCGGGTCTCGGCGCTTCAGAAGCGGCAGCATCATCCGCGCAATCACCGCGAGAAACAGACCGACAGCCGCGCAGGACACGCCGGCGAGCGTGCGCTGCAACGCCGGAATCTCGCCATACCGCGCATAGATCGCCGCGAGTACGGTGACGATCACCACGGGCGGACCGACCAGACCGAGAAAAGCGGCGATGCTTCCCGGAATGCCGCGAAACCGCGCACCGAACACCACCGACAGGTTGACGATATTCGGTCCGGGCAAAAAGTGGCACAGCGCGAAGGCTTCATTGAACTCGTCCGGCGTCATCCAGCGATGCTGATCGACAATGGCGCGGCGCGCCCACACCAGCACGCCGCCGAAGCCGGCCAGCGACATTCTGGCGAAGGCCACGAACAGTTCAAACAGTCCCGGACGGATCGGGATCGCCGCATCGTCAGCCGGAAATTGCGCGGGCCTGCTTTCGGGAGACGTACTTTCTGACGGCATATCTTCTGAAGCCATGGCCCGATTTAGAATGACCGTACGCCGTGGCCAAACGCTATTCCGATGCGGCGCGCATGCGCTGGATGCAAACCGGACCAATCGGCCTTGTCCATAACCTGCAAACCGGGGGCTTTTGCATCCGCGATTTGCCCCCTATATTGGGAGTGCCGGTTCGCCGGCTATGGAAATAAATGGCCGTCGTAATAAACCATTCGGACCCGGGGGCAGCACCCGGCGCCTCCACCAAAACCCGGACCGTCCTCAATCAAGGAGGCGGGTTTCGGCGGGGGCGAAACAGGATCGACGAGGGCGTAAAGGACTCGCTTTTTCCCGGTATTGTTCCGCCGTTATCGGGCTCTACAATAGTTGCAAACGACAACTATGCTCCGGTTGCTCAGGCTGCGTAACGCAGTTTGAAATACCGACTTAAAGTCCTGATGGATTAAGCCCCGTCAGGCGGGGTTCGGAGGCACCTGGCAACAGAAGCCTCCACTTTATCTCCGCCTCTGGATCACGCCGGATTTATTGGCCGCCTGCATTGCGGCCCGCCAGAATATCTGCGATCTGCCTGTCGCGGAGGCTGACCTGCGGGCCATGACCGGGTAGCATGGATCGAGCGGCGAGTCGGACCATTCATGTCCGGCCACCCCGCACCATTTAAATCGAGCAGACGACCTTTACAGGACCGGATAATGGCGACCGATCACATTCGTTATGATGTCCTCGCGCGCGACGCGCTGCGCGGCGTGCTCAAGCATGTGCTCGCGGACGCCGCCGAACACGGTCTCCCCGGAGAGCATCACTTCTACATTACATTTCTCTCCAAGGCCGAGGGCGTGAAGCTCTCCCCGCGCCTGCTGTCGCAGTATCCGCAGGAGATGACCGTGATCCTCCAGCATCAGTTCTGGGATCTGGTCGTGACCGACGACCGCTTTGAGGTCGGGCTGTCGTTCAACGGCATTCCCGAGCGGCTTGTGATCCCGTTCAGCGCGATCAAGAGCTTCTTCGATCCGTCGGTGCAATTCGGGCTGCAGTTCGAGCCCGTCGATGCTCCCGCCGCCGAAGCGGACACACCGGTGGAATCGCTCCCGGTTACGGCTGCGCCGGAAAAATCCGCCGAGACGGAAGAAGAGCCGGTGAAGCAAGGCGAAGGCGCCGAAGTTGTGCGCCTCGATCGCTTCCGCAAGAAGTAACATCGCCAAGCAATCTCAACCGCATCATCTTGAAGCGTTCTAAGCGCGAAAAGGTTTTTCGCGTTGCGAGAAGCGCTGACGCGGTTGCATGCCTTGCTGATGAGGTCCAGACTTCCGTGTTCCCGCAACACACTGGAAGTGACGATGGCCGCTCAGAGAAAAAACACGCGCACCGAGACCGACACCTTCGGACCGATCGAGGTGTCGGCGGATCACTATTGGGGCGCGCAGACCGAACGGTCCAGGCACAACTTCAGCATCGGCAACGAACGCATGCCGATGCCGATCGTGCGCGCTCTGGCCATCGTCAAACTTGCCGCCGCGCAGACCAACCTCGAACTGGGGCTGCTCGACCAGCGCCGCGCCCGCGCGATCATCCGCGCCGCGCGCGAAGTGATCAACGGCGAACTGGACGGCAATTTCCCGCTGGTGGTCTGGCAGACCGGCTCGGGCACGCAGTCCAACATGAATCTCAACGAGGTGATCGCCAATCGCGCCAGCGAATTGCTCGGCGGCGTGCTCGGCACCAAGAAGCCGGTGCATCCGAACGATCACGTCAACATGAGCCAGTCGTCGAACGACTCGTTTCCGACGGCCATGCATATCGCCGCCGCCGAGCGGATCGCCAACGACCTCGTTCCGGCGCTGACCGCTCTGCTGAAAGCGCTGCGGCAGAAAGAAAAGGCCTTCGCGAAAATCGTGAAGATCGGCCGCACCCACACGCAGGATGCGACACCTCTGACGCTGGGGCAGGAATTCTCCGGCTATGCCGCCCAGGTCGAGAGCGGCATCACGCGGATCCGCGCCGCCGCCAAGGATCTGTATCCGCTGGCCCAAGGCGGCACCGCCGTCGGCACCGGCCTCAATTCCCATCCGCGTTTCGCCAGGCTCTTCGCGAAGAAAGTCGCGGCCCTCACCAAGCTGCCCTTCACCACCGCGCCCAATAAATTCGAGGCGCTGGCATCGAACGACGCCTATGTCTTCGTGCATGGCGCGATCAATTCCACCGCGGCTGGACTTTTCAAGATCGCCAATGACATCCGGCTGCTCGGTTCAGGTCCCCGCTCCGGTCTCGGCGAACTGATCCTGCCGGAAAACGAACCCGGCTCGTCGATCATGCCCGGCAAGGTCAACCCGACACAGTGCGAGGCGATGACCATGGTGTGCTGCCAGATTTTCGGAAATCAGACAGCTATCACGGTCGCGGGCAGCCAGGGACATTTCGAGCTCAATGTCTACAAGCCGGTGATGGCGCACTGCATGCTGCAATCGATTCAATTGATGGCGGACGTGTCGCGGTCGTTTACCGAGCATTGCGTTGTCGGTATTCGCGCCGACGGAAAGCGAATCGATGAATTGATGCGCCGTTCGCTGATGCTCGTCACCGCGCTCGCACCGAAAATAGGTTACGACAATGCCGCGAAGGTAGCCAAGACTGCTCACGCAAACGGCACGACACTGAAAGAAGAGGCAACTCGTCTTGGTCTTGTGTCCGCTGCGGAGTTCGATCAGCTTGTAAAGCCGGAAAAGATGACTCGTCCGGGTCAATAGCGGATCGCTTACATTAACATACTGTAATCTTAAGCGGACATGTCGTCGCACCACCGAAAGTCCTAGGTCTAACGGCTACCATCTGCGGCCCGACGCATGCTAGCCTTTCAGTTGCGCCGCGCTGCATCAGCGCATGGAAAAACGAACCACATTCAAAACGGACGCGCGTGAGCAATTTGCTCTGACGAGTCCCCAACAGGACAAGCGCACCGGCGATCATCACGTGCCGCTCAAGCGCTGTTCTCACAAACAAGGAGGCGTGATGGGTGATCTGGTGAACCTGAAACAGGTAAAGAAACGCATCGCACGCGAAGCGGCTGACAAGCAGGCGGAAACCAACCGCGCCCGCTTCGGCCGCACCAAGAACGAACGGAGCCGCGATGAATTTCAGGCGAAGCGCGCCAGCGGCATCCTCGATCAGCACCGCCTCGACGATGGAACGCCAGCATGAAATCGCCTGTCGTAAAACGCTCGATCGTTGTCGCCGGCCACAAGACCAGCGTCAGCCTTGAAGAAGCCTTCTGGAACGGCATGAAGGAAATCGCCTCGGTGAGAAGCCTCACCCTCTCCGAACTGGTGGGCGAAATCGACGGCGGCCGTCAGCAAGGAAACCTCTCCTCCGCGATCCGCCTCTTCGTGCTGGACTACTTCCGTTCGCGCGCTGTTCATCCGACAGGAAACGGCAGCACGAGATTGCAGGCTGAGGGGCCTCATCCGTAATTTTCCGCACCGTGCAGTTACGATCGTGACTCCGCCGTAAGTTTTCGTCCGAATACCGCGGCGGGTCCGCTTCCGTTACTATGTACCTGTGTCTCGAAATGCATACCGTTTCGAGACCGGCTGCGGGGGCGGCTGCAATTCTGATCCGCGCAGCGAGATCAACATTGCACATGGCCAGCTTGTCGCCGGCCGCGAGACATCGTCTCGCGGCACGGGATCGCCTGGCCAGAACGGGGGCCTTCCGATGCAGAATGACAATCTCACAAACATCGCTGACCATGCGGACGGCGGCTCCGTCCGCGGCGTCAAGGAGTTCGCCGTGGTGAAACGCTCCGTCGTCGTCGGCGGTCACAAGACCAGCGTCAGCCTCGAAGATGCGTTCTGGACCAGCCTTAAGGACATCGCGACGCGACGCGGCTTGCCGCTCTCCAGCCAGATCGACGCCATCGACCGCACGCGCAGGACCGCCAATCTCTCATCCGCGATTCGCCTGTTCGTGCTGGATCACTTCCGCACCCGCGCGGTGACATCGGTCTTCATCGGCGAACGGCAACCGTCGCATCACATCGCACGCTAGAACGTGCCCGCTGGCGCAGCGGGGCGCTGTTTCTGTAGCCGCATCGCACCCGGCGCAGGCCTGATGTCGATCGGCGGAGGCAATGGCTGAACTGTTGCGTTTCCACCCGGACGAGCAGGTGCCGGAGCAGCGCTTGGTGGTGAAGCCGGTGGTGGATTGGCCGCCACAGGCGGACGTGCCGGTGTCCTCGCCGCGGGCGTTTTCCGCCGCGGGTCAGGAGCCGGCATTTTCACCTGCGATGGCGGAAGCGGCTCCGCCGACGGCAGATCGTCCTCCCACAATCGCTCGTCTGTCTCCGGCGCCGGCGTCACGCCGCGTTCGAGCTGGTCGAGCCGGCGGGTCTCACGATCAATCGCGCGCAGCCCCAGCCACGACGACAGCGCCGCGACATCGACTGTGCGCACGAGCCGGTCCGGTGGCCCGTTGAGATCGACGCGAATTTCAGGCCGCCCGTTGAGAGGCCGCGCGGTCACCGGTGACATGATAACGCGAAGGTCGGCCTGATCCGCCAGCAGATCGTATCCACCCGCGATCGCGACACGCGCCCGCTTCGCTTCGAGCGAAGCCGTTTCGATCCGCAGCCGCCCATCCTTGATGCTGAAGGGAATCTGCGCCGACGGCACTGTCAGCGTCCCGGCAGCCAGCACGGGATCGACAACATCCCTGAGTTTGATGTCGTCGGTCGCCTGGCCGCTGTCGCTGGCCCGCATCGCCGCCTCGAACGCGCGCGGATCGAGACCCGCGATCCGCGCATCCGTCAGTGCAAGCGTGCCGGCGCCGGACAATGCGCCGGTCAGCCCGGCGGCGCTGCGGCCCTGCCCGGAGAGCGTCATCTGCAGCGCGGCCTTGCCTTCGGGCAACACAAGACCGCGATAGCGGAGCGCGGTACCATCGACACCGTCGGCCTGGATACGCGCGGTGAATGACGTGCCCTCGTTTGCCGCGCCTTGCCGGGCATCGAGATCAATGGAGACTTCACCGCCGCCGATACGGCCTTTGACATTTTCGAGAACCAGCGACTGGCCATCGCCCTTGATGACCCCGCCAAACGGACGCAGCTCGGCACCTCCGGGCAGAACAGTGCTCAAGGCCTGAAACGCCAGTTTGCCGCGCCAGCCGCGCAACCAGCCGCGATCCAGAGGCGCCGATGGATCGTGTCCCGCCGCACCGAAAGCCAGGCCGGTCACGGCGGCCAGATCGAGCGTGTCCAGTCCGATCTCGCCATCGACGCCGGTCTCCTCGCCGCGCGTCAGCACCAGACGCCCGCGCACACGCGATCCGCCGATCATGGTGTCGAGATTGTCGAAGGTGAAGACGTTGCCCGCCACATCAAGCCGCGATGACAGCGATATCGGCGAAGCACTTGCGGGCTTTGCCCCGATCAGCGCCGAAATATCCGCACGGCGCACGGCAAGGTTAAGCATCGCGGCGGGCGTCTCGGCCCAGGGATTTCCCGTGCCTTGCAACTCGCCATCAGTCTCCGCGCCCGAGAGCTTCGCCTTCAGTTGCAGCGGCGCACCCCAGGTGCCGCTCGCCGAAGCCTCGAATTGGGCCGAACTGCTATCCCCGGACAAAACGCCTGCGAGTCCCAGCGCCTGAATCATCGCCGTTGTCGTCTCAGAGGACAGCTTTGCCTCCGCGGTAAAATCGCTTCCGCCCAAAGCGGAAATATTGAGCCCGGTTGCGATGTCGAGGACGGGCGCCGCCGTCAGCGTGACCGCGCCCTTGATTTGCGGCGCATCGAGGTCGAGCACGACACGGCCGCTGGCGCGGGAGCGCTCGCGCACGACATCCGCGGACAGCCGGGCTTTCACGGGTCCGGAAAGCGATAGCGCATTGAGCCGCTCGGCAACGGCGGGCGCGAACGGCGCCACCAGTCCGCCGATCCGCGCGAATGACGACGCGGTCGTCTCCAGCGCCAGCTTGCCCTTGCCATCCATCCGGTCGAACGAGCCGTTGCCGGTGACGGCAAGATCGCCGCCCACATCCCCGATCTGAATTCGCTCAAGGGCAATTGTCTTTGGCCCATAGCTGAGTGTGAGGCCAGCCGGCTTCACCTCCTGCCCTGCGATCACCGCGCGTCCGGCATCCAGCGCGATGCGCGCCTCATCCGGAAGCGTCGCCTGGGGTCCGGCCAGCACCGCGACAAGCGATGACACGGCATCCACATCGAAGCTCTCGGCGGACAGTACGGCCTCAAGCCGGGTCTTGCCGCCGTCGGTCAGCAGCGCAAGACGCCCATCGAGCGCGCCGCCGTTGATCTCGGCCGTCATGCCATCGAGACCGATCCTGTCAGCGGCGACCGTCGCCTTGCCGCGCAGCCGCAAAGGCTTCTGGTTGCGATAGGTCGCATCGCTGCGCCCCTGCAGCCACGCCGTCAGAATATCCGGATCGCCGGATTCGACGCTCACCGGCCCGCTGAAACGCGCCGATGGTTCGGCTGCGGAAATCACGCCGCTGGCGGTTACGCGGGTCGCGCCGGGCGCGCGCATCTCGAATTTTTCGACGGTCCAGGACTTGGCGTCGGTTTGCAATGTGGCGGTAACGTTCTGCAGTGGCCGCCCTCCCAGACCGATCTGGTCGGCGCTCAGTTCGATTTGCGATGGAATCGGCAGCACAGGCATCGACGTCACCAGCATGCGCAACGCTGGCAGCAATCGCAGCGGTTCGGCAGCCGCCGCGCCGGTCGCCAGCAGGCGGTCTGCATCCAGTTGCCGCGCCGCGAGCGCCAGTTTCAACAATGGCGCCGCGCCGAAACGGATATCGCCGCCACCCGTCAGCCGCAGCGCATTGTCATCGGGACCGTAAGCCGCTTCGACCTGATCGAAGGCGGCGAATGACGGATTGGCCTTGATCCGCGATGAAATCTTCCACGGTTGCCTCTTGTCTGTGGTCTTGTCTGTGGTCTTGTCTGTGGTCTTGTCTGTGGTCTTGTCTGTGGTCTTGGCGTCGGATGCGCGCGCGAGCACCAGTGCGCCGTTAAAATTCGGCACCCCGTTGTTGAAGGTCAGTGTGCCATCGAGATCGGCCATCAGCGGACGGACCCCGGGGTCCGCCGTGAAGTGCACGCGCGTGCCTTTACCATCGCCAGTCTGTCCCGACGACAAGCGGAATGGAGTTGTCGCGCCAAGCAACTGGAACGAGCCCTCGCCCCGCATACTGCCGGCGAGCGCCCGGACCTCTCCGCTGAATTTCAGATCATCCATCCGCAGCGTGCCGCCGCTGGCGGCATCGTGAAGCACGATCTGTCCCGCGAGATTCATGCGGTCGATGGTGAGCGAGCCGAGATTGACGCGCCCCCCGGCAGACGGCAGCCGAAAGCGGCCCTGCCGGTCGAGACCGAGGTCGAGCGAGAAGCCGTTCAGCGTCAGTTCGCTGGCGCGCCAGTCCCCCCGCATCAACGATCCGAGACTGAACTCGACATCGAGCTTGCCCGCGCTCACCCATGGCGCGCTCTTTTCACCGACCGCGACATCGTACAGCCGCAGCGTGGGCGTCGGCAGCAGGCGGGCATCGAGCCTGCCATTCACCCGTACCGGCGCGCCGATGATCCGGGACGCTTCCGCCTCGAACTGGGGCCGGAACTGGTTCCAGTCAACGAAATACGGCCCGACCAGCGCCGCGATCAGCGCAAGGATGAGAGCTATGGCCAGTCCAAGCAGCGTGGTCTGCAAGGTCTTTCCTCAGTGAGATCGGTTGATCCGGGATGGCAACAGCGCATCACCGCCGTAAGCTGCGAACATTGAACCAGCCGATGGCTTGGAATACTAATTTTAACGTCCCTTGTTCACAACCCTGTGTGACCACGATGTCCGAAAAGCAGGCACGGCCCGCGGACCGAACCGGCGCTTCGCCCGAAGCCATCATGTCGCATTACGACATGGGCAACGATTTCTTCCGGCTCGTGTTGGACCCGGAGATGATCTATTCCTGCGCCCTGTTCAAAGGCGATGACGACCTCATCACGGCGCAGTTTCACAAGCTCGACCATCACATCGAGGCATCGGGCGCCGCGGGGACCGCGCGGGTGCTGGACATCGGCTGTGGCTGGGGCGCGATGCTGCGGCGGCTGGTCGATCATGCCGGCGTATCGCATGCGGTTGGATTGACGCTCAGTCCGTCGCAGGCCCGCTGGATCCGCGAGTACGACAACCCGAAGATCGAGGTGCTGGAGCAGGACTGGCGCGATCACAGGCCGGAGCGCCGGTACGATGCGATCATCTCGGTCGGCGCCTTCGAGCATTTCGTCCAGAAGGGCCTCGACCCCAAGGTCAAGCTCGACGCCTATCGCGAATTCTTCGCCTATTGCGACAAGGTTCTCGCCATCGGCGGCAGGCTGTCGCTGCAGACCATCGCCTATTCCGAGCGCACCAAGGTGCAGCCGCTGCTGAACAGGACCTTTCCCGACAGCGACCTGCCGCTGGAATGGGAGCCGATCGCCGCAGCCGAAGGCACCTTCAGCCTGATCGCCGCGCGTAACGATGCGGATCACTATTACAGAACGCTGATCCTGTGGGAGCAGAACCTGCTCGCGAATTACGACAAGGCCGTCGCCCTGGTCGGCAAGGCGCGCACCGACGAATTCCGCCGCTACCTGCGTATGTCCGCTGTCGGCTTTCGCGGCGGGATGGTCAGCCTGATGCGCTACAGCTTCCGGAAAAAATACTGAGATTTATCCGAACCGGATATCGAGACCGCCGATCGGAATCCCCTCAAGCTCCGTCGTCCACCGCTCGCCCGGCTTCACCGGCATGGCCTTGGTGAGTGTGCCGGTGGTGATGATCTCGCCCGCCGCGACCTGCGGATTGTGCCGATCCTGCGCCAGCAGGGCGACCAGGTGTTTCAACGCAGACAGCGGCCCATCCAGAACGTCACGTGCGTGGCCAGGTTCGGCAAGTTCGCCGCAACGAAGCGTGATCGAAAAATTCGACAACGGGCCAAACCATTTGTCGGCATCGTCGCCGAGCTGATGGCGCTCGCCGACAAACAACGCGCCGTGCAGGCCGAACGCAGCGACTGTGTCCGACGGCGCGAACTTCCAGTCCGGAAAAACCGACTGCACGATCTCATAGCCGTGCGCCACCCAGCCGATACAGGACAGAAGATCGCGCTCATCCATGCCCGGCTCCGGTGCGGTGGCCATACCGAAGACGATCTCGGGCTCGATGCGCGGTTCGGGAAATGCAGCGAGCGAAGCGAACCGGTCGGTATCCGCGAGGTTGCGAACAGTGCTGTCGTACATGTAGCCCCAGATCGGCGCATAGACGCCGTACTGTTCCCAGATCGTGCGGTTGGTGAATCCGATCTTGCGGCCAAGCACCTTCTCGCCGCGCGCTTCGCGCAGACCGCGCACAACAGGTGTTATCCGATAGGCGTCCGCAAGACCGAAGGCCGGATCGCGCGATGAGAACGGCATGATCTGCCGCCCGCCCTGGTCGAGAATGGAGATCAACTCGCGCGCCGCGGCGCCCGCTTCGATGGCAGTGGCTGCGCTCATGCCGGCAAAATCTTGCCGGGGTTGAGAATGTTCTGCGGATCGAGCGCGGCCTTCAGCGCACGCATGGCCTGCACGGCCTCGGGGCCAAGCTCGGTTTCGAGATACTTTTGCTTGCCCTGCCCGATGCCATGCTCGCCGGTGCATGTGCCGCCCATGGCCTGCGCGCGCTCCACCAGCCGGTGCAGGAAACCGTCGGCGCGCTGCATCTCGTCCGGATCGTTGACGTCCACCAGCATCGAGCAATGGAAATTGCCGTCGCCGACATGGCCGACAATGGGAGACAGCAGGCCCACGCCTTCAAGGTCCTTTTCCGTCTCCACCACACAATCGGCGAGCCGCGAAATCGGCACGCACACATCGGTCGCCACCGCCTGCGCGCCGGGACGAAGCCCGCGCACCGCCCAGTAGGCATCATGCCGCGCCTGCCACAGCCGGGTGCGATCCTCCGGGCGCGTGGCCCATTCAAACCCGCCGCCGCCGCAGTCCTTGGCGATTTCGCCGAACATCGCGGACTGCTCGGCGACGTCCGCCTCCGTGCCATGGAATTCCAGCAGCAGAAGCGGCGTCTCCGGCAGCGTGAGCTTGGAATAAGCGTTGCAGGCTTTGACTTGTGCCGCGTTCAGCAGTTCGATGCGCGCCACCGGAATCCCGGTCTGGATCGCCAGAATGGTGGCATCGCACGCGCCTTTTACGGTGGCGAACGAGCAGGCGCCCGCGGCAATACTTTGCGGAATGCCGCGCAGCTTGAGCGTGATCTCGGTGATGATCCCGAGGGTGCCTTCCGCGCCGATGAACAGATGCGTGAGATCATAGCCGGCCGAGGATTTCTTGGCGCGGGTGCCGGTGGTGATGATCTCGCCATCGGCGCGCACGACTTTCAGCGCAAGAATGTTATCCTTCATCGTGCCGTAGCGCACCGCATTGGTGCCTGACGCACGGGTCGCGGCCATACCGCCGATGGACGCGTCGGCGCCCGGATCAATCGGAAAGAAAAGACCCTGATCGCGCAGATGTTCGTTCAGCGCCTTGCGGGTCACGCCCGGCTCGATCACGCAATCCAGATCATCGCCATGAACCGCAAGAATACGGTTCATTTCGCGCAGGTCGATACAGATGCCGCCCGCAGGCGCGTTGACCTGCCCTTCCAGCGAGGTGCCGGTGCCGAATGGAATCACCGGAATGCGGTGCTTCGCGCATATCCGCACCACGTCCTGAACATCCGCCGTGCTCTGCGCCATCACCACGGCATCCGGCGGCTGCATCGGCAGCCAGGTGGTGGTATGGGCGTGCTGTTCGCGCACCGCCTGCGATGTGATGAGGCTGTTACCGAAACGTGCGGCAAGCGCTTCGATGGCGCTGGACAGAGCGGATGCTGGGGGGCGTGTCAGGGCTGCGCTGGAGAAGGCCACGGCTGCTCGTTTCTTTTCTTTTGAGGCTGTTATGGCGCGAACCGTGGCAAAGGATGTATAGCGGGTCAAGAGAATGGTACCGACCCGGCACGGAATTGAAGATGACCTCCAGCACGCCTGCAAAAGACAATGCGCCGCAACATATCGCGGCGCCGTTCCTCACGACGGTGATGCAGATCGAACCGCAGTGGATCGACTACAACGGCCATCTCAACATGGCCTACTACAACGTCCTGTTCGATCGCGGCATCGACCAGATGTGGCTCGAACTCGGCATCGGCCCGCAATACATGAAAGAGCGCAACTGCTCGACATTCACGGCGGAAGCGCATGTGCGCTATCTGCGGGAGGTTCATCTCGGCGATCCTGTCCAGGTCTCGGTCTACCTGATCGCGGCGGATGAAAAGCGCCTCCACACCTTTGAAGAGTTGCGCCACGCTACCGATGGCTGGGTTTCAGCCACCTCGGAGAACATGACGCTTCACATGGACATGACGGCGCGGAAGACCGCGCCGTTCCCGCCGGATATCGCCACGCGCATCCGCGATGTCATCGCAGCACACGGCACCGTGCCCAAGCCGGATGGCATTGGCCGACGCGTTGGCATGCCGGCCAGATAACGCCATCGCGGCCCCGCCAGGGCGCTTATGGCCCGCCACTGCGGCGCGCCAGACCGACCACCGCCGAGATCAGGAACAGGATCAGGGCGACAAAGAAGACGATTTTGGCGATTTCAATCGAGGCGCCCGCGATGCCGCCGAAGCCCAGAAGGGCCGCGACCAGCGCGATAACCAGAAATGTGACCACCCAGCTCAACATGACATGCTCCTGCGGTTTGTTTTCGAGCGCGGAAGCCAGCGCTCCGACTGAGAAACCAATCCGCCGGCGGGGCCGGAGTTCCGCCTGTGCCGCCCGTTTAAATTCCCCAGAAACGGGGGCTGACGGGAACAAATCCGCCCGGTTGGGCTCCACGCGGGACGGTTTTCCGGGGGAAACCGGCCCTGCAGGCGTGCCCAATCATGCCTATATGTCCCGATATCCTGATATGAAACCTCCCCTTTCCCGCCTCGGCACATGATCCGCCGAAGTGTGAAGCGGTTCGGCGACAGGATCGTGCGCAAATCAGTATTTTGGAGCGCGATCAACGCAAAACCGGCCTCCACTTTTGCTGATCGCGTTCCGAAGTGCCATCGTGACGGCGAAGACGAATCGCATGACCGAACCGAACAAGCTGCCGCCCTCAGACTTTCGCGATGTGCCGAGCCACCAGCCTGCCGCTGGCGGCATTGCGGCGCGCGCACGTGCGTCGGCAGCGCCGCAGTATCTGACCGCGCTCAATCCCGAGCAGCGCGAGGCTGTCGAAACACTCGAAGGCCCGGTGCTGGTTCTGGCTGGCGCGGGCACCGGCAAGACCCGCGTGCTGACCTCGCGCATTGCGCATATCCTCTCCACCGGCCGCGCCCGGCCGCACGAAATTCTCTCCGTCACCTTCACCAACAAGGCGGCGCGCGAGATGAAGCATCGCCTTGGCCAGATGCTCGGCCAGGCAGTCGAGGGCATGCCGTGGCTCGGCACCTTCCATTCCATCGGCGGCAGAATTCTCCGCTATCACGCCGAACTGGTGCAGTTGAAATCGAACTTCACCGTGCTGGATGTTGACGACCAGATTCGCCTGCTCAAGCAGTTGCTGCAGGCCGAAGGCATCGACGACAAACGCTGGCCGGCGCGAATGCTGGCCGGGTTGATCGACGGCTGGAAGAACCGCGGACTGACGCCATCGCAGGTGCCCGCCGGTGAAGCGGCCGTCTTCGGCAACGGCAAGGGCGGCAAGCTCTATGCGACCTATCAGGAGCGGCTGAAGATTCTCAACGCCGCCGACTTCGGCGATCTGCTCTTGGAGAATATCCGCCTGTTCCGCGAGAACCCCGATGTGCTGCGGCAGTATCAGGGCCGATTCAAATACATTCTGGTCGACGAGTATCAGGACACGAACGTCGCGCAGTATCTCTGGCTGCGGTTGCTGGCGCAGGCGCCGTCGCCGCGACCCGTCATTCCGGGGCGCACCGAGGGCGCGACCCCGGAATCCACCCTGCAATCACTTCTGGATTCCGGGTCTGCGCCTGCGGCGCATCCCGGAATGACAAAACCCAAAAACATCTGCTGCGTCGGCGACGACGATCAGTCGATCTATGGCTGGCGCGGCGCGGAGGTCGACAACATCCTGCGCTTCGAACACGACTTCCCCGGCGCGAAGGTCATTCGCCTCGAACGCAACTATCGCTCGACCGGGCATATCCTCGCAGCCGCCTCGCATCTGATCGCGCACAACGAAGGCCGCCTCGGCAAGACGCTTCGCACCGAAGACGTCGAGGGCGAAAAGGTCACCGTCACCGGCGCATGGGATTCGGAAGAAGAAGCCCGCGGCATCGGCGAGGAGATCGAGCAGCTTCAGCGCGCCGGCCAGAAGCTCAACGAAATCGCCATCCTCGTGCGTGCCTCTTATCAGATGCGCGAGTTTGAAGACCGCTTTGTCACACTCGGCCTGCCCTATCGCGTGATCGGCGGCCCGCGCTTCTATGAGCGCGCGGAAATCCGCGACGCATTGGCCTATCTGCGTGTGATCAACTCACCGGCCGACGACCTCGCCTTCGAGCGCATCGTCAATGTGCCCAAGCGCGGCCTCGGCGACGCCACCGTGCAGATGCTCCACGACATCGCCCGCAAGCGCCGCGTTCCGCTGACCGAAGCAGCGCGTCAGTTGATCGAGACCGACGAATTGAAGCCGAAGGCGCGCGGCAGCCTGCGCGATGTCATCACCAATTTCGACCGCTGGCGCTCCCAGCGCGAGGTGGTTTCACACACACAGCTTGCGGAAATCGTGCTGGATGAATCCGGCTATACCGAAATGTGGCAGAAAGACCGCTCGGCCGATGCCGCAGGCCGGCTCGACAACCTGAAAGAGCTCGTGCGCTCGATGGAAGAGTTTGAGAACCTGCAGGGCTTCCTCGAACACATCTCGCTGGTGATGGACCGCGAAGGCGGCGTTGACGAGGACGCGGTGTCGCTGATGACGCTGCATTCCGCCAAGGGACTCGAATTCGACAATGTCTTCCTGCCCGGCTGGGAAGAAGGGCTGTTTCCGAGCCAGCGCACCCTCGACGAACAGGGCCGCGCCGGACTCGAGGAAGAACGTCGCCTCGCCCATGTCGGCATCACCCGCGCCCGCAAGCGCGCGATGCTCTACTTCGCCACCAACCGGCGCATCCATGGCTCGTGGACCACGACCATTCCCTCGCGTTTTCTCGACGAACTGCCTGCGGCGAATGTCGAGATCACCGAAAGCAAGGGCGGTTCGGGATGGGGCGGCTCGGGCGGCTACGGCACATCGCGCTTCGACAATGTCGAGACATTCGGTTCGAGCTATTCAACGCCGGGCTGGCAGCGTGCGCAGGCGAACCGCGCCCGTAGCGGCGGCAGAGGCTTTGACGAAACCGGCGCGCGCTATGATTCAGGTTCACGCGGTAATGTCAGCCGCAAGCCCATGGTGATCGAAGGCGAGTTAATCGCGAAATCCACCGGCACCACTTCGGATTACGCGCCGGGCGACCGCGTGTTCCATCAGAAATTCGGCTATGGCCAGGTCGCCAAGGTGGACGGCAACAAGCTCACCATCGCGTTTGAAAAGGCCGGCGAGAAGAAGGTGGTCGACAGCTTTGTGACCCGCGCGTAGCGGGCCTTGCCGCTGCGCATGACAAATTTGAATTTGTCGCAGTAGAATTTTCGCTGCGCGCGGCAGCCATCCAGCAGTCATTCCATATTGCGCAAGAGCGTCTGCGCGCCTATGTCATGCTCCCGCCCTGGCAGACCCCACCATGTCCCCCATCATTTCGATCAAAAATCTCTCGAAGACCTATGCCTCCGGCTTCACAGCGTTGAAGAATATCAACCTCGATATTCGCGCCGGGGAAATCTTCGCATTGCTCGGCCCGAACGGCGCCGGAAAGACCACGCTGATCGGCACCATCTGCGGGCTGGTCGGCGCGACCAAGGGCACTGTCACCGTCGGCGGCCACGATAATGTCAGGGACTACCGCGCGGCGCGCGCGATGATTGGACTGGTGCCGCAGGAACTGCATACCGACGCATGGGAAAGCCCGTGGTCCACCGCCTCATTCAGCCGGGGGCTGTTCGGCAAGCCGAAGAACCCCACGCATATCGAGAAGGTGCTCAAGGACCTTTCGCTGTGGGACAAGCGCAAGAGCCAGATCATCACCCTGTCCGGCGGCATGAAGCGCCGCGTGATGATTGCCAAGGCGCTGGCGCACGAACCGCAGATCCTGTTCCTCGATGAGCCGACCGCCGGCGTCGATGTGGAGTTGCGCAAGGCGATGTGGGACGTGGTGCGCGAACTGCGCGCCTCAGGCGTCACCATCATCCTCACCACGCACTACATCGAGGAAGCCGAGGAGATGGCGGACCGCGTCGGCGTCATCAACAAGGGTGAGATCGTGCTGGTCGAGGAAAAGGCCAAGCTGATGCAGAAGCTCGGCCGGAAGCAGCTCAAGCTGCACCTGCAGGAGAAGCTGGCGGCCATTCCGCCGTCATTGGCCGCACATCATCTCGAACTGTCGGCCGACGGCGACGAGTTGATCTACACCTACGACACCAAGGGCGAGCGCACCGGCATCACAGCCCTGCTCAACGATCTTAGCGGCGCCGGTGTCCGCTTCAACGATCTCAACACCACCCAAAGTTCGCTCGAAGAAATCTTCGTCAGCCTGGTGCATCAACAATGAACCTGCATGCCATTCGCGCGATCTACAAGTTCGAGATGGCGCGCACCTTCCGCACGCTGCTGCAAAGCGTCGTCTCGCCGGTGATCTCGACATCGCTTTATTTCGTCGTGTTCGGCTCGGCGATCGGCTCACGCATCACCGAGATCGACGGCGTCAGCTACGGCACGTTCATCGTACCCGGCCTGATCATGCTCTCGCTGCTGACGCAGAGCATCGCCAACGCCTCTTTCGCGATCTACTTCCCGAAGTTCACCGGCACGATCTATGAACTGCTGTCCGCACCCGTCTCGTCGTTCGAGGCCGTGGTCGGCTACATCGGCGCCGCTGCCACCAAGTCGATCATTCTGGGCCTGATCATTCTCGCCACCGCCGGACTGTTCGTGCCGCTGAAGATCGCGCATCCGTTCATGATGCTGACGTTTCTGGTGCTCACGTCGGTGACGTTCAGCCTGTTCGGCTTCATCATCGGCATCTGGGCCGACGGCTTCGAGAAACTGCAGGTGATCCCGCTGCTGGTGATCACGCCGCTGACCTTCCTGGGCGGCAGCTTCTATTCCATCCATATGCTGCCACCGATCTGGCAGACCGTGACCCTGTTCAATCCCGTGGTTTATCTCGTCAGCGGCTTCCGCTGGAGCTTCTTCGAGATCGCCGATGTCAGCGTGGCCCTCAGCCTCGGCATGACGCTGGGCTTCCTCGCGCTGTGTCTCGTTGCGGTATGGTGGATTTTCCGCACCGGCTATCGGCTCAAGACCTGATCCCGAACAAAAAGCGCGCCCCGCAGGCGGGGCGCAAACAAATGGGCAAAACCGATGGCAAGAGCGTTCAGTTCGGACGCCAGTTGCCATCGCTGTCGTAATAGCCGGTAGCCCCGCTGCCGGGTGGCGGAGGCACCGTGGTCGGCCGCACCGCATTGCTGACACCGGTGCCGACTACATTGAGCGTACCTGCCACGGCACCAACGCCTGCGCCGAGCGCGCCGCCGACCAGTCCGCCGACCGGTCCTGCGGCTGTCCTGCCCTGATAGGTGCCCTGCGCGGCGCCGCTGATGGCGCCATTCACCGGGTCCTGTTGAGCCACTGCGGGCACCGTCAGAAACGTCAGCGCGGCCGCTGTGGAAATGAACGAAGCTGCAATCTTCATCTGAAAAAACCTCCCCGCCCGGCCGAATCCGGCCTCGAAGCAAATCAGCGAAGGGAGGTTGCGTCAGCGCGGGTGGAAATACAATGCGGAAGAACCGCGCGCGCGGCGGTTTCCGGCTGGAATGTCTTAAAAGTCACAACGGCAACTTGCCGCATACAGCAAGGAAGGCGCACCCGAGAGCCGGACGCGCCTTCCAGATATAGCCGCAGAGTCGATTAGCGGTGACGGCGGTGGCGATAATGACGATGGCGATAGTGACGGCGGTTGTCGATTCCGAGCACGCCGTTCACGCCGCCGACGATTCCGCCAACGCCAGCACCGACGGCCCCGCCGACCGCGCCACCCACCGGCCCCGCCGCGCGGTTGCCCCGATAGGAGCCTTCCCTCGCGCCGCCTTCCATGCCCCTGATGACACCCTGCGCATGCGCGGCGATCGGCAAAGCCAGAATGGCGAGGGCCGCCGCAACAAACGTGAAGCGGCGATGCGCCGCCATGAACATGAACAGGGCTTCGGTCTTCATTGCGAACATCTCCTCAAACTGATGAAATCTTGCCGTATCAGCAACGCCCGCCACGCTGAAAGGTTGCGTCAATTTGGCGAAAACACGCCGTAAACAAGAGTTGTTCACGAAAGCGTTTACCTGCCTCCATCAACCTTAAGACGAAGTCACTGTGAAAAAAGCCACTTTCCATGCTTTATTCAGTGAAGCGAGAGGGGCAGAGACAAGGCGAACGTCATGCGTGCGATTTTGATTTCGGTGACCGGTCTGGTGCTGCTCTCGGGCAGCGCTGCGAACGCGGCGGTCTCCATCCTGGTCAACAAGGATACGCAGCAAATGACCGTCTCGGTGGACGGAACGCCGCGTTACACCTGGCCCGTTTCCAGCGGCAATCCATCGCACGAAACGCCGAACGGCAGCTTCAAGGCGTTCCGTATGGAAGAGGATCATTACTCGAAGGAATTCGACGATGCGCCGATGCCGAACGCGATCTTCTTTACCAAGCAGGGTCACGCCATCCACGGCACCGATGCCGTCAGCCGCCTTGGTAGCCCCGCCTCGCATGGCTGCGTGCGGCTGTCGCGTGCCAACGCGCTGAAACTGTGGGCTCTTGTCAAGGCGGAAGGCCTGCTCAACACCACGGTGACGCTGACCGGATCGTCGCGTGTTGCGCTGGCGCGCAATCCCCGCACCCGCACGGCGGTCGCTCGCGGCGATGATGCCGTGGGCCAGCCGGTGCAGATCGCGCCACAGGGCGGCTACAGCGAGGATCTTGACGCCAACACACGCGCGCGGCAGATCTCGCCCGATCGTGTCTACCGCGATCCGTCCTATCCGCAGGATCAGGCCTATTATGGACCGGCGGACGCCGGCCCGATGCAGCGCCGCATCTACCAGCAGCGCGGCTACTATCAGGGCTACGAGCAGGACGCGCGTTATCAGCGGCAGCAGCGTTACGCCTATCCGCGCGGCGGCTATTACTACTACGCGGAGTGAGCGCGGCTGCTATTCGTCCGGCGTCCTGAGCCTGCGCCACACCGCGCCGAGCACATTGGAATAGTCGTCGGTCCAGACCCGCTGGCCTTCGGTCGCTTCGGTCATGGCCCACTTCGCATCCGAGGCGATCTTGCCGACATCAGCTTCCTCGCGCGCCGAGATCACGACATTGGTCGTGAAGATGTAGTCGGCGTCCCGCCCGGAATCCTCGTTGAACACCCAGCTTTTCAGGTCGTTTTCCTCGGCGATGCCGACGACGACGCTCGCAAGCTCGAGGTGCCGGTTCGACACATGCATCACCACCGCGCCCTGCGGCGCGAGCTTGGCCTTGTAGATCGCCATCGCCTCCTCGGTCGCCAGATGGATCGGAATCGCGTCCGATGAATAGGCATCGACGATGATCAGGTCGTAAGCACCGTCCGGCTCCTTGGCGAAGGTCAGCCGTGCATCTCCGATCACCGGTTTCATGCCGGGATCGCAGGCGCTGATGTAGGTAAAGTATTTCGGATCGCGCGCCGTATCGACCATGGTCTGGTCGATCTCGAAATACGTCCAGTTTTCTCCGGGCATGGACTGACAGGCGAGCGTGCCGGAGCCGAGCCCGATCACCGCGACACGGATCGGCCCGCCCTTGCGCTCGCGGATCGCAGCGATCGCGCGGCCGATGCCGCCGTCCTTGTGATAATAGCTGATCGGCTCGGGCCGCCCCGCGATCGGCGTGCCGTCATCGTTGAGAAACTTCTCCGCGCCGTGAATGGTCGTGCCGTGCATGAGCACGTGATACCGGCCGTCCGAGGTCACCACGATCTTGTGGACGCCGAAGAAGCTGCGCACCGTTTCCACACGCCCGTCGTCGGCGGGGTAGACACGGATCAGGATGAGCCCGAGGGCAACGAGCCCGGCGACACTCCAGCGGCCGATGCGCCACAGCACCGCGAGCACCATCATGACGCCGGCAAAAGCGGCAACCAACCAGATGCGATTGGCCTCCAGAAATTCAGTGACTGTTCCCTGCCGGTAGGAAACGGCAATCAGAGCAAATCCGGCGATCACCGCAAGCAGCCAGAGACTGAAACCTCCTCGCTTTGCTGTCGTCCCGGCCGGGCGACACAGCGCGGCGAGCGCCAGCAGGATCGGATACTCGGCGATCCACGAGAAGGTGTAGGGTGCGATCAGGCCCGCGAACAATCCGCCGACCATGCCGCCAAACGACAGCGCAACGTAGAAGCCCGTGAGATAGCGCGCAGCAGGCCGCGTGCGCGCCAGTTCGCCATGGCAGGCCATGGCGATGATGAAGAAACAAAGCTGATGCCCGCCAAGCGTTAGCAGCAGGTTCTGCTCGCCGCCAATCACCAGAAGGATCATCACGCCCGCGATGGCGAACGGCTGGAGCTGCAACATCAGCCAGTGCGGCAACAGCGGACGCGACTGGAACACCAGCACCCATGTCAGAAGATACAGCGACAGGGGCAGCACCCACAGCAGCGGCGCTGCCGCGACGTCGGTGGAGATGTGCGCCGTCACCGCGATCAGAAGGCCCGACGGCACGGCGGCCAGGAATATCCAGCGCAGCCGTGTCGGCCAGCCTGGCGCGGGGGCGTCCCCGTCCGTTGCACTGACGGCGTCAACCGTCATCGGCGGCGAGCGCAGCAACAGAATGCCGCAGGCCGCGATCAGAATGATGAGCAGTGCATAGCCGCCGGTCCAGATCACATTCTGGGTTCGCAGCGAAAACATCGGCTCGAACAGCACCGGATAGGACAGCAGCGCGAGGAAACTGCCGATGTTCGAGGATGCATAGAGAAAATAGGGATCGGGGCCGTCGGGATGTCCGGTGCGGACGAACCAGGCCTGCAGCATCGGATTGTTGGCCGCGAGAGCGAAGAACGGCAGCCCGATCGAGACCGCGAACAGGCCGAGCAGCCAGAATGCGTAGCCGCTGGCCGGCGGCTCACCCCACCCGCTCGCGATCGACAGCGGCAAGGTGAGCAGCGCGGCGGTCAGCAGAAGAAGATGGATAGCGACCGGAGCAGTTCGGCTTTTCAGGGTCATCAGATAGTGGGCATAGGCATAGCCGCCGAGCAGCAGCGACTGGAAAAACACCATCGCCACCGACCACACCGCGGGCGATCCGCCGAGCCGCGGCAGTACCATTTTCGTGAACAGCGGCTGGACCGAGAACAGCAGCAGGGCGCTGGTGAAAATCGCAACAGTGTAAACCACCAGCACAAGCGCGTTCCTCGCGCCGGAAGACTGGCCCGTGGTGTCGGACGGTATCGAATTCATGAAGGCTCCGGAACATGTCCGGCACATCACCGGAGACGGTGCCGAATGGAGCACAGCCGCCAGCGGCGGGCAATAACATGCGCGTGACAGAAATCACTCGCGCGTGACGTGCTCCAATACTAAGACTGCTGCATGTCCGAGTACGATGCACTCATTATCGGCGCGGGCCACAACGGCCTGACCTGCGCGGCCTATCTCGCGATGAACGGCCTGCGCGTGAAGGTCGTTGACCGGCGCAAGATGGTCGGCGGCGCGGCGGTCACCGAGGAGTTTCACCCCGGCTTCCGGAATTCCGTGGCGGCTTACACTGTCAGCCTGATCAATCCAAAGGTGATCGCGGATCTCGATCTGCACCACCATGGCCTGCGGATCGTGGAACGCCGCGCGCAGAATTTCCTTCCCGCCCCGGATGGCCGCTATCTGCTCACCGGCGACGGACGCACCCATCAGTCCATCGCGAAGTTCAGCGAACGCGACGCGGTGCGGATCGACGACTTCAACCGCGACCTGGAAACCATCGCCGACGTGCTGCGCGCTTTCGTGCTGCGCGCGCCGCCGGATCTGGTCGAGGGTTTCGGCCTTCGCGCCATCCGCGAAGGGTTCAACGCGCTGACCAGCGCCAACATCCTGCGCGGCCTGTCGCTGGACAGCCAGCGCCTGCTGCTCGACCTGTTTACACGCTCGGCGGGCGACATGCTGGACGACCGCTTCGAGAGCGATCTGGTCAAGGCGCTGTTCGGGTTCGATGCGGTGGTCGGGAACTATGCCAGCCCCTATGCGGCGGGGTCGGCCTACGTCATGCTGCATCACGCGTTCGGCGAAGTGAACGGCCGCAAGGGTCTCTGGGGCCATGCTATCGGCGGCATGGGCGCGATCACCCAGGCCATGGCGGCGGCGGCCCGCGCCCACGGTGCGGAGATCGAAACCGGTGCCGGCGTCCGGGAGGTCATTGTCGAGGGCGACCGCGCGATCGGCGTGGTTCTGGATGACGGTACTTCGATACGGGCAAAATATGTCGCCTCCAGCGTCAATCCGAAGCTGCTTTACACCCGGCTGATCCCGGCGGACGCCCTGACGAAGCCGTTCCTCGACCGCATCAAGACGTGGCGAAACGGGTCCGGCACCTTCCGGATGAACGTCGCGCTGTCGGCCCTGCCGTCCTTCAAGGCGCTGCCCGGCGAGGGTGATCACCTCACCGCGGGCATCATCATCGCCCCCAGCCTTGGCTATATGGACCGCGCCTGGCTCGACGCCCGCGCCCATGGCTGGAGCCGGGAACCGGTTGTCGAGGTGCTGATTCCCTCCACCCTCGACAACTCGCTGGCTCCGCCGGGCCGGCATGTCGCCAGCCTGTTCTGCCAGCATGTCGCGCCGGAACTCCCCGACGGGCGGTCATGGGACGACCATCGGGAGGAAGTCGCCGACCTGATGATCGCCACCGTGGACCGCTACGCACCCGGCTTCGCGCGCAGCGTGATCGGCCGGCAGGCGCTCTCCCCGCTCGACCTGGAACGCGAGTTCGGGCTGCTCGGGGGCGACATTTTCCATGGCGCGCTGTCGCTGAACCAGTTGTTCTCGGCCCGGCCGATGCTGGGCCATGGCGGCTACCGGGGGCCGCTGAAGGGCCTCTATCACTGCGGTTCCGGCGCCCATCCCGGCGGCGGCGTGACCGGCGCGCCGGGCCACAACGCGGCGGCGGTTATCCTGCGGGATCATCAGGGAATCTTCGCTTAAAGGGCTGTGGAAAGAGCGCTTCACGGCTGTTGAGAAGCTGTGGATAACCCTGTGGATAATCAGTGAATTTCCCATTGGTTAAGGTTTTACTAACGTGTGGAAAACCCGGGTTAACAAAGTGTGAAGAACCCCGGTATGTTCGGTGCGTAACCGGTGGACAGATTGTGGGAAAATGGGCGATGCAATCACGAAACTCAGCCCGCTGGACCCGCCCGTGACCGCATCAGATTCCCCGCCCGTGACCCAGGCCACCTTCGCCATCGGTGACGAGCGGACCGCCAGCCGCATCGTGGACGCGATCACCGAAAGCTATCCCAGCCACGACCTGGCCATCGCTGCCTTCGAGGCGCCGGGCGGCCGCTGGGACATCACCATGCATTTCGGCGAACCGCCGGATCAGGACTTCATCCGCTCGCTGGTGACTGACACCGCGGGCGAAGCCGCCGCGAGTTCCATCGTCTTCGGCACCGTCGAAACCAAGGACTGGGTCAAGGCCAGCCTCGCCGATCTGGTCCCGGTCAGCGCCGGCCGGTTCATCGTCCATGGCAGCCATGACCGCGACCGGGTGCCGCCCAACAAGCTCGGGATCGAGATCGAGGCGGCGCTCGCCTTCGGCACCGGCCACCATGGCACGACGCGGGGCTGCCTGTTGCTGCTCGATCAGGTGCTGAACCAGCGCACCCCCAAGCGGGTTCTCGACCTCGGGTCCGGAACCGGGGTGCTGGCCATCGCAGCGGCGAAGGCGCTCCGCCGCCGGGTGCTGGCGACCGACATCGACTTCCGTTCGGTGATCGTGGCGCGGGAGAACGCCCACCTCAACGGTGTGGGACCTCTGGTCGAGGCGGTCCACGCCACCGGCTTTCATGCCCCGGACTTTGCCGCCAACGGCCCGTTCGGCCTCGTGATGGCGAACATCCTCGCCAACCCGCTGCGGCGGCTGGCGCCGGACATGGCGCACCATCTGGCGCCCCACGCTTTCGTGATCCTGTCGGGATTGCTGCCGCATCAGGCCAACAGCGTGGTGGCCGCCTATCGCGGCGCGGGCTTGAAGCTGCTTAAGCGCATCCAGATCGACGGCTGGAGCAGCCTCCTGATGCAGAAGTGCTGAGATTGTCATGGCCGGGCTTGTCCGGGCCATCTCGATTAACGGGGGTATTGTGCCCAATTGATCGGGATCACCGGCACAAGGCCGGTGATGACATTCTGAAGTTTCCTGTCCCGAACTTATTCCCGTCTCATCCGGTGGGGCGTGATGTCGGCCTCGGTATAGCCGGCTTCAAATCGCGCCCGGCGCGCCGCGCGCTGCAGCCGGTTTTCCGTCAGACGGTCCAGCATCTGGACGATGACGCCGCGCGGCTCCTTGATGGTCACCGCCGGAATGCTGCCGCCCTGATGAGACGGCGGCGAAATCTTCTCAAACATAAAAGCTGGCATGCCCTATCCCCTCTTCGTTGAGTTAAAAAACACACCCCTTCGCATTTCCGCGAGGTCCACTTCGTTGAAGCATCTTCGCTCTCAAATGGTTCCTCTCATTGGCCTTCCCTCTAGCCACTGACTACAAAGCACGGATCGTGCCATTCACAATTGACGCAGCCCTATTCCTGCGCTGCCGATTGCCCCGCAATTCTCCGCCTCCTAAGGTTGCATGATGTTTGAAGCCCAATTCCAGACATTCGAGGACCCCGAGGGTGGTGTCGCCCTGGCTGCGCGGCTGTCCGCCTTCCGTGAGGAACTGCTGAGGCGGCAACTCACGGGCTTCGTGATTCCCCGCGCCGACAGCCAGCAAAACGAATATGTGCCGCCCAGCGACGAACGGCTGGCCTGGCTGACCGGCTTCACCGGCTCGGCGGGAATGGCTGCCGTCCTGACCGCAAAAGCGGCGGTGTTCGTGGACGGCCGGTACACGATTCAGGCCGCGAAACAGGTCGACACCAGCGCCTGGAGCATTGAATCCCTGATCGAGCCTCCGCCCGAAAGCTGGCTGACCACGCATCTGTCACTAGGCGACCGCCTCGGATTTGATCCCTGGCTGCACACTTCGGCAGCAGCGGAGCGTCTCGCCAAAGCCTGCGAGAAAGCCGGGGCCGAACTGGTCGCCGTGGACAGCAACCCGGTCGATGTGGTCTGGACGGACCGCCCCGCGCCGCCGCTCGGGCCGGTGAAAATCCATCCCGCTCAGTTGGCCGGAGAAAGCGAGAATGACAAGCTCACGCGAATCCGCGCGGAGATTGCGAAGCTGAAGGTCGACGCGCTCGTTCTGTCTGATTCGCACGCGGTGGCATGGACCTTCAACATCCGCGGCGCGGATGTCGCGCACACGCCGCTGCCACTCTCCTATGCGCTGATTCCGAAAGACGGACGCGCCAAAATCTTTATCGACCATCGCAAGCTCTCGAACAGTGTGCGCGATCATCTTGAAAAGAACGCGGCCGTTGAAGAGCCGGCTGCGCTGATGGGAGAGCTTGCCGGACTGGCGCAAACCGGCGCGGCCATCGGCCTCGACAGTGCAACAGCCGCCGATGCTTTGAGCCGTCTGATCGCGACGGAAGGCGGCAAGCCGGTTCGCGTGCCGGACCCGGTTGCGATGCTGAAAGCAGTGAAGAACGCCGCCGAGATCGCCGGCACGCGCGCCGCGCACAGGCGCGATGGCGCGGCGCTGGCCAAATTCCTGGCGTGGATCGACCGCGAAGCCCCATCAGGCAAGCTAACCGAAATCGACGCCGTCGAGGCACTGGAAACCTTCCGCCGCGAAACCGGCGCGCTGAAAGATGTGTCGTTCCCGACCATTTCCGGCACCGGCCCGAACGGCGCCATCGTGCATTATCGCGTCACGCGCAAATCCAACCGGCGGATCGAACCCGGCGACCTGCTGCTGATCGATTCCGGCGCGCAATACGAAGACGGCACCACCGATGTCACCCGCACCATCGCCATCGGCGAGCCGACGGAGGAAATGCGCGACCGCTTCACCCGGGTGCTGCGCGGACATATTGCGATTGATCGCGCGGTGTTTCCCGACGGCGTCAGCGGCGCGCAGATCGACGCTTTCGCGCGGCAATTCCTCTGGCATGCCGGCATCGACTTCGAGCACGGCACCGGCCACGGCGTCGGCAGCTATTTGTCGGTGCATGAAGGCCCGGCGCGCATTTCCAAGCTCGGCACCACGCCGCTGAAGCGCGGCATGATCCTCTCCAACGAACCGGGCTACTACAAGACCGATGCGTTCGGCATTCGCATCGAAAATCTCGAACTGGTTGTCGAGAAGATAATCGAAGGCGCGGAGAAGCCGATGAACGGCTTTGAAGCGCTCACGCTCGCGCCCTTCGACCGGCGGCTGATCGACGCCGACCGGATCAGCAAGCAGGAACTGCGCTGGCTCAACGCCTATCATGCGCGGGTGCGCGACGAGATTCGCCCGCTGGTCGATGAAGCGACGAAGGTCTGGCTCGACGCGGCGACGGAGCCGATGACCCACACACGATGAGCGACAACCACAAGCCGACCAAAAAGAACAGAGTCCGGACAACGTGACCGACCCCAAGACCGACCTCGCCGCCGCAAAGACGACGCCGCCTGCCACATGGAAACTGCTGCTGATGCTGGTGGCGATGAACGGCCTCGCGCCGGTCTCGCTCTATATCCTCGTGCCCGCGCTTCCGATCCTGGCCAAGACACTCGGCAGCGATGTCTCCGCCGTTCAGCTCAGCGTCTCGCTGTTCATGGTGGGCCTTGCGATCTCGCAGCTTGTGACCGGATCGCTGTCGGATCGTTTCGGCCGCCGTCCTGTGCTGCTCGGCGGATTCGGGCTGGCGGTGATCGCCACCATCATCTGCATGTTCGCGGAAACCCTGCCACAGCTTATCGCAGGACGCTTCCTGCAGGCGCTGGGCGGCGCCACCGGGATGGTGATGAGCCGTGCGGTCATTCGCGATTTGTATCCACGCGAGCGGGTCGGCGGCATGATCAGCCTCGTGATCGCCGTGATGATGATCGCGCAGCTTCTCAGTCCGCTGATCGGCGGTCTTCTGGAAACCAGCTTCGGCTGGCGTGCGATCTTCTATTTCATGGCGGCGACGTCGATCGTCATCACCGTGGGCATCGCCCTGGGCCTGCCGGAAACACGGCCCGCCCGGGTCTCGACAGACGACAGCGGATTTTTCAAGGATGTGCGCGCGCTGTCCGCCAGCCGCGTGTTCTTCGGCTATGTCCTTTGCCAGATGCTGGCCTCGGCGATCATCTTCACCTTCGCGGGCGGCGGCCCCTACATCGTGGTCAATCAGATGGGCCGTTCGACCGCGGAATACGGATTGTGGTTCGCCACATCGGGCCTCGCCTATCTGCTCGGTAATCTCGTTTCGGTGCGGCTGTCGCCGCGCCACGGCATCGACCGGATGATCTGGCTCGGGATCGCGCTGCAGATCGCCGGATCGGTCCTCAATGTCATCTGGGGCTTCACTGGTCTCAACCAGGTGCCATCATGGCTGTTCGGCGCCCATATGATCGTGATGTTCGGCAACGCGTTCGCCATGGCCAATGCGTCGGCCGGCGCGATCAGCATCCGCCCTCAGGCGGCGGGCACGGCGGCGGGCGCGATGGGCTTCCTGCAGATGGGTTTTGGTTCGCTCTGCTCTCAGCTCGGCGCCTATCTCGGCGGCCAGTTCTCAACGCCGCTGCCGCTCAACATCGCGATCCTGATCATCTCGGCGTCATGCGCGGTCGTGATCGTGCTGCTGGTTCCGCGCACGCATGTGCCGGTGACGGCTGAAAAGATTGTCGAGGCGGAAGGCGAAGAGACGGGACTGATTTGAAGACAGATTGAGGCTCGTCCGCCGTCACCCTGAGGTGTCGAAGCGAAGCGGAGGCCTCGAAGGGGGACGGCGCTTCGTGGTCTGTCATCCTTCGAGGCTCGCAAAAGCTCGCACTTCAGGATGACGATTCTTTCCTGAAACTAGGCGCCACCCACCAGCGCCAACCATTCGTCTTCGGTCAGCACCTTGACGCCGAGCTTGTTGGCCTCAGTGAGCTTCGAGCCGGCACCGGGTCCTGCGACAACATAATCGGTTTTCTTCGACACCGAGCCGGATGCCTTCGCGCCCAGCCGTTCCGCGGTGGCCTTGGCTTCGTCGCGGGTGAATTTCTCCAGCGAGCCGGTGAACACCACGATCTTTCCGGCGATGGGCGAGTCAGTCTTCGCCTTTTCCGCGGGCTGCACGGTGATCTCGCCAAGCAGATCGTCCACCGCCTTGACGCTGTGCGGCTCCTTGAAGAATTCAACCAGCGCGTTGGCGACAACGGTCCCGACACCCTCGATGCCATTGAGGTCGCGATAGGCTTCGGAGTCCTCGCCTTCGCCCGCCGCGATCATCGCCGCGCGGAACGCTTCGACCGTTCCATAGTGCCGCGCCAGCAGCTTGGCATTGCCCTCGCCGACATGACGGATGCCGAGCGCGAAGATAAAGCGAGGCAGTGCGATGGTGCGGCGCGCGTCGATCGCCGCGAACAGGTTGCGCACCGACGTCGCGCCATAGCCTTCGCGGTCCATCAGCTTCTTCGTTGAGCGGGCGTCACGCTTCTCCAGCGTGAAAATATCCGCCGGCGACATCACCAGACCGTCGGTGAAGAATTCTTCGATCTGCCTGTCGCCAAGCCCGTCGATGTCGAATGCGTTGCGGGCGACGAAATGCTTCAGCCGCTCCTTCGCCTGCGCCGGACAGGCCAGCGAGTTGGTACAGCGGCGCACCGAATCCGCCCGGCCGGTCTTCGGATCTTCCTCCCGTACCGCATGGCTGCCGCACGCTGGGCACACCGCCGGAAATTTGTAGGGCCTGGCATCCTTCGGGCGCTTGTCCAGCACCACGCTGACAATTTGCGGGATCACATCGCCTGCGCGCTGCACCACCACCGTATCGCCGACGCGGATATCGACGCCCTCGCGGATCGGCTGGCCGTCATTGCCGATGCCCCTGATGTAATCTTCGTTATGCAGCGTCGCGTTCTGCACCACGACGCCGCCGACTGTCACCGGCGCGAGCTTCGCCACCGGCGTCAGTGCGCCGGTGCGTCCGACCTGGATTTCGATGTCATTGAGAATTGTGGTAGCCTGCTCGGCGGCGAACTTGTGCGCGATGGCCCATCGCGGGCTACGCGACACGAAACCAAGCCGCTCCTGCCAGTCGAGCCGGTCGACCTTGTAGACCACGCCATCGATGTCATAGCCGAGTTTGGCGCGCTGGGTTTCGATCTTCCGGTAAAACTTCAAGACCTGATCGACACTATCACATAGCGTCGTCAGCGGATTGGTGACGAACCCCGCCTTGTCAATCCATTCAATCATCCTGAACTGGGTCTTGGCCGGCATCTCGCTCATCTCGCCCCAGGCATAGGCGAAGAATTTCAGCGGACGTGAGGCGGTGATCGAAACATCCTTCTGGCGCAGCGAGCCGGCCGCCGAGTTGCGCGGATTGGCGAACACCGTGTCCTCGGCTTCCGCCTGCCGCTTGTTCAGCGCGAGGAAGTCCTTCTTGAGCATGTAGACTTCGCCGCGGATTTCGCAGACGGCGGGAATGTTGCGGCCCTTCAGCTTGTGCGGAATGTCCGCGATGGTGCGCACATTGGCGGTCACATCCTCGCCGGTGAAACCGTCGCCGCGCGTCGCGCCGCGCACCAGATCGCCGTCTTCGTAGCGCAGGGAAAGCGACAGGCCATCAATCTTCGGCTCGGCGACAATGGCCGGAATATCGTCATCGCTCAGCTTCAGGAAACGCCGCACCCGATCCACAAAGTCGATGACGTCCTCGTCGGTGAACGCATTGCCGAGCGAGAGCATCGGAACGGCATGCGGCGCTTTCGCGAACCGTCCGGATGGCGCGGCGCCCACTTTCTGCGACGGCGAGTCTCGCGTGACCAGCCCCGGAAACCGCGCCTCGATGGCATCGCTGCGCTTGCGCAACTCGTCGTAGGCCGCGTCGGAAATTTTCGGCGCGTCCGCGTTGTAATAGGCCTCGTTATGGCGCTCGATCTCGAGAGCAAGCCGCACGAGTTCGACCTTGGCCTGTGTCTCGGTCAGCTTGTCGACAGCGACAGGTGCTTTTTTCGGTTTCGCGGCCATCACACATCACGCCGTCGCAGCTTTAAGCAGCCGGTCCGCCGCAGCGCGCGCCTCGGCGGTGATTTCCGCACCCGCCAGCATGCGCGCGATCTCCTCGCGGCGGTGATCCTTGGCCAATGTCGCCACCCGCGTCGCGACGCGCTTGCCTTTATCCAGCGCATCCTTGGAGATCAGCAAATGCTGGTCCGCCCGTGCCGCCACCTGCGGCGCATGGGTCACGGCCATGACCTGAACTTTTTCGGCCAGCCGCGCCAGCCGCGCGCCGATAGCGTCCGCAACGGCACCGCCCACGCCGGTGTCGATTTCATCGAACACCAGGGTCGGCGCGGAGCCGCGATCGGAGAGCACGACCTTCAGCGCCAGCAGAAAACGCGAGAGTTCGCCGCCTGACGCGACCTTCATCAGCGGCCCCGGCTTGGTGCCCGGATTGGTCTGCACCCAGAATTCGACGCGGTCGAAGCCCTGCGGCCCCGGTGATGCAGCATCGGATTCAATCTGCGTGGTGAACTTCGCGCGTTCCAGCTTGAGCGGGGCGAGTTCGGAATTAACCGCCTTGTTCAGCTTCTCGGACGACTTCGCGCGAGCGGCTGACAGCTTCTGCGCGGCCGCATCGTAAGCCTTGTCGGCGGCGGCGGCAGCCTTCTCCAGAACCTTGAGCTGATCCGCGCCGGCGTCGATCAGCGCGACATCCGCCGCATAACGCTGCGCCAGGGCAGCCAGTTCATCCACCGGCGTCGAATATTTCCGCGCCGCGCCGCGCAGGGCGAACAATCGTTCCTCGATACGCTCCAGTTCATGCGGATCGAAATCGGCGGCGATCAGCGCTGCATTCAAATGCTGATCGGCTTCTTCCAGCGCATTGATCGCGGCATCCATCGCTTTCACCGCAGGCTCGATCAGCGACGGCGCACTGCCCGCGCGGCGTTCGAGACGGCGCACGGCGGCAGCAAGTGATGACACCGGTGACCCCGGACCGCCGACGGCGGCCTGTGCCTCGCGCAAATCCTCGGCGATCTTCTCGCCCTGCATCATCGTGGTGCGGCGCTCCGCCAGCGACGTCTCTTCGCCGTTCTGCGGATTGAGCGTTTTGAGTTCTTCGGATGCATGGCGCAGATAATCCGCCTCGCGCGCGGCGCGCTCCATTCCGGCGCGATGCTCATCGAGAGCCGCGCGCGCGGTGCGGCGCGCCTCCCACAGCGCTTCGACGGCGCTGACATCCTTTTCGAGCCCGGCAAACGCATCGAGCAGGCGGCGGTGCGTGGCGGTGTCCACCAGCGCGCGCTCGTCATGCTGGCCATGGATTTCAACCAGCGTCGCGCCGAGTGCTTTCAGGGTCTGAACGCTGATGGTCTGATCGTTGAGGAAGGCGCGGGTGCGCCCGTCGGCGAACTGGACTCGGCGCAGGATCATCTCGCCGGTGTCGTCGAGGCCGTTCTCGCGCAGAATGGCGCTGGCGGGGTGTTTCTTCGGCACATCGAACACCGCCGTCACCTGGCCCTGCTCCGCGCCATGACGCACGAGGCTGGCATCGCCGCGCCCGCCAAGCGCCAGCGCGAAAGCGTCAAGCAGAATGGATTTGCCCGCGCCGGTTTCGCCGGTAAGGACGGCAAGGCCGCTCAGGAAATCAATATCGAGCCGCTCGATCAGGACGATGTCGCGGATCGAAAGCCGGGCGAGCATGCGGAATTAGTCCTGCAGGAAGAAATCAGCCGAGGCCGACCTTCTTGAATGCGCGGGTAATCCACGAATCCTTGTTGGCCGCCGGTTCGACACCGCCGGACTTTACAAGATTGTAGGCGTCTTTGTACCAGCGGCTGTCAGGAAAGTTGTGGCCAAGAACCGCCGCCGCCGTCTGGGCTTCCGGAACAATACCGATGGACATATAGGCTTCCGTCAGGCGGGCCAGCGCTTCCTCGACATGGCGCGTGGTCTGGTACTGCGTCACCACCACCTTGAAGCGGTTGATCGCGGCCGTGTAGTCCTTCTTGTCCATGTAGTAGCGGCCGATGTTCATTTCCTTGCCGGCGAGCTGGTCGCGGGCCGCTTCGATCTTCCGCTTGGCGCTGGTGGCGTATTCCGAGGTCGGATATTTGCGGATCACTTCCTCAAGCGCGGCGATGGATTTTTCGGTGCGGCCCTGATCGCGCGAGATGTCCGGGATCTGATCGAAATTCGACGCCGCGATCAGGTACTGCGCGTAGGCCGCATCCGGGCTGCCGGGGTGCAGCGCCACGTAGCGATTCGCGGAGGAAATGCACTCGTCGTAGTCGCCGTTTTCGTAGGCGGCATAGGCGGACATCAGCAGCGATTTGCGCGCCCACTCGGAATACGGATGCTGCCGATCCACTTCCTCGAATTTCTTCATCGCGGACTTGCGGTCGCCCTTCTTGTTCATGAGGTACAGGCCCTCATTGTAGAGCTTGTCCGCAGGCTCATCGACGAAGGTCTCCTCCTTCGCCATGAACTTGTCCCAGAGCGCACCGGTGCCGCATCCACTGAGCGGCACGGCGAGCAGCGTCAGCCCGAGCGCAAGGCGCACCTGACGGCCAAGGCGGCTCATGAGCAATGGGCCGGAAATCTTGCGCGGTTCGAGCATCATGCGTTGGGCCGACCTGAATTTGACATCCGACACGGGATCAACCGACCACCGGCTCTGGGTTGCTGACATGTCTGCCGCCGCGTCGCGGCACAAGCAGTCTAAAGGCTCGTCCAGCGCGCCTATGTAACTGAAAAACGGTCCTTAACCAACCGGATAGGAGGACAATTCGCCGGGATTAAGGCGGGTTTGGCCAGCGCAACAATGACGTGGTTAAGCGGCAAACCGGTCTGATCCGGGGTTCCGAAAGCCGCCGGACGGCCGGGGTTCAGGACACATCCGGGGCGAAAGCAACGGCCACCATGCCGCCGGCGACATCGGCATGGCCACGCGCGCGGCGAGCAACGACCGGACGTTCGAGTACGGGCTCGGTGGCTTCCACGACCCGCCAGGCATGGCGGTCGGCCATCAGCGCTGTGAGCACGGCGTGGTTCAGCTTGTGGCCACCGCGCACCGAGCGGTAGAGGCCGAGCAGCGGCAGTCCTGCCAGCGCGAGATCGCCCACCACGTCGAGCACCTTGTGGCGAACGCATTCATCGGCGTAGCGCAGGCCCTCGGTGTTGAGGACGCGGGTCTCGTCGACCACGACGGAATTGTCCAGCGAGGCGCCAAGGGCGAAGCCAGCGCTCCAGAGCTTGTTGACGTCGCCCATGCGGCCAAAGGTGCGGGCGCGGCAGATGTCGCGGCGGAAGCTGTCGGCGGACAGATCGAAGGCATAAGCCTGACGGCCGATCGGCGTGTTGACGAAATCAATCTCGAGTTCGGCGCGGAAGCCGCCGGCATGCGGGCGGAGTTCACCGAACGATTCGCCGAGCGTGACCTGCACGGTCTTCAGGATTTCAATGAACCGGCGCGGCGCATTCTGCTGCACGAGACCGGCCTGGTCGATCGCATCGACAAACGGCGCGGCGCTGCCGTCCATGATCGGAATTTCCGGGCCATCGACTTCGATGGTGGCGTTGTCGACGCCCATGCCGCGCAGCGCGGCCAGAACGTGTTCTGCGGTGGAAACCAGCGGACCTTCGTGGTCGCCGAGCACGGTGGCAAAGTCGGTCGCAACAACAGACGATGTGGTGGCCGCGATTTCGCGCTCATCGCCGGTGCGGATGAAAATGAAACCGGCATTGATCTCGGCCGGTCCGATTGTGACGCTGGCCGGAGTTCCGGAATGAACGCCGATGCCCGTCACGGTGATGTGCGACCGGAGCGTTGTCTGCCGACTGGATTTCATTCCCGCTTGCCCAAAAAGTTCAGTCATCCAAGTCGCTTAAAACAGTTCGCTGTAACCAAACCGGTTTCGCCTGTTGGCCGGCGCCGCGACAAAGGATCGTCCCCAAGTGGACAGACCTTAACCCTTACACGTGAGAGCGCCACTCACGCTTGTTTACAGATTGTTACCCCAAACTCGCCGCATTCGCGCCGCCGGTCTGGCCCAATTGCTTGCCGAAACCGCGGTCCAAGGGCTGTATTAGCGCGGCTGCAGTCGCATATTTTACCAGCAAAAACAAATATTTAATTTACACATCGATAAATCTCCAGACTGTCCAGCAAAATGCCCCGGCTTTTGGCCGGGGCATTGAAACGTTCACGGATTGTAACAGAGTTTAGTTGGCCTGCCGCCGCAGAAAGGCGGGGATATCCAGATGATCCTCGGCACCACCCTGCGGTGCAACCGGAGCCGGACGGCCATGCGAATCAAGGCCCTGGGGAGCCGGGCGGCGCGCATACTCAGATACCGGAGAGCCAGGCCCACCGAACTCGGCGGGGACCGGACGCTGTGGCTTGCGCTCGGGCAGCGGGGGCATCGGCGCCATGGCCGGACCCGACGCGCGGGCCGCAATCGGCGGCTCGCTCTCTTCGTCACGGCGGCCGAGGCCGACATTGGCAAGGCGCTGCAACAGCGACGCACGCTTCTGCGGCGGATGCTCCTCGGTGGCTTCGCCGCGCGCCTGGCGGATCTGGTTTTGGGCCGGCACCGGCAGTTCATCGAACTGCGGCATGCGCGGCGCACGCATCGGCATCCGCTCCGCCTGCTGCGGAATGAATGACGACGGAGGCGCTGCTTCCTGCAGGTTCATCGGCTCTTCGTGATCCGGAAACAGCGAGGGCTTCGGCGGAATCGGGCGAACGCTGACGTCGCCATAGGCGGCGGGCTGCATCGGAGCCGGGGCCGGAGCCGACGGCGCGACGGCTTCCGCGATGGCGGCGAGCGCTGCGCGGTCGATCTGGTCGGCGGTGGCGCGAACCGGCGCAGGCGCCGCGGCGGCAGCCTGCTTCTGCTGCTGGGCGCGTTCCTGCATGCGCTGGTTATCGGCGCGCAGGCGTGCAGTCAGTTCGGCCAGACGGCTTTCCGGCGCACCGGCCGTGGTGACCGGAGGCGTAGCGGCGCGGGTGGCGGCCACGGCGTCGATGCCGGTGGCGACCACCGACACGCGGATCACGCCGTCGAGGCTTTCGTCGAAGGTCGCGCCGACAATGATGTTGGCGTCGCTGTCGACTTCCTCGCGGATGCGGGTCGCGGCTTCGTCGACCTCGAACAGGGTGAGGTCCTTGCCGCCGGTGATCGAGATCAGCAGGCCCTTGGCGCCCCTCATCGACGAATCGTCGATCAGCGGGTTGGCGATCGCGGCTTCCGCCGCGGTCAGGGCGCGCTTCTCGCCGGTCGATTCGCCGGTGCCCATCATCGCCTTGCCCATTTCGCGCATTACGGCGCGGACATCGGCGAAGTCGAGGTTGATGAGGCCTTCCTTGACCATCAGGTCGGTGATGCAGGCGACACCCGAGTAAAGCACCTGGTCGGCCATCGCGAAGGCGTCGGCAAAGGTCGTCTTCTCGTTGGCGACGCGGAACAGATTCTGGTTCGGGATGATCAGCAGCGTGTCGACCACCTTCTGCAGCTCGGTGATACCGGCTTCAGCGGTGCGCATGCGGCGCTGGCCTTCAAAGTGGAAGGGTTTGGTCACGACGCCGACCGTGAGGATGCCCATCTCGCGCGCGGTGGCCGCGATGACCGGAGCAGCGCCGGTGCCGGTGCCGCCGCCCATGCCGGCGGTGACGAACACCATGTTCGCGCCCGTGAGATGATCCTTGATCTCGTCGATCACTTCCTGAGCTGCTGCGGCGCCCACATCCGGCTGCGAACCCGCGCCGAGACCCTGGGTGACCTGCGTGCCCATCTGCACGATGCGCTCGGCCTTCGACATGGTCAGGGCCTGCGCGTCGGTGTTGGCGACGACGAAATCAACGCCCTGCAGACCGGCGGTGATCATGTTGTTGACCGCGTTGCCGCCCGCTCCGCCCACACCGAACACGGTGATGCGGGGCCTCAGCTCGCGTACATCAGGGGGGGTGAGATTGATGGTCATGAGTGCCTCTCGATTATGCGCGCGCGTGGGGGCTTGGGCTGCACGCCAAAGCGGTTGATGAATTGGTCCGATCCGGTGTTGAGATCATCAGAAGCCCTCTCGAAGCCATCTGCCGACCTTTCCGAAGTAGCCGTTGGTCCCTGTCACAAGTTGCCGCGTGTGCCGCGGTTCGACGTGTTCTAGATGTGCGAATTGCGGATAGACCAGCAGGCCGGTCGGCACCGCGAAGGATGCGCTCTTGGCCTCGTTGGGCAGCCGCGAGAAACCGAGCGGGCGGCCGATGCGGACCTCGCGGCCCAGAATGCGGCTGGCGAGATCGGGGATGCCGGTGAGCTGCGAAGCCCCGCCGGTCAGCACCACTCGCGCCCGCGGCTCTGCCGCAAAGGGGGAATCCGCGAGCCGGTCCCTGACCATCTCAAAAATCTCCTCGACCCGCTGCTTCACGATGTTTGCAATCGTGGCGCGGGAAACAATTTGCGGTGCGTCGCCGTCGTGACCGCTCACCGTCGGCACGCTCATGACTTCGCGCGAGTCAGACCCACCCGTCAGCACCGTGCCATATAACGTCTTGATTCGCTCGGCATCCGCAACGCAAGCCCCAAGTCCGCGCGCCAAATCCATTGTCACATGCTGTCCGCCGACTGCGAATCCGCTGGCATGCACGCACTGCCCGGCAGAATAGGTCGCGATCGTCGTGGTGCCCGCGCCCATCTCGACCACGGCCGCGCCGAGGTCGGCTTCGTCGTCGGTCAGGACCGAAAGACCGGCGACATACGGACCGGCGGCCATCGCCTCGACATTGAGGTGGCAGCGCTCGACCACCAGCATCAGGTTCTTCGCGACCGTCGCGTCTGCGGTCATGACATTCATGTCGATGCCGAAGTGGCGGGCGACCATGCCGCTCGGATCGCGCACGCCCTTGACGCCGTCCAGCGAGTAGCTGGCGGGCAGGACGTGAAGCACGGTGCGGCCCTGCGGCGTCGCATGGTGCATGCCGGCGCTGATGACGCGGCTCATGTCGGCAGGCGTCACGCCGCCGCCGCGCAATTCGGAAGAAGCCTCGACCATGCTGCCCTGCAGGCGGCCGGCGGACACCGACAACAGCACCGATTCGACCCGGACCTTGGCCATCCGCTCGGCCAGCGCCACGGCCTGACGCACGGCCTGCTCACATTCGTTGAGATCGACCACCGCGCCGGCCTTGACGCCGCGCGACTGAATGTGACTCAGGCCGATCAGTTCGACGCCATGGGTCCGCCCGCGCAGCGCATCGCTCGGCGCGCAAGGCTTCAGCCGCGCAATCAGACAGGCGATCTTGCTGGTGCCGATGTCGAGCGCAGCCACGAGCGCCGTCTTGTTCGGCGGCATCTGCCGGGTCTTCGGGGTCTGGACGCCATCGAGACTGGTCATGCGCTTCCAGCCTTCTTCGGGGTTTTCTTGTCCTTGAGCAGGTCGTTACGCGCCTTCGCCGCCTCTTCCGACAGGCGAACGGTCAGCCGGTCCGGCAGCCGCATGTCGATGGCGGTGATGTCGCGCGAGAACAGGCCGGTCTCCTTATCCATCTTCGACAGGGTCGCCAGCGCCTTCTCGACCTCGAATTCCGGCAGCCGGACGTCGATGCCGTCAGCGAGGCGCAAGTTCCAGCGGCGCTCGCCGACAAAGACGATGGCCTTCACCTGAGACTTCACCTGCGGATATTGCGCCAGCAGGCCGAGGAAATCCTTCGCGCGGGTTTCAGCGCCCTTGCCCACCACCAGCGGCAGCGACACGAAGCGCCGTGCCACATACGGCTCAAGCACCGTGCCATCGGACGAGATCACCGACACACGGCCGTTCTCCTGCCAGAGTGCGAACGGCGAACGCTCGGTGATGTCGATCTGCAACGCGCCCGGATACAGCTTCTGCACCGTGGCGTCGGCGATCCACGGATCGGCCTTCAGCTTGTCTCGCGCCGCGGCAGCATCGAGAAACAGCAGCGAGGAGCGCCCGTTGACGCCGCCGACGGCAAGGATTTCGTCCTGCGTGAGTTGCTTGCGGCCGGTGATCGCGACGCTGGTGATGCGGAAGCCTAGCGCGTTGGCCGCGGCATTGCGGGTATCGCTCAAGGCCCCGAGCACATCGTCGGTGTGTCCGCCTTTGGTCACGCCGAGCACGACAGCGCCAAGCAGCACAACGACGGTCGCGGCAAGACCGAAACCGCGCGGACGACGGCGCTCCAGTTCTGAAATCCAGCGCGGGTCTTCCTGGCGAGAAATCACAGTGACGCCGGCACGGCGCGCGGACTCCTGCCCGCGGGCGCGCGGACGCTGGGCCGCGGAAGCGGCCCTGGCCTGCTGAGGATTAGACTGGGACCTCGTCCGGCTTAACGACCGAGAGAGGCGTCCTCCACCATCCATTGCACCAACTCGTCAAATGTGATGCCTGCATGCGCTGCAAGCTCTGGCACAAGTGACGTCTCGGTCATGCCGGGTTGGGTGTTCACTTCGAGGCAGGTCAATCCCCCAATACCCTCGATGCGGTCGTCGTAGCGGAAATCCGCACGGCTTACGCCCCGGCAGCCAAGCGCAACATGCGCCGCCAGCGTTAACCTTCGGACTTCCTGGTAAACAAAAGGTAAAATAGGTGCGGGCAGGATGTGTTTTGATGCGCCCGGAGAGTACTTTGCCTCGTAATCGTAGAATTTAATTAAAGGTACGATCTCGATCACCCCGGTCGGCTCACCATTAATCACGGCGCAGGTGAGTTCCTTCCCGGCGATGTATTTTTCCACCAGAAGCTGGTCGCCATGGGGCCAGTCCTCGCGGAACAGTTCCTGCGGCGGATGAGCATGGGATTCCGTGACGATGAAAACTCCGACACTGGAGCCGTCCGCCACGGGCTTGATGACATAGGGCGGCGCCATGGCATGGCCTTTGGCGACTTCGGCCCGCGTCAGCGTCAACCCTTCAGGCACCGGTACCCCCGCCGTCGCCATTACGGTCTTGGCAAGGTCTTTCTGCATCGCCAGCGACGACGCCAGCACGCCGGAATGCGAATAGGGAATCCCGAGCGTCTCCAGCACGCCCTGAATGGTGCCGTCCTCACCCGGGCGGCCATGAAGCATTACCAGCGCCGCATCCGGCTTCACCTGATCGAGCACCGTTGCGATGTCGCGTTTCACGTCGATGCGTGTGACACGATAGCCCTTGCGCTCCAGCGCGTCGGCGCAGGCCTTGCCCGACCGCAACGAGACCTCCCGCTCGGACGACCAGCCGCCCATCAGAACAGCGACATGCTTGAATCGAGTCATGACATCTCCCAATGGGCCTTACCTACGCTGATTTGCGCCGATGACCAAGCCATCGCGAGTCAGATAGGTGCGCAGCCAGCGAATCCCGCGCCGGAATGCAATCAAGAAAGAAGGCCGTTTCCATGATCAGAGCATGGCTCGACATGTCCCCGTTGGGGATTTTCCTGTCCCTGATCGGACTTTATTTCGGCTTCACGCTCGGCCTGGCGCTGATTGTTTTTTGCTCGCCCTTCAAAAAGCATGTCATGTCGCTGAACGGCGTGGTCGCGCCGTTCTTCGGTTCGGTTGCGATCCTGTTTGCGCTGCTGACCGGATTTCTCGCCAACGATGTCAGCGAACGCAACCGCCGCGCGCATCGCGCGGTGGAAACCGAAGCCGGTGAAATCCACAATCTCCACACCTTGAGCGTTGCGTCGGTCTCGGACATGCAGTCCATCCGCAAGGCGATCAAGACCTATGTCGCCTCGGTCGTCACCGATGAATGGCGGCTGCTCGACAAGGGCCAAACCTCGCCAGTCACAGCGGCCGCCTACGATGAACTCCTGCATGAGGTGAGCGTCCCGTCGATCGGAAAGGCATCGGGCACCGCCGTGCAGTCCGCAATGCTCGGCTCGGCGCTGCGGATCGGCACGACGCGATACGAACGCATAGCCATCGCGTCGGACCACACCAACGACCTGAAATGGCTGGTCGTGATCCTGCTGGGGCTGTTCACGCAAATGGCCATCGCGGTGGTTCATCTCGAACGGCCTCGCGCTTTCGCAGCGTCGATGATGGTGTTTTCCAGCGCCGTGATCGTCACGCTCGGCATCATCGCGCTGCAGGAATATCCCTTCAACGGCGCGTTCCGGGTTTCGCCGGCACCCATCGCGCAACTGCTGTCGCTCCCCGAAACAGTTACGCCGCGGCCCCTGAACTAGGGCAAGGGAATTCCGATCCGCTTGATCTCCCAGTGCAGATCAATGCCGGAATTTTCCTTCACCCGCGCCCGCACCGTCTCGCCGAGCGTTTCGATGTCATGCCCGGTGGCATCGCCGGTGTTGATCAGGAAATTGCAGTGCATTTCCGAGACCTGCGCGCCGCCGACACGGAAGCCGCGCATGCCCGCCGCATCGACCAGTTTCCAGGCGCTGTGACCCGGCGGATTCTTGAAGGTCGAGCCGCCGGTCTTCTCGCGGATCGGCTGCGCGGTCTCGCGATGGTTTTGCACCTCAAGCATCCGCGCGCGGATCGTCTCGGGATCGGTGACTGTCCCGCGATAGAGCGCGGAGGTGAAGATCACCGACGCATCCACTCCTGAATTGCGATAGACGAATTTCATGTCGGCATTCGAGAAGATGACGCGCTCGCCCGTGCGCGTGATGCCCCTCGCCTCGACCAGCACATCCTTGGTTTCGCCACCGTTGGCGCCCGCATTCATGCGCAGCGCGCCGCCGATCGAGCCGGGAATGCCGAAATAGAATTCCAATCCGCCGATATTGGCCGCGGCGGCGGCTTCAGCCACGCGCTTGTCGAGCGCCGCCGTTCCCGCGCGCACCGTATCGCCCTCGGCTTTCACCTCGCCGAATCCGCGTGGCGACAGGCGGATGACAACGCCACTGACGCCACCGTCACGCACGATCAGATTCGATCCGACACCGACGGTGTAGACCGGAATGTCCTGCGGCAGCCTCATAAGGAAGTAAGCGAGATCATCTTCATCGGCGGGCGTGAACAGAATCTGTGCCGGGCCTCCGACGCGAAACCACGTCAAAGGCGCAAGCAATTCATTCGCGAGCAGGCGCCCGCGCAGATCGGGCATCGCGGATTTCAGATCGGCGCTGATATCGGAGAAAGTCAGTACAGCCAAGAACGATACTCCGGCCTGGTGTCTTTCATGTCGTCGAATAACCATACCATACGATCGACAAACCAGGTTTTGGCGACAATCACCAGCAGCATGGCCAAAACGGTCACGGCCGCATTCGACACGACAAGTCCCCAAATCAAGGCGCCTGTGCCGATCAGCGAAAACAAGGCTGCCGCGCGAGGCGCGACACGGTGATGCAATGGAATTTCGTCACGCTTGAGATCCAACCAAACCCGCTCACCAAGCACAGCCTTTGAGGCCCAATTGTTGGTGGAAGCCGGCGGCGGAAACGCCCGCGGATTCCATATCAACCACGCAACGACAATCACAACAGGAACGACCACCCACCAGTCCAGCCACATCCGGCTCCAGATCGCCGCGACCAGCGCCGGAAACGCGGCGTAGCGCGTCCAGACACTCCACGGATTGGCATGACGGCGCCATGTCTCATCGCTGAGAACCATTCGTAGCACCTCGCGCTAGCTCAGGGCCTTCAGCTCACCCGGTAACGCATAGGCCCATTGGGTGATGTTGCCCGCACCGAGACACACCACGAAGTCATCCTTCTTCGCGATATTGCGCACCAGCGGCGCAAGACTGTCGGCGCCATCGAGCGGGATCACCTCTCGATGCCCGTGCGCGCGAAGACCCTGCACGAAGGAATCGCGGTCAATGCCGGGGATCGGATCTTCGCCCGCCGCGTAGATATCGGCGACGATCACCGTATCCGCATCGTTGAAGCAGGTGCAAAATTCCTCGAACAGCGATTGCAGGCGAGTGTAACGATGCGGCTGCACCACCGCGATCACCTTCCCCTTAGTCGAATCCCGCGCGGCCTTGAGCACGGCGGCGATTTCCACCGGGTGATGGCCGTAGTCGTCGATAATCGTCACACCGTTCCATTCACCGGTGCGCGTGAAGCGCCGCTTTACGCCACCGAAGCCGGCGAGCGCCTTGCGGATCGCATCGTCCGAGATTCCGATCTCGTGCGCCACGGCGATCGCCGCCGTGGCGTTGAGCGCATTGTGACGGCCAGGCATCGGCAGCACCAGGTCCGAAATCCGATGACCGACCTGGGTCTTGCGGTGGCGGAATTCGACCTCGAATTTCGAGCCGCCGCTGAACGGTTCGAGATCGACCAGCCGTGCATCGGCCTGCGGATTTTCACCATAGGTGATGATGCGGCGATCCTCGATCTTGCCGACCAGCGCCTGCACCACCGGATGGTCGATGCACATCACGGCGAAACCGTAGAACGGCACGCCTTCGACGAAATCCTTGAAAGCCTCCTGCACGGCATCGAATGTCTTGAAGTGATCGAGATGTTCGGGATCGACATTGGTGACGATGGCGACGTCGACCGGCAGCTTGAGGAAGGTGCCGTCGCTCTCGTCGGCTTCCACCACCATCCATTCGCCCGCGCCGAGCCGCGCATTGGTGCCGTAGGCGTTGATGATGCCACCATTGATGACGGTCGGATCGAGCGCGCCCGCATCAAGCAGCGTTGCGACCATCGAGGTCGTGGTGGTCTTGCCGTGGGTGCCGGCGATGGCGATGCAGCTTTTCAGCCGCATCAGTTCTGCCAGCATTTCAGCGCGGCGCACCACGGGAATGCGCAGGCCGCGCGCGGCGACCAGTTCCGGATTATCGCGCTTGATGGCGGTGGAAACCACCATCACATCCGCGCCGTTCACATTCTCGGCCTTGTGGCCGATGCTGATCTTGATGCCCTTGTCGCGCAGCCGGGTGACGTTGGCGTTCTCGGAAGCGTCCGAGCCCTGCACCGTGTAGCCGAGATTGCACAGCACCTCGGCGATACCGCTCATGCCGATGCCGCCGATACCGACGAAGTGAATGGGTCCGATCTCGCGCGGCAGTCTCATACATATCTTCCGGTCATGGGAGATGCCGTCCGGGCATCCATGGCGTCCTTCAAACAGACGAAGCCGACCGGGACAAGCCCGGCCGGTTCGGAAAAGTACACGATTCTTTTCAGATCAGGCCGGAAAGGCCCAACTTGGCCCTCTATTCGGCGGCCGCGGGGCAAACAGCGGCCGGAACCGGCTTGGCGCGCGTCTCGAACCGATGGCTCGCGATCGCCAGCGCCATGCCGGCCAGCGGGACCAGCGCCGCGATCCACGGCACCGATTCGAGTCCCGGCCCGCGCGCAATCACAACCCCGCCCAGCCACGCACCGATGGCGTTGCCGAGGTTGAACGCCGCGATGTTGAAGCTCGACGCCAGCGACTGACCCGCGCCATGTGCTTTTTCGAGCACCCACATCTGCAGCGGCGGCGCCGTCGCGAAGGCGGCGACGCCGAACAGCGCGGCAAAGACGACCATCGCGACCTTGTTATGAACGGCGAAGGTCATCAGGGCGAGCACAAGAGCGAGAGCGAACAGGCTCCCGAACACTGTCGGCATCAGATGCCTGTCCGCGAACCGTCCACCGAGCAGGTTTCCGATCAGCAAGCCGATCCCGACGACCAGCAGGATCGGCGACACCGCAGCATCGGAGAAGCCGGTCACCTTAGTGAGCAGCGGCGCCAGATACGTGAAGACCGCGAACACACCGACCCATCCGAGAACAGTCGTCAGCAATCCGGCAAGCACCGGACCACGCTTCAAAACAGCAAGGTCTTCCCGCAGATTGAAGGCTTCAGGCGCTTCCTTGCTGGCAGGCACCAGCAGCGCGATGATCGCGAAAGCGATGACACCAACCACCGTGACAGCCCAGAAGGTCGCGCGCCAGCCGAAATGCTGGCCGAGCCAGGTTCCGAACGGCACGCCAAGGATAGTCGCAACGGTCAGACCCGTGAACATGATCGCGATGGCCGACGCCTTCTTGTCGGAAGCGACCAATGAGGTCGCAACCACCGAGCCGACGCCGAAGAACGTGCCATGTGCGAAGGCGGTGAGCACCCGCGCGGCCATCAGGGTCCAGTAGTTCGGCGCGAGCGCGCAGGCCAGATTGCCGATGGTGAACACCGCCATCAGCACCAGCAGCGCGGTCTTCCGTGGCCAGCGCGCGGTGGCGATGGTCATGATCGGCGCACCGAGAACGACGCCGAGGGCATAGCCGGAAATCAGCAGGCCTGCCGCCGGGATCGAGACACCGAGATCGGCGCCGACCTCGATCAGCAGGCCCATGATGACAAATTCGGTGACGCCGATTCCGAAGGCGCCGGCGGTGAGCGCGTAGAGTGCGAGTGGCATGGAACAGTCCTCGGGCAAATCCGGCCAAATGCCGGCATCATCCGAGAGTGGACGCAAAGCCATTGGTGAACTAGATTGTGGAAAGTAACAGTATTTGTGAAATGAAGTCACAATGGCCAGTCAGGACATCAACCGCTCCGGCGAAATGGAAGTGTTCGCCCGCGTGGTCGAACTTGGAGGATTCTCGGCGGCGGCGCGCGCCTTCCGGATGAGTCCGTCGGCGGTCAGCAAACTCGTGGCCCGGCTGGAGGCGCGGCTCGGCGTGCGCCTGATCAACCGCTCGACCCGAAAGCTGCAACTCACCCCGGAAGGCTCGGCCTATTACGACCGCAGCATCCGTATCCTCGACGACATCAACACGGCGGAACGCGAAGCCGCCATCGGCGCAATTCCGCGTGGCCGGGTGCGAGTCAATACCAGCGTACCGTTCGGGCTGCACTGGCTGCTGCCGTTATTGCCCGGATTCTTCAGGCTGCATCCCGGCATCAGCGTGGATGTGGCGCTGACCGATACGGTCGTCGACCTGATGGAGGAACGCGCGGACATCGCCATCCGCGTCGGCCCGCTGCGCGAGTCGCGCCTGCTCGCGCGCAAACTCGGCCAGAGCCGCATGGTGGTGGTCGCAGCGCCGTCCTACCTTAAGGAACACGGCACGCCGCAAACGCCAACCGATCTCACCAAGCACAACATGCTTGGCTTCTGCTTTTCAAAACAGATCGACGGCTGGCCGTTTCGCGATGGCAATGGCGGGACGATTTCGGTGGTGCCCGTCGGCAACGCCCTCGTCTCGGACGGCGAGGCGATGCAGCGCCTTGCGGTGGCGGGCGCGGGCCTCGCGCGGCTGGCACGCTTTCATGTCGACGCGGACATCAAGGCCGGACGGCTCGCCGCCGTGCTGGAAGATTTCAACCCCGGCGATCTCGAGCCGGTGCATGCGGTGTTTCTCGGCCACGGCGGACATCTGCCCGCCCGCGTCCGGGCGTTTCTGGATTATCTGGTGGAGAACGTGCGGCTTTAGAGTCCGGCGACCTTCATCAACAGGTCTGCCAGACGCTCCGACGCATCAAGCCTGCCGACAGTGCGTGCGCTGGCCGCCATCACCACCAGCCGCGCCGGATCGGCGGCGAGCGCGGAGATTTCCGACGCCAGACGATCCGGCGTGAATTCAGCTTGCGGAATCCGGATCGCGCCGCCTGCCTTTTCCAGCACACCAGCGTTGGCATGCTGATCCTGGTCAATCGCGCCGGGCAGCGGCACGAGGATCGAAGGGCGGCCTATCGCGCCAAGCTCTGCGACCGTTCCAGCTCCCGAACGCGACACCACAAGATGCGTCGCGGCAAAGCGTGCGGGCAGATCGGTGAAGAACGGCGCAAGCTCCGCCTCGATCTTGAGCTTGTCATAGACCGCGCGCACGCGCGGCATGTCTTCCTCGCGAACCTGCTGCACCAGGCTGAGCCTGCGCCACAGCGCCGGCTCCAGCCGCTCGATCGCAGGCGGCACGATGTCCGCCATCACCCGTGCGCCCTGGCTTCCGCCAACGACCAGCAGACGCAGCGGTCCATCGGCAGTCGGAGCAACATAGGGTACAGCAGCAGCGGCAAGGATCGCGGGCCGCATCGGCGTGCCGGTCACGGTGGTCTTGTCCGCGAGGGACGGATCGCGGTCGAGCACGCCGGGCAGCGAGGTCGCAATCGCGCTGACGCGGGTCGAGAGCAGACGGTTGGCGCGGCCAAGCACCGCATTGGAATCATGAATGACAGTTGGAATGCCGAGCAGCTTCGCCGCGATCAGCGGCGGCAGCGTCGGATATCCGCCGAAGCCGACCACGGCCTTGGGCCTGCGCGCTATCAGCAAGGCGAGCGCCTTGGCGCCACCGGCGGCCAGCATCGCGCCCGTGCGTGCCAGCGCCCAGGGCGTGCGGCCGCGCACCGTTTCGCTCGGCACCACGTCCATCATGTCGCGCGTGAACATCCCGCCATAACGCAGCGCGCGGGAATCCGTCATCAGCCGCACCTTCGCGCCGCGCTTGATCAGCGCAACGCCGAGCGCCTCGGCAGGAAACAGGTGGCCGCCCGTTCCGCCCGCCGCCAGCATGATGAGAGGTTTGTCAGACATCGGACCGCTGCGTGTTACGCGAAGCCGTGCGCCGCTTGCGCCGCGCCGATGGATTCCATCTCCACGCGCGGACGCTGCCGCGTCAGCGCCAGCAGCATGCCGACACCATAGGCCAGCGAGATCATCGACGAACCGCCATAGGAAATAAACGGCAGCGTCATGCCCTTCGCCGGCATCAGGTGCAGGTTCACCGCCATGTTGATGGAGGCCTGGATGCCGAACATGATCGCGAGCCCCGCAGCGGCAAAACGCGCGAACAGGTCCTCGCTGGCATAGGCCCGCGACAGCGCGCGGATCACGATAAAGGCGAACAGCGCCAGCAGCGCGAGGCAGAGGATGATTCCAAACTCCTCGGCCGCGACCGCGAACACGAAGTCGGTGTGGCTGTCGGGCAGGATGCGCTTCACCGTGCCCTCGCCCGGACCCTGCCCGAACCAGCCGCCATGGGTGAAGGCTTCCATCGCGGTATCGACCTGAAAGGTGTCGCCCGACGCCGGGTCCATGAAACGTTTGATGCGGCCCGCGACGTGCGGAACCATCATATAGGCGCCGAACAAACCGGCTGCGCCCGCGCCCATCAGGCCGAGCACCCAGATCATCCGCATTCCCGCGATGAAGAACAGCGCGCCCCACACCATCAGCAGCAGCATGGTCTGGCCGAAATCCGGCTCCAGCACCAGCAGCGTCACTGTCATCAGGAGAAGCGCGAGCGCCATCGAGGTCGCAGGCATTTCGGGCCGCTTGGCGGATTCCGCGAACAGCCATGCCACCAGCACAACGAAGGCTGGCTTGAGCGATTCCGACGCCTGAATGTTGATGCCGAGGATAGTGATCCAGCGTTTCGCGCCCTTCACCTCCGGCCCGAACAACAGGGTCGCGACAACAAGCGCCAGGCTGACCGCGAACACGATCAAGGCGCTGCGCCGGACCTGACGCGGCGACAGGAACGAGACGCCCAGCATCACCAGCAGCGACGGCAGCAGAAACAGCACATGCCGATTGAAAAAGTGAAACGGATCGAGACCGATGCGCGTCGCGACCGGCGGACTCGCAGCCAGCGACAGGATGACACCGCCAAGCATCAGCGTGATGAACGCGGCCAGCAGCAGCCGGTCCACCGTCCACCACCATTCGCTCAAGGGCGTGCGCTGTTCGCGGGAGATCATGGGCCGTCGCCCCTCTGCCATAGGTTAACGGGGTATTACTCCCGCATCATGGTTTCCGGAGGGTTAAGGATGGGCGAATACGAGAAAAAATCTCGTCAAAGTGTCGAGAGCACAAGTCGCAATTTTTGGAATCGTCATGCCCTGCCTTGTGCCGGGCATCCGCGTCTTTCAAGCCACCGACAGACGACGTGGTTGGCCGGGACGAGCCCGGCCATGACGAAATGAGAAATTTACGGCGGCGTCAGGCCGCCCGGCAGAGCATGCGCCACGTCGCGGAAGCGATCGCCGCGTTTCTCGAAATTCGGAAACTGGTCGAACGACGCGCAGGCTGGTGACAACAGCACCACTGGCTCACTCAGACCCGATGCCGCGGCATCGCGCGCGGCGTGCGGCACGGCTTCTTCCAGCGTCCTGCTGATTTCATGCGGCACATCGCCAAGCGTTTTGGCGAACTCCTCCGCGGCCTCGCCGATCAGATAGGCCTTGCGAATGCGCGGGAAAAATTCGCGCAAGCTCTCGATCCCGCCGGTCTTGGGCTTGCCGCCGGCGATCCAGAAAATCTCCTTGAACGACGACAGCGCGCGCGCCGCCGCATCCGCGTTGGTGCCCTTGGAATCATTGACGAACAGCACGTTGCCCTGACGGCCGATCTGCTCCATACGATGCGCGAGGCCGGGAAAACTGCGCAGACCCTTCTGCAACACCTCGGCACTGACACCGAGCGCGAGCACCGCGCCCGACGCACAGGCTGCGTTCTGCGCATTGTGCAAACCGCGCAGCGAGCCGATCCCGGCAGCGCTGGCAATGCGGGTGCGTGCGCCGCCATCGACACCCACGATGGTCTCGCCTTCAAGGCAAATACCATCGGCCACCGGACGCCTGACCGAGACACGCACCACGTTCTTGCCCGCCTGCGCCACCCGGTCCGCAATCGCCGCACAGAAGGGATCGTCGACACCGACAATCGCCGTGCCATTGCTCTGGACACCTGCGACCAGCCGTTCCTTCACCGCGGCGTAATGTTCGATGGTGCCGTGGCGGTCGATATGATCCTCGGTGACGTTGAGCAGGATGCCGACAGCCGGATCGAGCGAAGGCGTGAGGTCGATCTGATACGACGACATCTCGATCACATGGACCCGGCCTTTTGCGGGCGGCTCCAGGGACAGGATCGCGGTGCCGATATTGCCGCCCATCTGCGTGTCGTAACCGGCTTCACGCATCAGATGCGCGATCAGCGCCGTGGTCGTGGACTTGCCGTTGGTGCCGGTGATGGCCACGAACGGTGCATCCGGCGCATGGCGTCTGCGCTCGCGGCAGAACAGTTCGATGTCGCCGATGACTTCGACGCCCGCAGCCTTCGCCGCATCGACCGTCCAGTGCGGCCTGGGATGAGTCAACGGCACGCCCGGTGTCAGCACCAGCGCCGCGAAATTCTCCCACGACACGGTGCGCAGATCCGCGGTGATGAAGCCTTCCCTCGCGGCTTCGGCGAGCTTCGCGGGCGTATCGTCGCTGGCGAGCACCTCCGCGCCGCCCGCCTTCAGGGCGCGGCAACTCGCCAGCCCCGAGCCGCCGAGGCCGAAGACTGCGACCGTCTTGCCCTTGAAGGAGGTGACCGGGGTCATGGGTAAATTTCGTCATGGCCGGGCTTGTCCCGGCCATCCACGCCTTTCATGATTAAGCCATGCGCAAGGGCGGTTATATCTATATCCTGACCAACAGACCCAACGGAGTCCTGTATGTCGGCGTGACCAGCGACCTCGTGCGCAGAATCTTTGAACATCGCGCAGGCTATGTTGACGGTTTCACAAAACGGCATGGCTTGAAGCGTCTCGTTTATTTCGAGCAGTTTGAAGATATTCGCACTGCCATTCAACGCGAACATAATATCAAACATTGGTCTCGCGCGTGGAAAGTGAGAAAAATTATGGTCGACAACCCCGAATGGAATGACCTCTACGAAACGCTCGTGTGAAGACGTGGATGGCCGGGACAAGCCCGGCCATGACGGGGTCATCTATTGCAAACCAAGATTACCGCAGCTTCAGGGTCGAAAGGCCGACGAGCGCGAGCATCACCGACACGATCCAGAACCGGATCACGATCTGCGGCTCGGTCCAGCCTTTCTGCTCATAGTGATGGTGGATCGGCGCCATGCGGAAGAACCGCTTGCCGGTCAGCTTGAACGATGCGACCTGCACGATCACCGACAGCGCTTCGACCACAAACAACCCGCCGATCACCGCCAGCACGATCTCATGCTTGGTCGCGACCGCGATGGCGCCGAGCATGCCGCCGAGCGCGAGCGATCCGGTGTCGCCCATGAAGATCGACGCCGGCGGCGCGTTGAACCAGAGGAAGCCGAGACCCGCGCCGAGCACCGCACCGCACAGCACGGCAAGTTCGCCGGTGCCGGGCACGTAGCGGATCTGCAGATATTCAGCGAACACGGCGTTGCCGACCAGATAGGCGATCATGCCGAAGCTCGCCGCCGCAATCATCACCGGCACGATGGCAAGACCATCGAGGCCGTCGGTGAGGTTCACCGCATTTCCTGCGCCGACGATGATGAACATGCCGAACAGCACATAGAACCAGCCGATGTTCAGCAGGAATTCCTTCACGAACGGGATCGACAGCGCCGTCACTGTCGCGTCGCGGCCGAACCACACGACACAGCTACAGGCGATCAAAGCAATCAATCCCTCGACCGCAAGCCGCGAGCGGCCGGAAAATCCCTTGTCGGTCTGTTTGGAGACTTTCAGATAGTCGTCATAGAAGCCGACGAAGCCGAAGCCGAGCGTTACCAGCAGCACGATCCAGACATAGGCGTTGCGCAGGTTGGCCCACAGCAGCGTCGCGACCACCAGCCCGGACAGGATCATCAGGCCGCCCATCGTTGGCGTGCCCTTCTTGGTCACCAGATGCGTCGGTGGGCCATCGGCGCGGATCGGCTGGCCCTTGCCCTGCGCCAGCCGAAGCTGGGCGATGATCCACGGCCCGAACAGGAACACGAACAGGGCCCCGGTGACCATGGCGCCGCCGGTACGAAACGTAATGTAACGAAACACATTGATGCCGGGGATGGTGCCGGCCAATTCAGTGAGCCAATAAAACATGTCCAATTGCCTTATGGTGCGACGTCATCCAGCGCCGCCTTGTCAGGGAAGCGCTTTTGCAATGCCGTCACAATCAATTTCATACGCGACCCGAGCGAACCCTTGACCATGATGGCGTCGCCCGCCCCGATCGCGGATACCACCTGCGGCTCGAGCGCTGCCGAGCTATCGGCATAGCCGCCCTTCTTCGTGGAAGGAAGGGCCTCCCACAGATTGCGCATCAGCGGACCACAGCAAAAAACCGAATCGATCCCGTTCATCCTGATCGCGTCGGCGAGCCCGCGGTGCAGGTCCGGACCCGTGACGCCGAGTTCCAGCATATCGCCCAGCACGGCGATCCGCCGCCCGCGCGGCCCGACCTCCGCCTGCCCCAGAACCGTGATCGCCGCCGCCATCGAGGCGGGATTGGCATTGTAGCTTTCGTCGATCAGCGTTGCGGCGCCTTCGGGCAGCGTCAGCGCCTCGCGCACGCCGCGCCCCGAGGCGGGTTTGAGCTGAGCAAGCGCCAGCGCCGCCAGGGCCAGGTCCGCGCCTGCCAATGACGCCGCGGCCAGCACCGCCAGCGAATTCATCGCCATGTGCCGCCCGGGCATCGCAATCTTGTAGGTGACGTCATGACCGAGAATATCCGCGCGCACCGCCGAAAACGCGGCGTGCAGCGACACGTCGATCAGCCGCGCATCGGCTTTTTCGTCACTGCCGAACGAAACGATACGCTCGATCCTCAAAGCCTTCGCCCTCTTGCTCAGGCGCGCGAACTGGGAATTGTCGCGGTTGAGTACCGCCGCGCCGCCAGGCTCGACGCCCGCGAAGATTTCCGCCTTGGCATCTGCAATCGCCTCGATGCCAGAGAAGAATTCCAGATGCACCGGCTCCACCGTGGTGATGATCGCCACATGCGGGCGGACCATCCTGACCAGCGGCTCGATCTCGCCCGCATGGTTCATGCCGATCTCGAAGATCGCAAATTTCACCGAGGCCGGGCAGCGCGCCAGCGAGAGCGGCACGCCCCAATGATTGTTGAACGAGGCCGCCGAGGCATGGGTCTCGCCCTGCGGACCGAGCACCGTGCGCAGCGCTTCCTTGGTCGAGGTTTTCCCGACCGAACCGGTCACCGCGATGACTTTTCCGCCAAGGCGCGCGCGCGAAGCCTTCGCCAGATCGACCAGCGCGGCGAGTACGTCGTCAACAATCAAGAGACGCGCATCGGCCGGAAACTTGTCCGCGTGAGACTCTGCGACGACCGCGAGCGATGCGCCGTTCTTCAGAGCCGCCTCGACGAAATCGTGGCCGTCGTGCACATCTCCCTTGATCGCGAAGTAGGCTTCGCCCGGCGTCAGGGTGCGGCTGTCAATGGAAATTCCGGTGACATCATCCGGCAGCGTGCCGCGCCTTGCAGCACGCATCGCCTCGGTCATCGCCGCGCTGGTCCACAATGCCGCGCTCATGCCGTATGCTCCGCCAGTGCCGCGATGGCGGCCTCGTGATCGCTGAACGGCAACACTTTATCTCCCACAATCTGTCCGGTCTCATGTCCCTTGCCGGCGATCAGCAGCGCATCGCCCTGCTGCAATCCGGCGACCGCCGCGCGGATCGCCTCGTTGCGGTCCGCGATATCCGTTGCGCCCTTTGCCGCCGCCATGATGGCGGCGCGAATGGACGCCGGATCCTCCGAGCGTGGATTATCGTCGGTGACAATGACAGTATCCGCATTCTCCGCCGCGATAGCGCCCATCAGCGGCCGCTTGCCCGCGTCGCGGTCACCGCCCGCGCCGAACACGACGACGAGCTTGCGTCTCGTGTAAGGCCGCAGCGCTTCCAGCGCCTTCGCCAGTGCATCAGGCTTGTGCGCATAGTCCACGAACACCGGCGCGCCGTTGCGCTCGCCGACCAGTTCAAGACGGCCCGGCGCGCCCTGAAGGTTGTCCAGCGCCGCGAAAACGCGAACCGGATCGCCGCCAGTTGCAATGGCAAGACCCGCCGCGACCATCGCATTCTCGATCTGGAAATCGCCGACAAGCGGCAGACGCACCTTGTAACGCTTGCCATCATATTCGACCGTCAGCTTCTGAGCGAAGCCGTCGACCGCAACATCGAGCAACCTGATCGCATCACCGTTTCGGCCAACCGTGATGATCCGCAGCTTGCGGACCCGCGCCGCCTCGATCACGGCTGCCGAGTGATCGTGGTCCGCGGCGATCACCGCTGCGCCGCCATCGACCACAAGGTCGGTGAACAGCCGCAGCTTGGCCGCGAGGTAATGTTCGACCGTCGGATGATAATCCATATGGTCGCGCGACAGATTGGTGAACGCACCGGCGCTGACGCGCACGCCGTCAAGACGATGTTGATCGAGACCGTGCGACGACGCCTCAAACGCCAGATGCGTGACGCCCTCACCCGCGATCTCGTCCAGCGAGCGATGCAACGCAATCGGGTCGGGCGTGGTCAATGAGCCATAGACCGTACGCTTCGGGGAAACGAGGCCGATGGTGCCGATGCTGGCCGCGGCGAAGCCGAGCTGCTGCCAGATCTGCCGGGTGAAAACGGCGACCGAGGTCTTGCCGCTGGTGCCTGTGACGGCGGCGATGGTCTGCGGCTGGCGCGGATAGAAACGTGCCGCGGCCAGCGCGAGCGCGCGGCGCGGATTCGGAACAGCGATGAAAGCAAGCCGGCTGTCGTTGTCGGGAATACGATCGCTGACCACGGCCACAGCACCCGCAGCGATTGCCTGGTCGATGAACCGCGCTCCGTCGGTCTTGACCCCGGCCAGCGCGAAAAACACATGGCCTGGCTCCACCACCCGGCTGTCCACGGCGAGGCCGGTGACCGCAACATCCGCATGTTGCGCGCCGATCACGGCATCTCCGCTAAAAAGGTCGCGTAGTTTCGTCATAGACCAAAACCGAATCGAACAAACATCACATCGAATCCGCAGTACGCACGATAGAACCCCCTCTCCCCGCTGGGGAGAGGGTTGGGGTGAGGGGCGCTAGTTGTCAAAACTGAAATCAGATCCCCCTCACCCGTCACGCTTCGCGTGCCGACCTCTCCCCCATAGCCCGTCGAAGACGGGCGTAAACGCCCTTTCGGCGGAGAGGTGAAGAGTCGCGGTTACCGGCTTTCCTTCGATGCCGCAAGAATAAGGCGGTCGGACGGCGGCAAATCGAACCGCGGGACCATTCCCAAAAGCGGGGCGATCCGTTCGATCACCTTGCCGCCGGTCGGCACGGCATTCCAGCCCGAGGTGATAAAGCCGTGGGTTTCAGGCAGCGGCTGTGGCTCGTCCAGCATGATCAGAAGCTGATATTGCGGATTGTCGGCCGGCATGATCGCCGTGAACGAGTTCAGCACCTGTTTCTTGGAATAACGGCCGTTGACGACCTTTTCCGAAGTGCCTGTCTTGCCGCCGATATAGTAGCCCTTGATATCCGCCTTGCGCGCTGTGCCCTTCTCCGCGTTCAGCCGCATCATGTAACGCAGGCCGACGCTGGTTTCCGGCTTCACCACCTGCTTGGCGACCTTCAGCGCGGCCTCGCGCGAACGCTTGAGGAAGGTCGGCGGAATGAGCTTGCCGCCATTCACCAGCGCGTTGATTCCCATCACTGCCTGCAGCGGCGCCACCGCCATGCCGTGACCGAAGGCGATGGTGATGGTGTTCAATTCGCCCCAGCGCTTGGGCACCAATGGCTCCGCGCTCTCCGGCAGTTCGGTGCGCAACCGGGTCAACTGGCCGAGCTTGCGCAGAAACGCCTTGTGCGCCTCGACACCCATGGACAGCGCCACGCGCGCCGCGCCGACGTTGGAGGATTCGGTGAAGACCTCCCACATCGGTACCGAACGGCCGAGATTGTGGGTGTCGTGTATCTTGAACTTGCCATAGACCAGCGGCGCGCGCGCGTCGTAAAGCGTATTGATCGTGGCCCGTCCGGAATCCAGCGCCATGGCCAGCGTCAGCGACTTGAAGGTCGATCCCATTTCAAACACGCCGGTGGTCAGGCGGTTGATGCGGGTCGGATCGTTCGCTTCACGCGGATTGTTCGGATCGTAATCGGGGACCGACACCATCGCGATGATCTCGCCGGTGTTGACGTTGGACACCAGGCCGGCAGCGGCCTTTGCCTTGTACTTGTCCTTCGCTTTCAGCAACTCATCACGCAGCGCATGTTCGACACGCAGATCGACAGCGAGTTCCACCGGTTCCTGCTGGCGATCGGTGGCGAAGCCGGCACGATGCAAATCCGCAAGACCGTTTGAATCGAGCCATTTCTCGATTCCCGCGATGCCCTGATTGTCGATGTTCACATGGCCGATCAGATGCGACACGACCGGACCATTCGGATAGACGCGCTTGTTCTCGCGCAGGAAGCCGATGCCCGGAATGCCCAGGCGGTAGATGTCTTTCTGCTGCTGCTGCGTGATTTCACGCTTCAGCCAGACGAACCCCTTGCGCGACGAGAGCCGGTCGCGCACCTCGCCCGCGTCGAGGTCCGGCAGGGTCGCGGTCAGAAGCTCGATGGCCTCGTCCTTGTCGATCAGGCGGCGCGGCTCGCCGAACAGCGACGGTGTCTTGACGTCGGTCGCAAGGATCATCCCGTTGCGGTCCAGAATATCCGGCCGTGCGGTGGCGATCGCGTCCTGCGATGCCGTGCGCCGGGCGCCATGCGCATCGCCATTCACCGCGAACATCACGAGACGGCCGCCGATCACGGCGTAAACCAGCGAAAACGCGATGATCGCAAGGCCGACGCGCGCGCGCGCCTTGGCCGAACGGTCGACATTGCGCCCGTACAGCAGCGTCCGGATCAGCCGTTGCCGCCATGGTTCGGGAGGACGCGTGATCGTCTCGGTCATTGGGCGCCCTCCGGTTTGGGGATCGAACCGGTCAGCGAATCATCTTCCAGCGCAGCCTTTGCCAGCGCTTCGATATCGACGCTTTCGATCATGGTGCCGATCGGATCGGGATCGTTCGGCTTGACGAAGCTCGGCGGCCGGGGCGGCAGGTTCTTCAGCGAGTCATATTGCGTCGCTTCAACCGAGCGCAGGGACAGGTGGCGCGTGGCCAGTTCCTGCAAGCGCTTGGGCGATTCCAGCTTGGCCCATTCCGCCTTGAGGCTCGCGATGGCATCACGCTGCTGACGGATGTCGCTGCGCAGTTTCATCACGGTTTCGGTACGCACCGTGGATTCCATTTTGACGCGATAGACATAAGCTGCCGCGAAGACCAGCGCGCAGATGACGAAGAGGTGGACGATGCGCATGTCAGCCTCCCCTCATCACGTCGGCGAGTTGCGGCCAGTCGAATGACGCCGTCTCCGATTGCGCAGGTGCATCCGTTCGTGCCGCTGCCCGCAGCTTCGCGGAGCGCGCACGCGGATTGGCTGCGACTTCCTCGTCACCCGCAACGATCGGCCGCTTGGTGAGAATCTCGAAGCTGGGCTGCGTCTGATCCACCGCGGGCAGATGGCGGGAGCCGCCGCCGCGCTTGCCGCGTTCGTTGAGGAAGTTCTTGACGATGCGGTCTTCCAGCGAATGGAATGAGACCACCGCGAGCCGTCCGCCCGGCTTCAGCATCTGCTCGGACGCCACCAGCGCCGCGTGCAGTTCGTCCAGTTCTTCATTGACGAAAATCCGCAGCGCCTGAAAGGTGCGGGTCGCGGGATGAATTTCGTTGGGCTTGGAGCGCACCACGCGCGAGACGATGTCGGCCAACGCCCGTGTCGTGGTGATCGGCGCTTCTTTCCGCGCGGCGACGATGGCGCGGGCCACCGCGCGCGAGTGACGTTCCTCGCCGAAAATATAGATGATGCTGGCGAGATCGCTTTCCGAGGCTTTCGCCACCACGTCAGCCGCCGTCGGCCCGTGCTGCGCCATCCGCATGTCAAGCGGACCGTTGAGGCGGAACGAGAAGCCGCGCTCGCCCTGATCGAGTTGCATGGATGAAACGCCGACATCCATGACGATGCCGTCGACCGCGCTCAGGCCCTGGCCTGCGCAGACATCGGCAAGATTGGAGAAACGATCCTCGACCAATGTCAGACGTCCGCCGGCGGCGTCGACCAGATCGAAACCGCCCGCAATCGCGGTGCGGTCGCGGTCGATGCCGATCACACGGGCGCCGGGCGTTTTCAGGATCATGCGGCTGTAGCCGCCGGCGCCGAAGGTGGCATCGACGTAAACACCGCCATCGCGCGGCGCGAGCGCCTCCACGGCCTCGACGCCGAGGACCGGAACATGGCGCACAGGTGCATCGTCTGGCGACATTTCAAACGCCTGCCGGTGAAAGAGGGCCGCGTGGCGGCCCGAATAGCCGGGCCGGTCCGCCAGATCCCGCCCGAAAAGCCCGAGACTGGCCCGTTCGGGCACCCAGACCGACCTGAACGCGGACGCGCTGGCGATGACGCGCCGCAAATTCGAGGTTCCGCACGGGATTTTCTGGCCAGCCATCGAGATTGCGCATCGGTGAACCGTAGCCGCCCCAAATCGGCGCGGCTCCACATCCTTCAGTAGCGGCAGTTATCGTTAAGGAATGGTTGACGGAGAGGCTTCACTTTAAAGAAGGTGAATTTCGGTCACTCAGGCAAGCAACCCGGCCATGCACAATGGTCTGGGGGCAATGGAACCCGCGACGGTTACTCAGACTGTGGTTTGCTCTATCACCAATCCCGTACCGCCCTTCTCTCGCCCTGTTTCGAGTTGCGTATGCCGCGAGGATCGTTTGAGTCTGCTGGATTGAGTTCAAAGCGTCAGCGTCCCGACTTGCCACTTGGGGAACTTTGCTGAAATGCCGAACTTCGTGCCGGATTCATCCGTCGTCTCGAACGTCACGCCGTCGCCGAACTATGGCGACCGCAAGGGTGTTCTCTCACCGAACATGATCGTGCTGCACTACACGGGCATGGCCGATCCGGCGAGCGCGATTGTACGCCTTTGCACCACCGGCACGGAGGTCTCGGCGCATTATGTCGTGCTGGAAGACGGCAACATCATCCAGTGTGTGCGCGAAGCGGACCGCGCATGGCACGCCGGCGCGTCGTCATGGGCCGGCGAAACCGACATCAACTCGCTGTCCATCGGCATTGAGATCGTCAATCCTGGTCACGACCTCGGCTACAACGATTTTCCGATCCGCCAGACCGCGGCGGTGATCGCGCTGTGCAAGGGCATCATGATCCGCCGTGATATTCCCAGGCATCGCGTGCTCGGACATTCCGATGTCGCGCCCGGCCGCAAGAAGGACCCCGGCGAGAAATTTCCCTGGCGGTTGCTGGCGGATTCCGGTGTCGGCCTCTGGGTTGAGCCCGCGCCGATCGTGCGTGGCGTGCAAACCATGCTCGGGCAATCCGGCGACGATGTTCTCAACCTGCAAAAACTGTTCGCGCGCTTCGGCTACGGCGTGCCGCTGAACGGCCTTTATGACGCCGCCACCATGGATGTGGTCACCGCCTTCCAGCGCCACTTCCGCCCCGAACGCGTGGACGGCGTCGCCGATACCTCGACGTTGACCACGTTGCACGATCTCCTGGCCCTGATGCCGAAAGAAGAAACCCTGACCTCTTGACCTCGCGCGCCGGCGCGCCCATCACTGCGGCGTCAGTCGGCCGGACGGCCGCTCCGGCAAGGATCGAAAGGTCGCCGGGGAGGAAAGTCCGGGCTCCATCGACATACGGTGCCGGATAACACCCGGCGGGGGCGACCCCAGGGAAAGTGCCACAGAGAACGAACCGCTCGCCGAAACCCGCAAGGGTGAAGGCGAGTAAGGGTGAAAAGGTGCGGTAAGAGCGCACCGCGTTTCCAGCAATGGAGACGGCATGGCAAACCCCACCGGGAGCAAAACCGAATAGGGACGGCATAGCGGCGAGTTTGTCTTCGGACAATAACTCCGCGGGGCGATGTCAGGCCCGCTGTCCGGGTAGGTTGCTTGAGGCGCAGCGCAAGTTGTGTCCCAGAGGAATGGCCGTCACGTCTGTGTGGTGAAAACCATTCAGGCCCTACAGAACCCGGCTTACAGGCCGGCTGATACCGATCGCATGATCCGGAAAAGTGGCTTCCAGTTTTCCGATTAAATCATGCGCAAGATGGAGGGGTTCGGCGCAAACACGCCGGACCCCTCGCCATTTCATGACAGTTCATGCGGGAAGCGGCGCATCGTGAAGGGTTGATGGCCGGACCAAATCGGCGCAAGCTCACTGAGGGCTGGCGAATTCCAATCGAAGGGGCGCGCGCGATGACTGTGACGACGGGCCGAACGGTCATGCTGGTTCTGCTGCTTGTTGCATTTGTAGCAGCGCTTGTGTTCGGCCTGTCGTATACGCAGCGCGAGCGCTCGGGCGAAACCAAAAGCAGGGTTGAAGCAAAGGCCGAACCCAAGGTCGGGCCAAAAACTGAACCCAACATTGTACCCAGGGCCGACGTCAAAGCTGAAGCCAAGGCCGCGCCCGCGACCGAAGCAAAACCTGCGGCAACAGCGACACCAGCGGTATCCCCGCCCGGCTCGCGCCCTGAAGCCGAAAGCTCGTCCGCGCCCGCCACGGCAAAGGCCGAAGCCAAGGCCGAAACCGGCGCGGCTGCACAGCCACCCCGTCCAGCGGATACGGACAGGTCCGTCCCCAGCTTCGACATTACCCGCGTTGAGCGAACGGGCGATGCGGTCATCGCTGGCAGGGCTGCGCCTGGCGCGACCGTCGAACTGTTGCGCGACGGCGAATCCCTCGGCCGGGCCGTCGCGGATCAATCCGGACAATTCGTCATGACCCCTCCGCCGCTTCCTCCCGGCAACTACGAGCTGACATTGAGGTCCAGATTGCCCGACGGGAAACAGGCGACATCCGAACAGAAAATGGCGGTCGCGCTGGACGCGGCGGAGTCCGCCTCCGCCGCGGTTCGCTCACGGGCTGAAGCGCCACGTCCCGTTACGGAGAACAAGATGGCGAGCCGTTCCGTGCCGGAAGCTGGCGGGTCTTCGGACGTACGCCTTCCGTCCAAAAAGCGCGCACCATCCGCCGTGGTCGTGTCCCCCGGCGACAGTCTTTGGCGCATCAGCCGCGCCACCTACGGCTCGGGCGAGTTGTATCCACTGGTCTTGAGGGCGAACCGGAGCCGAATCCGGGATCCGGATCTCATTTACCCCGGCCAGAGCTTCGTCCTTCCGAGACGGGCGCGCTGACGGCACGCCCCGCCTGCCCGGGGTTCCAGTTCCCTCAAGTTGGAGCCTTTCCCGGGGCCTTCATTTTACCCGATACGCCTAGAACACCCGCAGGCTCATGGCGCATGCGCGCGAGAGACGTTGCGGACATGAAATTCTCACTGTTGCAATTGCTGCGCCCGCGCCAGCTCCCCGAAAGTATTTATGTCGAGATCATCAGCGATCTCTTCAGCGCCACGCCGTCCATCGTGGTGTTTCTGGTCAGCCAGTGCATCATCGGCGCCGTCATCTTTCTGGAGACCGGCGACCGTATCATCCTCGCCCTGACGCTCCTTGCGGTCCTTGTCTCGGCGGAACGCATCTGGATGATCCGCCGCTATCATCGCGCCACGGCAGGCAGAAAGCTGCCGCGCGACGAGGCGCAGGTGTGGGAGCGGCAGTTTGCGATCCGGAGCGTCGCGACGGCGGTCGTGGTCAGCGCCATCGGCGTGCGCTGTTTCATGCTGCCGGACCCGGCCGTTCACATGCTGATCATCGGTGTGATCTCGACCTATGGGGCCGGCACGGTGACGCGCGTGGCCTATCGCCCGCGGCTGGCGCTGCTGAATCTCTTCATCGTCGCCGTCCCGCCAAGCATCGCCTGCATGCTTCATGGCAGCCTGATCTACATCTCGCTCGGACTGATCACGCTGATCTTCCTGTTCGGCGCGTTCGACATTATTCAGCACGCCTACGCGACGGCGGTCAGCCAGCTCACTCTCAAGCAGAAATTTGCAGGTCTTGCGCAACAGGACGCGCTGACGGGCCTGTCCAACCGGCTGGGCCTCAGTGAAAACCTCGAAACCGTGATGGCGGACGCGCAGCGCAGCGGCTATGGCCTTGCGGTCCACAGCCTCGATCTCGACCGCTTCAAGGCCGCGAACGATCTTTACGGCCATCCCGCCGGTGACGAGATCCTCAAGGAAGTCGCGCGGCGGCTGACGCGGCTCACCCGCGCAAGCGACATTCTGGTGCGGCTCGGCGGCGACGAATTCGTGCTGGTGCAAACCGGAGTCGCGGAACGCGAACAGGCGACCGGCCTTGCATCGCGCATCGTCGAGGACATCGGCAGCTATTACAACATCAACGGCTACACCATCGAGATCGGCACCAGCGTCGGCATCGCGCTATTGACCGGCGAAGACATCGCGCCGGACGATCTGCTCGCCCGGGCCGACCAGGCGCTCTATCAGGCCAAACGAACAAAAAGCGGCTACGCCGTTTACACGGTCGCGCCGCATCTCGTTCCCTCGCCGATCGACAGCGACGACCTTCAGGACACCCGCGCAGTCAACCGCAAGACGATGAACCTGCGCTGATCCCGAATGTCGCCGCCGCCGCGTTTACTCCGCCGCCGACATGCGGTCGAGTTCCAGCACCTGCCGCTCGAACAATGAGCGGTAGATGCCGCCGGGGCGCCTGGCGAGGGACGCATGCGTCCCCTCCTCCGCGATCCGGCCCCGGTCGAACACAATGATCCGGTCGAGGCTGCGCACGGTCGACAGACGGTGCGCGATCACGATCGCCGTGCGTCCCTGAATCAGGCGATCCATCGCTTCCTGAATCAAGGCCTCCGATTCCGAATCGAGGCTTGATGTCGCCTCGTCCAGGATCAGGATCGGCGCATCCGCGAGGAAGGCGCGCGCCAGAGCCACACGCTGACGTTCGCCGCCCGACAGTTTCACGCCGCGCTCGCCCACCAGCGTCTCGTAACGCTTCGGCAGCCGCATGATGAAGTCATGCGCGTTGGCAAGACGCGCCGCTTCCTCGATCTGCGCCATGCTCGCGCCCGGCCGCCCGTAGGCGATGTTCTCCGCGAGCGAGCGATGAAACAGGGTCGGCTCCTGCTGCACGATAGCGATCTGGCTGCGCAGCGACTGCTGCGTGGCCTTCGCGACATCCTGACCGTCGATCAGGATGCGGCCATCCGTGGCGTCGTACAGCCGCTGCACCAGCTTGACGAAGGTCGTCTTGCCGGAGCCCGAGCGTCCAACCAGACCGACGCGCTCGCCGGGCTTGATGCTGACCGCGAGCCGGTCGTAGAGCGGCGTGTCGTGTCCGCGATAGTGGAACGTCACGTCGTCGAACACGATGCCACCGCCGGCGACCTCGATCGGCTTCGCATCAGGCGCATCGGCGATGCCGATCACCTCGTCATGCATCGCCACCAGTTCCTCCATGTCGTTCACCGAACGCTGGAGATGGCTGATGTGCTGGCCGATGTCGCCGAGATAGCCGTGAATGACGAAATAGGTCGTCACCACATAGGCCACCTCACCCGGCGTCGCACGGCCCGCCGCCCACAGCAGCAGGACGCCGCCGATCACAGTCACGCTCATCAGCACCAGCACGGCATGCTGCGCCGTGCCGACATACGTATAGCGCGACCATGTCCGGCTCGCGCGGCGACGCCACTTGCCGAGCACGCCGCCGAGACGCTCGTCCTCCCGCGCCTCCGCGCCGAACGACTTCACCACTGCGTTGCAGGTCAGCGCATCGGCCAGCGTACCGCCCACTTTTGTATCGAGCGCGTTGGACAATTGCGCCGCCGGCGCGATGTAGTTCGTGGTCAACGCGACCGTCATGGCCACATAGATCACCGTCATCAGGAAGATGACCGCACCCAGCACCGGCCAGTGCCAGCCGACCAGGATGGTCGAGCCGAGCAGCACAACGAGCGACGGGATCAACGCCATCAGGATGGTGTCGTTGAGCAGGTCGAGCGCCCACATGCCGCGCGTGATCTTGCGCACGGTCGAACCGGCAAAGCTGTTGGCGTGCCAGTCGGTCGAGAAACGCTGAATGCGCACGAAGGCATTCTGCGCCACATCCGACATGATGCGCAGCGTGAACGGGATGATCGCCTTCAGGCCGATGAAGCGCGTGACCATCGCGACCAGACCGAGCACGACGATGGCGCCGAAGGCGATCATCGCGCCCTGCTTTGCGGCGGCCGCATCAGTAAGAGCTATTGCGTCCACCAACCGGCCCGCGAACAGCGGCATGAATACGTCCGCCGCCGCGGCGGCAATGAGGCCACCGGCGACTACGGAAAGACGCACGGGCTGATGGGTCCAGTGACGAAAGACGAATGGAAGCACCGCGCGCAAGGCGGATTTTTTATTACGAGACAGAGTCATGGCGTGTTTCGGCTGCGCAGGCGCAAGCCGACTCCGAATGAGAGACGACGCGGCGGCCACGCCGCGCGCAATCGTCATGTGTCAAAGAAACAGGTTGGGGAATTCGGTCAGCGAAGGTTCGCGAAAATCCGAACCGGACGACCACGGACAGGCCATCGGAGAACCGATGACAGCCGGCAACCTTGCGCGGTGGACCGCGAGGTTAACCGAGGGGGTATCCGGAAGCAGAGGCGCGAACGCGCAGGACTCGCGGGGTCGCGATAAACGCAAACTTCAAATTCATGCGATCCTCCCGCGTTCGAGCAATGCGGACTCAGGGGCGAAATCCGCTGATGATGTTTTGGGCAATAATTGCGGCAAATTTTGTACCGGCCAATTGAAATTTGGCAATGTACACGTGGCGACAAGCCGCACTTTGAATCCAAGCTGTCATTCCGGGGCGCTCACGGAGCGAGTGAACCCGGAATCCCGAAGTTGCTTCCAATGAACTCTTCTGGATTCCGGATCAGTCCGCGATGCGGACTGTCCGGAATGACCATCGTTATGATTTGACGAAATACGGCGTCCGCAAACCCGTGAACGGTCTGAACTCTGCAACCACGCTGTCGCCGATGCGCAGCTCGACATCGCCATGCGCCATCATGCGAAAGCCGTCCGCCATATCGACCAGCAGGATCGCGTAAGGCACGTGGGCCTTGGCTTCCGGCGTCGCGGCGCGGCGAACAACCGTCGCCGAATAGACCACACCATCGCCGCCGGCCCGATGTGTCGTCGGCGAAGCATCGCCGCATGACGGACAGAATGCACGGCGGAAATACCAGAGATGACGGCATTTGCCGCATGACTGGTAGAGGATCGCGTCCGCGCCGTCGGTCCAGCCTTTCAATTCTGCCGCTTCGCTCATCGCACCTGCTCCAGAAACATGCTGACATGGGACGACATCACGCCGCCGTCGCCGTGCAGCAATGCCAGCGATGCATCGCGCACCTGACGTGGCCCGGCTCGGCCGGTCATCTGCAACTGCGTTTCGACCAGATGCGCCATCGCGCCGCCGCAGCCGCAATGACCGTAACTCAAAAGTCCGCCATGCGTATTCAGCGGCAACACACCGTTGATGTCGAAATCGCCATTGCGCGCACGCGCTGCGGACTCGCCACGCTGCGCAAGACCAAGCTCCTCGATCAGGATCGCCAGCGTGATGGTGAAGCTGTCATAGATACCGGCATATTTGATCGCGCCGACATCAACGCCCGCCTTCTTCTGCGCCCGGTTCAGCGCCACCGCCGCGCCGACATCGGACAACGACTTCGCCGCGGTGACATGCTGATGCAGATGCGCCTGCCCGCAACCCATGATGCGGACTTGGCGATGGTTTGTCGGTTCGCGGCTGATGATGAAAGCCGCGCCGCCGTCCGACACCGGACAGCAATCCAGCAATTTTAGCGGCGACGAGATTTCGCGCGACGCCATCACGTCGGCGACCGTGATCGGCTCGTGAAACTGCGCGCCGGGATGTTGCATGGCGTGCCGGCGCATCAGCACCGCGAATTCCGCCATGTCCTCCGGCGTCAGGCCGTAGTCGTGCATGTAGCGCGAGGCGAGCAAGCCGTAATAAGCCGGGATCGTCGGCCCGAGCGGCACCTCGTAGTCGGGGTGACCGACCTGCGCCAGCGTGCTCATGGCGGAATCGCGCGCCTGCCCGGTAAGACGGTTCTCGCCGGCAACGACCAGAATCGCCTTCGCAACCCCGGCCTCGACCAGTTCATGCGCCAGCATCACCATGGCAAGGCCGGTCGCGCCGCCGACCTGAATCGCATGGGCATAGGACGGCTGGATGCCAAAGTGCTCGGCGAACACCGTCGCCAGCATCAGATGGGGCATGGTGGTGGAGTAGCCGGTGAGCAGACCGTCGATGTCGCGGCGCTTGAGACCCGCATCCGACAGCGCGCCCTGCGCTGCCTCGGTCATCAGATCGAGGGTCGAACGCCCCTCATGCTTGCCGAAAGCCGTCAGTCCGACGCCGCTGATGAAACTCATGTGCCCGCGCTTGCCGTTTCCATGCCCGTGACTGATGTGCCACGGCTGCAATGCGACATCAATGCGCGTCCGGCGGAGGTCCCATCATGTTCGGCTTGTTGACAAAGAGCACCAGCGTACTCAGCGCCAGATAGAAACAGGTCAGGATGAAGAAGGCATCGCCAAAGCTCATGACCACGGCTTGCCGGTGGACAATCATCGACAGTTGCTTCAGCGCCATCAGCGAGGCATTTCCCGCGCCCTGAAACTTCTGGGTCAGCATGTTCAGCGTTTCGACCGCCACCGAATTGCCCCAGGTGACGCGGTCATGCAGGCGCGAGATGTGCAGGTCGGTCCGGTGATCGAGCACCGTATTGATGACCGCGAGCCCCACCGCGCCGCCGAGGTTGCGCGTCAGGTTGAACAGGCCGGAGGCGTTCTTCAGGCGCGAGGGCGGCAGCGTGCCGAGCGCGATGTTGTTGACCGGCACCATCGCCATCATGATGCCGACGCCGCGCAGGATCTGCGGGACCAGCAGTTCATAGAAATCGTAGTCGCGGGTGATGCCGGTCATCATCCATGAGCTGATCGCGAAAATCACCAGCCCCGTGGCGATCATCAACCGCAGATCGACCTTGGTCATCAGCCGCCCGATGATCGGCGCGCTGACGAACATCGCAGCGCCTGACACGAACATGGTCTCGCCGATCATCAGCGCGCTGTAGCCGCGCACCTCGGCGAGATAGCGTGGATAGATATAGGTCAGGCCATAAAGGCCTATGCCGACGCAGAACGAAAACATGCAGCCAAGCGCGAAGTTACGGTCGGTGAAGGCGCGGATATCGACAATCGGCTCCTTCTGCGTCAGCGCGCGATAGAAAAAGACCACGGCCGAGATGACGCAGACCACCGCGAAGAAGAAAATCGATTCGTCCTGCAGCCAGTCGTTGCGCGGGCCTTCCTCCAGCACATATTCGAGCGAGCCGAGGAAGCCCGCCATCGAGATCAGGCCCCACCAGTCGAAATGCTCGAGCAGCGCGAAGTTCGGCTTGTCGAAATCCACCAGCGCCAGCACGCCGATGGTGATGCCGATACCCGGCACGACGTTGATGAAGAACAGCCAGTGCCACGACATCAGGTCGGTGATGTAGCCGCCCACCGTCGGGCCGATGGTCGGCGCCAGCGTCGCCACAAGGCCGATGATCGGGCCGACGATGTGAAACTTGTTGCGCGGGAATACCGTGTAGGCCGACGCGAACACGGTGGGGATCATGCCCGCGCCGACAAAGCCCTGGATCGCGCGCCACAGGATCATCTGCTCGATGGTCGAGGTCAGGCCGCACATGAAGCTCGCGAAGGTGAAGCCCGCGGCGGAAATCGCGAACAGCAGCCGCGTGCCGAAGGCGCGCGACAGAAAGCCCGACAGCGGAATCGCGATCACTTCGGCGATCAGGTAGGAGGTCTGCACCCATGCGACTTCGCTGGTGCTGGCGGAGAGACCGGCCTGGATTTCATTCAACGATGCCGAGACGATCTGGATGTCCAGGATCGACATGAACATCCCAAACACCATGATGAGGAAGGCGATCAGCCGGCGGGTGCTGATCGTCTCCGTTCCCGCGGGGACAGCGGGGCCGCCACTCATCGTCGGCGATGCGGTGTCTGACGACATCACGTTGTCCTAAAGGCCCGCGATGCCGCGTGCCATGCAGTTATCGTGCGCTGATCGGATCGACGTGGTCCGGGTTCGGCTTGGTGTTCACCGTGGTGATCACCGACATGCCGGGCCGCAGCAGATTCTCGCGCGCCACCGAGAACGGCACGCGGATGCGGACCGGCACGCGCTGCACCACCTTGGTGAAGTTGCCGGTGGCGTTGTCCGGCGGCAGCAGCGTGAAGACCGAGCCTGACGCCGGCGCGAGGCTGTCGACGATGCCCTTGATGGTGCGGCCCGACACCGCATCGACCGTGATCGACACCGGCTGGCCGGGTTTCAGGCGGCCAAGCTGCGTTTCCTTGTAGTTGGCGTCGATATAGACGTCGTCAATCGGCACCACATTGGCGAGCCGCTGACCGGGCTGCACATAGTCGCCGGTGCTGACGATGCGATTAGAAAAGATGCCGTCCACCGGTGCACGCACCATCGTAAAGGACAGATCGCGCACCGCCTTCGCCAGCGCCGAACGCAATTCCTGCAACTGGCCTTCGGCCTCCGCCTTTTGCGCGTTGATGACATCAACCTGCGTCTGCGCGGCATCCAGCGCCGCCTTGGCGCCCTGCACCGCCGCCTGCGCCTGATCGCGGCCAGCCTGCGACACATCGAACGTCGCCTTCGAGGCGAAGCCTTTGGTGCTCAGGCTTTCCTGACGCGCGAAATCGGCTTCGGCACGCTTGATCGCGGCTTCCGCCGACATCAGTTGCGCCTGCGCCTGATCGACAGCGCTTTGCTGCGCCTTGGCCTGACGGCCGATGCGCTCAATGGTCGCTTCCTGCGTCGCGACCTTGGCGCGTGCGCTCTCGACCGCCAGACGATAGTCGCCGTCGTCAATCATGAAAACGATGTTGCCCGCGCCAACGCGCGTGTTGTCGCGCACCATGACTTTGGAAATGTGCCCGGCGATCTTCGCGCCCATGGTCGTGTTGTTGGCACGGACATAAGCGTCGTCGGTCGTGACCAGATAACGGCCAATGACCATATAGTGATAACCGAAATAGATGGCGGCCAGCGCAACCAATGCACCAACACCGACGATGATGCGCCTGCGCGTCGGAGACTTCGGTTTCGCAGAGTCGTCGTTCGCTTCGGCAGGAGGCGCGGCCTCGGGAGCATCCGCCGCAGGTTGCCCGGCCGGACGCGCACGCTGCTCTATAGCCGCCGCGCGCGATGGGTCGGTCTCGTCAGGCTCCGGGTGGACAACGCGCGCAACCTGGTCTCGGGCAGGCACGGCCATCATGGCCTCCCTACGTGTCAAAACACTCGCACCCGGCAGGATTGCCGCCGTGCCTGCGACACAAATATCATTGACCGAACCGTTCGGTCAATGATATTTTGGTCCATCAGTTCGTATAGCAGTTCATGTTCCCGCGCCGTTTCAGGACCCGCGTTCCACAGCGAAACGAAAAACAGGCTAAACGAATGGTTGCTGCCCAAACCCACCCCTCTGTCGCGCCGCAAGGCGATGAGGACAGCGCGAAACGCCATCAGATCATGGATGGCGCGCGGCGGGTGTTCATGGATCTGGGTTTTGACGGCGCCAGCATGAACGAGATCGCGCGGGCCGCGGGCGTCTCGAAGGGCACGCTTTACGTCTACTTCGCCGACAAGAACCGGCTGTTCGAGGCCATTGTCGAGCGGGAAAGCCTCGATCAGGGCAAGAAGGCATTCAACTTCGATCCGGCGCTCGATGCCGAAACCAGCCTGCGCGCCTTCGGCCGCGCCTATCTGGAAATCGTCTGCCGGCCCGATGGCGGCTCTGCCGTCAGAACGGTGATGGCGATTGCGGAGCGGATGCCCGATGTCGGCCGCCGGTTTTATGACCGTGTTATTGCCCACACGATGCGCCTCCTTGCCGCTTATCTCACCGCGCGGGTCGAGGCCGGAGAACTCGCGATCGACAACTGCGAGCTTGCCGCCGCTCAATATATGAGGATGTGTCAGGCGACGTTGTTCGAGCCCTACGTCTTTCAGGCCAAGCCCGCGCCGAACAAGGACCAGATCGCAACGGTGGTCGACAGCGCCGTGCGGGTATTTCTCGCCGGCTATCGCGCGTCAAAAAGCTGAAGACCTCAGCGCTCCCGGAGACGGGATTCGTCCTCGATGGAGTCGCGGTCTTCCTTGGACAACGGACCGCGCGCGAATATCCGCTTCACACGCTGGCTGATCGAGCCGGTAACGCCATTGTCGCGAACGGCGTAACCGCGCGGCGCGGCGCGCGCCGCAATCGCCTCGCCGGAGACCGCCGCAGGCTGGCAGATGACGCGCCCGCTGGCGCGGCGCATCAGATCGACATGAATATGATCGTAGTGATAGACGTTCGATCCCGGCGCCAGCACGGTGTTGAACTGCTGGCACGCCGCGCCCTGCACATCGCGCAGGAAGCCCTGCTCTTCCGGCAAACCCTTCCATCCATCCTTCACCGAAATGCGCCGTCCGTCCGCGAGCGTGAACGACGCGATGTCGAGCGCGTTGCCGAAGGCATGTTCGGAAATATGCGCGCGCGAATTGCCGTTCATGCCGCGGCATGAGTAAGCCGAAATCTGCTTGATCTCCGCGACGGGCGAGCCGAACCAGCGCTGCGCGGCAGGCTGCACGGAATCCGCCAGCCAGCGATCCAGCGCCGAGACGATCGGACAGGCCAGCGTCGCGGCAGGCTTCACCGCCACAGCACCGAACCTGCTAACCGGCGAGCCTTGCGAAGGGCCGAGGCGCGGCGGCGTGTAGGGCTGATTAGCCGATGGATATGGTTGAGGCGCATAGGGTGCGCGCGGCGAACGGCTCGTCGCCGGTGACACCGTGTCGGGTCCGGCGACCTGATCTTCTTCATCCGGTGGCTCGACGCCGGGGGCGTTCAGCCGCATCGGCGCACCGGCCTGCGCGGGATAACCCGGCTGCGAGGCCTGATAGGGCTGCTGCGATGGATAAGACTGTGACGGATAGGATGGCACCTGCGATGACGAATACGACGGCCGATAGGAAGGCGGCTGTTGCGCGACCGGCCAGCGCGGCTGGTTGCCAATGCTTCCCGGCGGCCGCAGATCGTCGGCGTAACCGAGGCTGCTCAAGTTCTCGCCGAGGGCTGCGACCTTGAGCGGAAACTCCGCGCCACACGCGCCCGGACCCGAGATCGGATCAATGCGGACGAGATCGGCACTCTCTTTCACCGCACCGGATTTCAGGCACGCCTTTTCGGCCTCGGCCCGCCAGGGCTCGCGTTCCGCGGACATGAAGCCGCGGCCGCAACCCGCAAGGGCGACGAGAACCAGGGAGCCGACAACAAACCAACATACTCCGCGCGTCATCCGCGCAAGGTCACCGAAGATAATTAAAGACTCTTCAACGCCTTGTTATTCAACGTTTATTAACCATAACCCGCGCGACGGAACACGATGAGTCAGGACGTCTGCCTTTTTGAACATGGAACGTCCGGGTAACGTCGGCGTTACATGACCCAGCGTTGAGCCAAGGGAGATTCCCATGACCATCGTCGGACCTTTGAGTGTCGTCGCGGCCTATGCGTCGTTTATTCTCGTCGGCGCGATCGTGCTGGGCATGTTCTAGCCGCCGTTCGATATCCGGATATCAACCGCCCGTTTCATCACCATATCGGATGACAGGCGCGCCCTTGATCGCAAGCCGCTGAATCTGCGATCATGACGGCCATGATTTTCCGCCAGCTCTTCGACAGCGTTTCCAGCACTTACACCTATTTGCTCGCCAGCCGCCGTGGCGGCGAGGCGCTGATTATTGATCCCGTGCTGGAGAAGGTCGACCGCTACATCCAGCTTCTGCAGGATCTCGATCTGCGGCTGATCAAGGCGGTCGATACGCACGTCCATGCCGATCACATCACCGGCCTCGGCGCGCTGCGCGACAAGACCCATTGCATCACCGTGATGGGCGAGCAGAGCGGCGTCGATGTCGTCTCGATGCGGGTTGCGGATGGCGACAGGATCGACATCGAAGGCGTGAGCCTCGACGTGCTCTACACGCCCGGCCACACCGACGATTCCTACAGCTTCATCCTGCCGGATCGCGTTTTCACCGGCGACACGCTGCTCATTCGCGGCACCGGCCGCACCGACTTCCAGAACGGCGATCCGCGCGCGCAGTACGAGTCGATTTTTGGCCGCCTGCTGAAGCTGCCCGACCAGACGCTGATCTTCCCGGCGCATGACTACAAGGGCGACACCGTCTCGACCATCGGCGAGGAGAAGGCGTGCAATCCGCGCCTTCAGGTCAAATCGGTCGATCAGTATGTCGACCTGATGAACAACCTGCATCTGCCGAATCCGAAAATGATGGATGTCGCGGTGCCTGCGAACCTGCATATGGGCCTCGCGCAGGACGACGTGGCGCGGCGCGGCTGGTCGCTCACGGCCACGCAGGCCAGAGAGATCGTCGGGCGTCCGGACGTTGCTCTGATCGACTTGCGCGAACGCCGCGAGCGCGAAAAGCACGGCGTCATTCCCGGATCGCTCCACGCGCCCTATCCCGATCTTCAGGACAATGTAAAAGCGGGCGGCATTCTGCATGACCTCGCCGCAACGACGCATAAGCAGTTGCTGTTCTACTGCGCGTTCGGCGAACGCTCAGCGATGGCGGTGCAGGCCGCGCAGGACGCCGGCCTCACCACCGCCCGCCACATCCAGGGCGGCATCGAAGCCTGGCGGATCGCGGGCGGCCGGATCGCGCCGGGATCATGAACCTTTTTCCTCCCGCACAGACAAATGCGGTGCAGGAGCGAACCATGTTTTTCATCCTTGACGGATCGACGATGTTTGTCCCGCAGGGCAAGGGCACATCATGATGGCTCTTGCGCTGCCGACCCTGCTCATCATCGCGTCCGCCGCCATCTTCATGACGCTGGAACGGCTGCGGCCGGGCCGTGAACTGCCGAATGCGCCGGGTTGGTATCTGCGCGCGCTGATCGTGACCGGCTTTCAGGTCGCCATCACCCTCGGCACCAATTCACTCTGGAGCAAGCTGTTCGGCTCGGCCTCGCTGTTCGATCTCGACGCGCTGCGGATGCCGGTGCTGGAAGGCTTCATCGGCTGGTTCGTCGGCACGTTCTTCTTCTACTGGTGGCATCGCATCCGGCACACGAACGGATGGTGGCTGGTGTTCCATCAGGTGCATCACTCGCCGGCGCGGATCGAGGCCATCACCTCGTTCTACAAGCACCCCGTCGAAATTCTCGCCGACTCCGCGCTTGCAGCGGCTGTGCTCTATCCGCTGCTCGGCTGTTCGCTGGAAGGCGCGATGTGGTTCAATTTCTTCGCCGCGACCGGCGAGTTCTTCTACCATTCGAATTTCAAGTCGCCACGCTGGCTGAAATACATCATACAGACGCCCGAACTGCACTCGATCCATCACCAACTTGATGTGCATGGCTTCAACTATGCCGACCTGCCAATCTGGGACCGCCTGTTCGGCACCTATCGCGACACCGACACCTTCGCCAAGGCCTGCGGTTTCCCGCGCCAGAATGAACGGCACCTCGCCCGCATGCTGGCGTTCAGGGACGTGTACAACGATTGACAGGGCAGCGATCCGGCCACCGAAAATGCAATGGAAATCCCGGCGGCGCGGCGTTGCATCCCCGCGTGGCGACTGTCAAAAATACCGCCGTTGCCCGTCCGTTTCATAGCTCGTTGAGCAGGTGAATCCTTTGATCCGTTCTGTCCTGCTCACCGCGGCGATCCTGTGTGGCCTCGCCTCTACACCCATGCATGCTGAACAATTCATCCGCGTCGCTCAGAGCACGGCTTCACAACCGGCACCTGCGCAACCAGCGGCACCCGCGCCATCAACCCCACCGGCGGATTCAACCACCCCAGCCGCGACACCGTCATCGACCGATCAGCCGGCGGCCGATGCGAACCAGCAAACCGGCGACGAACCCGCAGGCAATGTCGTCACCCTGCAGGGCAGCGCGACGGTGACCCGCGGCGGTATGACCGGTCCCCTGAAACTGCAGGACGAAATCTTCAAGGGCGACATCCTCCAGACGGAGAGGAACGCCACGCTCGGCGTGACCTTCAACGATGACACCACGCTCAATCTCTCCGCGAGCTCGCGCGTGGTGGTCGACAACTTCGTCTATCAGAGCGGCGCGAAGGACAACGCAGCTCTCATTAACGTCACGCGCGGCACCATGGCGTTCGTCGCCGCCGCCGTCGCCAAGACCGGCGACATGAAAATCGAAACGCCGACCGCGACGCTTGGCATTCGCGGCACCACCGGCGTCGTCGAAGTGCCGGAGGGCGCCACAGCCGGCACGGCCAGCGCCAGCAATGTCGGCATCAAGCTCTATCCCGACGCTGATGGCAGAGTCGGACGGATCGACGTCCGGGGCCGCGACGGCGCGCCGCTCGGCATGCTGACGCAGGCGGCGAGCGGCTTCACGGTGCGCGGCATGATGGTGCCGGGTTTCGGCATGCGGATGTCGGCGACACCGATGGTGATGTCGGCGCAGATGATCGCACGGGACCGCGGCTTCATGCAGCGCGTTCACACCATGCAGGGCATCGGACGCAACATCGTCAGGCAGCAGCGCGATTTCCGGATGCAGAATCCAAACCGCCCGCCGGCCTTCGGACGGCCCGGATATAATCGCGGCGCGCCGCAGCGCGGCGGATTCAACCAGCCCGGAAACCGGCTTGGCAACCAGCCGGGAAATCAGCCGGGCCTGAACCAGCCGGGACAACGCGGGCAGCCTGGAATGAATCGCCCGGGACAGCGCGGTCAGCCGGGGATGAATCGTCCGGGGCAACTCAACCAACCGGGACAGCCGAACCGTCCGGGACTGAATCAGCCGGGACAACCCGGACGTTCGGGTCTGCAGAACGCACCCGGGCAGCGCGGCAACTTGCAGCCGGGCATGCAACGCCAGCCGGGTCTTGCCAATCAGCCCGGACTTCCGCGCGGTCCGGGCGCGCAGCCACCTGGCAGATTCCAGCGCCCGCCCGGCGCACCGGGGCAGTTCGGCACGCGCCCGCCGCTTCCCAATCAGCCGGGACTCGCGAACCGTCCGGCGATCCAGCAAGGCGGTTTGCCGAGCGGATTGCAGCGGCCAGCGGCTGCGCCCGGCGGGTCCGCGCTGCAGGGTGCGGGAGGCTTGCTGAATCGCCTCGGCGTCCCCGGCCGTCTCGGCGTCCCGCAGGTGCCGACGGCTGCGCCGCGCACGGGCCAGCCTGCGGTTCCTGCTCTGCAAAAGAAGCCGCCACAGCTTCCGAAGGACAGGCAGCTCCCGAAGGAGCTGCTGCGATAGGTCGATTGATACCGCCGCATTCGGTTGACCGATAAACCGCTTCATCGGCACGCGGGGTGGCGTGCATCACACGCGCCCTGTAGCATCGCCGTCCTGATGCCGGAGTTGCCATGCGCCTGAAAATCATTCTGCTCGGACTGGCGGTGCTCGTCACATCGTTCGCCGCCAGCCTGTATGCGATGAACTGGCTGTGGCCCGCCGCTGTCGAGAAACCCGTGCTGGCAAAACTGCCGCCGCTGCCACAGGTGGCGCGCAACTCCGAAATCCTGACGCCGATTGCGATCTCCATCCCGGCGCTCCGCGACAGTCTCGACCGCGCCGCGCCGCGCAACATCGGCGGCAAGGCCGACAATCCGGTCAGCCAGATTTTGCAGAATGCCGATATCAACTGGACCGTGACACGCGGACCGATCGCCGCGTCCGGCGCGCAGAACGCGCTGTCGCTGTCGACGCCGCTGGACGGCAAGCTGACGGTGCTCGGCTCGCTGTCGGCGGCGAGCGGCACCGCGCTCGGCAATGCGCTGGGAAATGTTCTCGGCAGCAACGCCGTCAAGCAGCTCGGCAGCGTCTCGATCAAGCAGTTCAACGCCAGCGCCGCGATCCACGGCAATGTGGGCATCACCGCGCGTCCGGAAATCCTGCGCGAGTGGCGCATTGATCCGAAGCTCGCAGCGCAGGTGACCCTCGGCGAGAGCAGCCTCACCATCGCCGGCGCGAAAGTCGCGGTGCCCGCGCAGGTCAAGCCGCTGATCGACAAGACCGTCAGCGAGCAAATGGCGCTATTGCAGCAGCGCCTGCGCAACGACCGCTCGCTCGAACAGAACGCACGGCGCGAATGGGCCAAGCTCTGCCGCTCGATTCCGCTGCCTCCGGCCGCAACCGGGATGCCGGTGCTGTGGCTCGAGATGAGGCCTGTCCGCGCCATGGCAGCGCAGCCGCGCATCGACGCCAACTGGGTCAGTTTCACGCTCGGACTGCAGGCCGAGACGCGCGTGCTGCCCACCGAGACGAAACCGGACTGCCCGTTCCCCGCAACGCTCGACATCATGCCGCAGCCCGACCGCGGCCGTGTCAATATCGGCGTGCCGATCGACCTGCCCTTCACTGAAGTCAGCAAGATCGTCGAACTGCAACTGAAAGGCCGCAAGTTTCCAGAAGACGGCAGCGGCTCGGTCGATGTCACGGTGAAAAGCGCGAACGTCTCCGCCGCCGGCCAGCGCCTGCTGATCTCGCTCCTCGTCAACGCGAAGGAGAAAAAGAGCTTCCTCGGCCTCGGCGGCGAAGGGACCATCCATATCTGGGGCCGCCCGGTGCTCGATCAGGCGCAGCAGATTCTGCGGCTGACTGATCTCGAACTCGCGGTGGAATCGGATTCCGCATTCGGCCTGCTCGGCGCAGCCGCGCGGCCCGCCGTGCCTTATCTGCAACGCGCGCTCGAGCAGCGCGCGACCATCGACCTCAAAACCTTCGCCGCCAACGCGCAACAGAAGATATCGTCCGTCGTCGCCGACATGCGAAAGAGCGATGAAGGCATTCGCGTCGATGCCTCCGTGTCGAGCGTGCGGCTCGGCAGCATCGCCTTCGACTCCAGCACGCTCCGCATTATCGCCGAGGCGGAAGGCGCGATCAGCGTTGCGGTGACATCCCTGCCGAATCTTCAGCAGTGACCGGGTGAGTGTGACTGCATAGCCCGACTGCGCATTCGCATGGCTCCAAGTCATTGATAGGGAGTCACTAATTTGGCCGTCACGTTCTCTCCACATTTTCGGGTCACGGAACCGTCATCTGCCCGCCGCCGTTGAGCCGGGCCGTTCCGTTGCGTTGGCATTGCGTTCCACGCTGATCCTTTTCCCGAACCGCTGAGGACAGACATCATGAAACGGATTTTGCTCGCCGCCGCTGTGGCGGCGATGATGATTCATCCGGCCAGCGCACAGCGCGCCAACTACGAATCCATGGTCGCCAGCCACGCGGCCGCGAACGGCGTTCCGCCCGAACTCGTGCACCGCGTGATCGTGCGCGAAAGCCGTTACAATCCCCGCGCCGTCAGCAAGGGCAATTACGGCATGATGCAGATCAAGCTCGCTACGGCGCGCGGCCTTGGTTACACCGGCACCGCGCAGGGCCTGCTCGATCCCGACACCAATCTCACCTACGCCGTGAAGTATCTCGCGGGCGCCTATCGCGCCGCGGGCGGCGATCACAACCGCGCTGTCTCCTATTATGCGGGCGGCTATTACTACGCCGCGAAGCGTCAGGGACGGCTGCAGCAGCAGGCGGCCAACGCCGCGCCGGAAGGCATCACGCTGTTTGACGCCAACGCGCAGGCGGTCCCGCGCAAGCACCGGCGTCATCGCCACTGACATCAGTTGATGTGCTGTGATCTGAATAAAGCCGGGCTCAATTCGAGGCCGGCTTTATTTCCGGCTCCATGCTGTGCCGCGCGGATGGATCGCGGACATGCGCAACCGCGTTATCGTCCGCAAACACCTTCTTCCAGCCATCGACATGATCGAGCAATTGCGCCGCAGGCGTCTGCCGCCGCAGCAAGGTGGCGTCGATCCGCTGCGAGGCCAGCAGCCTGAACAATGCATGAGGATTTTTCAGCATCATGGCGTCATCGAGTTCGACCATGAAGCGCTCGCCATAAAGCTCCGTGCGCCCGTCGATGGCCACGGGAATGCCGACCCAGATCAGATAGCCGCCAAAATCGTAATCGTTCAGCACCCGCGATACGCCGCGTTCCTTCAAGGCCGCGACGGCAGGCGCGAGGCTTGATGATGGCGCGTAGCGATTGCCCGCGATGACGAAGGCTGACATGGCGGCGATCGCGACAAGCGTGGCAACCGCCAACGGCCCGCACGAATGCGCCGCCTTCGGATTTTCGTCCGCCCGCCCGAAACGCGCCGCCAGCGGCGCTGCGATCACAAGCGGCAGCAGCAGCGCCAGCACCGTGATATTGCGAATGTGCGACAGCGCCATATGCAGCAGCGCCAGCACCAGCACGACGCGCATCAGCGGAAGTGTCAGGCCCTTGAGCAGAACCGCGCCCAGCCCGAGCAGCAGGCAGATTTCAAACGCGCCGAGCCGGGAGAAATCCACCGGCCGCCATTCGGTGATCAGCGGCAGCGCAGCGCCGAGATTGAGGATATTGCGGGCCGCGAGAATGGCGTCAACGCCATAGGGCGTCAGGCAGCTTGCAACAAGCGCCGCAACACCGAACGCGAACCAGCGCAGCAGCATCCGCGCCCTCGCCTGCGCGTCCACCTTCAGCACCCCATCGAGCGCGACAGGCCCGATCAGCGCCAGACCGAGAATGAAGCTGCCATGAAGATTGGCCCACAGCGCGATCAGCGGCAGCAGCCAGTATGAAGGCGCCCTGCTCCGGTCCGCCGCGGCGATCAACCCGGCAAGCCACGCGACCATCACCGGCATCGCCAGCGCATGTGGCCGCACCAGAAAATGCGGCGAGGCAATCGCCAGCGCCGCCATCACCAGAACGAGCGCCGGGACCGCGTCGAGACGGCGCCGAACGAACCAGGCCAGAATGACGAAAGCCCCTGCGATGGAGGCCGCTGTCACTACCACCGGCCCGGCCCACCCCGCGCGCGCGAAGGCGGCTGCATAGAGCACCTGCGCCAGCCACTGCGTGGAAATCCACTTTTGCCCCAGCATCGTGAACGAGAAGGTGTCGGTGCGCGGAAGCGCGCCGGTCTCGAGAATCTGCTGCCCGATCCTGATCTGCCAATACGTGTCGGGATCAGCCAGCAAGCGATTTCCGAGAAGGAGCAATCCGGCGAACAGGCACACGCCGAGCACGCACGGCAGCACGCATCGCCGCGAAGCCGCCGCATCGGGAGTCTGGCTGCTCATTGCAATACAGCCTTCGCAGGCAGGTCAAAATATGCGGCGATGATCATGTGCGGGTCCGGCTGGAGAGCAGTTCCAGACCTAAGCACCGGGGGCATAATTCCAGGTAAATTTCGCAAACCACGATGCTGCATGCGCGAAACCATCGCGGGAGTCAGACCGAAAACGCGGTCCCACGATGCGGAAAAGCCATGCTCCATCGAGGCGCGGACCATTGAAACCCCCATGCATCGGGTTTATCGTAAGGTTGTTCCGAGGGGGGCTCCGGCGTGGAGCTGAGATACCGCAGAATGCGCGGTGACCCTTTGAACCTGATCCGGGTCATGCCGGCGAAGGGACAGGGATGTATCGAGACACGTTATCATCTCCGCGAGGAGACTCTTCCGTCAATATCATCGGCGCGGGCATTGCCGGCACATGGCATGCGCTGCTGTTTGCGCGCGCCGGCTATGACGTCACCCTGCATGAGCGCGATGACGCGGCGATGACGCAGGCCACCAGCCACCGGGCCGGCGGCATGCTGGCGCCGTGGTGCGAGCGCGAAGCCTCCGAACCGGTCATCGCTCGCCTTGGCATCCGCTCGCTCGATCTGTGGCGTGAGCACGTTCCGGAAACGCCGTTCAATGGCTCGCTGGTGGTGGCGCACGCACGCGACCGCACAGATTTCGAGCGCTTCGCAAGGCTCACCACCGATTACGAGCGCCTCGATGCCTCCGGCGTCGCCAATGTCGAACCATCGCTCGACGGGCGATTCCGTGAAGCGCTGCTGTTCCCGGGCGAAGGTCATGTGGAACCTCGCGCCGTGTTGCCGAAGCTGCACGCGAAACTCGCGGAAGCTGGTGCGACCATCAGCTTCGGCAGCGACCGGAAGCCTGAAGATATCGCGCAAGACAACAAGGACGGCATCGTGATCGACTGCCGCGGCTTGAGCGCGCGGGACAAGTTTCCCGAACTGCGCGGCGTCAAGGGCGAACTGGTGATCGTCGAGACCCCCGAGATTCAACTGTCACGCCCGGTGCGGCTGCTGCATCCGCGCTGGCCGCTCTACATCATTCCGCGCGACGGCAACCGCTTCATGATCGGCGCGACCTCCATCGAGAGCGAGGACACCGGCGTCAGCGTCCGCTCCGCGCTCGAACTGCTGACGGCCGCCTATGCCGTCCACCCGGCATTCGCCGAGGCGCGCATTCTCGAAATCGGCGCAGGCTTGCGCCCCGCTTTTCCTGACAACCTGCCGCGCATCGCGATCGACGCGAAGCGCATTTCCGTCAACGGGCTCTATCGCCACGGCTTCCTGCTGGCTCCTGCTCTTGCGGAACTGACGCTCGCCTATGTCGAGCGCGGCGCGATCGACAACGAGGTGATGCAATGGTCCTGATCGTCAATGGCGAGCGTATCGAGACGAAAGCCACGCGCGTCGACGCGCTGCTGGCCGAACTCGATTACGAAGGCACGCATCTCGCCGTCGCCGTGAACTACGACGTGGTGCCGCGCGCCCGCTGGGCCGAGACCGCGCTCAACGACAACGATTCGGTTGAAATCCTCACGCCACGGCAGGGAGGGTGACACAGTGACTCTCTCTCCGTCGTCCCGGCGAAGGCCGGGACCCACCTTTCACCTCTCCCCGTTTACGGGGAGAGGTCGAAGCCTGAGCCGCGCGAAGGCTTCGGGTGAGGGGCGAGTACCCGCACTCGATGCCCCTCACCCCAACCCTCTCCCCGTAAACGGGGAGAGGGAGCTACGCGCAATCGCGCGCGGAGGAATGTCATGAGCAAAGTCAATTTCTACGGCAAGGAATTCTCCTCGCGCCTGCTGATCGGCAGCGCGCTGTATCCATCACCGAAGATCATGCAGGACGCGATCCGCGCCGCGGGCAGCCAGATCGTCACCGTGTCCGTGCGCCGCGAGAGCGCCGGCGGCAAGACCGGCGACCAGTTCTGGTCGCTGATCCGCGAGCTTGGCGTCACCGTCCTGCCGAACACCGCAGGCTGCAAGAGCGTGCGCGAGGCCGTCACCACGGCAAAACTCGCTCGCGAACTTTTCAGCACGCCATGGATCAAGCTGGAAGTGATCGCCGACGACGAGACGCTGCAGCCCGATGTGGTCGGCCTTGTGGAAGCCGCTTCGATCCTGATCAAGGACGGCTTCGAGGTGTTTCCCTACTGCACCGAGGATCTCAGCGTTGCTTCACGCCTCGTCGATGCCGGATGCAAGGTCGTGATGCCATGGGCGTCCCCGATCGGTAGCGCGCGCGGCATCACCAACCGCGATGCACTCAAGTTGCTGCGCGCCCGCTTCCCCGACATCACGCTCGTGGTCGACGCCGGAATCGGCGCACCGTCGCACGCCGCCGAAGCGTTCGAGCTGGGCTATGACGCCGTGCTGCTCAACACCGCCATCGCCAAGGCCGACGATCCGGTCAGGATGGGCCATGCGTTCCGCCTTGCCGCCGAGGCCGGCCGCGCCGGCTTTGAAGCAGGACTCATGGGCGCGCGCGACTTCGCCTCACCTTCAACCCCTGTCGTTGGGACACCGTTCTGGCATGCCGTATCCTGATCGTTTCTATCCCGTCGTCGATACCGTGGCGTGGGTCGCACGCCTGACCAGACTTGGCGTCGGCACGATCCAGTTGCGCGCGAAGAATCTCGATGACGCCGCTGCGCTCGCCATCGTCAAGGAGGCGCTGACCGTCACCAAGGGCACGCAGACAAAACTCGTGGTCAATGACTACTGGCGCGCGGCCATCGACGCCGGTGCACAGCACCTTCATCTGGGTCAGGAAGATCTCGACACCGCGGACGTGCACGCCATTCGCCGCGCCGGATTGACCCTCGGCATCTCGACCCATGACGAGGACGAACTCGACAACGCTCTGGCTTACAAACCGGACTACATCGCGCTCGGCCCGATCTACGAGACCACGCTGAAGAAAATGCGGTTCGCGCCGCAGGGCATCGAGCGCATCACCGCGTGGAAGCTGCTGATCGGCGACATTCCGCTGGTCGCCATCGGCGGTATCAAGCTCGAACAGGCCGAACCTATTTTCGCCGCCGGCGCAAATTCCATCGCCGTCGTCAGCGACGTCACCCAGAACGCCGATCCGGACGCGCGCGTGCGCGCCTGGCTCGACGCGACGGCTGAGGTGGCGTGATGGAATGGCTGTCCGCCGCAGCTCTCTTCACCTCTCCCCACGGGGGAGAGGTCGGATTGCATCGCAATCCGGGTGAGGGGGTTCGGATTCCAGTTCTGACATCTAGCGCCCCTCACCCCACCCCTCTCCCCAATGGGGAGAGGGAGCAGATCGCGAAAGCCGCTTACATCCCTCAAGGAGGACGCCATGAACAAGCAAATCAATACGGCCGAGATCAAGCCCGCCGTCACCACCGGCGGCCTGACATCGTCGCGCAAGATCTATGTTACGCCGGACGAGGCCACGGACCTGCGCGTTCCTCTGCGCGAGATCATTCTCTCCGAAGGCGCGAATGAGCCGAACCTGCCGGTCTATGACACGTCCGGTCCCTACACCGATCCGAATGTCATCATCGACGTCAACGCCGGCCTGCCGCGCAATCGTCTCGCATGGGTGAAGGAACGTGGCGGCGTCGAGGAATATGAAGGCCGCACAATCAAGCCGGAGGACAACGGCAATGTCGGCGCGTCTCACGCCGCCGCCGCCTTCAAGGCGCATCACAGGCCGATCCGCGGCGTCGGCGATGCACCGATCACGCAGCTTGAATTCGCCCGCAAGGGGATCATCACCAAGGAGATGATCTACGTCGCCGCGCGCGAGAACCTCGGCCGCAAGCAGCAGTTGGAGCGCGCCGAAGCCGCGCTGAAGGACGGCGAGAGCTTCGGCGCGGACATTCCCGCGTTCATCACCCCGGAATTCGTCCGCAGCGAGATCGCGCGCGGCCGCGCCATTATCCCCTGCAACATCAACCACGCAGAACTTGAGCCGATGATCATCGGCCGCAACTTCCTGACCAAGATCAACGCCAACATCGGCAACTCGGCGGTGACCTCATCGGTCGAGGAAGAAGTCGACAAGATGGTGTGGGCGATCCGCTGGGGCGCGGACACAGTGATGGATCTCTCCACCGGCCGCAACATTCACACCACCCGCGAATGGATTCTCCGCAACGCGCCGATTCCGATCGGCACCGTGCCGATCTATCAGGCGCTGGAAAAGTGCGACGGCGATCCCACCAAGCTGACATGGGAACTCTATAAGGATACGCTGATCGAGCAGTGCGAACAGGGCGTGGACTATTTCACCATCCATGCCGGCGTGCGCCTGCCTTACATCCATCTCACCGCCAACCGCGTCACCGGCATCGTCTCGCGCGGCGGCTCGATCATGGCCAAGTGGTGCCTCGCCCATCACAAGGAGAGCTTCCTCTACACCCACTTCGAGGAAATCTGCGACCTCATGCGCAAGTATGACGTCTCCTTCTCACTGGGCGATGGCCTGCGTCCCGGCTCGATTGCCGACGCCAACGACCGCGCACAGTTCGCCGAACTGGAGACGCTGGGCGAACTGACCAGGATCGCGTGGGACAAGGGTTGCCAGGTGATGATCGAGGGCCCCGGCCATGTGCCGATGCACAAGATCAAGATCAATATGGACAAGCAGCTCAAGGAGTGCGGCGAAGCGCCGTTCTATACGCTTGGACCGCTGACCACCGACATCGCGCCGGGCTACGATCACATCACCTCGGGCATTGGTGCCGCGATGATCGGCTGGTTCGGCTGCGCGATGCTCTGCTACGTGACGCCGAAGGAGCATCTCGGCCTGCCCAACCGCGACGACGTCAAGGTCGGCGTCATCACCTACAAGATCGCGGCCCATGCCTCGGATCTCGCCAAGGGCCATCCGGCGGCGCAACTGCGCGACGACGCGTTGTCGCGCGCGCGCTTCGACTTCCGCTGGGAGGATCAGTTCAACCTCGGTCTCGATCCGGACACCGCGCGGAGCTATCACGACGAAACGCTGCCGAAGGAAGCGCACAAGGTCGCGCATTTCTGCTCGATGTGCGGGCCGAAGTTTTGCTCGATGAAAATCACGCAGGACGTGCGCGACTACGCCGCCACCCTCGGCGACAACGAGAAGGCCGCGCTCAATCTCGACGGCAAGTTGCCGGGCGTCGGCATGTCGATCTCCGGCGTGATTGCCGACGGCATGGCGCAGATGAGCGAGAAGTTCGTCAAGATGGGCGGACAGGTCTATGTCGAAGCGGACGCAGTGAAGGAAAGCAACAAGGCGTTCTAGACGAACACCTCATGGTGAGGAGCGCGGCAACGCCGCACGTCTCGAACCATGAGCCGCCCTCGTCCGTCGAGACGCATCGCTACGCGATGCGCCTCAGGATGAGGGCCAGTCGTGTTGCGACAGAGCATCCAGCAAAAATTCAGGGCCGGGACGCTCCCGGCCTTTTGCTTGCGCAAACGCATCCGCGACGGCGCTGTCATAATCGCGGAATTGAAGCTGTCGTCCAAACGCTGCTAAAAATGCGCAACGCAGAATCATGGAGCGCAGCAGGTGGCGAAAGATACAACGCGGCAGGCGCGGCCGGGCCCGCAGGGACCGCAAGGCAAGCCCGGACATCCCGGCCCGCAGGGTCATCCCGGCCGCCCCGGCCCCGAAGGCCCGCGCGGCAAGACCGGATTACCGGGCAAGTCTGGCGCGCAGGGCAAACCGGGGCCGCAGGGAAAAGCCGGCCCGCAGGGCAAGCCGGGAGTTCCCGGAAAGCCGGGCGCGCAGGGTCCGCGCGGCGCGGAAGGTCCGCAAGGCAAGCAAGGTGCCGTCGGCGCACAAGGCCCGCGCGGTGAGCGAGGTCCTCCCGGCCGCCTGCCCTCGTTCGAGGAAATCCTGCCGTGGCTGGAGACGATCTTCGACGCTTACGAAGAGCACCGCGCCAGGCGCGCGCGTGAAGCTGCGGAGCGCGAGGAACGTGAAGCCGCCGAGCGCCATGCCGCCGAACTCGCCGCCCGTGCGTTTGAGGCGAGCGAGGATGACAACGACCATCACGACAAGAAGAAGAAAAAGAAGAAGGACAAACGGTAAAATGAGCGGCTGGAACTTGGAGCCAGCCGTCTTACTCCTAACGGATTTTCGCAGCGGTGATCGAACCGCATCGCGCAGATGAGCGAGAAGTTCGTCAAGATGGGCGGACAGGTACATGTCGAAGCGGACGCCGTGAAGGAAAATAACAAAGCGTTTTGAGGCAGAAAGCGCTTCAAGAGCAATCGCCATGTGAACCGTTATGCGTGCGCGGGCAACCAATATCCATGAGGTCCGACCTGTCCCGCGCACGCGCCGTTCTCGCCGCCAACGATATTGCCGCGGAAGGCTCGTTCATGCACGCCGTTCATGAACGCGAATTCTTTGACCAGGCCGCGTTTTGGCGATTGTACGATGCGATGGATGTGATTGCCGCCACGCCCCCGCGCCGGCGGGGCCGCGATACCCGGCGGAGCGCCGCGCGCGTGCAGCGGCAGGTTCTGATGCACATCATCTATCATCTCGGGCCGCACGCCGGCGGTCGCATGGCCGGCTTTCCCGCCGACACACTCCATGCATGGCTGGACCGGCTGGACTGGGTATTTGAGCCCGTCGTGCTCGGTGTCGCCGGCTACGGTCCGGCGCGCTTCGATGACGATCTGCGGCCGGCGGACGATCAGGTTAGACAGCGCGATTGAACCCAATACTCCCTGCAGGCGACAAATCGCACAGGGCGGGTGGCGGCGCGATCACGTTCGCCATAGAATCACTCCATCATCCTCGGGACAGGGGCGGTCATCATGAACGCAGTTCAGTTTTCCCTCGCTGGCAAAGGCCTCGCACTCGCCGTATTGGCCGCAGCGGCAATGACCTCGCAGGCTCCTGCGCAAACCAAGCCATCCGCGCCCAACCCGGAAGCGACGCTCACCGAGAAGATGAACGCCTATGTGGGCTGTATCAATCGCCTGTCCGAGAGGTCCTACAGTTCGCGCAGCCGCTATTTCAGTTGGGCCAGGCCGAGCGGTCCGACCGGCAAGGAGCGAATCATCTACGGCACCTATACGATCTACGACACCTCCGACTGCCGCAAGAATGTCGAGCAGGCCAATGCGCTTGAGCCGCGCGATGCCGAACTGGAAGCCGCGGGCTCCGCTTACGCCGACGCGGTCAGCAAGCTCGAACCGCTTCTGAAGGAAGCCGACGACTACTACACGCAGGAAAACTACAAGGACGACAAGATGGCCAAGGGGAAGGCGATGCATCCCCGGCTTGTCGCGGCATGGGATGCCTTCGCGAAGGCGGACAAGGACCTGCGGAAGAATGTCGAACTCATCAACGACAAGCGCGCGCTGCAGCGGCTTGCCGCGATCGAGCAGAGCGAGGGCCGCAAGGCGCGCTATCATGTCGAAGCGACCATGATCCAGGCCAAGCGCGTGTTACGGACGCAGAATGTCGATAAACCCGATCTCGCCGCGCTGACGCAGGCATTGAACGACTACGAAGCTGCCGCGAAGGATCTCGAAAGCGCGGCAAGCGCCGACGACGGCAAGAAGATCGGCTCGATGTTCATCAGCAGCACGAAATCCTTTCTGACCTCGGCGAAGCAGCTCATGCGCCGGATTCGCGACAAGACGCCTTACAGCCAGGGCGACAGGATGATGATCAACGCCGGCAGCGGCTGGATGATCGAAGGAACGCCGGAAAGGCTGCTGCGCGACTACAACCAGCTCATCGACGCCTACAATCGCGGCGCGCGAATCTAGGCTGCACATTGATGTCTGCTCGCCTCACTTGGCCGGCGCAAGTCTAATGCAGGCCGAGTATTTGGGACCGCGTTGCATTCTTTGCGCCGCGATCTCATATCTCGCGACAATTCCGCGCATGCCCTGCCATGAGTCTTACCATTCCTTCACATCAGGAACGATGGCATCCGCCTGTTGTTGACCCGCGTAACATTTCAAATGTTGCGCGACGCTCACGAGAGGAGAATTTCACGCGGAAGGGTTCGTCGATACCTCCGACGGCAGCCTGACGAGCGCTCGAACATTCGCCTCCACGACGGCAAAGTCATCGTTTGGGAAGGACATGCCATGAAGAAAATATTGCTGGCCGCGGCCCTCGTGCTCGGCGGATACGGATCGGCGGCGGCGCTTCCGGCTCCGGCGGCATCCGCTCCGTCGATCGGTGCCCCCGCACAGGCGCAGACACTGCAACTCGTGAAAATGAAACGGCATCACCGCCATCATCACTGGCGGCGCCATCATCACTGGAACCGGCCGCATTTCAATCGCTACGACCGTTATCGCGGTTGGCGGCGCTATCACGCCCGGCCGTATAACTGGCACAGGCGCGGCTGCGTGATGGTCGGCCCGATCTGGTTCTGCCCATAATCGTATCGAAAACAGAAAATGCCGCATCGAAAGATGCGGCATTGTTCTGCTGAATGAATATAGCGCTGCGCTGGACTTACTTCAGCGTGATCGCGAGGCCGCTGAGGTCCGCGTTCGCCATCAGGCCGGTCTGGCGGCCGGAAAGTTCGAGCACCGCGCCCTTCTGGTTGGTGAGCACGATGGCCCGCGCGCCGCGGCCCACCGCGATGCCAGCGCCCGCCGCGCCATAAACACCGGCGACATCCGACGGACGATTGATGTTGCTGACGCGGCCGCGCAGCACCGTTTTTGATCCGCCGAACACCAGACCGTAGTCGATGCCGCCGGTGGACAGCGCATAACTCCGGCCACGGAAGTTCAGCGTGCCCGTTCCGCCCGAACCGCCGATGAACCATCCGGCCTTGTAGATCACGAGCGAGACGCTGCCGCTGTCAGCATGAGCCGGCGACAGGCCCGCTGCGAAAACAGCGGCGACAGCAATCAGCATGGCGCGAATGGCAGATGGCAAACGCATGATATCTCTCCGGATTGATGTGGCAGATATTGATGTGACAGATGACGTGAGCGGGAAAATGTCTGCAAATGAAGCGGCACAACCGAATCAACTCTAGCGCATCACGCGGATTCGGAAAACGCTCATGACGCAAGCGGAACTCGAAAGGCGTGAAATCGGTCAACAGGTTTGACGGCGGCGCAGGTTTCACCGTGCGTCATTCTGTTGTTAAATCGATTCGGTTTCAGAACGACCAACGGGAGGTTTCTGTGAATCGCGCTGAATGGGATCTGCACGCCGCCAAATTCGAGTCGATGGTGTGCGACATCGTCACCGATGAAACCGGCAGCCAGATGCCGCGCTTCGTTGCGTCGGCCTGCCGCTCGCGGAAGAATCTCGAACTGGTCGATCTCGGCTGCGGTGTTGGAAGTTTTGTGAAGAAGTTCGGACATCGTTTCGGGAAGATCACCGGCATCGACTTCGCGCCGCGTATCGTCGCGCGCGCGAAGAAGCGCTGCGGCGAGATGCCGAACACGACATGGCTGGCGATGGACGTCTGCAAGTCCGCGGATGTTCTCGGCCGCGTTGCCGATCTCGCGGTGTGCCTGAACGTCATCACCTCGCCGCGCGAGGCCAAGCGCGACGCGCTGTGGGCGACGCTGGCCGCGGTGACCAAGCCCGCGGGCCATGCGCTGGTGGTGGTGCCGTCGATGGAATCGCAGTTGATGGTCAACAAGCTCGGCGCATCCGCCGACAAGATCAAGGCGGGCGGCCTCGTCAGCCGCGACGGGGTCTGGCAGAAGTTCTACGAGCGGAATGAACTGATCTCCACGGTGTCGGAAAAAGGCTTCGACATCACGCGCATCGCGAAGGTGTATTATCCTTGGTCGGTGGACGGCCTCCGCAAGCCGCGCGGCTCGAAGCAGTTGCCATGGGACTGGGGTTTTCTGGCGCAGCGCGCGGCGTGAGGCATCAGCCGCCGCGCGGACATTCCTTGTAGCCGAATTCGTCGATCATCCGCGCGCCGGAGATGGCGCTGAACTCCAGCCTCGTGAGATAGCCGTTCGCGACCACATACTGCCGCAGCCTGGCATTATAGGCGTTGAGCATCCGCTGGGTGGAACCGGCGTTGATGACATGACGGTTGGGTCCGCGTCCGTGTCCGGCGTGAAACAGCAGCCGCGCGCCGCGCTCGACGCAGACGTTGCGGACGCCGAGAAACAATGTGCAGTTCGACTGGCAGTGGCCGCGGATGCGAAACAACTCACCGGTCGCGTTGGCACGATCAATCGCCGGCTGGAATTTCTCGATCCAGCCGCCCATGGCAAACTGGTCGGAGGTGTCGGCGCTGGCAGATGGCGGCAGCACAGCCGACAGTATAACAAAGAGGGCAGCGGCTAATTTCATCGAATGCCTCCGGCGCGAACAGCCGCCGTCAGGTTAACTTGCCATTGAGCGGCGGCAAGGCCATTGCGCAGCCGTTCCGCCAGGCATAGCTTGAAGGATAGACATGAAAGGCACTGGCAGTCAGCCGGAGCCCGACTGCCAGACATATCCAGACACTCAGGAAGTGGATTGTGACAATGTTGGCGGAAATCTTTCTTTTAAGGCTTGAGGCGCTGATGCGGGTTGAAGCGAGCGAACAGCGCGCGGCATCAGACGATCCGCGGTTTGTTGCGGTTGCACTGCCGCACTGACGAACCACCGCCTCGCCGGGATGACTTGATCCGCTTTCCTGGCGCAGGATCGCCAGAGGACTCGTCCTCCCTATCCGAATCGTGCCCGGGTGCGCTCCCGGGCCTTCTCCGCTTCCACTTCGCGGTCGCGCGGCGGGGCATGGGTGTGCAGCGAGGCCAGCAGCTTCCGTGCGCTGGCGGAAACCTCGGCGACGGCAAGATCGAACGCCGCTTCATTGGCCTTCGACGGCGCATTGAAGCCGGAGAGCTTGCGCACGAACTGCAGCGCCGAGGCGTGAATCTCGTCCTCGGTGGCGGGCGGCTCGAAATTGAAAAGCGTCTTGATGTTGCGGCACATGGTGCTTTCCTTTCCAAGGCTGGCGCGGTGCAGGCGCGCATTTCAGCGAATTTCGGACAAGAGCACGAGCAAATTCTGGGCACGCCGTGACGGCGAGCCTGAATTCCGCAGCGATCTCCTCCGGTTCCGTCAAAGTTCCTTTTCCGAGGGTCCTGAACGGGTTAGTCGCAAATTAGGATTTCGTTAACCATATCGGCCCACCCTCGATCCGTCTCGGGGCTGGGATCGCTGACTTGACCATGCTGCCTTTGCAGTACGGTATTTTACGGAGGTCGCAATGATCCGGGAAAACGTGCCATCGCCTGCAGAACCGCCGATCGAGGGACCCGCCATGGCGCCCGATCAAATCGTGCCGCTGCTGATCGGCGCGACGGTCGGAGACATCGAGCGCGAGCTTGTCCTGCAAACCCTGGCCCGCTGCGGCGGCAATCGCACTCACGCCGCCCGCGTTCTCGGCCTTTCGGTCCGCACGCTGCGTAACAAGATCCGGCTGTACTCCGCCGAAGGCATGAATGTGCCTGCGCATCACTGAGGACAAGGCACCGTCACGCGCCCCCGCGGTGGAATGCCGGGGCATGGCCGTTGCCGAGCCATGGCCGCGCGGCGGTTTACCGTTTGATGGACGATCACGATCAGGTTACGGTTCCATCCCGAGGATCCGAACCATGCCCCGATCGCACGTCCGACTCCGCACTGCCCTCACCGCCGCCGCGTTGCTTGTGGCGGCGCCGTCCGTCGCGCAGGCGCAATCGGAGGGAACGCCGGACCAGCGCCGCGCCTGCCGCAAGGACGCGATGAAGTTCTGCCGCGACTTCGTTCCGAACGTGAAGCTCATCACCGCGTGCATGGAAAAGAACGTGCGCAAGCTCAGTCCTCTGTGCCGGACACAGTTCAGGTAAGCGCGACCGGTTCATGCATATTCCCGCGACTCTCGATCAGGCCCGCAACACACTTGCCGTGATGCTCGGCATCGCCGCGACCGAGAGCATGCCCGCCGATATCGACCATGCCGCCATCGCGGCCGCGACACGTTATATCTTTCATCTCGAGCCGCAGTTCGGCCTTGCGGGGCTGACGCCGCTCAGTCCCGTCCGCCAGGCCGAGATGATGGAAGACCCCGAACTGGCGCGGCAGGCGGTGAGCTTCGCGGCGATCATGGCCTTTGTCGGCGGCACGCTCGATCAGGCCAGACTCAGCGCCACGGTCAGGCTGGCGGACCAGCTCGGCGTCCGGGACGATTTCGTCAACGATCTGGCGCGGCTGGCGCTCGGCGACCTCAAGGAGGCGCGGGACCACATGCTTCGCGCCAATGTCGAGAGCATCACCGGCCGCGAATGGACCACCGCGCAGATCGGCCCATGGCTGCAGCCTTACGACAAGCAGCCTGACGCCACGCTGGCGACGCGCTTTCACGCCCTCTCACGCTTGCCGGATGACACGTTCGGCTATGCATTTGCGGCGTTCTATCAGGACAACAACTACGTCTATCCGGGTGAACCGGCGGCGCTCAACTTCGAGTTCGCGGTTCGGCATGATTCAGTCCATGTGCTTGCGGGATACGACACCTCGCCGAGCGGCGAACTGCTCACCGCAACATTGAGCGCAACCATGCATCGCAGTCACGCCATGTCCGGGCATGTCCTCCCGGCGCTGTTGAACTGGCATCTCGGCATTCCGCTCAACAAGACCGGCGCTTCGGCAACCGGCGCGTTCGAGCCGGAAGAATTCTTCTACGCCTGGGCGCGCGGCGAGGACACCACGCTCGACCTGTTCGGCCCCGGCTGGAATTTCTGGGCGGCGGCGATCCAGCCGATCGACGCGGTGCGCGAAGCAGTCGGACTGCTCGACTGACGTTCAGCCGGATTCCATCCGGCGCAAAAACGCTCTAGCGTCATGCCGGGATCAGGCAGGGCAGACCGATGGCGAAAATCACCAACTCCACCATTGTCGCGGCATTGCTCGCCTTCAACGGCGGCTTTGTCGACACCGCGGGTTATCTCGGCCTTGCCGGTTTGTTCACCGCGCATGTCACCGGCAACTTCGTCACCCTCGGCGCGGCGCTGGTCCATGGCAGCCATGGGATTGTTGGCAAGATTCTCGCGCTGCCCGAATTCATCGCGGTGATCGCGCTGGCCCGCCTCGCGGGCACCGCGCTGCGTGCACTGAATTTGCCTGCGATGCAGATCCTGCTCGGCGTCAAGGTCGCGTTGCTGCTGGTCTTCTTTCTTCTCGCGGTCCGGTTCGGTCCGTTTCCGGACGCCAACACGCCGATGGCGCTGCTGACCGGCTTTGCCGGCGTCGCCGCGATGGCGATGCAGAACGCCGTGCAGCGGGTGCATATGGCCAGCCTGCCGCCCTCCACCATGATGACCGGCTCGACCGTTCAGGTGACGCTCGATGCCGTCGACCTGATGACCGGCGCCAGGCCCGAAAGCCGCCCGCAAGCGCGCACCCGCTTCAACCGCCTCGCGCTGGCGATCTGCTTTTTCGCGGTCGGCTGCGCGGTCGCCGCCGTGATGTATGTCTATGTCGGCTTCTGGTGTCTGGCCGTGTCGGTTGTTGTCGGCCTCGCCGCCTCGGTGATCCGGATCGAGGAAGCCGCCCCCGCATAAGCCGCTTGCGCACCACCCGCTCCAGTTGCAGGATAGCTTTTGGGGTTGACGCGTTTTCTTCACGCGAACCGGTTTTCACTTCGCTCGAAAACGCTAGTGGTCCAATTCTAACATTCGCATCCCGTTTCAGCAGGCATTTCTGCGAATGTTAGAATTAAAGGACCACTAGCAAATACAAATTTCTAGTGGAGTTTTGGATTTGACATTCGCTTTGAGGGCCTTGCTGCCGGCGGCTTGCGAATGTCAAATCCACTCCACTATCTGTGGCTGGGGATTGCGTGGTGCGTTGTGTCGCGTTCGCCGTGATGGCCGTCTTGCTGGGCTCGGGACTTGGCGCCTGCGCCATGCGCGATCCCTATGTCGCCGCTCCCGCCACCACGACATCCGGCAACTGGAAGATAGAGAAGCAGAACGACCGCATCACAGGCGTGCCAGTCCCGAGCGCGACGCTCATCATCAACAACGCCTCGAACACCTTTGCCGATTACGCGCAGCCCGCCTCGCTGCAACTCACCTGCTTCGACGGCGCGCCGCTGGTCCGCTTTGCTTTCTCGTTCAAGGTCGGCACCGATCCGAATTCGACGCTCGGCTATCGTTTCGACGAGAAGCCGGGCCACGACAATATCGCTGCGCGATTCCTTCAGGAATACCGAACGGTGGTGATCGAGGACCGCGCGGCGATCACGACATTCGTCAACGAGCTTGCATCCTCAAGCACGCTTGTCGTCCGCATCCGCTCGCTTACGGCAGGCCGCACCACCGCCGAATACAAGCTCGATGGTGCAGCCGCCGCCATTGAAGCCGCCTTCGCCGGGTGTCCGCTGACGCCGCCTCCGCCGCCGGAGACGAAAAGGAAAAAGCGCGTGGCGCGGGGATAAGCGGCAGGCGGCAGCAACCGCAACCCTCCTCCTGAGGAGCGCGCTTCTGCGCGCGTCTCGAAGGATGAATGAGACGGCGCCGATATCGCCCCCATGGTTCGAGACGCGAGGCTTCGCCTCGCTCCTCACCATGAGGGTCCTGGCTCCTTCGCGTTAAGCATGCTGCGGCGCATCGTGCCTCATCTATGTGCGGGACGGGCGCTGTGCCTCGCGCGGCTGTGTCTGGACGCTTGCGCAAGTCTCGCGGAGACTTCTGACGATTCCCGATGACGGAGGATCGCATGAGGTGGCCGGCTCGCGTTGCCCTGATGATTCCGTTGATCGCGCCCGCCGCAACGGCGCTTGCGGTGGACCGCGGGCAGTTCGGCGATGTCCCCGAACATATCCGCAAATGGTTCAAGGATGCGCGCAGTCCGGAGGGCGTGCCCTGCTGCGATGTCTCGGACGGCTATCGCACCGAGTACGACGTGCGCGGCGGAGTCTACTGGGTGCCGATCGACGGCGTCTGGCGCGAGGTGCCGGAGAAAGCCGTAATCCGCACCGGCCGCAATCCCACCGGCGGCGCCGTGGTCTGGTACATGATCTATCAGGGCAAGCTGATGATTACGTGCTTCGTGCCTGCGGATGGATCGTGAACACCTTGCACACTGGCATCGCTAATTCCTGCGTCGTCCCCGCGAAGGCGGGGACCCATAACCACCGGCTTCTCGTTTGCAAATGATGTTGAGACAACTTTGAAGAACACCGTTCAGGGAGCATGGGTCCCCGCCTTCGCGGGGACGACTCGCTGAAATATCGTAGTCCCTACGCCCTGCCCGGATAGCTTACCGCCATGCCGGCGCGCACGTCCTGCTGCACGCCGTACTGCGCGAACGGATAGCGGAAGCCGTTCTTCGACAGCGCCTTCATGCCGGCAATGGCGCTGATGAGATATTCCGGCGGCGTGGCCATCAGCATTTCCTCGTCCAGCACGCCGCCATAGCGGCGTTCGGCGAAACAGGGAATCGACAGGCTCGGCAGCCGCGTGGTCAGCGCACGGCCCCAGGAATCCGCGCAAGCGGATTCGCCGACCACGCTCCAGTCGAACCGCTTGTAGCCGGACCATTGCAGCCCGTTGATGAAATAGATCATCGTGCCCGGCGTCGCGTAGAACAGCGCGATGTCCGGCGGATCGAGCTTGCCGGATGCCAGCGGTCCGACCGCGAGCGCGTCGTATTTGCCATCGGGCACACAATGCATCGCCTCCTGATGCGCCTGCGCGTCCTGCTGCGTTGAAAACCACACCCCCGTCATGTGCTGACCCGATTGCCACGTATCTGTCTTGGCGCCGCCGAGACCGACCACCGCGCGGCACTGCGCGCCGACGAGATCGTCGCTGGTGATGCCGACCGTCCAGCCGATGCGCGCGGCCTGCGCCACCACCTGATCGAGCGTATGCACCGCCTGCGGCCGGCGAATCTTCGGGATCGCCTCCATCTCCTCGCGCCGCGCGAACATCTTCATGCCGAACGGAATCGAGCGCAGCTTCAGCAGCGCGTTCAGATCGTCGACAATCGCAGGCCAGTCGTAAGTGGGATTATGGGTCATCGCGTTTCTCCCGGATGTTTCTTGTTGTTCGCAAGGCTAAAGCGTTTTCCGGCGAAGTGGAAACCCGCTCATCGCATTTTTGGTATGAGTGCGCATAAAACGCGCGTCGTCCCCGCGAAGGCGGGGGACCCATAACCACAAGATTTCCGTTTCTGGAAAAGTGCCGCGGGCATTCCGGCGGCAAATCGGGGACTCAGGAGTCTGGGTCCCCGCCCTCGCGGGGACGACCCGTTGAAAAATCACGCCCGCATACAGGCGTCCGTCACTGAGGCAAAGCTCAGTGATCGTCTTCGGCGAGCTTGCCCATATGCTTCTGGGTATAGAGTTCGAGGCCGATGCGGCCGATCAGGTCGAGCTGTGTCTCGAGGAAGTCGATATGACCTTCCTCGTCCTTCATCAGGCTCTCGAACAGGTCGCGCGAGACGTAATCCTTCACGCCGTGGCAGTAGGTCGCCGCCTCCTGATAAAGGTCGCGCGCGCCATGCTCGGCGGCGAGGTCGCACTCGATAATTTCCTTGACGTTCTGACCGATCCGCAGCGGGTCCAGCACCTGCATGTTGGGAAAGCCGTCCAGGAACAGGATTCGGTCGGTGAACCGGTCGGCGTGGTGCATCTCCTCGATGGATTCCTTGCGCCAGACCTTGGACATTTCCTTCAGGCCCCAGTTGTCGAGCAGCCGGAAATGCAGCCAGTACTGGTTGATCGCAGTCAGTTCGCTGCGCAGGCCCTTGTTCAGGTAGTCGATGACCTTGGGGTCGCCCTTCATCTTGCACTCCATTGCGGAACCGTCGTCCGACGGACCAGAATCTACTTTAGAAACGTTCTAAATCAGATTTACGACAAGTACAACCCCTCGCGGCAAAGGCGGCCACGAAGGGAGAAAAACAAGCCGATGGAATGACTTAGGCAGCCGCTTGGGCGGTCAGGATCACCGGATGGTGATGATCCGCGGCGGCGTGTTCCTGATGCTGCTCGCTGTGGGGGCATCCGGCGCAGCAGGCCTTGGCGCAGGCGCCGAGGGCTTCGTCCATGATCTTCTTGATGGTCCGCGCGCAGCGCCCGCATTCGGCGCTGCAGCCCAGACAGCCATAGACCTGCCCGGCCGTGCGCGGAAAATCCTTGGCTTGGGTCACAACGTTACGCACGTCGTGGTCGGTCAGGACGTTGCAGGAACAAACGATCATGGATGCCCGGAGAACCTGTAAGGACTGTTGACCAACAGGTATTGAACCGGGCGCCGGGATGCAAAAGGAAAACAGCCACTTTCAAGCTATTCCAAACTGGCTACGGCCTGCGCAATCAATCTGGAATCAATCTAAAGTAGCTGCAAATGCACGGCCCGGCGGATTGGGCTAAATGTCGGCATGGGAATGAAGGAGCACGGCGTGACAAGCATCGGCCTCGACGAACTCGGCGCTATCTACGCACCCCCCACCGACCGCGTGATCGCCAAGCAGCTCGCGCGGATCGACCGTCACGCCGCCCATTTCATCGGGCTGTCCCCCTTCTGCGTGCTCGCGACCTCGGGTCCCGACGGCACCGTGGACGCCTCCCCGCGCGGCGGCAATCCCGGCTTCATCCGCATCGAAAACGAGACGCGGCTGCTGATGCCGGACCGCCCCGGCAACAACCGGATCGACAGCTTCCGGAACGTGCTGTCCGGCAGCGGCTATGTGCAACTGATCTTCTTCGTGCCCGGTCTGGACGAGACCCTGCGCGTCGGCGGCGACGCGAAGCTCTCGGCGGATGCGGATCTGCTGGCCGGCATGATCGAGTTCGGCAAGCCGCCGCGCGCTGTTTTGGACATCGTAGTGCGCGAAGTCTATTTCCACTGCGGCAAGGCGCTGATGCGCTCAAAGCTCTGGTCGCCGGACTCCCGCGTCGCCCGCTCGGCGCAGCCGAGCATCAGCGAGGTCATTCACGAACAGACCGGCCAGGGCACGCCGGAGTCGCAGGACGCCGTTGAGGCGCGTTACAAGACGCAGCTCTGATCGAAAAATCAGAAGTCGTCCCGGCGAAGGCCGGGACCCATCACCCCTGTCGAAAAAGATTGCGGGAAAATTGGCTCCGTGATCTCGAGTCACTCAGAGCCTTGTGGTTATGGGTCCCGGCCTTCGCCGGGACGACCACTTCATTTATCCAGCTCGCAACGACAATCTCCGACATGCTATCGAACTGAATTGCGTCTGAAACCGGAATGATCATCATGCACACCCTGCTTCCCCTCGCGGAAAAAATCGCCGCGTCCCTGATCGCGCGGAAGGAAACCGTCGCGGTCGCGGAATCCTCAACCGGCGGATTGATCTCGGCGGCGCTGCTCGCGGTGCCGGGCGCATCGGCCTATTATCGCGGCGGCGGCGTGATCTATACGCCGCGTGCGCGCGCCGCGCTGGTGAACATCACCAGGGAGGAAATGGAAGCCATCGGCAATCGCGGCGCGACGGAGCCTTACGCGACCCTGCTCGCGACCCGCGCGCGCGACCTGCTCAACACCACATGGGGCCTCAGCGAAACCGGCGCGACCGGCCCCTCCGGCAACCGCTACGGCGACGCTGCCGGACATTCCTGCATGGCGGTTGCGGGACCGCAGATGCGCGTGGTCACGCTCGAGACCGGCAGTGGTGACCGCGTCGCCAACATGCGCGCCTTCGCGCTTCACGCATTGGAATTGTTTGCCGACACGATCAGCGTACGCTGAACCAAACTGCATCGAATCGCCGTGATGTGAATTATCCCGCATGTCCCGGCAAAATCAATGATTCCGGTTCCTGCCATTAACAACGGAACTCGCTTCACCTTTAATGAGCGAATGTTACGGCGTGAAAAACAGCGTTGTTTTTGCGGAACAAATCCGCCCCCTAAACCTTAACAACGCGTTGCGCCCGATTTTCCGGATTTATTAACCCAACGCATCGCATTTTCGTCACATATGGCCCGTAACTCGCGCCCATCATTCCACACATCGAAGTGAGACAAATGCGAAGATTGCCAATCGCGATTGCGTCCGTTGTTGCCATGCTGGCAATTTCCGCCACTGCACCGGCCCGCGCCCAGGATGTCACGACGGCATCGTTCAGCACCGAAGCTGCGCCCGCGCCGAAGAAGAAGCTGTCGATGTTCCAGTCGGCGATGAGCGAAGTCGCCATCATGCGTTATCGCGCCGCGCTGAAGCTGAAGGCCGAGCAGGTCAAGTACTGGCCCGCCGTCGCCAGCGCGCTCCGCGCCCTCGCCCGCGAACCGGAAGTGAACGAAGCCGCCGTGCGCCGCTTCGCTCCCGCCGCCTCCGCGCTGTTTGCCCGCCTCGACGAAGACCAGAAGCGTACCGCGATGGGCCTCGTCCAGCAGGCCGGCCTGCAGCAGTACGCTTCGCTGTTCTGATTGTTCCGCGGACACGTCCGCATCGCTTCAAAATTCCGACGGCGCTTCGTATCTGCGAAGCGCCGTTTTCGTTGTGCAGATTCGACCGAGAACGGATGCACTCCCTCTCCCCGTTCCGACGGGGAGAAGGAAATATGGCCCAAATCCGGCCCCGCCATTCAGTTCCGGTTCAAGGCACCTGTGCAACCTTCCCCGTCACGATCCGTTATCTGTTCGGTCATTCAGGAAAGGTGCAAGCCATGAAGACAATCGTTCTGGCGGCAGCCACGGCCGCTACACTCGCAGTCACCACACTCGCAGCCCCGGCACCGGCCGAAGCGCGCGGCGGACGTGTCGCGGCAGGCGTCGGCCTTGGCCTCCTCGGCGGCGCCATCATCGGCGGCGCGATCGCCAACAGCGGCGGCTATTACGGCCCCGGCTACGGTTATTACGGCGGCCCGGCTCCGGTCTACTACGGCGGCGGATGCTATCTGCGCCGCGAGCGGTTCTGGGACGGCTACGGCTGGCGGGTGCGCCGCGTTCAGGTTTGCGATTAACGCAAATCCTCGGCGGTCAGCCATTTTTTAGCCGCCACAGCTTGGAAAAAAGTAACGCTCCGGAGGGCAAAATGAGCCTTCGGAGCGTTTTTTACTGCGGTCAAAACGCCGGAATCCCGCTATATTTGCGTGGGGACACTCGCTGAAGGCTCGGCGGCAGAGCCGCCGGACCTTTTAAACAGGGGCCAAATCGGGCTATTGGAGTACCGTCATTGGATCCTTGCCGACCAATCGCCTTGCGCCAGGCTTTGGCGTGTTCTGAGGAGAGACAACATGAAGAAGGTTCTTTCAGCGTTCCTCGCGGTCGCCACGGTCGCCGGTTCGCTCGCCACCGCGATGCCTGCCGCCAAGGCTGACGGCGGCCGTATCGCTGCCGGTGTTGCCGGCGGTCTGATCGGCGGCGCCCTGATCGGCGGCGCGATCGCTTCCAGCCGCCCGGCTTACGGCTATGGCTACGCGCCCGGCCCGGTCTATGTCGAAGAGCCCGCCTGCCGCCTCGTGCGCGAGCGCTTCTGGGATGGCTACGGCTGGCGCGTCCGCCGCGTTCAGGTCTGCGATTGATCCGGAGTGTTTTCAAGCGAAGTGGTCACCGGTTCGCGTCAAGAAAACACGACAGACAATCAATGAATATCGCTCGCGATCACCGCGAGACATGAGTTTCAAAACCCGGCCTCGCGGCCGGGTTTTTAGTCGGAGAAACCGTTCGCCCATCACATTGCAAAGCGACGCCGTCATCCTGAGGTGCGAGCACTTGCGAGCCTCGAAGGATGACGATCCGCGATGCCGCCGTCGCCCTTCGAGGCTTGGGGTTTCGCCGCTGCGCACCCAGGGTGACGGCACACAAAACTCGTCGCCTTCACCGCCCCGCGCTCATCGCGCGCAGCACATCCGGGCTCGGCCAGCAATCCACCTTGAGCCCCGCCTTCTTCTGATAAGCGCCGAGCGCCGCGCGGGTCTGCATCCCGGCCTTGCCGTCGAGCTTCGATGAATAGAGACCAAGCCTTGTGAGATGCTTCTGCATCGCCTCGACATCGGCGCTGCGCATCTGCGTGGAGGCCGACCACGGCGTCGCGAACGGCTGGCCGTCGGTCATGCGGTCGGCGAGATGACCGACAAACAACACATAAAGATCAGAGAAGTTGTATTCCTTGATCACGAAGTAATTTTTGGTGGTCAGGAACGACGGCCCGTAGATTCCCTCCGGCTGCAAGAGCGACGCCTCCTGCGCCTGTTCGGCGGCGGACAGGCGCAGGCCCCGCACCGGCACAAAGCCGTCGCGCAACCATTGCGAGATCGGCCTTGTCACCTCCGGCACGCCTTGGGTGCAGTCCACACCGCGCGGGGCGCGCACCTCATAGGCCCAGCGCAGGCCCGGCACCCAGCCCTTGTTCTTGAGCTGTTGCGCGGCGGAGGCCAGCGCGTCCGGCACCGAGGTCCAGATATTGATGTGGCCGTCGCCATCGAAATCGACGCCGTGCTTGGCAAGTTCAGACGGCAGGAATTGCGTCAACCCGGTCGCACCGCCCCAGGAGGTGCGGAGCTGCTTGCGGGTGACGTCACCATTTTGAATCAGCTTCAGCGCCTCGATGAACTCGCCGCGATACTGATCCTTGCGGCGGCCGACATAGGCCTGCGTCGCCAGCACGCGCAATCCGTCATAGGGCAGCGCGTAACGGCCGAAATCGGTCTCGCGGCCCCAGATCGCCAGGATGATCGGACCCGGCACGCCGAAGCGCTGCTCGATGGCCTTGAGGGTCGCGGCATGCTTTTGCATCAGGCTGCGGCCATGGGCGGCGAGCCGCGCGATGCTCGCTTCCTTCACATAGTCCGCGGGCACCTGGACGAACTCCGCCTGCGACGGCGCGCCGGTTTTCGGGCGGCCCGGCAGCAGCAGATCCGGCAGCTTGTAATCGGGCTCAAGCCCGCGTGTCTCGCGATCGAACACCGCACGCGAGACGCCGGCCTCGCGCGCCTCTGGCCAGAGCGAAGCGATGAAGTTTGTGAAGCCGGCATCGGCGGCGAAGGATGGAGCGGACGCAACCAGCAGCAAAACCGTCATTGCGAGGAGCACTTGCAAGGAAGCAATCCAGCGTTTCATCCGGATAGTCTCCAAAACCGGATTGCTTCGCTTCGCTCGCAATGACGGCTTTCGCGTGGCTACATCAATGCTTGCCGTGTCCGTTCTTATGCCCGTTATGTGCGCCATTCTCGATTACCGGCCCGTTGGATATCCGGTCGACATAGGCGATGCCGATGGCGGAGAGGATGAACATGCCATGGATAATGGTCTGCCACATCACGCCGGCCTCGGTATAGTTGGTGGTGCGGCCCGCGCCGCCGAGGTTGCCCGCTTCAATGAAGGTCCGCAGCAGGTGGATCGAGGAGATGCCGATGATCGCCATCGCGAGCTTGATCTTCAGTACGCTGGCGTTGACATGACTGAGCCATTCCGGCTCGTCCGGATGGCCCTTCAGATGAAGGCGCGACACGAAGGTCTCATAGCCGCCGACGATCACCATCACCAGCAGGTTGGAGATCATGACCACGTCGATCAGGCCGAGCACCACCAGCATGATCTGCTGCTCGGTAAAGTCGAATGAATGCGCGATGAGATGCCAGAGCTCCTTGAGGAACAGAACGACATAGACGCCCTGGGCGACGATCAGACCGACATAGAGCGGCAACTGCAGCCAGCGCGATCCGAAGATCAGCATCGGGATCGGGCGCAGCGAGGTGTCGCCGCGCGACGGCAGGGGAGTTTCAGGGGTCAGGGACATGCGGAAAGGGCTCCGGCTGGCAGATCTAAAGGCGGTACTCAGCTAGGGAGAATGTCCGATTCTGTCGAGCCGCGCCGCAGCGGCCATTCATCGCAGCGAAACCAGCGATGACCGTCATATTGCCAGCACGTTTTGCGCTCTATTGCGGCCCCAGCAAGTGTATATTATAATCATATACAGCAAGGTTTCGCATGATCGACTTGAGCCAGGTCACCGGATTTGACTGGGACGACGGCAACAACCGGAAGAGCGCGGACAAGCATGGCGTCAGCCCGGCTGAGGCAGAGCAGGTGTTTTTCAATGACCCGCTGATTGTGGTCGAAGACATCAGGCACAGCGGTCTGGAGCAGCGTTTCAACGCGCTGGGACGGACAGCCGAGAACCGCCTCTTGCACGTCACCTTCACCCTGAGACAGGCAAGAACAATCCTCCGGGTGATCTCCGCGCGCGAAATGAACCGAAAGGAGCGGAAAATCTATGAGCAAACTTAAGCCCATTCCGGCCTTCAAGAGCGAAGCAGAAGAACGCAAATTCTGGGAAACGCACGACTCCACGGATTATGTCGACTGGAGCAAGGCGCAGCGCGTCCGCTTTCCAAACCTGAAACCGTCGACCACAGCCATCTCGCTGCGGCTGCCCATAAGCCTGCTGGAGCAGATCAAGATCGCCGCCAACAAGCGCGACGTGCCGTATCAGTCGCTCATCAAGATGTGGCTCGCCGAGAAGGTGGAATAGCTGCGGCCGGCAACGAGCTCAAACCTCTGTGAGTTCCAGCCGCTGCTCGATACGCTCAACACGAGCATCCAGCCGATCAATGCGATTGGACATGTGGGCGTATTGACTCTCGAGGATGCCCAGACGGCCTTTGATTTCACGAATATCTTCACGCACGGAATCGACTGCACCGCGAATATGGCGCAAATGTTCCAGGACGGCGTTCTCAATTTCGGTCACGGTATACTCGGAAACTGGAAACGGCCTAATTCAGCATGCTTCCGCGGCCATGCCAGCCCTCATGACGCCTACTTCACCACCACGATGAAAATCCGCGGAAACCGCAGCAGCACCTTGCCGTCGTCCTGCGGCAGATAGGCGGCGGCGATGCGCGCCTTGTAGGCTTCGAGGAAATCCTTGCGCTCGGGAAAATCGAGCGGATCGAGGAACGGGCGCAGGCCGGTGCCCTTCACCCATTCGACGATGGCAGCGGCATCGTCCATGACGTGATTGTAGACCGTGTGCCAGATGTCGATATGGCTGCACAACGGTCGCAGCGCGTCGTAATACTCGCCCGGCTTCGGCAGGTTGCCCCGCGCCTCCAGGGCATGCGCGAGCTGGCTCTGGAACTGCGGCAGGCGTGCGACCTCGCGCATCATGACATGCGACGGTTCGTCCATGTTATCCGGCATCTGCACCGCCAGAACGCCGCCCCGCTGCAGCGTCTTGGTGAGACGCTTGAGCTGGGCCATGTGATCCGGCACCCACTGGAAGATCGCATTGGCGAACAGCACATCGGTTCCGGCGGGCGGCGCCCAGTGCGAGATGTTCGCCTCGATGAATGTGTGCTGCGGAAGCCGCTCGCGCGCCTGCCGCAGCATGTCCGCCGAGGTGTCGATGCCGGTGATCTTCGCCTGCGGCCAGCGGCGGGCCAGCAGTTCGGTCGAATTGCCGGGACCGCAGCCGATATCGACCACGCCGCGCGCATCCTGAACGGGAACCTGCGCCAGCAGATCGCGCGCGCCCCGCGTCCGTTCATCCTCGAATTTCAGGTATTGCTGCGCATCCCAGTCCGACATTCACCGGCTCCGCTTTCGGCCGCCTCCTTGTACGTCAGCGGACCAGCGAAGACCAGATTGGGAAACCGTCACATTTATTTAACGTGAAGGGACGCCGCGGAAACGGCGCCATCAGGGGATGCGTGATGCCTCTCCTTCGCGCCGGACTCGAAAGCCGAGAGAACCGAGCCGGGCATCGACAACAGCAACATCAGCGCAAGCGCGATAAAACGAAGAACCATGACCCTTCTCCACGAAAGATCATGCCTGTTAGCCGCTCGGGCCCGCCGGTTCACGCAGGATCGTTTGCAGTTTCGCTGTCGATTGCGTTGCGTCCGGTCCACACAAATCCGTGTTCGCGCATGATGCGGATTCGCGCCTGCAAATAGCCGTGGCCGATGGTCTCCAGCCGCCGCGTCGGCATCAGGAAGATGCGCCGGCGGTCGGCGGGATCGGTCTGCCGCACGATCATGCCGCTCTCTTCCATATCGTCGAGATGGCGCGAGACGGTAGCCTCGGTCGCGAACAGTTCAAAATAGGTGGCAAGTTCCTTGTGGGTGATCGGGCGCTCGGCGAGCCAGCGATGCGCGACGATGCTGAACATCATGTCGGCCTCGAACACACTGCGCCAGGGCCGGTTCAGCACACCCGCGGCGATGACGGTGCGGCGGAAATCGGAGCGCCACTGGACATAGGCGACGTCGATACCCAGCGCCGCCCGTTCTTCGTCATTAATGGTGCAGTCTTCGAGATCGAACGTTTCCGCCGCGGCCGCGCTGATATCGGCGGATGTGACCGCCTTGTCGTCGTCCCCCATTGGCCCGTCATTCCTTGTTGTTATTGTTGCTCCAGATGAAGCCATTCTCCCGCATGATGCGCAATCGCGCCTGCTGGAATTCATGGCCAAGAGCTTCGAGCCGCCGCGTCGGCACCAGGAACATGCGGCGGCGATCGTTCATATCGAGGCGGCGCTCGACCAGTCCGCCCTGCTCCATGTCGTCGATGTGGCGCGAGACCGTGGCCGGGGTCGCGATCATGCCGAAATAGGTCGCAAGCTCCTTGAGCGTGACGGGCCGCCCGAGCAGCGCGTGATGCGCGACGATGCTGAAGATCATGTCCGCCTCGAACACGCTGCGCATCGGGCGGCCGAGAACGCCGTCGTTGAACAGCTTCCGGCGAAACCCGGACCGCCACTCGACCCAGGCAACATCCATGGCGAGGAGCGCACGCTCCTGCGCATTCATGCTGCTGTCGAGCGGTGCGTTCACCGCGTCAGTTTCTTGTACTTCACGCGATGCGGGATCACCGAGTCCTGACCGAGACGGCGCATCTTGTCCTTCTCGTAGTCCTGGAAGTTGCCCTCGAACCATTCCACGTGGCTGTCGCCCTCGAAGGCCAGCATGTGGGTGGCGATGCGGTCGAGGAACCAGCGGTCATGGCTGATGATCACGGCGCAACCGGCGAAATCCTCCAGCGCCTCTTCCAGCGCGCGCAGCGTATCGACGTCGAGATCGTTGGTCGGCTCGTCCAGCAGCAGGACGTTGGCGCCGGACTTGAGCATCTTGGCCAGATGCACGCGGTTGCGCTCGCCGCCCGACAGCGCGCCGACCTTCTTCTGCTGGTCAGCGCCCTTGAAGTTGAACGCCGAGCAATAGCCGCGCGAGTTCACTTCCTTCTTGCCGAGCAGGATCAGGTCGTTGCCGCCGGAGATTTCCTCCCACACGGTCTTCTTGCCGTCGAGCGCGTCGCGCGACTGGTCGACATAGCCAAGATGCACCGTCTCACCCACCGTGATGGTGCCTGCGTCCGGCTTCTCCTGCCCGGTGATCATCTTGAACAGCGTGGTCTTGCCCGCGCCGTTGGCGCCGATCACGCCAACAATGCCGCCCGGCGGCAGCTTGAAGGTGAGATTGTCGATCAGCAGGCGGTCGCCATACCCCTTCGACAGGCCCTCGAAGTCCACCACGTTGTTGCCGAGGCGTTCAGCGACAGGGATGATGATCTGCGCGGTCTGGGTCTGCTTCTCGCTGGCCTGCTTGAGCAGTTCCTCGTAGCGCTGGTAGCGCGCCTTGGACTTGGCCTGACGGGCCTTCGGCGAGGATGCGATCCACTCCTGTTCGCGCGCCAGCGTCTTCTGGTGCGCGGCGTCCTCGCGGCCTTCCTGCTCGAGGCGCTTCTGCTTCTGCACCAGCCACGACGAGTAGTTGCCTTCATAGGGAATACCCTTGCCGCGATCGAGTTCGAGAATCCAGCTCGTCACGTTGTCGAGGAAGTAGCGGTCGTGGGTCACGATCAGGATCGCGCCGGGATAGTTGCGTAAGTGGCCTTCCAGCCACGACACGGATTCGGCGTCGAGATGGTTGGTCGGTTCGTCCAGCAGCAGCAGGTCCGGCTGGTCGAGCAGCAGCTTGCACAGCGCGACGCGGCGGCGCTCGCCGCCCGACAGCTTGGTGACGTCGGCGTCGTCCGGGGGGCAGCGCAGCGCGTCCATCGCCTGATCGACCTTGCTGTCGAGATCCCACAGGCCCTGGGCTTCGATCTCGTCCTGCAATTTCGTCATCTCATCGGCGGTTTCGTCGGAATAGTTCACCGCGAGTTCGTTGTAGCGATCGAGGATCGCCTTCTGCTTGGCGACGCCTTCCATGACGTTCTCGCGAACGGTCTTGGTCGCATCCAATTGCGGTTCCTGTTCGAGGTAGCCGACGCGCGCGCCTTCGGCGACCCAGGCTTCGCCCGAATAGTCCTTGTCGATGCCCGCCATGATCTTGAGCAGGGTCGATTTACCCGCGCCGTTGACGCCGAGCACGCCGATCTTGGCGTCCGGATAGAACGACAGATGCACGTTATCGAGCACCTTGCGGGTCGGGTAGGCCTTGGTCAGACCCTGCATGAAGTAGACGAACTGGCGAGCCATGATTCTTGAAAGCCTCGGTGATGCTTTGACGGTTCCGGGAAACCTGCGTTTTGCGGGGAGATTTGCTGAGTGCTGATGTAGCGGCGGGAACCGCAAAGGGCAACCGGCACGGTCTTGAAAGGTAGGGTTTTGGAAAGGCTGTGCCGAAAATTTTCCAGCGTTCTGAAGCCGTTGCCGCAGCGAAAACGGCTTTTTAATCGAATCCGCGCAAGGCTTGGGGCAAGGCTGGGTCTGAACCGCGAACACGCGGAACGCGACTGATATTCAGCCGTCAAGAATTACGGTTACGGATCGTCGAGTGCGAGCCATGACGACAAGCGCGCCGATTACAACCCGCATCGCGGATATGCCCGCCCCGCTCCCCGGCCATTCGCCGCGGCGAATGCTCGCGGAGATCGGCGAGTTCTGGCGCACCTTCATCAAGGCGGCTTTCAATCCCTACCATCCCGAGCAGCACTACATGCGCGGCCCCGGCCCGGCTTGCGCGAAAAAACTCGGCAAGGCTGCGAAGTAGACCGGCGCTCTTTCCCGCGATTGTAACCATCGTGTCCCCAGTGCGGTCCTTCACCTCTCCCCGCTTGCGGGGAGAGGTCGGATCGTGAAACGATCCGGGTGAGGGGCAAGCCGCACCTGCGCCCCTCGCCGCAACCCGCTCCCTAAAACAGGGCCATCAACAAAAAGAGCAACCAAATGCCCCTGCGCTGCGCCATTCTCGACGACTACCAGAACGTCGCACTCAAATTCGCCGACTGGTCGCCGCTCAAGGACCAAATCGACATCACGGTGTTCGACAAGCCGTTCGCTTCGCAGGACGACGCGATCCGCTCGTTGCAGGATTTCGAGATCGTCTGCGCCATGCGCGAGCGGACGCCATTTCCGCGCGAGGTTCTGGCCGCGCTGCCGAAACTGAAACTGCTTCTGACCTCCGGCATGCGCAACGCCGCGTTCGACCTTGAGGCCGCGAAGGAACGCGGCGTCACCGTGTGCGGCACCGGCGGCGTCGGCAACGCCACGGCAAGCCTGGCCATCGGCCTGATGCTGGAACTGACGCGCAGGATCGGTTTCGAGAACGCGCGCATGCATGAAGGCGAACTCTGGCAGACCACCATGGGACAGGACGTCGAAGGCATGACCCTCGGCGTGGTCGGTCTCGGCAAGCTGGGCACGAAGGTCGCCACGATTGCCAAGGCGCTGGGCATGAAGGTCATCGCCTGGAGCCAGAACCTGACGCCGGAGGCCTGCGCCGCCGCAGGCGTAAGCTACGCGACCAGGGATGACCTGTTCGCCACCGCCGACATCGTCTCCATTCACGTCATCCTCAGCAAGCGCACCCGCGGGCTTGTCACCGCTGAGGATCTCGCACGCATGAAGCCGACGAGTTATCTCGTAAACACCGCGCGCGGCCCTATCGTGGATGAAGCCGCGCTGCTCGATGCGCTTGCGCGCAAGGCCATCGCAGGCGCGGGCCTCGATACGTTTTCCCAAGAGCCGCTGCCGCTGGATCATCCGCTGCGCAGGCTCGACAATGTCGTGCTGACACCGCATCTCGGCTACGTCACGGAAAGCAATTACCGCAAATACTACGGCGATATGGTCGAGGACATCGCGGCGTGGCTGAACGGTGCGCCGGTGCGGGTGATGACATAAATCCGCAGCAACAAAAAAAGCCCGGCGCGGGCGGCCGGGCTTTCTCAAGACTGGAGCAAGCGAGGATCAGTACTTCGCGACGACCGGTCCGCCCCAGTTGAAGCGATAGTTCAGGCCGACCTTCACAGTGTGAATATCGGTGTCGTAGGACACGCCGGTCGCAGGCACGAACGCCAGCGAGGTCACATCGGTGCGATCGAAGTTGTAGTACTGGTACTCGACCTTCGCCGACCAGGACGGGGCGAACATGTATTCGAGACCGCCACCGACCGTGTAGCCGGTCTGCTCGCGGTTCAGGGTGAACGGCTGGGCGACGCCCGCCAGAGTCACGTTGACGCCGTTGTCGTCACGGAACGCAACACCGCCCTTGGCGTAGATCAGGCCCGGCCCCCAGGTGTAGCCGAGGCGGCCAGTCACCGACGCAAGCCACTCGGTGCGGTCGGTAAGCGCAAGCGCGCCGATAACGAACGAGCGATCGTTGCTCGCAAGGCCGCTGATCTGGCCTTCGATACCGATGACCCAGTTCGGCGCGAACTGATAGTCAGCACCGATCTGACCACCGCCGAGGAACGCGCCGTTACGGCTGTTGCTGGTGAACGCCGGCGCAGGGCCGGGAGCACCGGTGAAGACGGCGTCCTGATCGTCGCCGAATGCACCACCGATGTGCACGCCCGCGTAGAAGCCGGTCCAGTTGTAAACCGGAGCCGCGTACACCGGAGCCTTGGTATAGGGACGGCCCATGTCGGCGGCGGATGCTGCGGTGGCGGTCAGGGCAGCAACGGCAACGGTTGCCAAAAGAATCTTGCGCATATGAATGTCCATAAGTTCGAGGGCCGCGCGCGGCGAGAATCATATCCTCGCTCCAAGATGCCCGACGACGCGCAAACTGGCTGTAGCGGACCGGCAACATTGCCAGGGTTCCATTGCGGACGAAAAAGCCAAACATTTTATGAGTGGTTTATTGATACCTGCGTAAACATGAAGCCCGCGACAAAGCGCTGACTCTCATCCCCGCCTCGCCGCCTCGATCTTTGCCACATCAATTTTCTTCATGGTCATCATCGCGTCGAACGCGCGCTTGGCTTCCGCCCCTCCGATGGCCAGCGCTTCCGTCAGCACGCGCGGCGTGATCTGCCACGAGATACCCCACCTGTCCTTGCACCACCCACACTCGCTTTCCTGCCCGCCGTTGCCGACAATCGCATTCCAGTAGCGGTCCGTCTCTTCCTGGCTGTCGGTCGCGATCTGGAACGAGAACGCCTCGTTGTGCTTGAACACCGGGCCGCCGTTCAGGCCGATGCAGGGAATCCCTGCCACCGTGAATTCGACCGTGATCACATCGCCAGCCTTACCGGATGGGTAATCGCTCGGCGCTTTATGAACGGCGGTGACGGCGCTGTCCGGGAAGACGCTTGCGTAAAAGCGCGCGGCGGCTTCGGCATCCTTGTCATACCAGATGCAGACCATGTTCTTGGGAGATTTGTTCCCGGGCATGCGGACCTCCGTCGATTTGCGGTGACGGCACCAATATCGCACGGGCGGAAAAGTTGCATGACGCATGAAACAAAAAGCCCGGCCTCTCGGCCGGGCTTTCAAACTCTCATCGAAATCCGATTTAGCGCACGACGACCGGCGCAGGGAGCGGCGGCACCACGGCCGGCCCCTGATTGGGCACACCGACCGGTGCGGGCTGCGCGGCGGCCACCGGCGCGGGGGCAGGCCCGCCCTGATAGGGCTGCGGCTGCGCCGATGCGGTGACCGGCGGAGCTGGCGGCTTGCCGCCCGGCAGCACCACAACGCGGGTGCCGACCTTCACGCGGTCGAACAGGTCGGTCACATCCTCATTCAGCATGCCGATGCAGCCGCTTGAGACGAACTGGCCGATGGTCGAGGGCTGGTTGGTGCCGTGAATGCGATACACGGTCGAGCCGAGATACATCGCGCGCGCGCCCAGCGGATTGCCGTCGCCGCCCGCCATGAAGCGCGGCAGGTAGGGCTGGCGCTCGATCATTTCCGTCGGCGGATGCCAGTCCGGCCACTCCGCCTTGCGGGTGACCTTCTGCACACCGGTCCAGGTGAAACCGTCGCGGCCGACGCGCACGCCATAGCGGATCGCGCGGCCGCCTCCGAGAACGTAATAGAGCTGCGTGTTCGGAGTATCGACGATGATCGTCCCCGGCGGCTCCTTGGTCTGGTAGTTCACTTCCTGACGGCGCAGGCGCTCGGGCAATTCCTTGCGCGGGCCGGTTTCCGGCTGCTCTTCCGGCGGCAGGGCCGCCATCACCGAGCGGCCGTTGGCGCCCATCGCGGTGCCCTGCCCCTGTGGCTGGACCGCGCCGGTCGGGCCGCCATCGACAACGCCAGGCGGACGCATCGCGACATCGCCATTCGGCGCCCTGGCCTGATCGGGATAAAGCTGGGTCGGGCCGCGGTCGCCGCCCGCCGGCGCAGGGCCCTGATCGGAATAGATGGTCGGCCGGCCATAGCGCGGATCGTCCGGCGACATCACCGGGCCGCGCGGGTCGAGGCCCGGCTGCTGATAGCTCTGCTGCTGCGGCACGGGCTGCTGCTGGTAATTCGGCTGCGGCTGATAGCCCGGAGGCGACAGGGCGACGCCCCGGTCATCGCCATCGAGCCGGTCGAAATCCGGAACTCCCCGGTTCGCGGAGTCGGGCGCGCCATAGGGCGCAGGCTGAAGCGGCTGCGAATAGCCGGGTGGCGGCGGATAGGACTGCGCCAGCGCAACCGGGGCGCCCGTCAGGCCAGCCACTGTGGACACCGCAAAACCGGCCGCGAAGGACCGTGTCGAAAGTCTGGAAAGGCGATTGAACATCATGCCCCTTTATAGCGCGAACCCGCCACCGTACTGTTAACGGCAGATCGCTCAGGATCGCGGCGCATTCAAGACATTAAGCGAAAAAAGCGCCCGGAATGGCTGACTTTTTCGCGAGATTGCAGCCTTGCAACAGCTTCCTGGCAATGTCGCGGCATCCCCAGCTCTTTGCGAACTTTTTTCGGGCAATTTCGCGGCCTGCGGTATCCTTTTTGACGGGCCTTGATTCGTGGCCTTTGACCCACGCATCGCGCCCATTTCCCGGCCTACCGAGGGCAGGACCCGACACCATGCTTCCCGGCCTCCGCATCCTGTTCGCGACAACCGTTCTGGCGATTTCCATTCTGGTTTTCGGCCTCGGCGCGGCGGCCCTGCTGCGCGCGGCGCATGAGGAATTCGCCAGTCTGCCGGCCTGGCGGCTGGCGCAGCAGCCCCTGCTCACGCCGTTCACGCCGCAATTGCCCCGGATCGAGGCCACCCCGGTGCTGGCGATGCTCCGGATCGAGGCTCCGGCGGGAACCAGGCCGCTGCCCGAAACCCTGCGCCGCGACACCATCACGCCCGACTACCAGCCGCCGCTGCAGGCCTCCCTGCCTCCGCCTGCCGAGGATGTCGCTCCGCCGGAGAACCGCGATGCGGACAAGGTTTCAGAGGAAGCCACCGCCAGCGCACCAGTGATCGACCCGCCGGTGACCGGCGCGGCGGATGCGGCGGTCTCGAAACCCGCCGCACCGGCGAAGGAAGCCAACGCGCCCGACGTCACGACACCTGACGTCAGGGAGAACAGTGTCGCCGCTCCCGCCAATGCGCCTGCGGAGCCGAAGGCGACCGAACTGACGCCCATCGACATCGCCACGCAGCCGAGCCCGTCACCCACCGAAGCGACCGAACCGTTGTCCACAGTGACGTCGATCGAGCGTTCGTCGGAAGCGACAGCGTTCGCCGTCGAGCCACCCGTGGTGAAAAAGGTGCGCCGCCCGAGCGCCCGCGCCATCGCCCAGCGTCGTGAAGCAGCCCGCCTGCGCGCGGAAGCCCGCGCCCGCGCCAGACAGTTGCAACAGCAGCAACAGGCCTTCCCGCTGTTCGGCGGATAGCGCGCGCCGGGCTTGCTCGGGGCGAGCCGCTTGAACATCGGACAGCTTGCCTTTCTTTCCCTCTCCCCTTGTGGGAGAGGGGAAGAGGAAGCCCATCTTCCGCCTTCATCCCTTGAAACTACGCCGCTCCCGTCGCCACCGGCGGGCCGCCCTGCTCGCCCCATTCCGACCATGAGCCATCATAGAGCGCGGTGTCGGCGACGCCGAGGCGATACAGCGCCAGCGTCAGCACACCGGCGGAGACACCCGAGCCGCAGCTCGTCACGATCGGCTTGTCGAGATCGACACCTGCGCCAGTGAACGCCGCGCGCAGATCCGCCAGCGGCTTCATCGCGCCGGTCCCTGCATCGAACAGGCCCGCATAGGGCACGCTGCGCGCGCCCGGAATGTGTCCGCCGCGCAGGCCCGGACGCGGCTCCGGTACGCTGCCCTCGAAGCGAGGTGTCGGACGCGCATCAATCACCTGCTCGGCCTTGCTTTCGAGATTGCCGATCAACTGCTGCATGCTGCGCACGCGCCTGGAATCGAACGCCGCCTTAAAGGTCGCAGGCTTGGGCGTTGCCTCGCCACTCTCCGTCGCGCGGCCCTCGGCCAGCCACTTCTTCAACCCGCCATCCAGCACGCGCACGTTGGCGTGGCCGAATGACAGGAACATCCACCATGCGCGCGGCGCCGCGACCCATCCGCCCGCGTCATAGACGACGACCGTGTCGTCGTTGGAAATGCCGAGCGCGCCCACGTCCCGGCCGAACTGCGCGGCGGAGGGAAACATGTGCGGCAGCGGGTTTGAGTGATCCGACACCGCGTCGACATCGAAGAACACGGCGCCCGGAATATGCTGCGCCAGATAGTCGTCCTTCGGCAGCGGCAGCACGCCGGGCAGCTTGAACGTCGCGTCGAGCACTTTCACGCTCGGATCGTTCAGATGCGTGGCCAGCCATTCGGTGGAAACGAGAGGATCGGTGGTCATGATTGTTCCTTTGCGCCGTCGCCCTTCGAGGCCTCGCCGTGCTCGGCACCTCAGGGTGACGGCCTCCTTCTCAATACGATTTTAGCGTGAACGTCATCCTGAGGTGTGAGCCGGTTTCGGCGAGCCTCGAAGGATGACGCTGTAACGATCAATTCTACTTCTTCGGCTCGACCTTCTCGACCGGACCGCCGGCGGCCTTCCAGGCGGTGAAGCCGCCGCCGAGATGCGCCACCGGCGACAGGCCCATGTCCTGCGCGGTCTTGGCCGCAAGCGCGGAGCGCCAGCCCGAGGCGCACTGAAACACGAACTTCCTGTCTTCCTGGAAGACCGGCTTGGCGTATGGGCTTTCCGGGTCGATCCAGAATTCCAGCATGCCGCGCGGACAATGAAACGCGCCGGGAATACGGCCCTCGCGCTCGATCTCGCGCGGATCGCGCAGGTCGACGATCACGATCTCGCTCTGCCCCTCGCCGCCCTTGGGAAACCGCTCGACAGCTTCCGCCGCGTTGATGGTCTCGATCTGGGCGTTGGCCTCGTCGAGAAGTTTCTTGTAACCGCGGGTGATGGTGGAGGGCATTCTGATTTCCTTGGATGCTGTTGCCGTGCTCTTGCGGCGCTTCCAACTATAGTTAGTCAGGACGGCTCTTGAACAGCAACATCATCGACTCACCTATGCCGGTGCGCAGACCTAATCCGCTGTTTCCTTCCTGTAGCGCAGGAAAGCCCGGACGCTCATACAGAATGACATAGCGTCCGTCCTTTTCGATCCGCTCGGTTTTGGCTGCCGGGGGCAGACAGGCCGCCAGCTTCGTGTGAACCGTTTCCAGATAACGCTTCTGGGCCGGATAGGCACCGATGCTTGTAACGTCCGACAACGCAATATCGTGCTTGATGCCGCAGGTCAGCCGGGCCGATTTCGCACCGACCAGAATGTTGCACCACTCCATGCCTGGCGGCACATACTTCGACGCAAAAATGTCGGTAACCGCAGTCGACTTGTCTCCCCGAATAGACAGGAAATCATCCTTGCCGAGGGACTCGATGCGACTGACCGCCTCGCAAAGCTCCTGCTGGCTGACCTTGTCGAAGTCGCGCGGCGGCAACATACGCGAACGGCTCCACCAGAAAATCGCAGCCGCAGCTAAGGCCACAAGTGCAAGCAATACAATGATCCGCTTCATAACAACCTGCCTGGTTCAATCGGTAAATGGAATGGTTATCCGCTCGGAGGAAGAAAACTCCATCCAAAGAGGGCTTTTGGTAAAATCAGTATCGGCGCGCTGATCGATCGCCAGCACAAGGCGATCGTCGAGTTGACTCTTCGTCATCGACTTCAAAGGAAAGCAGAACGACAGTTTCTTTTCGAGTTGCGCCGCGCGGCCGCGCCACAGTTCCTTGTCCACGCCACCAAGCTCTTCAACGACCTGTTGGGCGGTTAATTTTCGGGAATTACCCAAACATGAATAGTAGGACGGAAATGCCGAAGTCATGGAAACGAAGCAGAAGCGAGCGCCCGGCATCGTGAAATTGACGTCCCAGGTTTCAAACTCTCCGGCCAGCTTGGTCCTGAGCTTTTTGAAACTGTCCTGACGCGCTGACCGAACGTACTTGATCGCGTCACACAATTCTTCCTGCGTGACATCGAAGAACGAGCGTGACTGAAGCTGTTGGTTGCGCTGCATCCAAAAATGGAAGGCTCCGCCCAGAACAGCGGCAAGAGCAGCGATAACTGCAACAATCGGCCAGCGCTTCTTCACAACATCCTGCGGACAGCGGTTCGCTGTCCGAACGTCGCTCGAAATGCTTACCGCGTCAATTCCCGCATCGCGCCCTCTAGGCCTTCCAGCGTCAGCGGGAACATCCGCTCGGCGAACAGCTTGCGGATGATGGTGGTGGATTCCGAGTAATCCCAGTGCTTGCGCGCGACCGGGTTGAGCCACACCGCGTGCGGATAGGTGCGCGTCACACGCTCCAGCCACACCGATCCCGGCTCCTCGTTGACATGCTCGACAGACCCGCCCGGCACCATGATCTCGTAAGGCGACATCGAGGCGTCACCCACAAAGACGACCTTATAGTCGTGCGGATACTTATGCAGGATATCCCAGGTCGGCGTGCGATCCGAGAAGCGCCGCTTGTTCTGCTTCCACACGCCTTCATAGAGGCAGTTGTGAAAGTAGAAATATTCCATGTGCTTGAATTCGGTCTTCGCCGCCGAGAACAGTTCCTCGACCTGCTTGATGTGGCCGTCCATCGAGCCGCCGATGTCGAAGAAGATCAGCACCTTCACCGCGTTGCGCCGCTCGGGGCGCATGTGCACATCGAGATAGCCGTGATTGGCGGTTTCCTTGATCGTGGTGTCGAGATCGAGTTCGTCCGGCGCGCCGGTGCGCGCGAATTTGCGCAGGCGGCGCAGCGCCACCTTGATGTTGCGGATGCCAAGCTCGACATTGCCGTCGAGGTCCTTGAACTCGCGCTTGTCCCACACCTTCACGGCGCGGAAATTGCGGTTCTTCTCCTGGCCGATGCGGATGCCTTCGGGATTGTAGCCGTCGGCCCCGAAGGGAGATGTGCCGCCGGTGCCGATCCACTTGCTGCCGCCCTCGTGGCGCTTCTTCTGGTCCTCGAGGCGCTTCTTGAGAGTCTCCATGAGCTTGTCCCAGCCCATGGCCTCGATCTGCTTCTTCTCTTCCTCGGTGAGATATTTCTCCGCCGCCTTGCGCAGCCACTCGGCGGGAATCTCCGCTTTCTCCATGGCGTCGAGCAGGCTTTCCAGCCCCTTGAACACGGTGCCGAACACGCGGTCGAACTTGTCGAGGTTGCGCTCGTCCTTCACCAGCGCGGCGCGCGACAGGTAATAGAAATGCTCCACGCTCTGATCCGCGAGGTTGGCGTCGAGCGCCTCCATCAGCGTGAGATATTCGCGCAGCGTGACCGGAACCTGCGCGTCGCGCAGCGATGTGAAGAATTGCAGGAACATGGGATTATAGATCGCCCGCGTGCGGCGGCCCGTCAAGGGCATGACTTATATGCGATCTGCTTGTCCCGGGCGCGGCGCAGCGCGCTAGCGGTGGGCCGCAGACCCGGGACGGTTACGAATACCAACCCTCGAGCGGCCCCGGCTCGGCGGAGGGGCATTTCATGCCGCGCTGCGTCCGGGGCAGGTTGCGCAACGCAGGTTTGCGTTCAAAATCAGCACTGGCGCCCGCTGGCGTGCCGTGCCATTTCATTTAAACTGTTGTTTGACGCCATCCGGACCGCTCCAGCCGGGACGGTTCGCGGCGTTGACCGGGACGCGGATAACCGCGTTTTAAACAGGGGGTTTGGCTGATGGGCATTGAATCCATTATCGTCTGGCTGATCGTCGGCGCGATCGCCGGCTGGCTGGCCGGGCTGATCGTCAAGGGCGGCGGCTTCGGACTGCTCGGCAACATCGTGATCGGCATCGTCGGCGCTGTCGTCGCCGGCTGGCTGCTGCCGCAACTGGGTATCAATCTCGGCACGGGCATCATCCGCGCCATCATCAACGCGGCGATCGGCGGCATCATCGTGCTGGTGATCCTGTCGCTGATCCGGCGGGCGTGACAGACTAACCGATCCTCGGAAGCGGCCGCCGATAAAGCGGTCGCTTCTTGTTTGAAGAGATTTTCCCGCGCAACAACGCGAAACAGAACAAACGAACTCGGACAAACTCACCAAGGCAAACGTCGATGAAATTTACCGGTACCAAAAACTATGTCGCCACCGACGACCTCAAGGTCGCGGTCAACGCAGCGATCGTGCTTGAGCGTCCGCTGCTGGTGAAGGGCGAACCCGGCACCGGCAAGACCGTGCTGGCCGAGGAAGTCGCGCGCGCGCTCGATGCGCCGCTTTTGACCTGGCACATCAAGTCCACCACCAAGGCGCAGCAGGGCCTGTATGAATACGACGCGGTCTCGCGCCTGCGCGACAGCCAGCTCGGCGATCCGCGCGTCTCGGACATTTCCAACTACATCAAGCGCGGCAAGCTGTGGGAAGCCTTCACCAGCGAGAAGCGCCCTGTCCTTCTGATCGACGAAATCGACAAGGCGGACATCGAATTCCCGAACGACCTGCTGCTCGAACTCGACCGCATGGAATTCCATGTCTACGAGACCGGCGAGACGATCAAGGCGAAGCAGCGCCCGATCATCATGATCACCTCGAACAACGAGAAGGAACTGCCGGACGCCTTCCTGCGCCGCTGCTTCTTCCACTACATCAAGTTCCCGGACATCGACACCATGAGCGAGATCGTCGAGGTCCACTTCCCCGACATCAAGAAGCGCCTCGTTCAGGAAGCGATGAAGATTTTCTTCGAGGTGCGCGAGGTGCCCGGCCTGAAGAAGAAGCCGTCAACCTCCGAACTGCTCGACTGGCTCAAGCTGCTGCTCAACGAAGAAATGACCGTGGAGCAGCTCCGCGAGCGCGATCCGCGCAAGCTGATCCCGCCGCTGCACGGCGCGCTGCTCAAGAACGAACAGGATGTCCATCTGTTCGAGCGTCTCGCGTTCCTGAGCCGCCGCGAAGTGTAAGGCGGTCTCCCAACCGGTCGTCCCCGCGAAAGCGGGGACCCACCGCCACCGGACTCAGCGTCATCCTGAGGTGCGAGCACTTGCGAGCCTCGAAGGATGACGATGTGGTCCACTCGTTCTTTTCCGCGCATCCTTCGAGGCTCGCCGCAAGAAAGCGGCTCGCACCTCAGGATGACGCGACATCGTTCAAGTTCACCGATGGGTGCCCGCCTGCAGGGGACGACGCCGCTGCCGCTATTCCGGCCGGCGCGCCTTTGCCCTGCGCATCAGAACGAGCTGGGAGCGCACACCGTAGCCAAGGCCGAACCCGGCGACGAAAACCAGGGCAAGAACGGAAACTGCCTCGAACATGGCGGCCTCACGGGCAAGGATCGCCGGACGCAGTATGCCGTCCGACGATCCCGTCTTGTGGTTCACGGACATGGGCAATTGTCCGCGCTGAAACGATAGTCGCCTGCTTTGCGCACGCAACGACAGCCGCGTTTAAACCTTAATGCCACCGATGCAAGTTAATTCGGGAACAGGAATCGGCGGCGGCTATCGCACCTTGTCATGCAGTTGATAGGTCAGATGCGCCTTCACCGTCGGCCATTCGGAGGCGATGATGCTGTAGACCACGGTGTCGCGCAGCGTGCCGTTCGGCGCCACCTGATGGCTGCGCAGGATGCCGTCGAGCTTGGCGCCGAGCCGCTCGATCCCCCGCCGCGACTGGTGATTGAAGAAATGCGTGCGGAACTCCACCGCGATGCAGTTCAGCGTCTCGAAGGCATGGGTCAGCAGCAGCAGCTTGCACTGGGTGTTGAGCGGCGTGCGCTGGACCCGCTGCGCATACCATGTGGAGCCGATCTCGACGCGCCTGTTGGCGGCATCGACGTTCATGTAGGTAGTCATGCCCGCGATCTTGCCGTCCGCATCCTTCACCGTGAACGGCAGCATCGAACCGGCCGCCTGCAGGCCGAGGCGGCGGTCGATTTCCTGATCCATGTTTTCGGCGCGCGGAATGAAGGTGTACCAGAGGTTCCACAATTCGCCGTCCTTCACCGCGTCCACTAGCCCGTCCTTGTGGTCGCGCGACAGCGGTTCGAGCCGCGCGTGAGGGCCTTCGAGCGTGACGGGAGAGAGCCAGGTCATGTGGTCGTCCTTTGCAAGGAAGATGGTCTGCTCCCTCGCCCCGCTCGCGGGGAGAGGGTTGGGGTGAGGGGCAAATTTTCTTCATGCGAGAAGTGCCCCTCACCCGGCGCGATGCGCCGACCTCTCCCCGTAAACGGGGAGAGGTGAAAGTGCCTACTTGTTCAAAAAATTCAGCGGCAGGCCGCCGCGCGGCCAGTCCATCGCAATCAGTTCGCCCTTGCCGGACAGCGTGATGTAGGCGGTCTTCAGTTCAGGTCCGCCGAACGCGATATTGGTGGTGACGTTGTCGCCGGTCGGCACCTGCTCCACCAGCTTGCCGTCCGGCGCGATCACCGAGATGCAGCCCGAGATCAGCGTGGCGACGCAGACATTGCCGGAGGCTTCCACCGCCAGCGAGTCATACATCTGATAGCCGCCGAGACCTGAAATCGGCTTGCCCATTTCGCCGCGATAGATCGGCTCGCCCGGCACGATCTGGCCGGTCGATCCCACAGCGAATGCCCACAGCCGCGCGGTCGGCGTCTCGGCGACATAGACGGTCTTTTCATCCGGCGAGAGCCCGATGCCGTTGGCGGGCAGCATGTGCGGCACGGCTTCCACCAGTTCGGTGGCACCCTTCTTCATGTAATAGACCGCGCCGACATCGAGATCGTGCGCGCGGCGCTTGCCGAGATCGGTGAACCAGATGCCGCCCTCCCTGTCGAAAACAAGATCATTGGGTCCCTTGAGCGGACGCTCGCCGCAATGGGTGAACAGGGTTTCGACCTTGCCGCTCGAAAGATCGACACGCTGCAGCGAGCCGCCGATATACTCCGACGGCTTTGGCCCGCCGGGCATGATGTTGCCGCGCGGCCCCGGCGCCCACGAGAAGCCGCCGTTGTTGCAGAGATACATCTTGCCGTCCGGCCCCAGCGCCGCGCCGTTCGGCCCGCCCGGAATCTTCGCGATGATTTCCTTGCGCCCGTCGGGATAAACCCGCGTCAGGGTCTGGCGGCGGATTTCCACCAGCACCACCGAACCATCGGGCATCACCACCGGCCCCTCGGGAAATTCAAGACCGGTCGCGACGACGCGGATATTCGACATAAAGACCTCCCGACAGTGTTTTTGGTTTTACGCGCGAGAACCTATCGCGCGGATCAGGCGATGACCAGTGCGGGGATGCAGGGCCGGGTTGTCGATGATGCCTGCTTAAAAGCACAATCCATCGTCGTCCCGGCGAAGGCCGGGACCCATACTCCCTGGATCATCGTTAAGCAAAGACCGCCAACACGAGTTGGCAAATATCGCGCGTCAACATCGAGGTCGGTGGTTATGGATCCCGGCCTTCGCCGGGACGACATCATATGTGTAGCTCGCTCAATCCTTCCCGGAAAAATCCCGATACACCAGTCCCGCCGCCGCGATGTCGGACAGCGCGTTGCCGACCGCCTTGAACACGGTGATCTCGCTGTCGCCGGTGCGGCCCTCGCGCTCGCCCCTGCACAGTTCGGCCAGCGAACCGCGAATATCGCCTGCGGTGATGACGCCGTCGCGGATCGGATCGAGCAGTTCGCCGCTTTCCTTCAGCGCGTCGTAGGTGTCGAGCCAGACATGTCCATGCCGGAACACATCGTCATCGGCCTCGCGCATGAATGGCGTGAAGCTGCCGATCAGGTCGAGATGCGTGCCCGGCTTCAGCCACGCACCCTTGATGACCGGCTTCGCCGCCAGCGTCGCGCAGCTCACGATGTCCGCCTCGCCCACCGCGCGTTCCAGATCGTGCGCCACATCGGCGTCGATGCCCCTCGCCCGCAGATCGAACACGAGGCGCGCCGCGCCTGCCTCGTTGACATTCCACACCGCGACCGTCTCGATCGGCCGCACGGCGGCAAACGCATCGGCCAGCAGGCTCGCGATGCGGCCGGAGCCGCAGATCAGCAGCTTGCGCGACTCCTTGCGGGCGAGAAAATCCGCGCCCAGCGCGCCGATGGCCGCCGTGCGCCGCGAGGTGATCTCGTTGCCGTCGATCAGCGCGATGTGCCGGCCGGTCTCGCCGTCGCAGAGCAGATAACTGGAAAACAGGCCCGGCAGCGCGCGTCTGCCGTTCTCGGGAAAGATGGTGACGATCTTGATGCCGATGAAGGCGCGCTGCCACGCCGGCATGATCAGAATGGTCGCGGTCGAGCCGTCCGGCTGCGGCATGAAGTGATGATGCCGCAGCGGCACATCCGCGCCCGCGGTGAACGCCTCGCGCAGCGCCGCGATCAGCCGGCCGAACGGCAGGCTGGCGCGGGTCTGCGCCGCGTCGATGATGATCGGAGATGGGGTGGCGGGGGTCATGGCATTTTATACGCCGTCATTGCGAGGAGCGTAAGCGACGAAGCAACAACTCCCTCTCCCCGCATAGCCCGTCGAAGACGGGCGTAAACGCCCTTTCGCTGGGGAGAGGGTTGGGGTGAGGGGCATAATTCAAACGATCTCGATTGAAAGAAAGCACCCCTCACCCGGATCACTTCGTGATCCGACCTCTCCCCGTAAGAACGGGGCGAGGTGAAGAGGCCGCGTGCCCCGCCCTCACCGCGTCCATCAGCTTCTTGCGGAAGGCGCGGTCGCGCTTGAGATGCCACTCCCGGCTCATGGCCTCATTACGTGTCCTGAACGGCTCGGTGTGCAACAGCGTCCAGACCCGGCCGCGGGTCGCGCGCGCGCCGGTGCCGTTGTTGTGCTTCGCCAGCCGCTGCGTCACATCGTTGGTCCAGCCGACATAGGAAATGTAGCGGCCCTTGTGAAAGCTGCCGAGCACATAAACGAAGGCGGCGGGTTTGGCTTTGGGTGCGCGTTTCTTTGCCTTCGCTGCGCCTTTGGCTTTTGCCAAGCGATATCTCGGCGACGGCTGAGTCATGACCATCGCGAGAAATTCTCAACACGTCGTCCCCGCGAAGGCGGGGACCCATAACCCCTAACGGTTATGTTCAGCGAGAGCTTGCAAAGACAGCCAGTAAACACAATGACAGGGAGTATGGGTCCCCGCCTTCGCGGGGACGACATCGCATGTATGGAAACTCCGCGTCTCACTTCGCCGCCGGAGCGGCGGGCACCTTCGCCGCACCATTCGGCTTGTTCAGCGCCTGCACCTGCCCCTGCAACTGCGCGACGGTGGCCTGCAAGCCGGTCACCGCCGCTTTCAGCGCGTCAATCTGCCGGTTCGCGGCGTCGATCTTCTGCTGATGCTCCAGCGAAGCCTTGGTCAGCGAGCTTTTAAGGAAATTGACATTGCTCTGCAGGCAGCCGGTGCGCCGCTCCATGGTTTTCTCGGCCGTGCAGATTTCAATGCCGGGGACGTCCTGTGCCGCCGCCGGATGCCCCGCCACGGCCAGAAGCACTGCGCCAGCCAGCAATCTCATCATGTCCGCTCTCCCGAAACATCGCCGCATCGTGCAGGTGTCCGCACGGTTTGCGCAAACTGTCTCATAACGTGACGGCCGGAGCCGCCAGAACCTTGCGCGATCTTAACACCTGGAACGCGGGTGGAACGAAACGCGCCCGAATCAGCGATTCATACCATGGCCTCCGATTCCCGCACCGACATCTTGTGTCGCATGAGCGCGGCGCATCCAGATCATGCAAGGCGAGGGTTGCGCGGATCGCGCGAAACACCGAAAACAGAGCATCATTCGTTAACGCCGCCTCCCGCCGAGAGCCAAAGAGAGCGAAGCCCATGAGCCCGCAGAGCGCAAACGTGACTCAAGACCTGCACGGCGTGTTTCCCTATCTCGTCTCGCCGACCGCAGCCGACGGCCGGATCAAGACCGATGTGCTCGGCAGGCTCTGCGACGACCTGATCAAGTCCGGGATACACGGGCTGACGCCGCTCGGCTCCACCGGCGAATTCGCCTATCTCGGCGCCGCGCAGCGCACCGCCGTCGTGACGGCAACCATCGAGGCCACCGCGAAGCGCGTTCCCGTCATCGCCGGTGTCGCGTCGACCTCGACGGCGGATGCGGTCGCACAGGCGAAGAGCTATCAGGCGCTCGGCGCGGACGGCATCCTCGCGGTGATGGAAGCGTATTTTCCGGTGAAGGAGGCGCAGGTGGAGGCCTATTTCTGCGCCATCGCGGACGCCGTCGATATTCCGGTGGTGATCTATACCAATCCGAATTTCCAGCGCTCGGACCTCACCCTTGATGTGATCGCGCGCCTTGCGGAGCATCCGCGCATCGTCGCCATCAAGGATGCCTCGAACAACACCGGCCGCCTGCTGTCGATCAGGAATCGCTGCGGCGACAAGCTCGATGTATTCGCGGCCTCGGCGCATATTCCCGCCGCGGTGATGATGATCGGCGGCAAGGGATGGATGGCGGGGCCGGCCTGCATCGTCCCGCGCCAGAGCGTGCAGCTTTACGAGCTGTGCAAGGCGGGCCAATGGAGCGAGGCGATGACGCTTCAGCGCAAGCTCTGGCGGATCAACGAAGTGTTTGCGCGGTTCAATCTCGCAGCGTGCATCAAGGCAGGGCTGCAATTGCAGGGCTATGACGTCGGCGATCCGGTCGCGCCGCAAACTCCGCTCACCGCCGACGAGCGCAAGATCGTCGAAGGCGTGCTGGAGGAGATCGGGTCACCCTCATCCTGAGTGTCTGACCTAAAAAGCAACGTATTCGTTCAACGATTGAAAGCGGATATATCCTTCGTCATGCCCGTGCTTGTCCCGGGCATCCACGTCTTATGAATCAAGCCAAAAAGACGTGGATGGACGGAACAAATCCGGCCATGACGAACGTCAGCTACGTTTTCAGTCAAATTCTGACGAGCGGCCTCTCCCCGTAAACGGGGGAGGTAAAGTATTGCCCCTGTGCTCGCGCTCACCCCGCGGCTTCCACGGGTGTTGAAATCGGCGGCGAAAGGCAACACCTTAGAGAAGTCTGCCGCGAACCTGAGGTGGGAACATGGTCAAGGTCGTTTACGAAGTGGTCGAGCACGACGGCGGTTGGGCCTACAAGTTCAACAACGTGTTTTCGGAGACCTTCCCCACCCGCGAAGCGGCCCATGCCGCCGCCACTCGCGCCGCGGCGGAGCAGCGCGTTCCCGGCCGGACCGAGGTCATCCAGTTCGAGGACAGCCAGGGCAACTGGCGCGAGGAGACCGTGCGGGGCACGGACCGGCCTTCCACCGAGGTCGTGGACAAGAAAGCCCGGTAACCCTGCGGCGTTTTTTGCCATCGCCCGGTTTCCCTCGTGGCGAAAACTGTTTTAGAAGACCGCCATGAACCTTGGCAGGGCACTTCAAAACTGGCTGAACTCGCATGGCCTCGGCGCGATCGTCGCCGCCGTCCTCGGCGTCATTGCGCTGCTTGCGGTGATCCTCGTCGTCGGCGGGTATTACATCGTCACCCCTTAAAACGCCGGCCCGTGCCGTTTCAGCGAGACCGACAGTGGCCACAACCGACGTCATTTTCAGCGAAGCCATCTCGTTCCTGCAGGCCGGGCGGACCCATGAAGCGGAGAAAGCGCTGCGCCGGCTGCTGCGCCGGACTTCCGATCATCCGCTGGCCCTGAGCATCCTCGGCGCCATTCTGGTCGGCAGCGGAAAGCATGACGAAGCCGAGCGCTTTCTGCGCGCCGCGGTGAAACTCAATCCGAACGCGCAAGCCGCGCTGTACAATCACGGGCTGGCGCTGAAGGCGCTGGGCCGCGCCGGCGAGGCCGTTGCCCAGTTCACGCGGGCGCTTGCGATCAATCCGGACGATGCCGAGACGCTGAACAATCGCGGGTCGGCCTTCAACGATCTCAAGGATCATCAATCCGCGCTGGCGGATTTCGACAGGGCGCTTGCGCTGCAGCCGAACTACGCGCTGGCGCATCACAACCGGGGCAACGCGCTGTTCGGCCTTGCGCGTCACGAGGATGCGCTTGCGGCCTACCGGCGCGCGCTGGCGCTGGCGCCGAACTTTCTGGAAAGCTGGACCGGGGCCGGTCTCTGCCTGCACAAGCTGAAGCGGCATGACGAGTCGGTGGCGGCCTATGACGCCGCGCGCAAGCTCAATCCGGACTATCCGTTCCTCAAGGGCATTGTTCTGCACCAGCGTATGCTGGCCTGCGGCTGGTCCGGCATCGCAGACCTGATCGCGGAGATCGAAGCCGACATCGCCGCGGGCAAGCCCTCCGCCGAACCGTTCGGCTGGCAGGGCGTTGCGACCACGGATCGCAGCCTGCAAGAATGCGCCGAAATCTACAGCGCGGCGATGTTCCCGCCGAACCATCGAGGCCTGCCGCCGGCGCGGCCGAACAACGGCGAGACCATCCGCATCGGCTATGTCTCCGGCGACTTCCGTGCGCAGGCGACCGCGTTCCTTCTGGTGGGCGTGCTGGAACAGCACGATCGCGGCACGTTCGAGATTCATGCGTTCGACAATGGCTGGGACGACGGCAGCGACACCCGCAAGCGGATCGCGGCCGCGGTCCACCGCATCACGCCGATCCGCGGCCTCAACGATGCGCAGGCCGCGCAAGTCATTCGCGACAGCGGCGTCGACATCCTGGTCAATCTCAACGGCTATTTCGGCGACGACCGCAACGGCGTGTTCGCGCAGCGCCCGGCCCCGGTTCAGGTCAACTATCTGGGATTTCCGGGAACGTTGGGCGCGCCCTATGTGGATTACATCGTCGCCGACGCCACCGTGATTCCGGAGGCGCAGCGGGACTTCTTCACCGAGAAGATCGTGCATCTGCCGCACAGCTATCAGGCCAATGACAACAGGCGCGCGATTTCGGATCGCGCTTTCACCCGCACCGAGCTTGGCCTGCCGCAGGACGGTTTCGTGTTCTGCTGCTTCAACAACAACTACAAGATCACGCCGCAGACCTTCGCCGGCTGGATGCGCATCCTTGAGCGCGTGCCCGGCAGCGTGCTGTGGCTGATCGAGGACAATCCGCTCGCCAGCGCCAACCTGCGGAAGGAAGCCGGCGCGCATGGCGTCGATCCCTTGCGGCTGGTGTTCGCCGAGCGCGTCCCGCCCGAGGACCATCTGGCGCGGCACCGCTGCGCCGATCTGTTTCTCGACACCCTGCCCTACAATGCGCACACCACGGCGAGCGACGCACTGTGGGCCGGGCTTCCGGTGCTGACCTGCACGGGCGGCACGTTCGCGGGCCGAGTCGCCGCAAGCCTGCTCTTGAATGTGGGATTGCCTGAACTGGTCACGTCATCGCAGGACGATTACGAGCGGCTCGCCGTCGAACTCGCCACGCAGCCGGAGCGGCTGAACGCCTTGCGGGAAAAACTTGCCGCCAGTCGGCTGACCGCGCCGCTGTTCGACACCGAACGCTTCACGCGGCATCTGGAACAGGCCTACGCCGCCATGCACGCCCGCCGCAAAGCGGGACAGAAGCCGGAGCATATTGTGGTGAGCGAAGGCGGATAGACCGCTGTTTTGGCTGAAACATCGCAGCATTCACGATGCGCCCCCTCTCCCCGGCGGGGAGAGGGTTGGGGTGAGGGGCTTTAAATCTATCGAGAGATTCTACGCCCTCACCCGCCCGTCTTCGCTCGCTGCGCGAGCTTCGCCGGGACGACCGGTTGAAAGACTGCCAGTTTCTCTACCGCCGATGAAGCCGGCTTATGTCTCGTCCCGGAAATACGGCTCGACCGGACCGGTGAGTTTCATGGTCACGGGATTTCCGAAACGGTCCTTCGACGACCCCACCGCGACACGAATCCAGCCTTCGCTGACACAATACTCCTCGACATTGGTCTTCTCGGCGCCCTTGAAGCGGATGCCGACATCGCGCGACAGAACCTCCGCGTTGTAATACGGGCTGCGCGGGTCGGTGGAGAGACGGTCTGGCAGTTCGCTCATCGTGGAATCCTGATTCGGTTTGGCTTCGAGAGATGCCCTGTTTACAGGAGCTTTTCAATATCGCGGGCCAGCGCGTTCGGCGACACGGTGGAGGCGTAGCGCCCGGCCACCTTGCCCGCGCGATCGGTCAGGAATTTCGTGAAATTCCATTTGATCGACGCGCCGAGCAACCCCGCCTTCTCTTTCTTCAGATGATCGAACAGCGGCAGCGCACCGGGGCCGTTGACGTCGATCTTGGCGAACATCGGAAAGGTCACGTCATACTTCGTCGAGCAGAACGCGGCGATCTCCTGCGCGTTACCCGGCTCCTGTCCGCCGAACTGGTTGCAGGGAAAGCCGAGCACGGAAAAGCCGCGCGGGCCGAATTTGCGCTGCAGCTCCTCGAGCTGTGCGTATTGAGGCGTGAAGCCGCAGGCGCTCGCGGTGTTGACGATCAGCAGCACCTGCCCCTGATAGTCTTTCAGCGGCTGCTCCGCGCCGTCCAGCCTCGCCGCCGAGAAATCGTAAACCGTGGTCACTGCTGCTCCGATTGCTTCGCGTTCATGCTTCTCAGTTGTCATCCCGGCGAAAAGCCGGGACGACATCGAACTCAGGTCCGGAAACCGCCCTTGCGCTGATCGGCCAGCCAGTCGGACAGTTTCGCCGGCGCGGCCTTTTCCTGTTTCGCGGCGGCGGTTCGCTTTCCGCCGGCTTTCTTCACGGGCTTCGGAGGCGCGGAAGCGGCCTCGGCGGCTTCCTTCGCCAGACGCAGCGCACGCAGCTTTTCCATGTTGGCGCGCACGGCGCGGCCGTCGATCTCATACTGTGGCACGATCTTGCCGTCGCTTTTCTGGCCCGGCGGCCTGTCGCTCTTGTCGGTCATTGTCGGTCTCCGGAATGGGATGGTGTCGGAGGCGTGCCGTCATCCGGCGGAACCTGAAAGACTCCATCCCGAACGCCGCCGTCCGCATCGTTGCAGCGGTCCCTTTAGCCGATCCCCGCAGCCGTGTCTTGAATCATGTCCTGAATCATGTCCTGCATGGCGTCCCGCCGCGCGGCGTCGCCGATTTACCCGCTATTGACGATGACGCGGCCGTTCCCGCAAGCCACGGAGCCTCGGAAAGCCACAATTGTTCAACATTTTGGGCCAAACTGGCCGCTTTCTGGCACTGGCAAACATCGCGAATTCATAAGTGGCGATCCGGACGACATATATCGTGTTGATCAGCGGCGCGGGCATCCTCGCCGCCGCCGGCGGCTGGCTGATCGGCGACCAGTTGTTTTTCCAGAGTGCATCCGCGTCGCTGACCGGGGACGAGCCGACGCTGAACGCGCGCTATCCGATCTCCAACACCATGATGAAGCAGGACCGCATCGTCGCGGCGCCGGCTCCGGCGCAGACCGAGCCGCCCGCAGTGCCCAACGACATGCTGGAGACCGCGCGTGCCTGGCTCACCGCGCCGGTGACGCTGCCGCGCCAGCAGGCCGCGCGATCCGAAAAGCCGTCGCGGCTGTTCCTTAACGAGAGCCAGCTCGCCGGAATCAGGAAGCGGCTGAACCTCACGCCGAGCCAGCAGAAATACTGGCAGCCGGTGGAGAGCGCTATGCGCGAGGTCACGCTGCAGATCGAGGACTACCAGAAGCGGCTGAAGAAGGACCGCGACGATTCGTTCGACACCGAAAGCGGCGCCATCACACGGCTGAAAACCGCGACCCGCGCGTTCTATTCGCAACTCAACGGCACGCAGAAGAACGATCTTGCGCTGCTCGTGCGGATGACAGGGCTTGGCCCCGCCTTCGCCGAACTCACCGGCACGAAGATGACGAAGAACGAGCCCGAGAATTCCCGGTAAGACCACGGTCTTCAACGAGTCGTCCCCGCGTAGGCGGGACCCACAACCACCGAGTACGACGAGATGTGTGGCCTCGGCCGCGAGCACGATGCGCTCCCTCTCCCCGCTCTTGCGGGGAGAGGGTTGGGGTGAGGGGCATGCCAAAAGAATCATGAGCAGGCAAAACGCCCCTCACCCGCTCGCTTCGCTCGCGACCTCTCCCCGCAAGAGCGGGGAGAGGTTAAGAAGCGGCCCCTAATTCCGAAACTCGTTGGTCAGTTCGCCGATGCCGTTGATCGCAACCGTGATCGTATTGACCGGCTCCTTCATCACGCCGACGCCGAGCGATGTGCCGCAGGCGATGATGTCGCCCGGCAGCAGCGTCATGTCATGCGATACCCTGCTCACCAGTTCCTGCGCCGAGAAGATCATGTCGGATATCTTGTAGGACTGCCGCTCCGCGCCGTTGAGGATGGTGCGCACGGTGAGCGTCGAGGGATCGACATCCGTGACAATCACCGGCCCGAACGGACAAAAGTCGTCAAAACCCTTGGCGCGCGCCCACTGCGGAAAGGTCGGATCCTTGTTGAGAATATCCGCCGCCGTGATGTCGTTGACGCAGGTATAGCCGAGGATGAAATCATCGGCCTCGTCAACGGACACCGCGCGGCACGTCTTGCCGATCACGATGGCCAGTTCGCCCTCATAGACCACCTTGCCGTCATACCAGGCGGGCTTCCGCACCACCGCATTCGGCGATGCCGCCGTGGTCGGCGCCTTCAGAAGATACAGCGGCTCCGGCGGCTCCGGCTTTTCGAGCTTCGCCGCCAGCGCGTGAAAGTTGTTCCACAGCGCGACGATCTTCCTCGGCACACAGGGCGCGAGAAGTTCGACTTCGGTGAGCGACAGCCTCACCCCATTCGCCTTGGGCGCATCGAACATGTCGCCGTGATGGACGACAATCTCCTGCCCCGACAGGGTGCCGAAGCCGGTCTGATCCCGATGGCGAAAGCGAATCCACTGCGTCACGGTTGATATCTCCAGAATGGATGCCATTGCGAGCAGATGCGCCATTAACTGGTCGTCCCGGCGAAGGCCGGGACCCATAACCACTCAATTCAGTTCGGCTCGCAATGTCGCAAAAAAGCTCTCTTCCATGATCCTGACTTAACGAAAGTTCAGGGAGTATGGGTCCCGGCCTTCGCCGGGACGACGCGAAGAGAGTCAGCGCTCACGCTTCACCATTCAATAAAGCCCCGCGACATTCGCCCGCTGCACCACCAGCGCCAGCACCGTGTCGATACTCGGGGTCGGCATTTTCGTCAGCTTGCCCATCTCCTGAACCACCGTGACCAGCGGATCAATTTCCATCGGACGGCCGCGCTCGAGATCCTGCAACATCGAGGTCTTGTGCGCGCCGACCTTGCGCCCGCCTTCGATGCGGCGGTCGACATCAACACGGAATTTGACGCCGAAGGTTTCGGCGATCTGCTGCGCCTCCACCATCATCGAACGGGTCACCGCGCGCGTGCCCGGATCGCTACACAACACATCGAGCGTCGCATGGGTCAGCGCGCTGATCGGATTGAACGAGACATTGCCCCACAGCTTCAGCCAGATTTCGTCGCGGATGTTCTCCAGCACCGGCGCCTTGAGGCCCGCCTTCTCGAACAGCGCTGACAGCGCCCGCACGTCTTCGGTGATCTCGCCGGACGGCTCGCCGAGCGGAAAGCGGTCGCCGTAGATATGGCGGATCACGCCCGGCGCCTCGATCTCGGTGGCCGGATAAACCACGCAGCCGATGGCGCGTTCGGGGCCGAGTTCTTTCCATTGCCGCCCGCCCGGGTCGATGCTCTCCAGCGTCGCGCCCTCGCAGGCGTTGCCGTGCTTGTAGAAGTACCAGTAGGGAATCCCGTTGACCGCGGTGACGATGCGCGTCTTCGGCCCGAGCAGCGGCTGCATCGCGTCGATCACCCCGGCGATGGAATGGGCCTTCAGGCAGATGATGACGACATCCTGCACGCCAAGTTCAGCGGGATTGTCGGTGCAGCGCGGATAAGCCACGCGCTCCTCGCCATCAATCAGGAGCTTCAAGCCGTCGGCTTTCATGGCCGCCAGATGCGCGCCCCGCGCCACCAGGCTGACGTCTGCGCCTGCCAATGCAAGCTGCACACCGAGATAGCCGCCGATCGCGCCCGCACCGTAGATGCAGATCTTCATTGCTTCCCCCAGGACTGAACGAATAAAAAAGCAGGACGCTTTCACATGACCGGGGAGTGCATGCGATCGCGCCCTGCGGGGAGAAGCGTCAAACGAACGCGAATTCAGCGGGCCGCGCCGCGGGCTGCGCCCCGAGGCCGAAGCTCGCCGAGGCGTTGATGTCCCGCATGCTGATGACGCCGACCAGCGTGTGATCGTCGATCACCGGCAGATGGCGAATGTGATGATCGTTCATCAGTTCGCGCACATAATCGAGCAGATCGGTCGAATGGCACGACACCAGCTTCTGCACGGAGATCAGCGCCGAAACTTTCATGTTCAGTCCGGCTGCGCCGTGTTCGGCGACGGCGCGGACCACATCGCGCTCGGTGAACATGCCCACCGCGACATTGCCCTCGGTGCGGCACACATCCTTCACCACAAGCGCGCTGATGTTCTCGTCGCGAAGCAGCCGCGCGGCGGTCGCGACCGTCTCGTTCATGCGGACGGTGGCGATACGGGTATTCTTCCTGTTCAGGATGTCTCCGACTCTCATCACAACCTCCTCTGGGCGGGGCCGGGATCTCCTCCCGGGGTGGAGCCATGCAAGGATGAGCATCCTCGCGACCCCTTAATGTTGGTATACATTATGCCAATAGTCAATCGGAACAAATTCCTATTTCTCAGGTATGCCACGGGCCACCCGCCCCGGCATTTCAGGCTTGAACGCCAATCCTGGTTCGCGTCACACCCGCCACTATCTCGTCACCACCTCGCCCTTTGCGGAAAAGTTCGCCGCCGTTTCGCCTTATGCAACGGACGGACACCGTGAATGGCGGTCAAGGTGCTGAGAGCACGCAGGATTTATTCATTCACCCGTCATTGCGACCAAAGCGAAGCAATCCAAATGATTCCTCGAAGGAGCGTAGATTGCTTCGTCGCCATCGCTCCTCGCAATGACGAAGCAAAACGCAAGATGCCCGGGACGAGCCCGGGCATAACAAAACAACGCACTCGTCATTCCGGGGCGCGAGCAATTGCGAGCGAACCCGGAATCCAGACATGAGATCAAATTAACTCTTCTGGATTCCGGATCAGTCCGCAGCGCGGACTGTCCGGAATGACGTGCAGGTCAATCACCCCTTGAGCACATCCACCAGTGTCTTGCCGAGCCGCGCAGGCGACGGCGAGACGCGAATGCCCGCGGCCTCCATCGCGGCGATCTTCGACTCGGCATCGCCCTTCCCGCCGGAGATGATCGCACCGGCATGGCCCATGCGGCGGCCGGGAGGCGCGGTGCGTCCGGCAATGAAGCCAACCATCGGCTTCTTGCGTCCACGTCTGCCCTCATCCTTGATGAACTGCGCCGCGTCTTCTTCCGACGAGCCGCCGATCTCGCCGATCATCACAATCGACCTGGTGTCGGGATCGGCGAGAAACAGTTCGAGCATCGAAATGAAATCCGTGCCCTTCACCGGGTCGCCGCCGATGCCGACCGCCGTGGTCTGGCCGAGGCCTTCGGCGGAGGTCTGATACACCGCCTCATAGGTCAGCGTCCCGGAACGCGACACGATGCCGACATTGCCCTTCTTGAAAATGTTGCCGGGCATGATTCCGATCTTGCATTCGCCCGCCGTCATCACGCCGGGACAGTTCGGTCCGATCAACCGCGACTTCGATCCCTCAAGCGCACGCTTGACGCGCACCATGTCGGCCACCGGAATGCCTTCGGTGATGCAGACGATCAGCGGCACGTCCGCATCAATCGCTTCGCAGATCGCATCCGCCGCGCCCGGCGGGGGAACATAGATCACGCTCGCATCGGCGCCGGTGGTCTCGCGCGCCTCTGCAACCGTGTCGAACACCGGCAGACCGAGATGCGTCGAGCCGCCCTTTCCGGGCGATGTGCCGCCGACCATGCGCGTGCCGTAAAGCGCCGCCTGCTCGGAGTGAAAAGTGCCATTTTTCCCGGTAAAACCCTGACAAATGACCTTGGTGTTGCTGTCGATAAGAATGGACATTACGCAGCTTCCTTCCGTGTGGCGCGAACGATTTTCTGCGCAGCATCGTCGAGATCGTCGGCAGCGACGACATTCAGACCGGACTCGGCGATCACCTTCTTGCCGAGTTCGACATTGGTGCCTTCAAGGCGAACGACCAGCGGCACGCTCAGCCCGACCTCGCGCACGGCGGCAACCACGCCTTCGGCGACAACGTCGCAACGCATGATACCGCCGAAGATGTTGACAAGAATGCCCTTCACGTTCGGATCGGACGTGATGATCTTGAACGCGGCCGCGACCTTCTCCTTGGTCGCGCCGCCGCCGACATCGAGAAAGTTCGCCGGCGTCGCGCCGTAGAGCTTGATGATGTCCATGGTCGCCATCGCAAGGCCCGCGCCGTTGACCATGCATCCGATGGTGCCTTCGAGCGCGATGTAGTTCAGATCGTACTTCGAGGCCTCGATTTCCTTCTCGTCCTCTTCGGTGAGATCGCGCAGCTTCACGATATCCGGATGGCGATAAAGCGCGTTGGAGTCGAAGTTGATCTTGGCGTCGAGGCAGCGCAGTTCGCCCTGCTTCGTGACGACAAGCGGATTAATTTCCAGCATCGCCATGTCGGTGGCGACGAACGCATTGTAGAGCTGCGCGGTCAGGATCGAAGCCTGCCTCGCGAGCTCACCGGTGAGGCCCAGCGCCTGCGCGACATGACGGCCGTGATGCGCCATCACACCGGTTGCCGGATCGACCGAGAAAGTCACGATCTTCTCCGGCGTGTCATGCGCCACCTTTTCGATGTCCATGCCGCCTTCAGTGGATACGACATAGGCGATGCGCGAGGTTTCGCGATCCACCAGCATCGACAGATAGAATTCCTTGGCGATGTCGGAGCCGTCTTCGATGTAGAGCCGGTTGACCTGCTTGCCCGCGGGACCGGTCTGCACAGTCACGAGAGTCTTGCCGAGCATCTCCCTAGCGAAGGACGCGACCTCATCGACGGACTTGGCAAGGCGCACGCCGCCCTTCGCATCCGCCGGCAATTCCTTGAACTTGCCCTTGCCGCGACCACCCGCATGGATCTGCGATTTCACGACATAGACCGGCCCCGGCAAAGATTTCGCCGCGGCGATGGCTTCTTCAACGGTGAAGGCCGGCGCGCCTGCCGACACCGTCACGCCGAAATTCTTCAGGACCGCCTTGCCCTGATATTCGTGGATATTCATTGCAGTCCTCCCGTCATGACCGAAGTCAGGAAACGTCCTGTTTTCAGGGCTTTGAGGTTAAAAGCACCTTCTTGTATTTTGTATACCAAGATTGCCCACTCGTTCCGCCCATGTCAATCAGCCCGGAAAAGAAAAACGCGCCGATCCGGAGACGGGCGCGTTTTGGGTCTTAGGCCTCTCAGGCTTGAACCAGACCACCGGGTCTGGATCAAACCGCCTGTTGCGACCTGGCGACCACGGCCTTGCGCCATGGCTTGAGGACTGCGATCGCGAGCACAGAGGCGAGAATATTCGCGCCTGCCGCCACGATGAAGACCATGTCCCAGTTGCCCGAGCTCTGCTGCATGTAGTTCGCGACAGGAACGAGCAAGGCCGCTGTTCCCTTCGCGGTGTAAAGCAGGCCGGCATTGGTGGTTGCGAACTTCGAGCCGAACGTGTCCGTGCAGGTCGAGGGGAAGAGCGAATAGATTTCGCCCCAGGCGAAGAACACGAAGCCCGAAAGCAGCACGAACCAGATCGGATCGTGCCCCCACAGGTAGAGCATGTAGATGCCGACGCCTTCCATGCCGAATGCGATGAACATCGTGTTCTCGCGGCCGATCATGTCAGAGATCCAGCCGAAGAACGGGCGCGTCAGTCCGTTCAGCACGCGGTCGATGGTGGCTGCGAATGTCACCGCCGTCATCGTCAGCCCCATGAGCGTCACCGGCATGGCATCGACCTTCCAGTCAACACCGATCGGCTTGAGGTTGGCCGTCACCATCAAGCCGCCTGCGCCGACGATGACGAACATGAAATACATCAGCCAGAAAATAGGCTGACGCAGCACCTCAGTCGGCGCGAAGTTGCGGCGAGTCTGGATGACATTGGCATTCTGCACCGCAGCCGGCACCTGTCCCGGTTTCGGCGAGAACATCAGGAAAGCGAGGATCACGATGATGATGCCCTGCCCCAGGCCGAAGTAGAGAAACGTGGTCTGGAAACCATCGTTCTTGATCATCGACTGGATCGGCGCGACCGTCAGCGCGGAACCTGCGCCGAATCCCGCAGCGGTGATGCCGGCGGCAAGACCACGCTTGTCAGGAAACCACTTCAACGCGTTGCCGACGCAGGTGCCATAGACGCCGCCGGCGCCGATGCCCGCGATAATCATGCCGAGATAGAAGCCGTTGAGCGATGTCGCCTGCGCGTTGATCGCCCAGCCGACTGCGCAGAGAATGCCACCGACCAAAACGACAATGCGCGGGCCGTACTTGTCGACGAACCAGCCTTCGACCGGCACCAGCCACGTCTCGAACAGGACGAACAGCGTGAACGCCCACTGGATCGACGCACGGTCCCATCCGAATTTTTGCTGAATGTCGGGGACGAAGAACGTCCAGCCATATTGATAGTTCGCGATCATCACCATGGCGCCGACGCCGATCGCAAGTTGAAGCCAGCGATAGGTATCGCTGACACGTGCAGCCGCCGGGACTGCTGTATGCACCGTATCCGTCATAGTTCCTCCGAGCGCGCTCTGTTCTGTTGGATATCGCAAGCGCTACCGGCGCGGAGGCTGGTATATGATATGCCAGATTGCAAGAGGTAATCGAAGGAACCTGCGACTTTTTAGCTATGCCCCGTCCGCATGGATTTCACACTGAAAAAGGCTCCAGCTTTCGCTGGAGCCTTTCAACAGGATAACAGTCAGGAATGATCTCGCGGCACCGAAAACGAAAACTCTCCGATAAATAAAGCCTCGACGCCGTTTGTCCGAACTAGGTTGCCGCCTTCGGTGCGCGCGCTGACAGCCGCGCCCACCCGTTCGAGATAAGCGGCCAGAACAGAGCTACCAGGCCGAGCATCATGATCGATCCAACCAGGCCGTTCGAGAAGAACACTCCGAGACTGCCCTGGGATCCCAGCAACGCCTGCCGGAAGGCTTCCTCCGCCTTGTCACCCAGCACGATGGCAAGGACCAGTGGCGCCATCGGATAGTTGCACTTCTTCATGACATAACCGATCACGCCGAACACCATCATCATCAAAACATCGAACGTATTGTTGTGAACGGTGTAGGCGCCGATCGCGCAGAGAACCAGGATCACAGGTGCGATAATGCTGAAAGGAATCCGCAGGATCGCGGCGAACAGCGGAACGCAGGTCAGCACCACCAGCAGGCCAACAAAGTTGCCGAGATACATGCTCGCGATAAGACCCCAGACGAATTCCTTTTGCTCGACGAACAGCAGCGGGCCGGGCTGCAAGCCCCAGATCAGCAAGCCGCCGAGAAGAACTGCAGCCGTCGGCGAGCCGGGAACGCCAAGCGACAGCATAGGCAGCAGCGCGGCGGTACCGGCCGCGTGCGCGGCTGTCTCGGGCGCGACCACGCCCTCGACCTCGCCTTTGCCGAAGTTGTTGCCCTGCTTCGACATGCGCTTGGCGATTCCATAGCTCATGAACGATGCAGGCGTTGCGCCGGCAGGCGAAATGCCCATCCAGACACCGATGAAGCAAGAGCGCAGCGACGTCATCCAGTATCGCGGAAGCTCTTTCCAGGTATCCCATACGACGCGGGCGTTGATCTTGGCGGGCTTGCCGCGGAAATTCAGCCCCTCTTCCATCGTGAGGAGAATCTCGCCGATGCCGAACAGACCGATCACCGCGATCAGAAAATCGAAGCCACTGAGCAGTTCGGGTAACCCGAATGTCAGACGCAACTGTCCGGTGATGCTGTCAAGGCCAACAGCCGCGAGCGCAAAGCCGATCATCATCGCGACAATTGTCTTGAAAGGCGGCTCCTTGCCCATGCCGATGAAACTGCAGAACGCGATGAAGAACACCGCGAATTTTTCCGCAGGCCCGAACTGAAGCGCGAACTTCGCGACAAGTGGCGCAACCAGCGTGATCATGATCACGGCGAACAGAGCGCCAACAAAGGACGAGGTGAATGCAGCAGTCAGCGCTTCACCGGCCTTGCCCTTCTGCGCCATCGGATGACCGTCGAATGTCGTGGCCACCGACCACGGCTCGCCCGGGATATTGAACAGCACCGACGTAATGGCGCCGCCGAACAACGCGCCCCAATAGATGCACGAGAGCATGATGATCGCGGATGTCGGCGGCATGCTGAATGTCAGCGGCAGCAAAATCGCCACGCCGTTCGCGCCGCCGAGACCGGGCAACACTCCGATGACGACGCCGAGAACAATCCCGATCAACATGACCAGGATGTTGAACGGCTGCAGCACCGTCGCGAAGCCGTGAAACAGATTTATGATTTCTTCCATCGAAGTGTCCTCAGCCGCGGCGGCGTTGTCTAGAGACCAAGCAACTCTTCCAGCGGCCCCTTCGGCAGCGGAATGAGGAACCATTTTTCAAAGAACAGATAGACCGCGAACGGCACGCCCAGCGCGACTGCGGCGGTCGTCATCCACGGATATTGCCCGAGCCACTTCATGAACAACGCGATGAGGAGAATGGAAGCGACATAGATTCCGAGATACGGAATCAGAAGGCAGTAAATCGTGGTGGGCGCGAGAACCGAGAGAACCTGACGAAGCTGTCCCCAATCCGCGAAGAGCTGGCCGTCATCCTGCTCCATCAATATCTGGATGCAGTTCACGCAGCTCGCCAGCACGATGATGACGCCGACATAGAAGGGGAAGAATCCGGATTTCGGACCATCCGGCCCCCATCCGGCACCAGCTTTCATACTTCCGATGATCGTAATGATGCCAAACAGAATGCAGACTATTCCGACACCAAACTCCGTCCACTTGTGTGACGGACCGCGGCCGGCTTCAGAAGAATGCTCGCTCATGATCTTTTCCGCGCTGGAGATCTGCCGGCGGAATTGTCCGCCGGCAGCATTGAGTCCTTGAAGTTTACTGTGGGGCCGCCAGGAAGCCGGCATCCTTCATCAGGGCCTGATGCCGCTTCTGTTCGTTATCGACCCATGCCGAGTATTCGGGGCCGACCATCATGGTCTGGTTGAAGGCACCGTCCTTCATCAGAGTCTGCCACTCCGGTGTTTCACGAACTTTCTTGAACACGTCGATGTAGTAGTCCACCTGCTCCTTGGTGGCGCGCGGCGAGGTAAAGAAACCACGCAGCATCACGTATTCGACATCGAGTCCCTGAGACTTGCATGTCGGAATATCGCTCCACGACTTCCCGTCGGCGATTGCGTCCTTGTATGGCAACGGCTTCCCGTCGAACACGCAGAGCGGACGCACGGCCCCGCCACGCCATTGCGCGACCGCCTCGATCGGATTGTTAACGCTGGAGTCGATATGCTTGCCGACAAGCTGAACCGCGACCTCACCGCCGCCGCGATAGGGAATGTAGGTGAACTTGGCGTTGGCGGCCTTCTCGATGGCGACCGTGATGATCTGGTCTTCCTGCTTGGAGCCGGTGCCGCCCATCTTGAACTCGCCGGGCTTCGCTTTCACGGCCGCAAGATAGTCTTTCACCGACTTGTAGGGGCTTTCCGCGTTCACCCAGAGGACGAATTCGTCGAGCGCCATCATCGCAACAGGCGTCAGATCCTTGTGGCTGAATGGAATGCCCGTTCCCAGCGGTGTCGTGAAAAGATTGGACAGGGTAATGACGAGTTTGTGGGGGTTGCCGGCCGAGCCCTTGACATCGAGGAAGCCCTCGCCACCCGCGCCGCCCGCCTTGTTCACCACCACCAGCGGCTGCTTCATCAGACCATGCTTGGTGATAATGCCCTGAATGGTGCGGGCCATCTGGTCCGCGCCGCCGCCGGTACCCGCAGGCACGACAATTTCCACCGGCCGGGTCGGCTCCCACGCCGCCGACGCAGCCACCGGCGCCATTCCAAGGAAAATCCCAACGCCCAGCGTCAGGCTCAATGTTCGATTAGACGACCACATCATGCGTTTCTCCCACTCGTTGTCTTCGCCGCTCAACGGCGGCTTGATTTTCGAAATCTGCCTTGCTGGCAGTTATGGATTTCGCTTCCGGTGACGCCGGTTTGCCTGCCTCCCCGAACCTAAAATTCAACCGCGTGATCGAGACGCGCAGCCCAACCTTTTGCGCGTTCGAATCCGCACAACGGGAGGGCCATGTTCATTGTCAGGGAGTTGCCGCCAAAGGCTATTGCACCACCGGCCAATAGACGGCCCGACTGCGACGACACCGCGCGCACGGCATCTGCCATTGTCCCCTCCCCAAGGCGCGCTGTTCTGTTTGCGAAAGCGACAGCCGCTGCCTGAAGCCTATCGTTGTATGCGATATGCCAGGACACAAGGATTATTGGTGAGGCTGCTATCTGGCGTTGCGGCATGGAAACTTCAAATCAAAAAGCAAAAGGCTCCGGAAACCGGAGCCTTTTGCGATGTCGTTGTGTCATATAGCGCGCGATTAAACGCGCGGCGCCAGTGACTTATTAATCAGAGGCCGAAACGCGGAAGGTCGCCGTTGCGCGCTGCGATGCCGGCGCTCTTCATCAGAAAATTATCAACAAAAGCAATAACCTGCGCGAACAGACCGTTCGACGAAGTCAGGCTGATGGAAGCAGTTTTGGACATTGGTGGCCTCTTGGATCCGGTAAATTCAGCGGCAGTGCAGCACCGCGTTATTGCCAATTTATGTATACCAGATACCAGTCTCAACGGTTCTTTTCGCATGGCAGCAATTGCATTGCTGCATCGCCATATGGGCCGAAACTGCGACAAAATGTCTCAGTTTTTGCACATCAGATCAAGGGGTTGCAGGTAAAATAAAACCATAAGGGGCCGGTGCTGAACTCCGGCCCCTTGAATAATGCGCCACCGATCGCTCGTCGTTATTCGGCCGCTTCCACCTTGCGAGGCGGCGACAACGCACCCGAATTGTGCGCTTCGGCAACCTGGTTGTCGTTGAAGCCAAGCACCTGCTTCAGGATTTCGTCGGTGTGCTCGCCGAGCAGCGGCGAGCGGGTCACGACGGTCGGGCTGTCCGAGAGCTTGATCGGATTGCCGACCGACAGATACTTGCCGCGGGCCGGATGATCCACCTCGACGATGGTGCCCGTGGCGCGCAGCGACTGATCTTCCGCCAGTTCCTTCATCGACAGAATCGGACCGCACGGAATGTCGTCCTTGTTGAGGATCTCCATCGCCTCGAACTTGGTTTTGGTCATGGTCCACTGCTCGATGCGCGCGAAGATTTCATTTAGGCGCGGCAAGCGGGCCGGCGGCTTGGCGTAATCCGGATGGGTCTTCCAGCCGGGTTCGCCGATCACGTCGCAGATCTTTTCCCAGACCGGCGCCTGGGTGATGAAGTAGATGTAGGCGTTCGGGTCAGTCTCCCAGCCCTTACACTTGAGGATGCGGCCGGGCTGACCGCCGCCGGAGTCGTTGCCGGCACGTGGAACTGCATCTCCGAACGGAACGCCTTCGCCGAACTGGCTGTATTCCTTCAGCGGGCCATGGGCGAGGCGCTGCTGGTCGCGCAGCTTGACACGCGACAGATTCAGCACGCCGTCCTGCATGGCGGCGGTGACCTTCTGACCCTTGCCGGTCATGGTGCGCTGATAGAGCGCGGTCACGATACCGAGTGCGAGGTGCAGGCCGGTGCCCGAGTCGCCGATCTGCGCGCCGGTCACCAGCGGCAGACCGTCGCGAAAGCCGGTGGTCGACGCAGCACCGCCGGTACACTGGGCGACGTTCTCATAGACCTTGCAGTCTTCGTAGGGACCGGGACCAAAGCCCTTGATCGACGCGACGATCAGCTTCGGATTGATCTTCTGGATGGTCTCCCAGGGGAAGCCCATACGATCCAGCACACCGGGGCCGAAATTCTCGACCAGCACGTCGCACTTCTTCATCAGTTCGGTCAGGACTTCCTTGCCCTTGGGGTTCTTGGTGTCCAGCGTGATCGAACGCTTGTTGTGGTTGAGCATCGTGAAGTAGAGGCTGTCCGCATTCGGAACATCCATGAGCTGACCGCGGGTGATGTCACCGACGCCGGGACGCTCCACCTTGATCACATCTGCGCCAAACCAGGCCAGCAACTGCGTGCAGGTCGGTCCCGACTGAACGTGGGTGAAATCGAGGATGCGAACGCCCTTCAGCGCCTGTGTCATTATCTTCTACTCCGTATCAATCGACGCCTTCTGACGCCGAGTTTGAGGACTGAAATGATTGGGCAACAGCGCCCAACAGTGTGGCCTTATTTCTTCTTCAAAGCACTTTGCGGATTGAGATTTCCGATGCGGCCGCTTTCGCTGCCAGCCGCCGGATCAATCACCGCGTTGATGAGCGTCGGCTTGCCCGAATCCATCGCCGCATTGACCGCGCGCTTCAATTCATCCGGTGTCGTCGCGTTAAAGCCGACACCGCCAAATGCTTCCATCATCCTGTCGTAGCGCGCGCCCTTGACGAAGACGGTTGGCGCAACATCGGGACCGCCCGCCGGATTGACGTCCGTGCCGCGATAGATGCCGTCGTTGTTGAAGATCACCACACAGACCGGCAGCTTGTAGCGGCAGATGGTTTCGACTTCCATGCCCGAGAAGCCGAATGCGCTGTCGCCTTCCACCGCCAGAACCGGCTTGCCCGTCTCGACGGCGGCGGCAATGGAATAGCCCATGCCAATGCCCATGATGCCCCATGTGCCGACGTCGATGCGCTTGCGTGGTTGATACATGTCGATGATGCCGCGGGCGAGATCGAGCGTATTGGCGCCTTCATTCACGAGGACCGCGTCGGGGCGTTCCTTGATGATGGTGCGCAAAACGCCAAGCGCGCCGTGGTAGTCCATCGGCGAATTGTTGTTCATCAGGCGCGGCGCCATCTTCGCGACGTTGTCGTCGCGCTTGGTCTGGACGGTCTTGATCCAGTCCGCCGGGGGCGCGGTCCAGTTGCCGCCCATGCCCTGCACCAGAGCCGTGACGCACGAGCCGATATCGCCGACCACGGGCGCCACAATCTCGACGTTCGAGTCCATTTCCTTGGGCTCGATGTCGATCTGGATGAATTTCTTGGGGGCGTCACCCCAGGTCTTGCCCTTGCCGTGCGACAGCAGCCAGTTCAGCCGGGCGCCGATCAGCATGACAACGTCGGAATCCTTGAGCACCGTCGAACGCGCAGCGCCCGCGCACTGCGGATGCGTATCCGGCAGCAGGCCCTTGGCCATGCTCATCGGCAGGAACGGAATGCCGCTCTTCTCCACCAGCGTGCGGATCGCGTCGTCGGCCTGCGCGTAAGCTGCGCCCTTGCCCAGAATAATGAGAGGCTTCTTTGCGGACTTCAGCACATCGAGCGCGCGCTTGACGGCCTCCGGAGCGGGAATCTGCGCGGGAGCCGCGTCGATGACCTTCACCAGCGACTTCCGGCCGGCTTCCGCATCCATCACCTGACCGAACAGCTTGGCGGGAAGATCGAGATAGACGCCGCCCGGGCGGCCCGATACGGCCGCACGGATCGCACGCGCCAGACCAATTCCGATGTCCTGCGCATGCAGCACGCGGAACGCGGCCTTGCAGAGCGGTTTCGCGATCGCAAGCTGATCCATTTCCTCGTAGTCGCCCTGCTGCAGGTCGACGATCTCGCGCTCCGACGAACCCGAAATCAGGATCATCGGGAAACAGTTCGTCGTTGCATGCGCGAGCGCGGTCAGACCGTTGAGAAAGCCGGGCGCGGACACCGTGAGGCAGATACCGGGCTTCTTGGTCAGGAAGCCGGCGATCGAAGCGGCATAACCCGCATTCTGCTCGTGGCGAAACGAGAGAACGCGAATGCCTTCGGCCTGCGCCATGCGGCCCAAGTCCGTGATCGGAATACCAGGGACACCGTAGATGGTATCGAGGCCGTTGAGCTTGAGCGCGTCGATGATCAGATGGAAACCATCCGTCAACTCCCGCTCCTCGCTCGCAGCCGTCTCTACCTTGTTTGCCGTTGTCAGCATCGGTGGCCTCCCTGATATCTTCTTGTTGTTGGTCTACGTAAATATTTCCTGCCCGTGGGTCTCGACATAGGTCGCCAGTCCAAGGGTGTGGTCCCGCGCGCGTTTTTCCGCGAGCTCGGTGTCGCGCTCCTCAAGCGCCTCGATGATTGCCAGATGCTCCGGCAGCGACACTGCGGTACGGTCCGTCCGGCCGATGGTGAGCTGGCGATAGCCGCGCACATGGAGCAGGATGTCGTTGGTCATATCGACAAGGACCGGAGACTCGCTCAACGAAATCAGCGCTTGGTGAAACGCGATATTCGCCCTCGAGTATTCCGCGATATGATCCTGCGGCAGACGGTCCTTGTTGAAGTCCTTGAAGAAGTTGCGCAGCGCCGAAATATCCTTCTTGCGCGCGATGGTCGTGATTAGCCGCGCCGCCATGCTTTCCAGCGCGGCCCACGCCCGAATCATGTCCACGATCTCGGCCTTGGTCTTGCGCACGACGACAATGCCGCGGCGTGGAACCGTTTTGACAAAACCGTCCTGTTCAAGCATCGCGATCGCTTCGCGGATCGGCGTACGGCTGACACCGAGATGTTCCGAGAGTGCGCGCTCGTCGAGCATGACAGGCTCGGGATTCGTGTAGATGTCCATCTTGAGGATGGCTTCCTTCAGCGCGTCGTAGGCCTTGTTCTTGAAACTGGCCTCCGGCGCGATGCGTACGATCGCGAGATCCTGGTCGTTCAGCGGCACCTTTGACGTTTTCTGGGTAACCATGAATCATCTCCCTCACTGGTTGAGGGCTGTATACCACGGGAGCGTTGGCTATGTTCTTGGCATACCAGATGCCAAAGTGTCAAGCGATGCAGGCAGCACCGGGAAAGCACGCCAAACAGGCTTGACAAAGTTGGTTCTTGGCATACCAAATGCCAATTGTCGATAATTGCCTTCACGCCTCTCGAAAGCGCGAAGAGCGACGCCAAAACAAGGTTCAAGCGCCCGGGAAACATCCGTCCGGCACCCCGTGCGCAATCCGGTTTCCAAAAAATGGACGTGACAGGAGGAAGTAATGGCTCATTCGCAGGACGCAGCGCGAAAGATTGACGTCGGACAGCAGGCGAAGGCCGAGGTCCGAAAGATTCTCGACGCCGTCAAAGCCGACAAACGCACCAGCCTGACCGCGCCCGAGGGCAAGCTGGTGTGCGATGCATACGGAATTCCGGTTCCCAAAGAAGGTGTCGCGAAGTCCGCAGCGGATGCCGCCAAGATCGCGAGTGGCATGGGTTTCCCGGTCGTGATGAAGATCGTGTCCCCCGACATTCTCCACAAGACAGAAGCCGGCGGCGTGATCGTCGGCGTGAAAACCGCCGCTGACGCCGAGAAGGCGTATGACACCATTCTGGCAAACGCGAAGAAGTATAAAGCCGACGCAAAGATCGAAGGCATCCAGGTGCAGCAGATGCTGCAGGGCGGCACCGAAGTCATTGTCGGCTCGATCACCGACGGCTCGTTCGGCAAGCTGGTCGCCTTCGGCCTCGGCGGTGTTCTGGTCGAGGTGCTGAAGGACGTCACCTTCCGTCTTGCTCCCGCAACCACCGCCGATGCGCTCTCGATGCTGGACGGCATCCAGGCCCATGAAATGCTGCAGGGTGTGCGCGGCGGCGATCCGGTGAACCGGGAAGCGCTCGCGGACATCATCGTCAACGTGTCGCAGCTTGTCAGCGACTTCCCGGAAATCGTCGAACTCGACCTCAACCCGGTCTTCGCGACCAAGAAGGACGCCACTGCCGCCGACGTCCGCATCGTCGTCGATTTCGACTACAAGCCGCGCCCCGCGCCGCGCTCCAATGAAGAGATCGTCACCGCGATGAACCGCATCATGCAGCCGAAGGCGGTTGCAGTGATCGGCGCATCGGGCGAGGCCGGCAAGATCGGCAACTCGGTGATGAAGAACCTCATCAACGGCGGATACAAGGGACAGATTTACCCGATCCATCCGAAGGCCGATGAGATCATGGGCATCAAGGCATACAAGAGCGTGAAAGATGTCCCGGGTGTGATCGACACGGCCGTGTTCGCAATTCCTGCGAAGTTCGTCGCCGAAGCGCTGGCCGAGTGCGGCGAGAAGAAAATCCCCGGCGCGGTTCTGATCCCGTCGGGCTTCGCCGAAGCCGGCGCGCCTGAACTGCAGGAGGAAATCGTCAAGGTCGGCCAGAAGTACAACATCCGCCTGATGGGGCCGAACATCTACGGCTTCTACTATACGCCGGCCAATCTCTGCGCCACGTTCTGCACGGCCTATGATGTGAAGGGCCACGCGGCACTGTCGTCGCAGTCCGGCGGCATCGGCATGGCGATCATCGGCTTCTCGCGTTCGGCCAAGATGGGCGTCTCGGCAATTGTCGGTCTCGGTAACAAGTCGGACATCGACGAGGACGATCTGCTCGCCTTCTTCGAGCAGGACCCGAACACCACGATCATCGCGCAGCATTGCGAAGACCTGAAGGATGGCCGCGCGTTCGCGGAAGCCGCCAAGCGCGTCTCCAAGAAAAAACCGGTGGTCGTGCTCAAAGCCGGCCGTACCTCCGCTGGCGCGAAGGCCGCATCGTCGCATACCGGCGCGCTCGCCGGTAACGACAAGATTTATGAGGACGTGCTGAAGCAGTCGGGCGTGATCCGCGCCCGCTCGCTGCGGCAGCTTCTCGAATTCGCGCGCGGCATCCCTGTGCTGCCGACGCCGAAGGGTGAGAACGTGCTCATCATCACCGGCGCGGGCGGCTCGGGCGTGCTGCTGTCGGACGCGGTGGTTGATAACGGCATGTCGCTGATGGCTATGCCGCCGGATCTCGACGCGGCGTTCCGCAAGTTTATCCCGCCGTTCGGCGCAGCCGGCAATCCGGTGGACATCACCGGCGGCGAGCCGCCGATCACCTATGTGAACACGGTGAAGCTCGGCCTCTCGGATGACCGTATCCACTCGCTGATCCTCGGTTACTGGCACACCATCGTCACGCCACCGATGGTCTTCGCCAAAAATATGGTCGAGGTGAAGAAGGAGATGGAAGCCAAGGGCTTCGTGAAGCCGATGGTTGCGTCTCTGGCGGGCGACATCGAGGTCGAGGAAGCTGCCGAGTATCTTTACCAGAATGGCATTCCGGCCTATGCCTACTCCACCGAGCTTCCGGTCGAAGTGCTCGGCGCGAAATACAAGTGGGCCCGCGGCGCAGGCTTGCTGTAACTTCCAAGAAGGGTGCTGCTTCATGCGAGGCAGCACCCTTCCCGGCACGATCTTCACGTCTATCGACCGCCGTAGGTAGCAATGAAGAAAAGCATGATCCGGCGAAAACCCGCAGACCCGCGCAGTCACACCGAGGCGGAAGCCGACGCCAAGGATGGCAGCGTCCAGTCCGTCAACCGCGCGCTCACCCTGATCGAGACCTTGGCGGAAGACGATGAAGGCTATCGCCTCACCGATCTTGCCGTCCGCGCCGGTCTTTCCACCTCCACCGTTCATCGCCTGCTGACGACGCTGGAAAAGCGCCGCTTTGTGCAATTCGACCGCAGCGAATCGAAATGGCATATCGGCGCGCGGGCCTTTTCGGTTGGCTCGACATTCGCGCGGCGCCGGAATTTCGTGGCCCATTCGATGCCTTACCTGCGCAAATTGCGCGACCAGACCCGTGAAACCGCGAATCTCGCCGTCGTCGACGACGAAACCATCATCGTGCTGACCCGCATGGAAAGCCGCGAGATCATGCGCTCGCTGACCAAGGTGGGCGGACGGGTTGCGATGGTCGCATCGGGCGTCGGCAAGGCCGTGCTCGCCACCTATTCCGACGAAGATGTCAACGCGATCATTCATCGTCAGGGCATGCCGCGCCTGACGGAGAAATCCATCGTGCGGCCCGGCGAGTTATTCAAGGCGCTGGAGATCGTCCGTCAGCGCGGTTATGCGGTGGACGATGAAGAAGCCCGCATGGGTCTGCGGTGCATTGCCGCCGTTGTCTACAACGATTGCAGCGAGCCGCTGGCAGCGATCTCGGTATCGGGGATGACCTCGCGAGTTACAGATGAACGCGTGCCGATCATCGGCACGATCGTGCGCGATGTTGCGGCCGAACTGACGGTTGCGCTGGGCGGAACCATGCCGGCCGCCGAAGCGAGAAGCTGACTTCTCCGATCTTGTCTCCGCACGAAGACGGATTTCACAGCTTCGTCCGCCTACCTGTTTGATCGCGCGAAGGATTCTTGAGCGCGCATCATATCGCGGGAAACAAATTCAACGCCGTTGAGAGAAGCCATTCTCCTCGCGATGATCACGCTCGAACCTGAACATTCGAGGTGTGACATGGCGAAGATGCGAGCAATCGACGCGGCGGTGCGTATTCTCGAGAAGGAAGGCGTCTCCTGCGCATTCGGGGTTCCCGGCGCTGCGATCAATCCGTTGTATTCGGCGCTGAAGAAGCGCGGCTCGATCAATCATATCCTCGCGCGTCATGTTGAAGGCGCTTCCCATATGGCCGAAGGCTATACCCGCGCCAAAGCGGGAAATATCGGTGTGTGCATCGGAACATCCGGTCCCGCCGGAACCGACATGATCACCGGCCTGTATTCCGCCATCGCAGACTCGATCCCAATCCTGTGCATCACCGGCCAGGCTCCGCGTCCGCGCCTCTACAAGGAAGACTTCCAGGCGGTCGATATCGAATCCATTGCGAAGCCGGTGACCAAATGGGCGGTCACGGTGCGCGAACCGGCATTGGTCCCGCGCGTGTTCAGCCAGGCATTTCACATCATGCGTTCGGGCCGTCCCGGTCCGGTGCTGATCGATCTGCCGCTCGATGTGCAACTCGCCGAGATCGAGTTTGACGACGAGACCTACGAGCCGTTGCCGGTCTACAAGCCTAAAGCCACACGCAAGCAGATCGAAAAGGCGCTCGAAATGCTCAATGCCGCCGAGCGGCCGCTGATCGTCGCGGGCGGCGGCGTGATCAATGCCGATGCGTCCGATCTCCTCGTAGCGTTTGCCGAGGCCGTCAACGTCCCCGTAGTGCCGACGCTCATGGGCTGGGGCGCGATCCCGGACGATCATGTCCTGATGGCTGGAATGGTCGGCCTTCAGACCAGCCACCGCTATGGCAACGCCACCATGCTGGAATCCGATTTCGTTCTCGGCATCGGCAACCGCTGGGCCAACCGGCACACCGGCTCGATCGAGACCTATACCAAGGGCCGCAGCTTTGTACATGTCGATATCGAACCGACACAGATCGGCCGTGTGTTCAATCCCGACCTCGGCATCGTCTCGGACGCGAAGGCCGCGCTCGAACTGTTTGTGACCGTCGCGAAGGAGTGGCGCAAAGCGGGGAAGCTGAAGGAACGGCAGGCCTGGCCTGCAGCGTGTCAGGATCGCAAGCGCTCCATGCTGCGCAAGAGCCATTTCGACAACGTGCCGATCAAGCCGCAACGTGTTTACGAGGAAATGGGCAAGGTTTTCGGCCGCGATACATGCTTCGTCAGCGTGATCGGGCTGTCGCAGATCGCCGGAGCGCAATTCCTCGGCGTCTACAAACCGCGCAACTGGATCAACGCCGGACAGGCCGGTCCGCTCGGCTGGACCCTGCCCGCCGCGCTTGGCGTGCGCGTTGCCGATCCGCAACGCGAAATCGTCGCCTTGTCAGGCGACTATGATTTCCAGTTTCTAATCGAAGAGCTTGCCGTCGGCGCGCAGTTCAAGTTGCCTTACATCCACGTCGTCGTGAACAACTCGTATCTCGGCCTGATCCGTCAGGCGCAGCGCGGGTTCGACATGGATTATCATGTCCAGCTCTCGTTCGAGAACATCAACGCGCCAGAGCTTGGTGCTTACGGCGTCGATCATGTCGCAGTCGCCGAAGGCCTCGGCTGCAAGGCGATCCGGGTCACGCATCCGGAAGACGCGCAGGCCGCGTTCGCCACCGCGCGCGAGATGATGAAAGAATACAGCGTGCCAGTGGTAGTCGAGTTCATTCTCGAACGTGTCACCAACATCGCGATGGGCACCGAGATCGACAACATCGTCGAATTCGAGGAAGTGCTCGATCTGCCGCTCGGCGATGAGCCCATCAGCCCGGACAAGGCGCGCGGTAAACTGCTGCCTGTCTGAATCCGTCCATCAACAAGGACATATCGCGTGCCGAAGTTCGCTGCAAATCTCACCATGCTGTTCAACGAAATTCCCTTCCTTGACCGCTTCGCGGCGGCCAAGGAAGCAGGATTCAGCGGAGTTGAGTACCTGTTTCCCTACGACTTTGAGAAAAGTGTGATCGCTGGGCGTTTGCGGCAGTATGGCCTGACACAGGTGCTGCACAATCTGCCCGCCGGAAACTGGAGCGCCGGCGAGCGTGGCATCGCGATCTTTCCGGATCGCGTTGCGGAGTTTCGTGATGGCGTTTCGCGTGCTGTTGAATATGCCAAGGCACTTGGCTGCCGGCAGGTGAATTGCCTTGCCGGCATTGTTCCTGCAGATGCGAATCCGGCAAGGCTGCGCGCCGTATTCGTGGACAATCTGCGCTACGCCGCGGATGCCCTTGCAACACACAGCATCAGGCTGCTGATCGAGCCGATCAACACGCGAGATATCCCCGGTTTCTTCCTCAATGGAACCGAACAGGCAATCCAGATCATCTCGGAGGTCGGCTCGGAAAATCTGTTCGTTCAGTACGATATCTATCACATGCAGATCATGGAGGGTGACCTTGCCCCGACCATGACAAAGCACCTCGATCGCATCGCGCATATCCAGTTAGCGGACAATCCCGGCCGGAACGAACCCGGCACCGGTGAAATCAACTATCCATTCCTGTTTCGCACTCTTGATGAGATCGGCTATCGTGGATGGATCGGCTGCGAGTACAAGCCGAAGACCACCACCCTCGAAGGTCTGGGGTGGTACGAGCCGCATACGGTCGATGCATAATCAAGAAGACTAGAGAAATTGGGAGATCAGAATGACCGATATCGGTTTCATCGGATTGGGCATCATGGGACGGCCCATGGCGGGTCATCTTCAGGCCGCCGGACACCATCTGTTCGTGCTGGAAAAATCCGCTGCCGCGAAGGACCTCGTTGCCGCGGGTGCGATTGCCTGCAAGTCCGGCAAGGAAATCGCCGAGAAAGCCGGCGTCGTGATCATCATGGTGCCGGATACACCGGACGTTGAATCCGTATTGTTCAGCGCGGGCGGCGTTGCCGAAGGCTTGTCGAAAGGCAAGGTCGTTGTCGACATGAGTTCGATCTCGCCGATCGCGACCAAGGAATTCGCCAAGAAGGTCAACGCCAAAGGCGCGGACTATCTCGATGCGCCGGTTTCGGGCGGCGAAGTCGGCGCAAAGGCGGCCTCACTGACGATCATGGTGGGAGGCCCGCAAAGTGCGTTCGATGCGGTCAAGCCGCTGTTCGACAAGATGGGCAAGAACGTCACCTTGATCGGCGGCAACGGTGATGGACAGACGACGAAGGTCGCCAACCAGATCATCGTCGCATTGACAATCGAAGCGGTCGCAGAAGGCCTGCTGTTCGCCTCCAAGGCCGGCGCCGATCCGACGCTGGTGCGGCAGGCCCTGATGGGCGGCCTTGCCACCTCGCGCATTCTGGAATTGCACGGCGAGCGCATGATCAAACGGACGTTCAATCCGGGTTTTCGCATCGAACTGCACCAGAAAGACCTGAATCTCGCACTCGAAGGCGCGCGTGCCCTTGGCCTGTCGCTGCCGAACACATCCACGGCCCAGCAACTTTTCAATGCCTGTGTGGCCCATGGCGGCAAGGCCTGGGATCACTCCGCGATGGTGAAGGCGCTGGAAACGATGGCCAATCACGCAATCGCCAAGGGTTGATGCCCCTCGCGACACTGGATTTGATGGACGGCGCAGAAACACTGCGCCGTCCATTTTAGTATGACCTCCAGATTAGTCTTTCCGGACATTTCGCCGAGTGGCACAGTCACCTGCGGAAACGCCCTGGAGAGAAACGCATGATTGTCGTGACCGGAGACGCCGTCGCCAAGCCTGAAACATTCGATGAGGTTCGCAGACTCAGCCTCGCGCATGTTCACCGCTCACGCACCGAGCCGGGCTGCATTTCCCATGCCGTCCATATTGATTGTGAGAACCCGCTGCGGCTTGTGTTTGTCGAGCGATGGGCTGACAAGCAGGCCCTGATGACTCACTTTCAGGTCCCGGCCTCGCGCGCATTCGTGAAGGAGTTGCGCAGCATGCTGTCCGAACCTTCCACGATCCAGATCTACGATGCCACGCAGCTCTCCATGCTGTGAGAGTTGCGGAACGACGCAGTCCTATTGCTTGCGGCCGGCGCTCGCTGTCTTGACATACCCTTCCGGGCCGGAACTGAAACGCTCGACAAGAAAATCAATGAAAAGGCGCACCTTCACCGCGAGATGCCGCGTCGGCGGGTAGATCGCGTACAGCGTCAGCGGCGGCGCCTTGTAGTCATCAAGCACGGTACGCAGCTTTCCCGCGCGCAGCGCCTCACCGGCGATGAATGTGGGTAGCAGCGCGACACCCCTACCCCTCACAGCAGCATCGCACAACACTTCCGCATTGTTGGCGCACAGCAGCCATGACGGCTGAATCCAGTGATCGCCGTCTTTTCCGGTGAGCTTCCACTGGTTGCCGGTCAGGAGAAAGCCATAGGTGAGAGCGGCATGACTGCGCAAGTCATTCGGATGGACGGGAACGCCGTGCTGCTTCAGATAGGATGGTGCTGCGCAGATGACCCGCTCGATCGGAACGATCTTGCGCGCGATCAGGCTGGATGATTCAAGGTCCGCGATCCGTAATGTGACATCAAATCCGCCCTGCACGGGGTCGACCTGCTCATCGCTCAAAACCAGATGGATTCGCAGCTCGGGATTGATCTCCATGAAGTCGGCAATCGCACTGCCGAGCTGCAGCGTGCCGAACGACATCGGCGCATTGACACGCAGCAGCCCGCGCGGCGTGGACTGCAAATGAGCCACGGCCTGATCGGCGGCGTCGATATCCGCCAGAATGCCCAGCGCACGCTCGAAATACATCTGGCCGTTTTCGTTGGGGCTCGCGTGGCGCGTCGTCCGGTTGAGAAGCTGCACGCCAAGGCTCTCCTCAAGGTCCCCGACATATTTGCTGATCGCGGAGCGCGAGAGCCGCAACTGCCGGCCGGCTTCGGAGAAGCTGCCAAGCTCAACAACCTTCACGAACGCCCGGAGGCTGGCGAGCTTGTCCATGGAGCACCCCTTCGGCGGAAAATAGATTGTCATCCAATCATAGACAGAGACGCCATAAAAGCGCCAATTGTCTTTATTTCGGCATGAGCCAATATCCCTGCAACCGAGGCGGAAATGCCTCTTCATGCAGGAGAAGATCCATGTCTGGCATTCATCACGTCACCGCAATCGCTGGTAATGCATTGCAAAATTTCGATTTTTACACCCGCCAGCTCGGACTGCGCTTCGTCAAGAAGACCGTTAATTTCGACGATCCCGGCACCTACCACTTCTATTATGGCGACGAGGCCGGCAGCCCCGGAACGATCCTGACCTTCTTCCCGTGGGAAGGCGCAGCGCCCGGCCGTGGCGGCGTTGGCCAGACCCAGCAGACCGCCTTCCGCGTTCCGGCCCGCTCGCTGGGTTACTGGACGCATCGCTTTATCGAGAAGGGCATCGCCCACGAAGCGCTCGAAAAGCGCTTTGGCGAATCCGTGTTGCCGTTCACCGATCCCGACGGCATGAGCCTGGCGCTGGTCGGCATTCCCGGCCTTGAAAACGAGCCCGGCTGGAGCAATGGCGACGTCCCGGCCGAGCATGCGATCCGCGGCTTTCACGGCGTGACGCTGCTGCTCGACAACGCGGCACGCACCGGCGCGATCCTGACCGATGTGTTCGGCTTCGAGGAAACTGCGCGCGAAGGATCGGTGATCCGCTTCAAGGCGCCCGGCCTCACCACAGGCGGCGTGGTCGACATCTATGAAGCCAAGGGCTTCCTGCCCGGACGGCAGGGGACCGGTTCGGTCCACCACATTGCCTTCCGTGCGAAGGACGGTGCCGAGCAGGCCGAGATGGCGCGAAAGCTGGTCGAAACGCACCGTCAGCATCCGACGGAGCAGAAGGACCGGAATTACTTCCGCTCGATCTACTTCCGCGAACCCGGCGGCGTGCTGTTCGAGATCGCGACTGACGATCCCGGCTTCGCCGTGGATGAGCCGGTGGCCACGCTCGGTCAGGACCTGAAGCTGCCGAAGTTTCTTGAGGCCCATCGCAAGGACATCGAGGCCGTGCTGCCGTCACTTGAAAGAGCTGCGTAATGAGCAACGATCTGACCTTCGTTCATCGCTTCGAGCCGGGAAACCGGCTCGAAGCTCCCCCTCTCCTCCTGCTTCATGGCACCGGCGGCGACGAGAACGACCTGCTGCCGCTTGGCCAGGCTGTTTCGCCCGGCTCGGCTCTGCTGTCGCCGCGCGGCAAGGTGCTTGAACACGGCATGCCGCGCTTCTTCCGCAGGCTTGCCGAAGGCGTGTTCGACGAAGACGACGTTCGCCGGCGCGCAAACGAGCTGGCCGACTTCGTCAACAACGCGCGCGCGCGTTACGGCATCGCCGCACCCATCGCATTGGGGTACTCGAACGGTGCGAACATCGCGGCTGCGATGTTGCTGCTCCGACCCGATGTGCTGGCAGGCGCGATCCTGCTGCGCGCGATGGTGCCGCTGTCGCAACCGCCGCAAACCGGCCTAAAGGACAAGCCGGTGCTGATCGTATTGGGAAAACTCGATCCGATCATTCCGGCAAGCAACTCTGCGCAGCTTGCGGACCTGCTGGCCGATGCCGGTGCGAACGTCCAGCATCCGGTGCTGCCGGCGGGACATCAGTTGACCCAGACCGACCTGACGATGAGCCGTGAATGGATCAAGGCGGTAGGCTTTCTGCAAAAGCAGGCAGGGGCGGCTTGAGCAACCTTGGCAAAGTGCGCCGGAGACCGGCGCATCTTGCCTTGTTGCCGTCAGGGAGTCTTTCCCTTGCAGCGATGGTAGATCTGCTCTCCGACCAGAAGAGCATCCGCTGACAATTGCTTCAACGTCAGTGTACTTTTCGCCCGCCCATCGTCGGCCACGCTGAATCCCGACGCCTTCAACGATCCGTCCTTGAGTTTTGTCAGCTTCGCGATCTCGAAACCGTGCTCATAGAACAGAACCGTTTTCGTTTCGATGGTCATCCCCAATTCGCTCGCCTGCTCTCCGCAGGCAGACAGTTCGGATGCCCACGCGCCGAGCATATCCTTCGGCAGAGACGCTGCTTCCGCGGAACGCACCGCAGCGGCGATCAACAGGAGAATCAGAAGAAACAATCGCATCGGCACTCAACTCGCAGCGCGCTTCTTTGCGGCACCTTGGGTGATTAACCGGGCGCTGCGTTGCCCCCTGACATAAATCCACAGCCAGTTCATGGCAACGGCCAGACGATTGCGCAATCCGATCAGGAAGAAGATATGGGCGATACCCCATATCCACCAGGCGAGCCGCCCCTTCAGCTTGATCCAGCCGAAATCGACAATCGCTGCCCGCTTGCCGATCGTTGCCAGATTGCCCGCGTTCTTATAGACAAAATTCTTACCGAACTTTTCGCCGCGAAGGCGCGCCTGAATGACGCCAGCAACATATTGCCCTTCCTGCTTGGCAGCAGGCGCGACGCCAGGAACGAGTTTTCCGTCCGCGGATTCGACATGCGCGGCATCGCCGATGATAAAGATATCGGGATGCTCCGGCGCGGTCAGATCCGGCTTCACCATAACACGGCCGGCGCGGTCCGCAGGCGCATGAAGCCATTCCGCCGCCGGCGACGCAGCCACACCCGCGGCCCAGATGATTGTCTTGGCCGGGAGAAACTCCCCGCCGAGTTCGACGCCATCTTCGCTGCATCTTGAAACAGCATGCCCGAGCCGGATCTCGACCCCGAGACGGGTCAGCGCGCGCTGCGCATAGTCCGAGAGATCTTCGGTAAAACCAGCCAGAATACGAGGGCCGGCTTCGATCAGGATGACACGAGCCTTACGCGTATCGAAATTGCGGAAATCGCCGCATAGCGTATCATGGGCGAGCTCGGCGATGGTGCCGGCAAGCTCAACACCGGTGGGGCCCGCACCAATGATGACAAAGGTCAGAAGCCTGGCGCGCTCCGCTTCGTTCGTCGCCCACTCGGCCTGCTCGAACGCCGAGAGGATTCGCCGCCGGATCTTCGTCGCATCCTCCAGTGTCTTGAGACCTGGCGCATATGGCTCCCACTCATCATGTCCGAAATAGGCATGACGCGCGCCTGTCGCCAAAATCAGCGTATCGAACGGGACCGGCTTTTCATCTTCAACGATAACGGTCTTGTTGCCGGTGTCCACGCCGATGACACGTCCGAGCAAGGTGGTGATATTACTGTGCCTGCGCAGAAGATAGCGAATTGGCCAGGCGATTTCGGACGTCGCGAGAGATGCAGTCCCAACCTGATAAAGCAGGGGCTGAAACAAATGATGGTTGCGCTGGTCGATCACCGTTATGCGCACTCGCGCGCTTGCGAGATGACGCGCAGCTTCCAGCCCGCCAAAACCAGCACCGACAATCACGATGTGAGGGTCTGAACCGGGCGCCATTTAAGGATCCTGTAAGTGGGCCAATCCTGGTCGCCTGAACATTGCGCGCTTTCCATTGCCGACAGAGGCAGCTTTTCGAGCCACTCCGACTGGACCTAGCCGGCCGGCGTAAGCACGACGGACGCCTCCGAGGTGAGCAGACGAAAGGTGAAGCTCTCCTGAAGATAGAGCTCGACCGCCGTGCTGGAATGGCTGAGATAACCGATCGAGAAATCCTGACCGATATCCAGCTCAAAATCGCCGCCGCGCGTGGTCAGCAGGAAACCGCCCTTGAGCGCTGGCGCCCAGATGATCCCCCCATCGACGATCCGCTCGATATGATGGAACACAGGATAACCCTCATCGCTGCCGCCAGAAGCGGCGGTATAGGCATCCGCGCCGAGCACCAGAGCATAAGGACCTTCGCATCCCGCCAGCCGCAACTGACTGACGGCCTGCGCGATGGCGTCCGGATAACCCTTCACGCTTGCGGGAAGCGTCACACCACTGTTGCTGCTGCCGGTGCGAAAACCCTGAATCCCGGCGGCGCCATAACCATCGAACACCGCGCGATCTTCGGCAAACGCGATCTTGCGCGCCGCTTCCTTGACCGGCGACCAGTCGGAATCAGCCGCCCCGCGCTCCACGTCGTCGATCGCCTGGCGGGTGAGTTCAAAGGGCACCCGAATTTCGATCAGCGGCTGGCTCTCACGCTGCGAGGCAAGAACGCCGTCATCGGGGGGCTGGATCTGATGCAGATGCCCGGTGCCGACCGCGGCAAGCTCGGTGCCTTTCGGCCCGACCACATCCACCACACGCCGTGCCGCGAGGTGACGCTTGAGGGTGCGGGAGGCTTCCTGCTCGATCTGTTCCCAAGCAGCTTCCGAGATGGGTGCCAGATGCCGGTGGAGATTGTTCATGTCACGCCTCTTTGCTTCAGGGATCCGATACCGAGCGAGCCGTCGCTGTGCGACGTCTTTTGCTGCGGGACCTTGGTTGTGAGTGATTCTGGTGTGCCGGTATCAGTTTCCGTCACCGGCTGCGCGTCCGGATCAACGTCGTCGAGGAAAGACGCAGTGGGCACGAAAAACAGACAACCGGTGACCGCGCGGCTGAAGTCCAGCAGATGATCGTAGGTGCCCGGCGGATTGCCGATGAACATGTTGTCCAGCATGGTCTCGATATGCCGGGGGTCGCGGGCGTAGCCGATAAAGTAGGTGCCGAATTCGCCCTTGCCCACCTCGCCGAACGGCATGTTATCGCGCAGGATCTGGATTTGCTCGCCGTTCTCCTCGAGCGAGGTCAGGACGTTGTGAGCATAGGGCTTCTTCACAGCATCGGGTTGCTCGATGTCGGATAACTTGTGACGGCCGATAATGTTCTCCTGCTCTTCCACCGGGACCTTGTTCCACCGCTCCAGATCGTGAAGATACTTTTGCACGATCACATAGCTGCCACCGGCGAAGGGTGCATCTTCGTCGCCGATCAGCGTGGCCGCATCGGCGGCCTGACCGACCGGGTTCTCCGTTCCATCGACAAAGCCGAGCAGATCGCGGTCATCGAAGAACTTGAAGCCGTGCACCTCGTCGGCGACCGACACCGCCCCGGCGAGCCGTGACATGATATGCGTCGCAAGTTCAAAGCAGAGGTCCATGCTCGCCGCACGGATATGAAAGAGGATATCGCCCGGGGTCGAGACGGCGGTGTGAACGCCGCGAATCTCGCGAAAGGGATGCAGGTCTTTCGGCCGCGGCGTATCGAACAGCCGGTCCCAGGCCTGTGAGCCGAACCCCATGATGCAGGACAGTTGCCCGTCGAGATTACGGAAGCCCACCCCGCGCAGCAGGCTGGAGAGATCGCCACACAGTCCGCGCACCGCCGTCTCTGGACCCGATCCCGGATTGATGGTCACCACAAGGAAAATGGCCGAGCGTGAAAGTTTTGCGACAACCGGCTGGGAGACAACGAATGACACACAAAACTCCTTAAGCTGCCGGGCCGCCCCCCTCACGACGGAGGGGACGCAGGATGATACACCCCAATCCGAGTTTTATCATATCCTGTCGAAAATACCCGTCTGCCCCCGGTTAACGCCTCCTTGGTATTACAGAAGCATGCCGTCGGCGGCGACTCTCTTAACCGCATCCGGCGGCAGAAAAATATTCAAGTCGCCTAGCCAGAGCTAGTGATTGATTTCTTTTTGCAATTGCGCGAGCGCCTGACGCAGCCCGTGAATCTGGTCCATCAAATGAAGGATGACGTCGATGCCTTCGTCATTGGCACCCAGATCGCTCTTCAGATCGCGAATAAGATGGGCGCGCGCGACATCGGCGCTGGAAAACTCGGCTCCGCTCGCGGTTTCCACCGGCACCAGCCATTGTTGCTCAACCCAGAAGTCCAGCGTCTGAATCTGCAAGCCGGAAAAAGCCAGAAACTCTTGCTTGTTCATGATCACGATGTCCTGTCTTCACGCGGATTGAAGTTCTTGCCCTTCTCCCAATTCGAGACGAAGGCCTCGAGTTCGGGATCCGGCGTCCGGGGCAAAACCACCTTCAGCTTGACAAACTGGTCGCCAAAGCCTCCCCCGCTATGGGGCGCTCCCTTGCCTTTGAGGCGCAGCGTTGTCCCCGTGTTCGACCCTTTCGGCACCGACATCGTGACATCGCCTGTCGGCGTCGGAACGCGGACGCGGCCGCCAAGCACGGCTTCGGACAGCGAGATCGGAAGTTCGAGCGAGATATCGTCACCTTCGCGGGTAAAGCGGCGGTCCGGGACGACCTCCACCTCGATCAGGGCGTCGCCTGCGGCTCCCTTGCCTGAGCCTGGCGTGCCCTTGCCCTTGAGCCGCAACACCTGCCCGTCGAGCACCCCCGGCGGGATTCTCACGTCCAGCGTATCGCCATCGGGCAGCGTCAGGCGCTTGTTCGTTCCGGAGATGGAATCCGCAAAATCAATGGCGAGACTGTAGTGCAGATCCCGTCCGCGCCGGTTTGCACGGGCTTGCTGCCCTCGCCTGAGAAGTTCGGCAAAAGCATCGTCGGAATCCATGAAATCGGCATAACCGGAATTGTCCGTGTAATGGTGCCCGTTATCGGAGGTCGCAAAGTCCCGATAGAAATTGTGCTGCGGCCGTTCCGCGCCGGTCGCGTCGATCTCGCCGTTGTCAAAGCGCTTGCGTTTGTCGGCATCGCTCAACAGGTCGTAAGCACCGGCAACCTCCTTGAACTTCTCCTCGGCCGACTTGTCGCCCGGATTAAGATCAGGGTGGAGTTGCTTTGCCAGCTTGCGATACGCCTTCTGAATTTCGGCCGCGGAAGCCGCCGGCGTGACCCCGAGAACCTCATATGGATTTGCCACGACCTACTCCGGAAATGACGTCAGGATTCGCATTCTGTCTGCGACGCGGTCCGCGGACCTTGCTCATCGACGACAGTCCGCCTTCTGACTGTATCATGACCGTATTGCGGCGAAACCTTTGGTTGGGCGGGCAGAACCGTACGGAAAGTTTGCGGAACGGCCGGAAACCAGCCTATCCCTCCTGATGCGCACACCAATGCGAGGACCGGCTATCACGCCGGTACGACATCTCCGAAGCCAATTCTGTACGCCCCGAACTCGGCTTGGTCCCCCCGCACCGGACTTTCCGGACACGCCTCGCTCGTCGGACGCTGACTTGCAGGCGTCATCACATGCCTACCGCCCTTTGAACACGGCCTGGCGGCGCTCAACGAAAGATTGAATGCCTTCCTTCATGTCGTCGGTGTTCATCACCCGATCGCGGATGCTCGGAATGATGTCGATGGCGGCCTTTTCGCCGGCCTCGATGAACTGAAGCGCAGCGTGCTTGGTGACCTGAATCCCGATCGGGGCATTTTTCGCGATTGTCTGAGCGATGTCCATCGCGCGCTCGATCTGCGTACCTGCCGGAACGACTTCCTGAACAAGACCGATCTTGAGCGCGCGATCGGCCTTGAACTCGTCACACAAGAAGAGATGGTACATCGCGTCACCCCAACCCATACGCGTGAGGTACCGGAAATGCGCGCCGCCGAGAGGCGCGATGCCACGTTTGGATTCCATCTGGCAGAAGCGGGAATCATCGGCCGCAATGACGATGTCGCCGGCAAGCGAGATTTCGATGCCAACGGTGAACACGATCCCCTGAACCGCCGTTACAATCGGCTTTCGGCACCGGCTCCGCAGACCGAACGGATCAATGTTGCCTTCGGGAAGCGGCTTCACGGTGGCTTTTGGACCGAAGAATTTCGGCATATCCAGCCCTGCGGTGAAATCGGCCCCATTGGCGCACAGCAAGCCGACCCATAGATTCTCGTCGCCATCCAGCAGCGTCAGCGCATCGGACAACTCGCGCATCATCTCCGGGCTGAATGCGTTTTTCTTTGTCGCGTTGTCGATGACGATCTTCAGAACATGACCGTGCGTCTCGTGATAGACGCGACCGGCTTTTTCCTGGGTATCTGCCATATGAAGCTCCTGGAGTGTGAGAACGCGAGATGAAATCAACGCTGGCAAGCGATGACGGCGGCTTGCTGGCTCGCCGCGGCAGGGCCGTTCCGCATCCGGGCAAGCGACATCCTGCCGAGCGACCCGGCAGACCTCTGAGAATTCAATGGAAATTGCCGCAAACCATGAGTACCGTGCCTCACAGCAATGTGCATGATTATTATCATCCACATCAGGATGATGCCTGTCATGCAAAACGTCAAGCGCCAAATTTGAAGGATTTCTCGCCGTGGGGCATTCGCAAGCAGACAAGGCCCGAAGCCGGGAACGAATTCTGGAGGTCGCCGCCGCGCAACTGCGCGAACTCGGCCTCGATGGCGTCAGCATCGGCGGCCTGATGAAAGCCGTCGATCTCACCCACGGCGGCTTCTACGGCCACTTCGCGTCCCGCGACGACCTCGTTGCCGCCGCCCTGGACAAGGCGCTGACAGACGGCCAAGCATCCGCCATCAGATCAAGTTCGGCGAAAGGCAAACGCACGCTAAAGTCCGTGGCAAACAGCTATCTAAGCAAAGTCCATCGCGACAATCCGGACTCCGGATGCGCCGTGGCTGCCTTGTCGGGTGATGTCGCCCGGTCCAACGACCAGAACCGCGAGATCATGAGCAAGCATCTCGCGAGGTATTTTGACAACATGCAGAACGTGATGGGCGATACCGGTTCCAGAGAACTCGCTATTTCCTTGATGTGCATGATGGTGGGCGCGGTCACCCTGTCGCGAGTAACGACAGACGCGAGCCGCTCGGATGAAATCCTGCAGGCCGCGCGAAAGTCCATACTCCGGCTCGGAGAAGAGAAGCAGTAGCTGCACGAGGCACCACCTGGGAACATCTATCCCGACCCGGCGATGCGGGCAGTTGAACCGTACTCCGCGATCTCTCGCCCTGCTCTACTTTGACTGAAGGATTGCAACCGGATTCCAGTCTCCGGCTGCATCCGATTGAAGCAACAGGCCGCAGCGTTCAAGCATCACCTCAGCCGGCCGGTCACCGGGGCGAGAATCCAGAACCGACCTGAAATCGCGCACGGCTCCGGCAAAATCACGCGCCCGATATCGCGCGAGACCTTGCTTATAGGATGCGATCCATGATTGCGCGTGTCGTTCGGCTTCCGTGCCATCGGACATCCCGATGAGTTCGAGCACTGAAAGACCCTCCTCACGCCCGTAAACGGCGATACTGTCAATCTCCCGAGTCACAACAGCGCCGCGAGCCAGACGCTCCGTGGCCTCACCGATCAGAATCCTTGTACCGAAAATCTTGTTCGCGCTCTCCAGCCTGCTTGCGACATTCACAGCGTCGCCGATCACCGTATAGTTGAGGCGCAACTCTGACCCTATATTGCCGACCAGCATAGAGCCGGAATTGATTCCGATGCGAATCTGCAGCGGATTGCCTTGATCGTCCGAAAGCCCGGATTCCTTGATGGCCGACTGGCAGGCCAGCGCAGCACGGCAGCAACGCGCCGCGTGGTCCGGCTGTGGCGCGGGCGCTCCCCAGAATGCCATCACCGCATCGCCAATAAACTTGTCGATGGTTCCTTCGTGAGCGACGATAATTTCGGACATGATGTCGAGATACTTCGACAGCAGGGGTACGATCCGGTCGCCCATTCGTTCGGAAAGACCGGTGAAGCCGGCGATGTCGATGAACATCACGGTCAGTTCACGAACCGTCCCTCCTGGCCGGGCTTCGATGCCCTGCCGCACAAGCAAGCGAACAAGATCGGCGGGAATAAAGCGGCTGAATGCGGACAGGCCGCCCGCCATTTCGGCGATGGCGCCGGACAGGCTCGCGATCTCCTTGAGGTGCGAAGGATGACGCCTGACCTTCTCCAGAGCGAAATTCTCCACATGCCGGATTTCGCCGACCACCCGCGACAGCGGGGTCGCAATCATTCCCCGCGCGAGCAAGGCTGATCCGATGGCGGCTAGGAGAGCTCCCACGGCAAGACCGGCAATCAATCGCCGGAGCGCGGCTTCGACCGGGCCGAGAAATTCGGATTCAGGGATCACCGTCGCCAGCGACCAGCCGGGAAACGGTAACGGAGTGAGAGCGGCCTCGTATGCCGCATCTCCAAAGATCAATCTGTCTCGCCATGCCGCCTTGCGGCCATCGTCGCCGGCGCGCGCCACTGCCATACGCGCCAACGGCAACAGTGGTTGAGCGCTCCGCGTATGCTGCAGCTCGTCGGCTTGCCTGTCAGGCGCAGCAACAAGATCGCCATTTCCGTCGAAAATGAACGCCGCCCCGGTTCGCCCGACCTCGAGTTGGGAGAGAAAACGGGCCAGACGGGTGTATTCGATCATCACCGCAAGCACGCCCTGCCGCTCCTGGTAGACGTCGATGGGGCCTGCGAAGGCGATAGAGCTGCGCTCTCCAATGGGATGGGTGAGAACCCGGAACCATTGCGGCTCCTCGGAGATCAGCCCGGTCCTGAACCAGGGCTGATCACGGACACTGAAATCCGTCGGCTCGAAACGGCGGCTTTCAAACTCAATGTCGCCGGGCACGACCTGATACTCGTCGATCCTGCGTTGGTGCGGATCTGTCTGTGCGATCTCCATCATTTCGAGACGCCGATCGCCCAGCTTGTGGGCCGCGAAGAACGATCCGTCCGGCCATCCAAACGCAACCCACGAAATATCGGGCTGTGACTGCAACTGGGACAGGAAGACAAACTCGCGCTTGTCGGCCTCGCGTGTCTCGAGCACGTTTTGCAGAAAAAGTGTCCGGATCGCGGTGAAGGCCGACCGCGCTTCATCCACGATCGCGGAGACTTCCTTGCGAACGGCGGCCACGATCTGTTCGTTGATCGTGCTCGCGAGTTGTCGGCTGACTGTATCGGCTGTTCGCCACCACAAAAGACTCGACATCACGGCGGTCAGAAGAATGGCCGTCAGAACCAGCGCGGATATCACAAGACGGATACTCACCTGTGTGGCACGCCATTTTCCGCCGCGCAGATCGCGCTTGCTGGCCTCCATTCCGGATACTCCTTGCGTCGCGTGCAGTTGTGCAATCAGCGCATTTCCGGGATTTCCAGCCGATTGACAAAAATCGACGCAATCCCGAGCGACACGGCGATGCCACCGACGCAGGCGAGCCAGCCGATGCGATCGAACAACCGACCGAGGACGGCCGTGCCGACGAGGCCGCCGAGAAAGTAGCAGGCGAGATAAACACCGCTGGCGACGCCACGGTTCGCCGTGGCGGCGCGCCCGACAAAGCCCGTCGCGACAGCCTGGGCGAAGAATGTCCCGATGCCGACCATCACCATGCCGCACATCACGGCCGCAAGCGACGGCAACAGCAAGAGCGGCAGGCCCGCCAGCGCGAACACCAGCGCCCCCGATAGCGCGATCCGATATCCAAACCGTATCACGGCGTTGCCGGCCAGGAGGGTCGTAACGATCGACGGCAGAAAGACAAAATACACAAAACCGAGCTGCATGCGATCCAGCGACAGCGGCGGGAGCACCAGCACGAAATTGACATAGGTAAATGTGCCGATGAATGCGAACAGAATGCAGAATCCGATGACAAAGGCCGAACGCAGTGGCGGAGACTGCCAGTGATCGCGCAACGCAGACAGCGGTGACTGGATCGTCTCGCCGACGATGACACCGGGCCGCGCGCGACTGATTGTAAAAAACACCAATGCGGCGCCAGCCAGGTTCAGGATGGCAAAGAACAAGAAATTGGACGCCAGTCCGAAATTGTCGGCTACCGCCGCCGAGATCAGACGCCCGATCAAATTACTTGCAACATTGCCGGTGATGTACGCGGCGAAAGCGCTTCCGGCATCCATGCTGCTGCACTGTTCTCCGAGATAGGCCAGCGTCAGTGCAAATGCTGCGGACATACAGAGGCCCTGTGTAATACGCAGTATCGCAAAACTCGTCAGATCGGGTGCAAATGCGAGGCACGCGGTCGGAATCGCGAGCCCGGCCAGACTGACGAGAATTCCTGAGCGCCGCTCGATTTTCGGACTGAGCAATCCCACGACCAGGCCAGAAATGGCCATGCCGACCGTGCTGGCGTTGACGGCAAGTCCCATCGCGGCGGGGGATACATCATAGTGCCGCGCGAGCGTTGGCAGGATTGCCTGAGTGGCGAAAAGATCGACCACCGTTAGAAACGCGGTAAGCCCGATAACGGCTGAGCGCAGCAGTCCGTTTGACGGACGTTCCGGCACAACAGCTTCGTGCAGATGTGTCATGCTTGCCATGGAGTTCGCGCCTGTGAAGCTGAAAAAATGATGTGACGCCCCGTCAGGGCAGGGCGGCCGGGGCAAGCGGAGCGTCACATCACGCGGCAGGGGATGGGGGAAGCGGCCTGCCGCAACTCATTCATCACATGTGATGATCATTGGGATCCTTGCGGACATCGCCAACATAGAGAACGGCGGGCGCATCGCTCAGATTCTTCCACCAATGCGATGTGCCAGACACTTCGGGGCGGATTTCGCCTGCCTTGTGCAGGATCGGCCCGGCGCAGTTGCTTGCATATTCGATGATTTCGCCTTCGGCGACGTAGATCAGCGCCGGACGATCGTCGTGACTATGCCACGGCACAATGCCGCCGGGTTGAATGACGAGCTTGCGGAAACGAAGCTCGCGCCCCTTGATCTTCGCGGGCTGCTTTTCAAGATCAATGGCGCCAAGTGTCGTATCAGTCACGCCGACCGGCTTGAAGTCGACTTTCTCACGCACACCGGGCTTGAACTGATCCGCGGGACACTCACCCGCCGACGCGGCGGTTGCGGTCAGCGCGGATCCTGCGATCAGCAATGCTGCGGCGATACCTTTTCCCAACATACCGAAATCTCCTGCGTTGCGCCGGTCAGCGACGGTGCCCCGGCGATGACGCCACCTTCGCCGAACAAGGCTTCCGCCTGAAATGCCGCCTCGCTTTGGTGTCGATAGCGGTGCGCTATCAGGAAGACAAACCTGGGTTTCAGCGGACTCGGTTCAGCAATGTGCGGGACTCACAGCAGGTTCTTGATATCGGACGAAAATGTCGGATACGCGTAAATCCGACGCTTGAGCGACGCCGCCGGAATGCGATGCTCGATAGCCAGCGCAAAGAAATTGATCAGTTCTTCACCCGCGTGTCCGACGAGATGCGCGCCGAGAATGAGTCCGCTTGCCTCATCGGTGATGACTCTGGCCCACGCGGCCGTTTCGGCATAGGTGCGTGACGAGAGCCACCCCAACATGTCCGTGTCGCGGACCCTGATCTCGTGCCCCTCCTCACGCGCAGCCTGCTCGGTCAGGCCGACGCTGGCGAGCGCGGGCACAGTGTAGACGGAGGTTGCGAGCGCGTCGTAATTCGGAGTATGGCAGGCGCCCTCGACAATGTTGCGCCCCACCAGATCTCCTTCGTATGTCGCGACGGGAGACAGTTGCGGCGCGCCCGGTACTGCGTCGCCGCAGACATAAACACGGGGATTGGAAACCGAGCGAAGCCAGGGATCGAGTGTGATGCGGCCGTCGACGTGCGTGACGTTCCCGGCAACCAGATCGAGATGATCGACATTGGCAATGCGCCCGGCGCCATTCACCGCCCGGTCGGTCACGATGCCGTGCTCATGCCCTTGATGGCGAAAGACAACATGAAGCTGGCCGTCGTCCCTCCTCTCAATCCTCCGCACATCGACTCCGGTCAGAATGCGAACGCCGATGCGTTCGGATTCGGCCCGGAGCCTTTCAACGGCGGCCGGTTCGATAGCCGGCAACAATTGCGGCAGCGCCTCCAGGACAGTGACCTCGACACCGGCACGGGCATAAACATGCCCCAACTCCAGAGAGATCACGCCGCCACCAATGAATACAGCCGAGCGGGGCAACATCCGGTCAATGAGAACATGATCCGAGGTCACAAGATTGTCCGCGCCCGGAAAAGCAAGAGGGCGCGGCTTCGAGCCGGTCGCGATTACGATATACTTTGCGACGAGAGAGCGATCTCCGACGCAAACCGTATCCGGTGCGACAAAGCGCGCTTCGCCACGAACAACGTCGACGCCCCGCCGCTGCATCGAGGCGTGCAGTTGGGAGGGAATCGGCGCGACCATTGCCTGCTCGCGGTCGATCAGCGCCGACCAGTCGAGCTTTGGCCTGTCGACGGATATCTTATGGGTTGCCGCCCGCGCAATCTCGTCGAGCGCATGGCCGGCAGCAACCAGAATTTTCTTTGGCGTACAGCCTCGATTGGGGCATGTGCCGCCGAGATCGCGAGCCTCGATCATCGCGACAGACAGTCCTGCCGCCCGCGCAGGGCCGGTGACGCCGATCCCGGCATTGCCGCCGCCCAAAATCACGACATCGAACTGTTCGGTGATCATCGGGATTCTGCAACATTACTTCGTAGTGATCGTAGACGTGATGGACCGCACCACCATCGTCGCCATCTTGAACTGCGCATCGCGATTGGTGATTCCGTGCCGCTTTGCGATCCAGCCGAAATCGGTCCACACGGCGTGAACGTCCCCATTCTCGTCCTGTGTCAGCAACAGGCGTACAGGCCAATCCAGTCCAGCGTCCGGATTGGCTGTGATGAACTGCGTGCCGAGCGGTGGATTGCCAAAGACCAGCAAAATCGACGGACGCAGCTTGACATCCGCATCGGCTGCGAGCTTCGCCTGATCGATCTCCATGAAGAACCGTATGCCCTTCTTCGCGATGTCCGCCTTGATCCGCGAGATGGCTTCGTTCATCGGAACCGCGCTTTTAACCCGAATGATGCCGTTATGGCTGTCGGCGCGCACAACTGACCCAGCGGCGGACACAAGCACCGCCAGCAGCAGAATTGTGACAATGAAATTGGAAAGACGATTGATCATGGCATGACCTCGCGGGTGTGAATGACGTTGCACCCAGCATGTCCACCGCGTCGTCACCTGCGAAATGCTGCGTTGCTACCAAGTCTATAGCCGTCCGCTATCCCGCCGCGGGAATACGCGGCGGCTATCGTGTCAATCGTCCATCGGCATTTTAACGCTGGCCCAATCCGGCTTTCCATGCGCAGGCCCGAACAGCGGGCTGCTTCAACCTCATGACGGGAACCACCATATGTCCAAGAGCAATGTCATCACCTCACTCGCCATCGCCAGTGCCCTTTCATCGGCGCTTGCCATCGCTGCGACGCCTTCGCAGGCGGAGAGTTCAAAGGAAAAGTGTTTCGGCGTTTCGCTGAAGGGGCAGAACGACTGTGCCGCCGGCGCGGGCACGACCTGCGCGGCGACAGCGAAGGTCGATTACCAGGGCAATGCGTGGAAGCTCGTGGCCAAGGGCACCTGCACCACCACCTCCACTCCGTTCGGACCAGGGTCGCTGACACCGATCAAGCGACCGGCGTGATAACTGTTTCGCAAGCCCTCAGATGCTGGCGGAACGGTTTCCGCCAGCGCTTCACGACAGCCAGCCGGAGGCGAGCATGAACTTTGCTGAACGCTATCTCATCGAGGCTGAATGCCGGCTTGATCGCGCCTCTCCCATGCGCGCGTTGCCGGGCCTCGGCGCCGGTGCAGGCCTGAAGCACGAACATGCAGCGGACATTTTCAAGGGCGCCGGCCAGGTCGATTTCTTCGAAATTCACGCTGAAAACTACATGGGCGCGGGTGGTCCGCCTCATCATCTGTTGCGGCGGATTCGCTCCGACTATCCGCTGTCGATTCATGGCGTGGGCCTTTCGATCGGCGGCGCCGAACCGCTCGACCACGATCATCTGGCGCGATTGAAGGCGTTGATCACCCGATATGAGCCCTCCGCATTCTCCGAGCATCTGGCGTGGTCATCGCACGAGGGCCGTTTCATGAACGATCTGTTGCCGCTCCCCTACACCATCGAAACGCTGGCGCGGGTTGCCGAGCATGTGCATCAGGTGCAAGACGCTCTCGGGATGCGCATGCTGCTGGAAAACCCGTCAACTTATGTCACGTTCGCCAACTCGGACATGACGGAAACCGATTTTCTGCGTGAAATTGCCCGGATGACCGGCTGCGGCCTTCTGCTCGACGTCAACAATGTCTACGTGTCCGCGACCAATCAAGGCATTTCGCCGGACCGCTACGTCGACGACTTCCCGATGAAGCATGTCGGCGAGATTCACCTCGGCGGATTTACGGAGGACGCCGATGATTTCGGCGTGCGCCTCCTGATTGACAGCCATGGCGCGAAAACGGCGGATGCGGTGTGGGATCTGTACCGCCATACACTCAGGCGCAGCGGTCCCGTCCCGACGCTTATTGAATGGGACAACGACATTCCCGAATTCAAAGTGCTCGCGGCGGAGGCTGCGCGCGCCCGGGCAATTCTCGGCCTCGAAGCCAGACGGCGCAGCCGCGTCACGGCTGCGGCCTGACGGAGACGCATCATGCGGTTTGATCATCTCAGGACCCAGAGTGCTTTTGCCGCCGCGCTTCTCGAGCCAGCCTCGCTCACGCCCCCGTTTCTCATGGCAGCGAACCGCTCCAGGGCGCTGGCCGGCCTCGATGTTTACCGCAACAATGTTGCCGCCGGGCTTTTCAACGTTCTCGCGTCGCGTTTTGCCGCTGTCAGACGAATCGTGGGCGACGAGTCGTTCCTGCCGGCGGCGCGCGATTTTATCGCGTCGTGCCCGCCGCGTTCGGCTGTTTTGATGGAGTATGGCGATGAATTTCCCGGTTTCGTGCGCCGCCGCGGGGCGGCTGCGTGCTTCAGGTATGTCGCCGATATTGCAGATCTGGAGGTTGCTCGCGGCCGTGCCTATCACGCCGCAGATGCGACGCCATTAGGCCACCGAGCGTTCGCGGCTCTTTCCGGTGACGAATTTTCGAGCAAAAGAGTGACGCTGCATCCCTCTGTATTCCTGCTCAAATCACGATTTCCGGTCGTCTCGGTCTGGCAGGCCCACCAGGCCGGCGCCGGGGATCATCCGACGCATGCACGCGGCGCAGAAGCTGCACTGATTTCCCGTCCCTTCCTCGACGTTGAGGTACATCCACTCACGGACGGCAGTTATGCGTTCCTTAGTGCGTTGCACAGCGGCAGTACGGTCGCAGAAGCGTTGAATACGGGGGCTGACAACGCCGCCGCGTTCGATCTGACCGAAAACCTGTCGTTGCTGATCAGCTCAAATATCGTGGTCGCGCTCTACTGAAGATAAATTGGTTCCGCAGCGAACCGATCGCGGCTAACGGGCGAATTGCGGCAACGTATGCGTGCGCGTCCAGATCAAATGATCCAGCGAAATCGCTCCCGGACCGCGCGCGATGATCGCAAGCAGCAGCGCCGCCCAGAGCAGGTGTTCCGGCCAGGCGCCGGGATAAACAAAGGTCTGAATAACGCCAACCATTCCAAGCAGCGCCAGCGCGGACAGCCTCGACGCCAGGCCGATGACAAGCAGAACCGGAAAGACATGCTCGGCGGCTGTCGCCGCATAGGCTGCGACGCCAGGCGGCAGCAAAGGCACCCTGTACTCCTCACGGAAAAGCACGAATGTCTCCTCTCGCAGCATGAAGCCCGAAACCTTGGTTTGCCCGGAGCGCCAGAACACGCTGGCGACGGCAACACGAGCGACAAGAGCGACGAAACTCGGCGGTATCTGCTCCGCGATATCGCGGCCGCGATTGAGCAGGACAGAGAATGACATGCCAACGCTCCTATTCCGCACGGACGGCAACAATTGGCGAACAGCCAAGCGTAGTTTCACCGGCGGATAAAATGCCATTTCGCAATGAAGGCGATAGCGACCTGGCATCGCGTTGGCGCTGGACTTGTGAGACCATCCACCCGATGATGCATGAAAGCCGCGGCTTGAACGGTCCATCATGACACCAGCACATACGCTAGCGATCACGCCTGAAATTATCGCCACGCTCCGGGAGGCGTTCGAGACGTGCCGCGACATGGATGCCCCCTTGAGCGATCGGCTGGCCGCGTACGCAGCCGCGAGTTTCGAGGCGCTTCCAGCCTACGGACATGCTGTCGACCGGCTGGTCGCGCGCATCCATGAAAACGGCGGAGGAGAAACGGGTCCCAAGCCAGGAGATGTCCTGCCGCCATTCATACTGCCGGACGACACCGGTGCGTTTCGCAGCCTCGACGGGTTTCTCAAAAAAGGGCCGGTCGCCGTTATGTTTCACCGCGGCCATTGGTGCCCCTATTGTCGCCTGAGCCTGAACGCGCTGGTCCGCGCACAGAAGGAGATCGCGGCGACCGGCGGCCAGGTTGTCGTGATCACGCCCGAACGCCAGCCCTATGCTCGCCAATTCAAGGAGACGGCCAACGCGCCTTACCCGGTGTTGACCGACCTCGATAACGGCTACGCCATGTCGCTCGACCTTGCGATCTGGCTCACCCCGGACCTTCAGGACATTCTTTCCATCAACGACTTGCCGCGATTTCACGGCAACGATGCCTGGATTCTGCCGATCCCGGCGACGTTCGTGCTGGGCCGGGATGGCGTGATCCGCGCGCGCTTTGTCGATCCGGATTTCCGCAAGCGCATGGAAATCGACGACCTGATCGCCGCGCTGAAGGCTGGACGCTAGTTGAAGCGAGACCAGTCGGAGCCGCGCAACAGCCGGACGACCGCAGCGGCAACAGCAGTGCGCTGACGGCCGGCAACGCCATAGAGATTGAGCGTACGCTTGAGATCGAGTCCGTTGACGTCGAGACGCTTCAACGCGCCGGGAACGACGGAGCTTCTGGGGACGAACGCGACGCCGACGTCCGCCTCGAGCAACCCTATCAAATCCCGCTCGGATGAAATTTCGTGCGGATGACCGATCTCGATATCCTGTTCGCGCAGACTCTCAGTGACCCGGCCGGCATGCTCGCAGTAGGTTCTGCTCAGGATCTGCTCCTCGGCCAGATCGGAAGGATCGACGCTATCGCGATTGGCCAGGCGGTGGCGGGAATTCACCACGAGTTGAAACCGTTCGGTGAAAAGCGGCCAAGCGTCAAGCCGATCCCAGTCGCTGTCAATCTCGGCGGCCAGCCCCAGTTCCGCCTCGCCGTTCTTGAGGAATTCTCCCACGGCCTTGCTTGTGCCACGCAGAAAGCGAAACTCAAGCCCAGAGAAATGGCGATTGATCTCGACAAGAAACGGGATCACCAGAGACAGATCGACGCCTTCCGTCAGCGCAATGCGAAGCGAACCGATATCACCACTTTTGAAAGACGAGGCCAGTGAGCGTGCGCCCAGCGCCGCATCGTAGCACTGTTTCAGCAGCGGATGCATTCGCTGGCCGAGTTCGGTGAGCTGTGCCGCCGGACGCTCGCGGCGAAACAGATCGCCGCCCAGCTCCGCCTCGAGCTGTTTGATCGCGCGGGTCAGCGAGGGCTGCGTGACATTGCACTCGTCCGCCGCTCGCGTGAAATTCAGCGTGCGGGCCACGGCCAGAAAATACCGAACCTGATGCATCTCCATGGTGCCGGCCCCGTATCGCGATCACCCTGGCTGTTTCTAACGGAACTTTGCCCGAATTCCCAATGGAAACACGATAGCGACGGCCTATGGAGATGGAAGCCGTCAGGCATTTCCGCAGCAAAGAGGCTGCGGGCAAACTCGGGCATTGCCATCTTGTACAGCCGAAGGGTGCTTCCATGAATGTTCAGATCCAGCCCAAAAATGCAGCAGGCCTCTCCCTCGGCGGCAAGGTCGCACTCGTCACCGGGTCCACGAGCGGAATCGGTCTCGGCATTGCGCGCGCCTTTGCCGCCGCCGGCGGAGCCGTTGTGCTGAACGGCTTCGGCAACGCCGACGACATTGCAAAAGCACAAGCAAGTATCGAAGCCGGGTTTGGCGTCAGTGTTGGCTATTCCGCCGCCGATATGTCTGATCCGGCAGCCATTGGCGAGATGATCGGCAGCATCCTGAAGGATCACGGCCGTCTCGATATCGTCGTCAACAATGCAGGCATCCAGCATGTTGCGCCGATCGCCGAATTTCCGGTGGAGAAATGGAATGCGATTCTCGCAATCAATCTTTCCTCGGCCTTCCATACGACCCGGGCGGTCCTGCCCGCGATGAGGGAAAACGGCTTCGGCCGCATCATCAATGTCGCATCCGCGCATGGACTGGTGGCATCGCCGTTCAAGGCGGCCTATGTCGCCGCCAAGCACGGTATCGTTGGATTGACCAAGACCATCGCGCTGGAAAGCGCGGAGGAAAACATCACCTGCAATGCGATCTGCCCGGGCTATGTCTATACGCCGCTCGTTGAAACGCAGATCGAGGGGCAAGCCAAGGCGCATGGTATTTCCCGCGACAAGGTGATCCGCGATGTGCTGCTCGCACAGCAGCCGAACAAGCGCTTCGCTAACGTGGAGGAGATCGGGGCGCTGGCCGTTTTCCTCGCCAGCGATGCCGCAGCATCGATCACCGGAACAGCCTTGCCGGTCGATGGCGGCTGGACCGCGCATTGAGGTGGCGCCATGACCCGTCACAATGGCAACGAACAGGACGCTCTTCCCGGCCAGGTCGTTCTTGTGCTGCAAGGCGGCGGTGCGCTCGGATCCTATCAGGCAGGCGTCTATCAGGCCCTGCACGAAGCCGGGATCGAGCCGGACTGGATCATCGGCACCTCCATCGGCGCCATCAACGCAAGCCTGATCGCCGGAAATCCGCCCCAACAGCGGCTTGAGCGGCTGCAGGAATTCTGGACGCGCATGGAGCAGCGGCCGGTATTCACCTTTCCGGGCGCATGGCCGGGCTTCCACGACGCACTGGGTTACTGGACAACCTTGATGCAAGGAATTCCCGGGTTCTTCACCCCGAACCCGTTGGCCCATACAGGCTTCAACTATCCTCTCGGCGCGGATCGGGCCGGTTACTATTCGACCGGCGCGCTGGAAAACACACTGCTGGAACTCATCGACTTCTCGCTCGTCAATCGATGCAAACCGCGGCTGACGGTCGGCGCAGCTCACGTCACCACCAGCCAGATGCGCTATTTCGACAGCCGCTCGCACAATCTCGGCGTCAAGCACATCATGGCTTCCGGCGCACTGCCACCCGCATTTCCACCGATCCGGATCGACGGCGAACTTTACTGGGACGGCGGGATTCTCTCCAACACGCCGACCGAAGCCGTGTTTGACGACAATCCGCGCAAGGACTCACTGATCTTCGCGGTTCACATGTGGAACCCCGCCGGTGGCGAACCGCAGACGATGGCGGAGGTTCTGAATCGTCACAAGGATATCCAGTACTCCAGCCGGATCGCCAGTCACATCGCCCGGCAGGAGCAGGCGCACCGGCTGCGGCACATCATCACCGAGCTTGCGGCACGCCTGCCGGACGATCTGCGCCAGAGCAACGAAATCAAGTCATTAACGGCTTATGGCTGCCCGACACGCATGCATGTGGTCAGGCTTCTTGCCCCACAACTCGAACGCGAAAACCATACCAAGGACGTCGATTTCAGTCCGTCGGGAATCAAGCAGCGCTGGCACGCTGGATACATTCACACGCGCCGCGTCCTTGAACGCAAGCCGTGGCGAGGTGAGTTTGATCCGCTAGCCGGCGTCATCCTGCACGAAGAGGATCGTGCGCTGGCGATGGCGGCGGAATAGAAATCCGCTTCGTCAGGCCTCGGGATCAGGACATCGCCTCATGACCACTGCGACAATCGGTCAGCGCCTGCAGGAAGCCTTCGATCATTGCCGTGGGATGGAGGGGCCGGTCAATGACCGGCTGGCGGCTTATGCGGATGCCCTGCGCAAGATCAATCCGGAATTCGCCGACGCGGTTCAGCGTCTCATTGATCGGATGCAGCAGAACGGTTGCGGCGAGAACGCGCCGAAGCCTGGCGATCCGATGCCGGCATTCGCGTTACCGGACGATGCCGGACGAATCGTGACACTGGACGATCTGCTGCAAAAGGGACCCGCCATCATCACCTTTCAGCGCGGACATTGGTGCCCGTTCTGCCGGATCAATCTTGCGGCGATCTCGCAGAACATCGACGCAATCCGTCGCGTGCGCGGGCAGGTCGTGGCGATTACTCCCGATCGCCAGGAATTCTCGGCCGCATTCAAGTCGGACAGTTCGGCGCAATTCCCCATTCTGACCGACCTCGACAATGGTTATGCGCTGTCACTGAATCTTGCGATCTGGGTGGGCCGTGAACTCGAAAGGATGATGGGCGAACGCGGGCGCAGCCTGCCGGATTTTCAGGGCAACGACGCCTGGCTGTTGCCGATCCCCGCGACCTTTGTCGTGGGCAAGGACGGAGTCATCATGCGGCGTTTCGTGGACCCGGATTTCCGCCGACGCATGGACATCGACGATCTTCTCGGTGCTCTCGCGCATTGAAGCGGAGACGGCATTTCACCGTTCGCCAAGCTACACAACGAAAGGCCGGCCACGCTTCTGGCCCGACCGGCTTTCGATGGGTAGATTGTCAGAAACCGCGCGCGCCAATACCGCCCTTACGGATATGGCCGTAATTGACCGGTGCCGCTGCTCGGTCCATCGAGGCATAGCTGCTCGTCCTGGGGTCCGCGGCCGACGAGGCCTCCAACGCCGGCGCTCCCTTTGGGCCGCCCGTATAGGTCCCGCTTCCAGCATGCGCCGTCGTTACCAGGCCAAGCGCACTTGCCGCAATCAAGGTGATCTTGAGAATGTTCATGACTTTTCTCCGTGAGATACTTGAACATGCGACACGCCGCATGCCTGAACGGAGATTGTCAGAGGGTCTCACCGGTTTGAAATATTGGCTGGCTCTCATGCCGATAGCGCCGCTCTATGTAACAATGCGCCGTCGGCAAGCATTTTTATTTGCAGAACTCACACCGAGACCGGAGCGCGCATGCAAAGATATGCAACAGGCCGATATCGCTCGCGGGCCGGCAAGATGTAAACCTGCTGCCAGCCGCTAGAAGCGAGCCAATAAACCGGGAAGATCGCGAAATAAACGAGATCACATTGCGGGAGCCGGCGCCGGCGCGTTCTCATCTCTTGCGCGGACGTAGGCCGGACGCGCGACGATGCGGTCGAGATAAGGCTTCGCGATGTCGCATATCCCTACGCCGTAGGCGATCGCCCATTCGAGACATGTGGCGAGGAGAATGTCGGCGGTCGTAAACTGGTCGCCGATCAGATAGGTTCGGCCGTCCGACAACGCGGTCTCCACATGCTTGAGCTGATCACGGAAGTATTCGGCGGCGCGATCCACCACTTCTGGCGAGTGGCCATAGAGATGAGCCAGGCCCTGATTCACACCATGACGTCTCATCACATAAAGACTTGTGGAGTCGAGCTCTGTCACAATGAAGAAACTCCACTCCAGCCATGTCGCGTACTTCTGCCGATCTTTGGGAATAAAGGATCGTTCCGGACTGCCGTAAGTCTTGGCGAGATAGGCAACAATCGCAGCGCTTTCTCCGATGACAAAATCGCCATCCTGCAGCAGCGGCACCTTCTGGCGAGGATTGAGCCGGGTGTATTCAGGTGTTTTGGTCTCTCCCGTTCGAGGCCCAATCGGCCTCTTTTCATACGCCAGACCGAGTTCATGCAAAGCCCAACAGGGCCGCATCGTGCGCGGCGTACCTGCTCCCCAAAGGATGAGACCATTTGTCATTACCAGGTCTCCACTGACGGTCTCAGATCGAGTTCATGCGTCCAGCCATCGCGGCTTTGATGATGGGTAAACCAGTAGGCATCCGCGATTGAAGATGTCTTCGTCAGGCTGTCTTCGGGAATTTCAGCGACATTGACGCCTGCAGCCTTCATCCGCTGGTGGATCGCCTCGCTATCCACACCCGCGTCGATGAGAAGATGGACGACATGGACATTATTCGGTCCAAGTTCGCGCGCCATCGCCTGCGCGACCGCGCGTAAGCCGAATTTCGCCGACGAAAATGCGGCAAAGCCCTTGCCGCCACGTACACTTGCTGTTGCTCCGGTGAACAGGATGGTGCCGCGACCACGGGGCACCATGTACTTCGCGGCTTCCCGGCCAACAAGGAAGCCGCCGTAGCAGGCCAGCTCCCATGCCTTGAAGAACAGTTTTTCGGTTGTCTCCAGCAACGGTTTGGCAACATTCGAGCCGGCGTTGTAAAGACAAACCTCGATCGGACCGATTTCGCGTTCCACCTTTGCAAAGAGCGCCTGCACATCGGCCTCGTGCCGCGCATCGACGCTCACCGCGCGCACATCCCGGCCCGCTTTTGTCAGGTCATCGACCAGTTCACGGGATTTTTCCGCATCTCGCCGTGCGATAACCACCTTGTAACCGCCGTCTGCGAACCGCTGCGCGACCGCAGCACCGATTGCGTCTCCCGCTCCGACCAGCAGAACCACGCCGTCTTTTCTTCCGGACATCACGCACTCCAATGCTTCGATAGGTATGTTGATCTGTGCTCAACCGGCAGTTCTGACAGCCTTGCTTTCGACCATTTTGTCGATGGCGGCGTCGGCATAGCCGAGTTCGCGCAGGACGTCGCGCGAATGCTCGCCGACGCGCGGCGCCGGACCGCCGATGGCGGCCTTGTTGACCTCGAAGATCGCCGCGGGCTTCGGCTGGCGCACACGGCCCACCGTCGGCTGGTCGAACTCCTCGATCAGGCCGCGCGCCACCACCTGATCGTTGGTGATGATCTCGCCCCGGCGCAGGATCGGCGAGCACGGCACATCG